>Ga0137403_10000717_pt1 | contig 42709 bp, 42 predicted proteins | sample CZOMad2_1_16fung_FD_122057 | JGI IMG/M metagenome (GOLD analysis project Ga0137403, IMG submission 122057) | Vadose zone soil fungal communities from Angelo Coast Range Reserve, California, USA - CZOMad2_1_16fungal (Hybrid Assembly) | ecosystem: Environmental > Terrestrial > Soil > Vadose zone...
TTCAAGGAGCTGATCGTCGCCGACCAGTTCGAGGAGGCCGCCGAGATCGGCCGCGCGCAGGTGAAGAACAGCGCCCAGGTCCTGGACGTCTGCCTGGCCAATCCCGACCGGGACGAGAACGCCGACGTGGACCGGTTCATGGCGCAGATCACCCGCAAGGTGAAGGTCCCGCTCATGATCGACTCGACGGACGCCGCGGTGATCGAGACGGCGCTCCGCCACTGCCAGGGCAAGTCGATCGTGAACTCGATCAATCTCGAGGACGGCGAGGAGCGCTTCGAGAAGGTCGTGCCGCTCCTGCGCGCCTACGGCGGCGCGGTCGTCGTGGGCTGCATCGACGAGGACAAGCGTCAGGGCATGGCGGTCACGCGTCAGCGCAAGCTCGCGATCGCCGAACGGTGCCACGACCTCCTCACCGGGAAGTACGGTCTGCCGGCTCGCGACCTCATCTTCGACGCGCTCGTCTTTCCGGTCGGCACGGGCGATGCCAACTACATCGGCTCGGCCGTCGAGACCATCGAGGGGATCCGCGCCATCAAGCAGCGGTTTCCGGAGTGCAAGACGATCCTCGGGGTCTCGAACGTCTCGTTCGGCCTGCCCCCCGCCGGCCGCGAGGTGCTCAACTCGGTCTTCCTCTATCACTGCACCAAGGCGGGCCTCGACTACGCGATCGTGAACACCGAGCGCCTCCAGCGCTACCCGTCCATTCCCGAGGAGGAACGGCGGCTGGCCGAGGACCTCATCTACTGGCGGGGTGACGACCCGGTGGCCGCCTTCGCCGCGTATTTCCGGGAGAGGCGGACGGCGCCGCCCGCCGCCGAGACCCTCACGCTCGACGAGCGGCTGGCCCGCTACATCGTCGAGGGCAGTCGCGACGGGCTGATCGACGACCTGAACACGAAGCTCGGGGAAGCCGCGCCGCTCGACATCGTCAACGGTCCGCTGATGCGGGGCATGGACGAGGTCGGACGGCTGTTCAACGACAACCAGCTCATCGTGGCCGAGGTCCTCCAGTCGGCGGAGGCGATGAAGGCCGCCGTGGGGCACCTCGAGCAGTTCATGGAAAAGGCCGCATCGGCCACGCGGGGCACGATCGTGCTGGCCACGGTCAAGGGCGACGTCCACGACATCGGTAAGAACCTCGTGGACATCATCCTCTCGAACAACGGCTATCGCGTGATCAACCTGGGCATCAAGATCCCGCCCGAGGAGCTGATCGCGGCGTACCACACCCACAAGCCGGACGCGTTCGGCCTGTCCGGCCTGCTGGTGAAGTCGGCGCAGCAGATGGTCCTGACCGCTCAGGACCTCCGTGCCGCCGCGATCGAGATTCCGCTCTTCGTCGGCGGGGCCGCGCTCACCCGGAAGTTCGCGGCGACGAGGATCGCGGCCGAGTACGGCGGGCTCACGCTCTACGCGAAGGACGCGATGGACGGGCTCGACCTCGCCAACCAGCTCTTCTCGGCCCCGACTCGCGAACCGCTCGTGGCGCGCATCCGGCGCGAGCAGGCGGAGCTGTCCGCCAGTCCGGCGGCGGTCCCCGAGACCGCTCCGTCGGCGCCGCCGCCGGCCCCGCCGCGGCGGCTCGAGCGCGTGGCCGCACCCGTGCCCCCGGACCTCGAGCGTCACGTCCTGCGCGACGTGCCCCTCGGCCAGATCTACCCCTACCTGAACCTCCAGATGCTTTACGGAAAGCATCTCGGCGTGCGCGGCCCGGTCGAGCGCCTGCTCGAGAGCGGGGACGCCAAGGTGCGCGAGGTCCACGAAATCGTCGAGGAGCTGAAGCGCGACGCCGTCAGCCGCGGGCTCCTCCACCCGCACGGCGCCTACCGCTGGTATCGCGCCCGGGCCGCAGGCGACGCACTGACACTGCTCGACCCCTCCGGGCGAGAAGCCGCGAGGTTCGACTTCCCGCGCCAGCCGGCGGGCGAGCGACTCTGTCTCGCCGACTACGTGAGGGACGACGCGGACGACTACGTGGCGCTGTTCGCGGTCACATGCGGCGCCGGTGTCCGGGAGCTCGCGACGGCGTGGAAGGACCGGGGGGAGTACGTTCGCTCCCACGCGCTCCAGGCGCTGGCCATCGAGTGCGCGGAAGCCTTCGCCGAGATGCTGCACTCCCGGCTGCGAACCCTGTGGGGCTTTCCGGATCCGCCCGAGCTGCCGATCAACGAGAAGCTGAAGGCCCACTATCGGGGGATCCGCGTGTCCTTCGGATATCCGGCCTGCCCGAACCTCGCCGATCAGACGACGTTGTTCCGGCTCCTGGAACCCGAGAGCTTCGGCCTGACGCTGACGGAGGGGTTCATGATGGATCCGGAGGCGTCGGTATCCGCGGTCGTGTTCCACCATCCCGCCGCGAAGTACTTCAAGGCCGACTGACGCGAGGACATCCACGGAGACACAACGGCCCGAGCCGGCGTTTCCGGCTCGGGCTCGTCGGGAGCACGAGGAGGTTCGAAGCGACTGCGTCGACTAATCGTTGGTGTCGTCAGCGACGTCAGTGTCAATCACCGCCGTTGGGGGTTGATTGAACTTGATGTCAATCCGCACCGTCGGGATGCCGAGCGACTTCTCGTCCATCCGCACGCTGAAGGGGAACCCGTCGTCACCGAGGTAGTAGGCGCCGTGGTTCTTCCGGACCTTGCCGTACTTGCCCGTCCAGTCGAGCACGAAGGGCAGACGGAAGGTCCCCTTGAACGCGAAGGCCGTCCCGGCATAGCCGTCGATGGTCCCGACGCCGTTCGTGATGAACCCGAGGGGCTTGCCCGTGAAGGACAGCGACAGGTCCGCGTCGCCCGCGAAACAGCCCGTCATGATCACGAACTCATCCGCGTCGACCGTGTTGTCACCCTGGACCACCACCGAGAAGGTGCCTTTGAGGGTACCCTTGCCGGACGAAAGGCTCAGGTCGTCGGCGCCCGAGGCGTTCACCGTGCACCGCTTGGCGCTAGGATTGATATAGAGCACCCACGACGGGCAGAGCGGGGTGCCGACCTTCGCCCAGCCGGACAGTTGAGCGACCGCCATCCGGCGGCCACCCGGAAGCACGCTCTTCACGAACGCCCCCGTCGTGTCCTTCAGATACATGTCCTCGGTGACTTCGTAGAGCGCCGCGTCCGGGCTCGCCTGGTAGGCCAGGGCCGGCATCGGCCCCAACATCGCGGCGGCCAACAGGAGCAACAGCCCCAGGAGGCTCCACATCACTGCACTGTTCCGATAGGAACTGGTCATCACAGTCTCTCCTCGTACTCTCTCTCGATAGTAGTGAACTGCTTCCGCACCAGGGTAGGTGCAAGAGGAGGACCAGGCTATTTCGTCTGCAAGTTATTGATTTCATTGTCCTAAGAGCAGAACATTTCCGGACGTCACGAGGTGTAACTGGTTGATTTATTGGCGTTTTTCTCCGGAAATCAATCGGCCTTCAGGAAAACTACAGGTTATTCAGCTACTTGAGATGCATTTCGGGGGTAGACTGCACGCTGGCTAGAAATTTAACAGTAGTAGGCGCATCGCGCGGGAAGTCGAAATCGGCCCGGATTGGGACTAGATGTCGGAATCCGGATCGGAATCAGTGATCGTAGCCCCCGGCCTGGCGGGGAGCTTGACGGTGAACGTCGAGCCCCGGCCGAGCTCGCTCTTGACCTCGATCGTGCCGCCGTGGCTCTGCACGATGCCCAGGCTCACGGAGAGCCCGAGCCCGGTACCGCTCACGTCCGGCTTGGTCGTGAAGAAGGGCTCGAAGATCCGGTCGATGTGCTCCGGCGCGATCCCCGTCCCGGTATCGATCACTTCCACCTGCACCATGTCGCCGCTCGCCGATGAGCGGATGGTGAGGGAGCCGCCGGTGTCCTTCATGACGTAGACGGCGTTGTTGATGAGGTTGAGGAACACCTGCTTGATCCGGGGCACGTCGACCTCCACCGGCGCGATCCCCGGCGTGTAGTGCTCCTCGAGCGTGATCGCGTCCAGCGCGCCCTGGCGGCGCACCATGCCGAGCGTCTGCTCGAGGACGACGTTGAGGTCGGTGATTTGCGGGATGAACTCGCGCTGCCGGCTGAAGTGCAGCAGGTCCCGCACGATGTCACGGGCGCGACCGGCCTCTTCCTGGATCAGGTCGAGCTCCTCGCGCATCGGCCGGCCGGGCGGGATCTGCTCGGCGAGGTACGACGCGAAGCCAAGGACGCTCGTCAGCGGATTGTTGATCTCGTGGGCGATGTTCGCCGCCAGCTCGCCGATCGCGGCGAGCTTGGTCGATTGGATGAGCTGCGCCTGCGTGCGCTTGAGCTCGGCCATCTGCTGCTTGACGCCCTCGTACAGGCGCGAGTTCTCGCTCGCCACCGCGGCCTGCAGCGCGATGCCCTCGGCGAGCCCCAGCTCCTCGGAGGTGAAGCGGTGGTGCTCGCGGAGCCAGGCGAGCGCGAAGCCGCCGATCGCCACGCCCTTCCACCGCATCGGCTGGATGAGAACCGACTTGTGCGGCAGCAAGCGGGCGATCGGATGGGTGAACCGCGGATCGTCCTGGCTGTGGCTGGCGTAGACCGGCCCCTCGATCCGCCGCCAGTCGCTCACCCGCGGATCCAGCGACTTGATGTTGGCGGTCTCGAGCGTCCCCAGGAGCTCCTTGGGCACGTGGTAGCCCACGATCGGCACGAAGCGGCTCCCGTCCTCGCTCAGAAGCCACGCTCCGCCCGTGTCGGCGCCGAGCGCCCGGACCATGGCCCGCGTCGTCCGCCTCAAGATCTCGGTGAGCTCCAGCGTCGAGCTGGCGTCCTGGCTCACGGCCAGGAGCGTCTCGGTGTGCCGCAGGCGCTCCTCGGTCTGCTCGTGAAGGCGCGCGTTGCGGATCGCGACCGACGCCGACGTCGCGAGCGCCTCGCCGAGGGCCAGCTCTTCCGGCGTGAACACGTGACGCGTGCGATAGAGGATGTTCAGGACGCCGACGAGCTCGCTCTCGAGGAAGAGCGGAAGGCCCAGAACGGACACGACCCCCTCGCTCTCGAGCCACTGCCGGCGCTTGACGCGCGGCTCCGTCAGGACGTCGCTGTAGGCGAGCGGCCGGCGGTGCTTGGCGATCCATCCGATGAGCCCATCGTCGTCGCCCACGTCGTGCTGCACCGTTTCCCTCGCGGTCCGGGTCGCCCCGGCCTGCGCGTGGAGACGGAAGACGCTGGGCGTATCTTCGCTGATGATGAGGATCCGGGCGACGTCGGCGCCGAAACGGCTGCGCACGAGCTCGCTGAGCCGGCTCAGCACCTCGGAGACCTGCAGCGTGCCGGTGAGCAGACGGCCGGACTCGACGAGGCTCTCCTGCTCGGCGGCGCGCCGCATCACGCCTTCGTAGAGGCGGGCGTTCTCGGCCGCGATCGCCACCTGGTCCGCGACGATCTTGAGGAGCTGCTCCTCGTCGGCCTTCGCGCCCGGCGGCAGGACGTGGCGCGCGGTCATGACGCCGAGCGAGCGGCCTCGAATCTTGAGCGGCAGCTTCCACTCGACCTCGGTCCAGTCCTCCGCCGGCGTGGCGCCCGATCCGGCCAGGACGCTCCGCGGCTGCTCGACCGCATTCTGCGGCGCGGCGACGGTGACGGCCGGCGGCCCGGTGAGCTCGACGCTCAGGCTGGTGGTGCCGATGGCCCCCGCCAGCCCTCCCAGGAGCTTCTCGAGCATCGGGGCGACGCCAAGCTCGGAGGTGATGTCCTGCATGGAGTGGTGCAGGTCCTCGAGCTGCGAGGCGCGCCGCACGAAGTGCTGGTTCAGCCGCTTGAGCTCCTCGACCTGGTTGAGCAGACGATAGACGAGCCGCTGGTTCAGCTCGCGGAGGTAGACGCCCTCGTCGCGGCTCTCCACCTTCTCCCGCTTGCCGCCGAGAAACTCGGCGACCTGCCGGGGGAACGCGTCGACATCGATGGGCTTCTGGATGTAGCCGTCGCAACCGGCCACCAGCGTGCGCTGCCGGTCGCCCTGCATCGCGTAGGCGGTCAGCGCGATCACCGGGGTCGAGACCAGGTTCGGGAACGACTTCAAGATCGCGACGATCTCGTAGCCATCGACTCCCGGGAGGTTGATGTCGAGCAGGATGAGGGCCGGCTCCTCGCGGATCGCCGCTTCGATCCCGGCGAGGCCGTCCTCGGCGTCGACAATGAGGTACCCGGCCGCCTCCAGAACCGCGCGGACGAGCAGCCGGTTCTCGCGGTTGTCCTCGATGTACAGGATCTTCGTCTTCTGGTCGAGTGGCCGTGCCGGCATTCGACGGCTTCTCCTCAGGTCAAGGGGAGCGTGAAGTGGAACGTTGACCCCTGGTTCTCCCGGCTCTCCGCCCAGATGCGGCCGCCGTGCAGCTCCACGAACTTCTTGCTGATCGCGAGCCCGAGCCCGGTGCCTCCCGCGCTGCGGACGACCGGGTTGTCGAGCTGCTGGAACGGCTCGAACAGCCGGGTCAGGTCGTCCTCGCGAATGCCGATCCCGGTGTCGGCGACGCTCACCCGGAGGGCATCCGGCTCGGGCACCACGCTGACGAGCACCCGGCCCTGCCCCGTGAACTTGATCGCGTTGGACAGGAGGTTGAGCAGGATCTGCTTGACCTTCGTGCGATCGCCGGACAGCGGCGGCAGCTCGAGCGGCACGTTCTTCTCCACCTTCATCTGCTTGCCGCGGGCGAGCGGCATCGACGTCTCGATGCACTCGTCGATGAGCTCGTGCAGATCGACCTCCTCGGAGATCATCTCGAGCTTGCCCGCCTCGATCCGCGAGAAATCGAGGATACCGTTGATGAGCTGGAGCAGATGCGCGCCGCTGTTGTGCACCGAGCGGATGTAGGTCTCCTGGCGCTCGGTCAGCTCGCCGTCGAAGCGGTTCAGCAGCACTTTCGAGAATCCGATGATCGAGTTGAGCGGCGTCCGCAGCTCGTGCGACATGCTGGCCAGGAACTGGGACTTGAGCCGGCTCGCCTGCATGAGCTCCGCGTTGGTCTCCGAGATCTCCTCGTAGAGTCGCGCGTTCTCCAGCGAGATCGCGACCTGGTTGGCGAGGACGGCCAGCACTTCGAGCTCCTGATCGTCGAAGATGTCGCCGGAGAGCTTCTCGCCGACGAGAAGGATGCCGGTGAGCTTGCCCTCGATCTTCAGGGGTACGATGAGCGTCGCCTTGATGGCGTCGAGCTCGCTCTCGGCCGCCTCGAAGTACGCGGCGATCTCGGGGTTCAGCTTGGCTTCTTCCTTCACCAGGACCCGGCCCGTCTGGTTGAGCCACTGCACGATCCGGCTCTCGCTCCGGATCGGCGCCGCCGCGCCCCGCTCGCCCACGCTGGTGTCTTCGCGGTAGACGACGAACGCGCTGCGCTGGGCGTCGTAGATCGTCAGCACGCAGTGGGTGAGCGGCACGCCACGCACGAGCCCGTGCACGAGCGTTTCCATCAGCCGGCCGAAGTCCAGGATGGCGCCCATCCGCTTGCTGAGGTCCAGCAGCGTCTCGTAGCAGCCGCGTCGCCGGCTGAACATGACCCGCTCGATCGACTCCTCCAGCCGCTGGCCGACCGGGCTGACGAGCATGGTCATCACGAATCCGAGCGGCAGGATGATCCACAGCGGATTCATCTGGTCCCAGTCGGCGTACGACTCGGCCGCCACCAGCACCGACGTCACCACGCCCCACACCAGGAGATAGACGGCGCCCTTCTTCACGGCCACGTTGACGTCGAAGAGCCGGTAGCGGACGATCGACGTCCCGAGCATGAGCGCGAACACCATGTTGGCGGGAATGCCCATCGGGTAGACGAGGTCCGCCGCCGGCACGAACCGGGCGAGGATGAACCGGGCGAAGTCGATGAGGCCGCCGACCAGGCTCACCAGGGTGCCCAGCAGGATCAGGGTCGCGCGGTTCCGTCGGAAGCTGGAATCGACGTCCTTGTAGACCCGGATCAGGTGCGCGAGCCCGTAGAGGAGGAAGAAGTTGAAGTAGACGAAGAACGGCGTGTACAGGAGACCGGTCGCCGGCGCCCATCCCCAGTACGTCGACTTCACGCCGTGCATGAACAGCGTCGAGCCGCTCAGGTTGATGATGCTGAAAACGATGGCCAGCATGTACACGACGAACAGCGACGTCCGATGCCGGGTCGTGCTCTCGAGGAAGATCAGGACGAAGTGATAGTAGAACGCCGGGAGCGCGATGACCCCCGTGTGGATGACGATCTCCCAGAAGACCGCGGTGGTCTCGTCCGGCGCGCGGCGCAGCATGAACACGCCGAAGTTCCACACGGCCATGCCGCCCACGAAATAGGTGAACAGCCGGTTCAGCCGGCTCCCGGGATTGCGGAAGAGCGTGATCCCGGCGAGGGAGACGTTGAGGATCAGCGCGAGGAGCGGAAGAAAATTATGAAGCGTCACGCGTTTCCCCCTCGGCGCCCTCGAGAGGGAGATAGACTTGGTCCTTCTTGCGCTGCTGCTCGATCTCGTGCTTCAGGATTCCGAAGACGAGCATGTCCCAACACTGGCCGTCCTGGTATCCCGCCTGCCGGAGAATGCCTTCCTGCCGGAAGCCGTTGCGCCGTAGCGAGTTGGCGCTCAGGCGGTTGTACTCGTACACCTTCGCCTCGATGCGTCGGAGTCCCAGTACGTCCACTCCATAGTACGAGATGAGCTTGCCCGCCTCCACACCAAATCCGCGGCGGATCGCCTTCGGGGCGGTGAGCATGACCTCGAGGAACGCGTAGCCCTCCAGGAGGTGGATGTTGAACAGCCGCGCCAGCCCGAGGGGGCGGTCCCACTCCGGGCTGGCCTCGATCACGAGGACGATCTGGGTCGAGTCCATCAGGCATGCCTCGTAGAACGAGGGATCCTTGTCGTACACGTGCTTGTAGCTGTTCAGAAACTCGCTGCCGACCATACGCTCGGTGAACGGGTCTTCCGCCCACTCGGAGAGGTACTCGAGGTCCTCCGGCGACAGCGTGCGGAGGTAGACCCGCAGCCCCTGCGAGACGACACCCCGCCGGCGCGCGGCTCCCTTGCCCGGGCTCATTCGCACGATCGGTCCCTCGTCCACGGCGATCATTCCCTCGCCGGCTCGGCTCCCCTATTCGTCCCGGTCAAAGGTGATCTCGATGCGCACCGTCGGATCGCCGAGCGCCCGCTCGTCCAGGCCGACCGGGACGACCCCCCCGCGGTCCGTCTTGTACACGGCGATGTGATCGACCTTGAACGGAAGCCGGAACTTGCCCGAGAACGGCTCGGACGGCGGAAGCCCGCCCGGGAAGCCGGGAAGGATCGCGGTCGGCTTGAACGAGCCGGAGGAGATGTCGATGATCGCGCCCGCCTCGTCGGTGACCTGGATGGCGCCCGCGAAGGTGCCGACCATGATGACGAGCTCGGGGGCGTCGACGAGGTTGGTCTTGTCGGAGTTGACAACGACGTAGAAGTCACCGGCGATCGTGCCGCCGAACGTCGTGAGGTCAATTTTGCTGTGCCCGAACGCCACCACGCGGCAGCGGCGGGCCTCCTGCACGGCGATTCCGAGCTTGGCGTAGAAGGCCTCGGCGTAGGCCATCAGATGCTCGGGGCACAAGGGCGTCCCGCGCCGGGCCCTCCCCTCGAGTCCGGACGTAGCAATGCGATGCGGAGGCTTTTGGGGATTCTTGGGAACGACGATCTGCGCCTGTTCGTTCAGCTCGTAGAGGACGACATCGGGACTGGACGGGCCGCGGCCGCCCGCCTCGCTCGATCGGAGCATCGGTCCGAGCACCGAGACCGCCGCGAGCAGGACGATCGAACTCATGCGCATGTTCATCGAAGGCTCCTATCGGTCGAACTCACGTCGCCCGGCACCACGCCAGATGGCTCAGGCCCGACAGAAACGTCTGGCGGGACTCGAGGATCTCGAATCCCGCTCGGCGAAGCGTCTCGTGGAGCTCGGCCGCGCCGAGGTATCGATGCTCGCTCTCGCGGAAGAACTCGAAGGCGACCGTCGGCAGGAGCCACCGCAGCGCCTGCAGGGCGGCCCCCAGCCCTTGCGACTTCCGCACCGCCTTGAACGTCGAGATCACTCGCGCCGGCCGATCGTAGGTCAGGAAGATCGCATGCCCGCCGGGCTTGAGCGCCCGCCGGCAGCCCTGCAGCAGGGCGTCGGGATCGGGGTGCCAGTACAGCGTGTGCATGCTGACCAGGACGTCGAAGCTGCCCGCGCCCGGCAGCGAGGCGTGCGCGATGTCGAAGTGCTGGAAGGACAGGCTGGGGCTGCGGGGCTTGTCCTTCTCGCGCGCGATCTCGACCAGATGTCGCACGCCGTCGATCCCGACCACCGAGTAGCCTTCCCGGGCGAGTCGGAGGCTCACGTTCCCGATCCCGCACGCCACGTCGAGCACTCGAGTCGCGCGCGGCTCCGTCGTGTCCGGCACCGAGCGGGCGACGAGCGCGACGATCTCCTCGAGCATGCTCTCGTACGGAGGGAAGTGCGTCACCACGGCGTCGTAGCTCACGCCGTAGGTGACGGCAATCATGTGCTCGAGGGCTTCCCGAAGGGGCATACGATCTCCCGTCCGCTCTGCGGGCGCGGCCGGCCGGACGCCAGCGAAGGGCTGAGATTGGTACGGCGCGCTGTCGTGGCTCACTTAGCTCTCGGCGCTCTTCCGCGCCCACACCAGGAGGCTGGCGCCGCCGAGGAAGGTCCTCCGCATGTCCAGGACCGCGAACCCGGCCTGTCCGAGCCGCGCCGAAAACGTCGCCTCGTCCCAGTAATGTGGTCCGACCCGCTCGCGGGTCGCCTCGAAGATCGAGTTGAGCAGCACCCACAGAAGACCCTGGAGCGCCGCCGCCAATCCGTCGCGCCGCGCGATCTCCCGCAGCGTCGGCCACTGCCCGATCCGCCGCGTATGATTCACGAACACCGCGTGCCCGCCGGGCTTGAGCACCCGGTGCGCTTCCCGGAGCAACCGGTCCGGCGTCGGGTGCGCATAGAGCGCGTGGATGCTGACGACCTGGTCGAAGGCGCCGTCGCGGAACGTGTTACCCCTGGTGAGATCTCCCTGTCGAAAGGCCAGGTTGGCCAGATGCCGGGCGCGACGCTTGCCCTTGGCCGACCCCACCAGAGGGGCGTAGGAGTCGAGGCCGGTCACGTTGAAGCCGGCCTCGGCCAGCGCGCACGTGAAATTGCCGGGCCCGCAACCCACGTCCAGCACCCGGACCTCGCGGCGCTCGAGACGCGCGGGCACCGCCGCTTCGACCAGATCGCGGATCTCGGCCTGGAGTCGCTGATAGTGGCTGAAGCGCGGGTAGACGTAGTCGTAGACCACGCGGTAGCCGACCGCGAGCGCGCGATCGAGCCAGCCCCGGATCCCGCCGACGTTCCAGGTCATGACTGTTCCCGCCGATTCCGCCGTCATCGTCGCGAGCGCACCCTGTCGGACCCGGTGCATCCCCTACGCTTTGCCCGCGAGGACTTTGTCGACCGCCCCGCGCAACTCCGAAGGGGTGAACGGCTTGAGCAGGATGTAGTCGAACCCCAACCGCGTCGCCTCGTTGATGATGTCGGGGGTGCCGTGGGCGGTCATGAGCATGCAGGCCATGCCGGGACGGATCTGCCTCGCTTGCGCGAGGACCTCGAACCCGTTCATCCCCGGCATCTTGTAGTCGACGACGAGGAGGTCGAACGGCTCCTTGCCGACGAGCTCGACGGCCGTCTCGCCGCGATTGGCGGCCCGGATGGAGTAGCCCAAAGCCTGCAGCACGTTGACGCACAGGATGACGACCGGTCCCGCGTCGTCGACGACCAGGATCTTGGGCCGGGTCGATTCCGTCAACGGACCGCCACCAACGGCGCGACCGCCGCGTCGGCGATGGCCACCGACCGAAGATCGAGATGCTGGCTGATCTGCTCCAGGCGCGCCAGCGGGATCGTCGAGAACGCGTCGGCGGCGACCGGATCGAACTGCGTGCCGGCGCCGCGCACGATCTCCTCCATCGCCGTCGGCAGCGGTCGCTTGCTCCGGTACGGGCGGTCGGAGGTCATCGCGTCGAACGCGTCCGCGACCGACACGACGCGGGCGATGAGCGGAATGTCGTCGCCCTTGAGCCCGTCGGGATAGCCCTTGCCGTCGTATCGCTCGTGGTGGTGACGGACCGCCTTGGCCTCGCAGGCGAGGAACCGCAGCGGCTTGAGAATCTTGTCGCCGACCACCGGATGCGTGCGAATCAGCTCGAATTCCTCCTCGGTCAGCTGACGGGGCTTGCGGAGGATGTTGTCCATGATGACGAGCTTGCCGAGATCGTGCAGCATGCCGGCCCGGCTCATCAGCACGACGTCGGCCGCCGGCACGCCCATGACGGTGGCGAGCTCGCCCGAGTACAGCGACACCCGAGCGGAGTGGCCCTTGAGGTACGGGTCCTTCGACTCGAGCGCGATGACGAAGGACGAGATCGTGTCGATCAGGTTCCGCTCGAGGTGCTCGCGCAGGAGGATCTTCTGAAGCGCGACCGCCGTGGTCTGCGCGTAGCCGAGCAGGAGCGCCTTCTCGTCCGGCAGGAAGGCCCCGTTGTCGGTACTGCGCCCGACGCAGAGGATGCCCATCGCGTCGCCCACCCCCGGCACCAGCGCCGCGAGGCCCTCGAAGCCATGCTCGGGCTTCGTCAGCACGAACGTCTCGCGGCCGCCGGTCTTGACGACCTCGCCGAACGAGGCGTGCAGGAGCGCCAGGATCTGGCCGACCAGCGACGGCTCGCCCTTGCGGCTCGCGTTGAACTGCCCGCCCTGGTCGCGCAGTAGCATCAGCGCGCCGTCGCACCGGAGGCTCTGCATGGTGTACTCGAGCACCTTTTCCGCGAAGACGCTGGGCTCGAGTCCCTGCAGCGCTACCTCGCCGATGCGCGAGATCACCTCGACGCCGGCCTGCCGCCGCGCCAGCTCCTCCGTCAGTCCGGCGGGATAATTGACGTTGCCGTTGCCGTCCGCACGATCTCGCCGAAGCCGCCCGATGAGGTCCTTCACCTCGGTCACCGAGAAGGGCTTGGGAAGGTAGTCGTACGCGCCGTGGCGCAGCCCGAAGACCGCGGAGTTGACCGACGGTACCCCGGTGATGAGCACGACCGGCGTGCCGGGCTGCTTGCCCTTGACGGCGCGGAGCAGATCGAGACCGCTCAGGCCCGGCATCTTGATGTCAGAGACCACGAGGTGGAAGGGGTCGTCGCCCAGCTGCTCGAGCGCCAGCTCCGCGGTCGACGCGGTGGTCACCTGGCAGTTGTGCGACGAGAACGCCGAGGCCAGGAACCTCAGGACCGACGCGTTGTCGTCGACGAGCAGGACGCGCAGCCTTTCGGTTGGCGCTCCAGCGGTCACCGGGGTCTGGTCTTCCATTTCAGCTGGCACCGTGATCCCCTACTTGGTCGCGCCGAGCTGGCTGAGGAACTCCAGCCACTGGCGAGACAGGCCGTCCTTCGGGAAGCTCAGCGATTCGAGCTCCGGACGGTCATCGACTGCGAGAGCCGCCTTGGTCGGGCTAGGCTGCGCGGGCGCCGACGACACGGCGACCGGAGCCGCTGCGACCGCCGGGGCCGGAGCCTCGACTGGCGACGGACTCTTCGTCGCCTGCGCGAAGAAGTACGGCCGATTCCCGTTGGCCTGGGCCTGGGCCTTCGCCCACACCGGCGGGGTCTGCACCGGGACCGCCGCGGGCGCCGGGGGCTCGGCGGGCGTGAGAGCTTCCGGCGCGGGCTCGCTCACGGGAACTGCCGCCGCGACCGGGGCGCTCACTAGCTCCGCTGCCTGGATCGCCGCGACACTCGCCGGCGCCTCCATCGGGGTCACGGTGACGGCGGACGGAGCAGCTTCGGCCACGTGTCCATTCGATCCCGTGTCCGCAACCGCGAGGGACGCGGTGGCCTGGATCGGCTCGAGCTGCAGCGCCGGCGCCGGCTTCACCGGGGCCGGGGCGGCCACCTCAGGCGACACGAGGGCGGGCGGCACCGATACCGCGGGAGCGGGCTCGGGCACGAGCCTCACGCTCTGATATTCCTGGGAGGCCGGTTGCTCCGGAATGACCGGGGCAGCCGGCGGAGCGACGAAAGCCGGCGCGCTCGGCGCCTGAATCTCCGCGTCGGGCAGAGCCGCGTCGACCACCTCGGCCTGGACCACCTCGCCGTGGACCATCTCGGCGACCGGTGTCCGAACGGCCTCCGCCACCCGCGGGCGGACCACTTCGACCACTGGCGGCCGGACCACTTCGGTCACCGACGGCCGGACCACCTCGACGACCGGCGGACGGACTTCGGTTACCGACGGCCGGACCACTTCGGATTTCACCGGCTCGACGCGCGGCTCGATCACTCTCGCCGCAGACCGGACGACCGGTGTCGGCGCCGGGGCCTCGACGGGCGATTCCGCGGCGGCCTTCCGGAGCCGCTCGACGTGATCGAAGAAGACGACCGACTCGCCGTTGACCTCGAGATGACGGAACTCGAGGCAATCGATCTCGAGGAAGCTGAGCTGCTTGATCCGACGCAGGAACGAATCGGTCAGCCGCTCCGCGATGAAGAGGATCCGCGGCGGCCGGGAGGTCGAGATCTGGGCCATCGGGTAGAGACGACGAAGCGTGTCGGGAAACTCGAGACACCAGGAATAGGCGTCCATCACCCGGAGAAGGAGGCCCTCGTCGGCCGTGAAGTCGAGCGCGATCAGCGCCAGCGAACCACGCGAATCCAGCCCGACAAGGTCGATAGCGGCCTGGCCGAGAAGCAAGCGCGAGTCGACGACCTTCAGGCCGGGCTCGACGCCCTCCATGTTCTCGGCGACGAGCTTCTCCAAGTCGCCGATGTCCTTAACTTCAAGCTTCCTGAACGTCGGTCTCATCATCGTCTCCCCCGGCCGTTTGGGTCCAAAACTCGCGACTTAATACAGCAAACCGTGGACCAATGGCCTTGAGAGAGGCAAGTAACCGGAAAACATGGCGATTCAAGATTTCCAGGTGACCCCTTGATTGGCTGATTAGTTTCCAAGATTCGACGGGCCACGCGGCTACCTTTCCGGAAAGAATTTGTTTTCAGCTATTTGGGATATTCCGGAAGCCCTGGTCGGGGTTGGCGACGAACTGACCAGTGGCGATGGATTGAGCGTGCCGGTCACTCTTCCATCAGCTTCTTCCGGAGGGTCTGGCGTGAAATCCCAAGTATTTTCGCCGCTTTGCTCTTGTTGGACTCCACGCGCTGCATGATCTGGCCGATGTAGGCGCGCTCGATCTCGGCCAGAGTCCTGGGCGCGTCGCCCGTCTGCTCTGTCACGACAGGTTGGCGAACCTGCGTGGCGAACTGCACCGGGAGATGGGGCGGCTCGATGAGATCCGAGCTCCCGAGGATGACGAGGCGCTCGATCAGATTCTTGAGCTCGCGCACGTTGCCCGGCCACTGATAGCCCACCATCAGCCGCTCGGCTTCAGGCACGAACCCCTTGATCGACTTGTGAAAGCGCGTGTTCGCGTCGAGGACGAAGTGCCGGGCGAGCGGCATGATGTCGTCCCGGCGCTCGCGTAGCGGTGGAATGTAGATCGGAATCACGTTGAGCCGGTAGAAGAGATCCTCGCGGAACAGCCCGTCCTTGACGCGCGTCTCGAGCGGCCGATTCGTCGCCGCGATGATCCTGAGATCGACCTTGATGTCTCGTGTTCCGCCCACACGCCGGAGGACGCGCTCCTGCAGAACCCGGAGGAACTTCGCCTGGCTGTTGAGCGACATCTCGCTGACCTCGTCGAGGAACAGCGTGCCCCGGTCGGCGAGCTCCATCAGCCCCTTCTTGGCGGCCTTGGCGTCGGTGAAAGCGCCCTTCTCGTGACCGAACAGCTCGCTCTCGAACAGGGTCTCGGTGATCGCGGCGCAGTTGACCTCCATGAACGGGAAATCGCGGCGCGCGCTCTCGTAGTGCAGGCCGCGCGCGACCAGCTCCTTGCCGGTGCCGCTCTCGCCGTGGATCAGGATCGTCGCCGCCTCGCTCCGCGCCAGCTTGCTGATCAGCTCGCGGAGTCGGCGCGTGCCCTCGGACTCTCCAATGAGCTGATCGATCCGATATTCCTTCTCCTGAAGCCGGTGCAGGCGCTGGATCTCGCGCCGGGCGCGGACCTCCTCGAGCGCTCGCGCGACGGCGAGCTTGAGCTTGTCGAGGTGCTCGAACGGCTTCTCGAGATAATCGGTCGCGCCGGCCTTCATCGCCTCCACCGCACTCTGGATCTGACCGAATCCGGTGATGATGATGACCGCGGTCTCGGCGTGCCGTCCCTTGAGGGCGCGCAGGACCTCGATACCGTCCATGTCCGGGAGCCTGAGGTCCAGGAGCACCAGGTCGGGGCTCACCTCGTCGGCGGTCTGGAGGCCTTCCTTGCCCGTCCCGACCCCGTGGACTTCGATCTGGTCCCCGGCCAGCACCCGCGAACAGAGCGTGCGAATGTTCCGTTCGTCGTCGACGACCAGGATGTTGTCCATATTGCCTAAAATAGCGGATATTCCTGCCGCGTCGCCCAATTTCTTACCACCGGGGAAGCTCCCTCTAGGAGTACCCGAACGACGCTGGACCCACTACCGGCAGGACCGCACGAAAGAGCGCTTCGCCCTCGACATTTCCGGATAGAGGGCGGGCCCGTTACTCCTTGATCATCTGCTCCCGGCGTCGGAGATAGCCGTTTCGAACGGCGCTGTACAGGTCGACGACGCTCTCCTCCAGGCCCTGGAACAACTCGAGGTTCAGGGCGCGATCGTTGACCATTTCTGCCGCCTTCATCGCGAGGCTGATCCAGATCGACGGACCAACCCAGGTGAGCGGATTCATGGCCGCGTCGACCCCCCGGCCGATCCCGTCGCGGAACGTCATCGGCTCCATCAGAGGCAAGACGAGGTAGGGGCCGGGCGGGACGCCCCAGACTCCGAGCGTCTGTCCGAAGTCCTCGCGGCTCTTCTCGATCCCCCAGTACTTCGCCGCATCGAAGAGGCCGCCGATGCCCAGCGAGCTGTTGATCAGGAACCGTCCGACTTCTCGGGTCGCTCCGCCCCACTTGCCCTGGAGCAGGCTGTTCACCGCGCGCGGGACGAAGGCGATGTTGTCGAAGCCGTTGGCGATCATGATCTCGAACGGCTCGGGCACGATGACCCGGTAGACCTGCGCCACCGGTTTCAAGACGATTCGATCGAGCTGCCGGTTCACCTCGAACATCACCTCGTTGAACTTCTCGAGGGGGTCGTATTCCTCGTCGCCTTCGGTCTCGCTCTTGTCGGTCGGCGCAGGCTCAGGCTTCTCCGTTGGCGGGGGCTCCGCCTGGGCGATCATCGGCACGGCCGGCGAGCCGTCGTCGCTCGCGGGCTCGGAATCCGCGGCGGCCGGGGCGCCGGTCGAGGCGGGGCGCGGCGATTCGGCCAGCAGCGCCGAGTCCGTCCTGACCGCACTCGAGAGGCTGCCGCATCCGCCGAGCACCGCCGCGGCAATCAGGACGCGCAGGACGCGAAGAACGGAGAGCCCTCCTTCGAATGACCCAGCTAGATGGGCAGAGTTACTCGGCAATCGCGCTATCTATACAGCGAACTATATCTTGGAACTCGGGACCGGCCCGACAGAATTCGAGTCACCGGCCGGCGGCCGCCGAATTTTCTCGGCTCGTATTGTCACGACGTGATTCCTGGCGTATGTTAGTCGAGCGCGATCAGTCGAGCATCGTCCCGATCAACACCGCGAGCGTCCGTGCGAGGAGATGACGTGAGCCGAAGCCGAGCCCGCGAGTTCTGGTGCAGCGTCGTGTCCGAGAACGTCCAGATCCGGCTCCGGCGCCCCGGCGGCTTCGGGCGCCCGCAGGGCTACTTCGTGCAGTGCAACCAGGCCGACTGCCAGTACGTCGACGAGAACAAGCTGCCCTGTCCCTTGACCGCCACCATGTTCGCGGACGAGATCAAGGCCGCCGAGGAAGCCCGCGCCCAGCGAAGCGAGTAACGCCCCCTCGAGTCGTTCGTCAGCTCACCCCGTTCAGTACGTAGTCGAACAGATCGAAGTTCCTCAAATCGTCGGCGCGCGCGAGGCGCTCCGCGTAGGCGTCGCCGAGCGGCCGATTGATCACGAAAGGCACCGTCTGCTCCGACACGCCGCCGTGCGAGCGCAGTGGCTCCTCGAGCAGCGACAGATCGTGCTCCGCGGGAGACTTCCCGAGAACCGTGTGGGGGTCACCGATGACGATCAGGTCGCCGACGCGGTCGCGGGGCAGCTCGAACCGGGCCGAGCCGGTGGCGTTGTCGTAGACCTCGGCGACGCCGGGCGTCGCCGCGAGCCGCGACGCCACCGCGCCGGCCCGGGGCGCGTCGTCCAGGTACACCGTCGCGAACGATCCCAGGGCGCCGTGATGAACGACGTACGGATCCGTGATCGGCAGGATGACCCGGGCGCGCCCGGCTCCCACGATGGCGTCGAGGAGGGGACGGAGATACACGACCCGGGGCGCGCCATCGGGGCCGGACTTGGCGTTCATGCCGTGGTCCGCCGTGATGCCGAGCACCGCGCCGGCACGATCGAAGGCGTCGAAGTAGCGGTCGAGCATCGCGTAGAACTCGGTGGCGGCCGGCGCGCCGGGCGCGTGCTTGTGCTGGATGTAGTCGGTGAGCGACAGGTACATCGCGTCCGGGCGCTGTCGCCTGAGCAGCTCGAGACCGGCCGCCAGCACGTACTCGGACAGCTCGGCGCTGTACACCGAGGGCACCGGCATGGGAACGAGGTCGGTGGCGCGCTCGATCCCGTGCTCGTCCTTGGTCGTCTGGTCAGCCCGCTCCGACGAAAAGCAAACGCCGCGCATCCCGTGGCCCAGAAGCCGCCGCAGCTTGTCCTTGGCGGTGACGACCGCCACGCGCGCCCCGGCCTTCGACAAGGCGGCCAGGAGGGTCTCGCAGCGCAGGAACTTCGGGTCGTTCATCATCACTTCCTGACCGGTCGCGGGGTCATAGAAGTAGTTGCCGGAGATCCCGTGGATCGCCGGCGGCACGCCCGTGACGATCGAGAGATTGTTCGGATTGGTGAAGCTCGGCACGACCGCTCGCGCGAGCCGGTACACGCCCTCCCGCCGGAAGCGGGCGACACCGGGCGCCGCGTGTTTCGCGAGCGCCTCGTCGAAGTACGCGGGCTCGGAGCCGTCGATGCAGACGACGACCACCGGACGGTCGGGAACGCGGTAGCGGCGGCCGTTGACGGAGACCGAGGCGACGGAGCTCATGCGCGTCACCGATACTACGGCGCGACGCGCTCCGAGAAAAGCGCTTTCGGGCCTACGCGCCGGCCGGCGTCGACGTCGCGGCGACGCCGGCGCCGCGACGACGGACGGCGCGCCGGCCCCACGCCCACGCCCGCACGCCGAGCAGAACGGCGAGCGCGGCCGCGTACCAGTACGGGTCCCTCACCCCGACCTTGGCGAGCCAGAGATAGTGCAGCACGCCGCAGATGCCGGCCACGTAGGCCAGCCGGTGCAGGCGCGTCCAGGTCCTGGCGCCGAGCCGCTGGATCATCCCCGTCGTCGAGGTGGCGGCGAGCGGGATCAGCGAGAGCAGCGCCAGCATGCCCAGCGTGATGTACGGGCGCTTGACGATGTCGGCCCACATCCGCGCCCAGTCGAAGAAGAAGTCGAGGACGATCCACACCGAGAAGTGCAGGCACACGTACGCGAAGGCGAAGAGACCGAGCAGCCGCCGCAGCGCGATCGGCCACGAGAGACCGAACACGATGCGGAGAGGCGTCATCGCGAGCGAGGCGAGCAGGATCCGGAGAGTCCAGTCGCCGAGCGTAGTGGTGATGGCGCTGATGGGATTGGCGCCCAGGTCGTCGGTCCACGCGCGGTAGGCCAGGCTCGCCAGCGGCGTGAGACACACGCCCCACACCGCGATCTTCAGCGCGATCCGCGCCCTATGCGACATCGCGCGGGTGCTCGCGGCGCGACATCAGTAGAATTTCTTCAGGTCCATCCCGGTGTACAGCGAGGCGACCTGGTCGGCGTACCCGTTGAACGGCAGCGTCGCCCGCCGGCGGAACTCACCGATGCGCCGCTCGTCGGCCTGGCTCCAGCGCGGATGGCTGACCGCCGGGTTGACGTTGGAATAGAACCCGTACTCCTGCGATGCAGCCTTCTCCCACGACGTCTTGGGCTGCTCGCTCACCAGGCGGATGCGGACGATCGACTTGGCGCTCTTGAACCCGTACTTCCACGGCACCACCATCCGCACGGGCGCGCCGTTCTGGTTCGGCAGGACCTGCCCGTACATCCCGACCGTGAGCAGCGTCAGCGGATGAAGCGCCTCGTCGAGCCGGAGGCCTTCGACGTACGGCCAGTCGAGCGACGAGTAGCCGAAGAACCCCGGCTTCTGGGCCGGGAACTGGGCGGGGTCGAGCAGCGTCGTGAACTCGACGAACTTCGCCTGACCGGTCGGCTCGACGCGCTTGAGCAGCGACGCGAGCGGAAACCCGATCCACGGGATGACCATCGACCACGCCTCCACGCAGCGGAGCGAATAGACACGCTCCTCCAGCGGGAAGAGGCGAATCAGCTCGTCGATGTCGAAGGTCTTGGGCTTGTGGACCAGCCCGTCGACCTGGACCGTCCACGGGCGCGGGCGCAGCGTGTGGGCCAGACGCGAGGGATCGTCCTTGTTGACGCCGAACTCGTAGAAGTTGTTGTACGTCGTCGCGTGATCGATCTTGGTGGGCGGCTCGGTCAGGCTGGAGGCGGCGTTGCGCGTCGCGGCGAGCGCTTGCCCCTTCGGGGTCGCCGCCCCGCCCGGCGCGGGCATCAGAACCAAGGCGGCCGCGCCGGCCATCAGCTCGCGGCGACTCAGGTAGAGCTTCGGATCGGTGATCTCGCTCGCGGTGAACCGCGGCGCGCGTCGAATCAACATGGTGTCTCCTCTGTCGCGACGATCTTACACCGCCGCGAACTTGTATCCGTGGCCGTGGAGCGTGAGGATCCAGACGGGCTGGTCGGCGTCGGCCTCGAACTTCTTCCGCAGCCGGAGGATGTGCGTATCGACGGTCCGCGTCGTGGGGAATCGCTCGTATCCCCAGACCTCGTCCAGCAGACGCTCGCGGGTGATCACCTCGCCCCGGTGCGCCACCAGGAAGACGAGCAGATCGAACTCCTTGCGCGTGAGCCGGACTTCCTCGCCCGCCTTGAAGACCTGCCGGACTCGCGGTCGAATCCGGACCTCCCCGAACGTGAACTCTTCGAACCGACCCCGCGCCCCCGGCCGACGCAGCACCGCTCGGACTCGCGCGAGCAGCTCGCGCAGCGAGAAGGGCTTGGTGACATAGTCGTCGGCCCCCAGCTCGAGCCCGCGGACCCGATCGACTTCCTCCCCGCGCGCGGTCAGCATGATGACGGGCACCTCGATGCCCTTCTCTCGCAGCGCGCGGCAGACGTCCCAGCCGCTCATCCGCGGCATCATGATGTCGAGCAGGATCAGGTCGGGCGCCCCGGTCAGGGCGAGCGCGAGCGCCTCCTGGCCGTTGGTGGCCGCCGCGGTCTGATACCCCTCGAAGCGAAGGTTGTCCTCCAGACCGCGCACGATTTCGGGTTCGTCGTCGACGATCAAGATCTTAGCCATCGCGTCGCCCTGCCAGCGGTAGCCGGAGCGTGAAGCGGCTGCCTTCCCCCGGCGCGCTTTCCACGATGACGTCACCGCCGTGCGCCTCGGCGATGTGCCGGACGAGCGCGAGGCCGACGCCGCTGCCCCGCCGTCCTTGCGTGTCGCTCCGGCCCACGCGATAGAACTTCTCGAAGATCCTCGCGTGCTCCGGGGCCGCGATCCCCACGCCGCGATCCGCCACCGTGATGGCGAGCCGCCCGTCCACGACTCGTACGGTCACGGCCAGCGCCCGCTCGTCGCCCGAGTACTTGATCGCGTTGTCGATGAGGTTCGCGAGCGCCTGCCCGACGGCGTCGGCGTCCATCGAGCCCTCGGGAAGGTCCGCCGGCACATCCACGTCGACCTTGAACCCGTGCTGGGCGAGCGGATAAGCGAACGCCTCGAGCGTGGACCGGATCAACGGCTCGACCGCCGTCGGCGCCATCCGATAGGTCTGCCGGCCGCTCTCGATGCGCGAGAAGTCCAGCACGTTGTCGATCAACCGCGACAACCGCTCGCTCTCGCGGGTGATGACCCGGTAGTACTCTCGCCGGCCGCCTTCGTCGGTGACTCGACCCATGTCGAGGGTCTCCCCGAACATCCGGATCACGGAGAGCGGGGTCTTGAGGTCGTGCGAAACATTGGCGACGAAGTCTGATTTGAGCCGCGCCATCTCGGTCTCCCGGCGCGTCAGTCTCCAGGTCGCGACGATTCCCGCGATGATAACCAGCAGCAACACTCCATAGGCGCCGGTGAAGAGCATGACCTGGCGGCGCACCGCCCGCCGGGGGGCCGCGTCCGCGGTCTGGTAGACGGCAAGGCGCCAGTCAGGCAGCGTCTCGCGAAACGTCACCGAGAGGATCGGCTGGGCGTCGCCGACCGGCGCGCGACTGTAGACCGCGCGCCCCTCGTGGTCGACGACGGTAAAGATGGTCGGCGACTCCAGCGCGCCCAGCGCGGTCTCGAAGATCTCACGACGCAACACCTCGGTGTCGCGAATGAACGCCGCGAGCACCGGCTCGCCGCGGCGTCCCGTGAGGAGCGCGAGACAGACCCGATGGCCCGCCACCACCTCCCGCTTGCTGCCCCGTTCGAGCTTGCCCTGGGTCGCCTCGGCGACGAGCGGCCCGATGACGGCGGCGTCACCCTCCTTCCACGCCTTCGGAAAGAGGAGCTCGCCGCGCCGGGTGACCAGGTAGAGCCGGCGGACGAGCGGCGAGTGGTCGAGCACCTCGCCGACCGCCCGCGCCGAGGGGCCGTCGGCATCGAGGGCAGCCTGAAGCCGGTTCAGAAAGGCGTCCTCCTCGTGGCGGAGCATCATCTCGACCTTCGCGGCGGCCATCGCCGCCATGTCTCGCGCCTGCTCCCGGTACAGGAGCTCGGAGGACTTCTCCCACTGGCGGATCGAGATGTAGCCGAGGAGCGCGACGATGGTCGCCGGGACCGCGATGGCCAGGAGCGCGAGCAGCGAGAACCGCGCGGAAGGCGACCACACGCCGGCCGTTACTCCCGCTCCGCCAGGAGCCGCTTGATCATCGCCTCGGTGGCCTCGTAATCACCCTCGCCGATGTGGCGGTAGCGGATGGTCCCGTTCCGATCCACCAGGAGCGTGGTCGGCCAGGCCCGGACACCCCACCGTTTCCAGATCGTGAACTCGTTGTCCTGCACGACCGGATAGCGGACTCCGAGCTTCTTCGCGGCGGCGACGACCTGGTCGTACGGCTTCTCCCACGCGAACTCCGGGCTGTGGACACCGACGACGGTGAAGCCATCCTTCTCGTAGCGCTCGTACCAGTCCCGCACCTGCGGGATCACGTTCCGGCAGTTGATTCAGCCGAAGGTCCAGAATTCCACGAGCACCACGCGGCCCCGCAGGCCCCGCGTGGTCAAGGGTCCGCTGTTGATCCAGCGGTCCCCCGCCACCTCGGGCGCCGGAGCGCCGATGCGCAGGGCCTGGGCGCCGGCGGGCGTGGTCGCGAGGCCCGCCGCCAGGAGGGCGGTGAGGAAGAGCGCGCGGCCCCGCCGCATGGCTATGGCTGCTCCTTCATCATCATCGCGTCATCCCTGATCTTATCGTTCAGCATGCTCGTCGTCCTCCCGGGGTGAATGTCGATCGGCTGTGGCCAGTGTGGACTGCACGTGAGGGGGGTTCGTCACAACCGTGTCAAATCTCTCGGGGCCGGTGGCCGGCCGTCGCGCGTTACGGCCGGCGGAACGCGCGGGAGATGATCTCGGTGAAACGCGCCTCGAGCTCCGCCGCGACCGCCTCGGCGACTTCGGTCGCGCTCCCTGGCCGCTCCTGCACGTCGCCACGGGCCCACAGGTCGAGATAGGCGTCCTGGTCCTGAAGGCCGAGCTGCATCGCGACGGAGTCGATGAGCTGCTGGAACCGGTCGCTCAGCGGGCGGGTGACGGTCCCCGCTTCGTCGCGCGCCTCGACCATCGACGGGACGTCCTTCCAGGCGATGATCTGGTACGTGGCCACGGGGACCGGCGCTCGAAGTCGGTTGACGAGGGCGGCCCGCGGTCAGCTCCCGCCCATGAACTGGGCGAGCAGCATGATCTGGTCTCCCGGCTGCAGTGGGGAGTCGAGGGTGTGGTCGATGCCGAGCACCGCGTTGTTGACGAGGACCTCGATGTGCTCGCCCAGCTCGTTGCCGTGCCAGAGGGCCCGGTGAAGCTCCGGGTACCGCGCCGAGAGCCCGGTGAGCACGCTCCTGACGGTCGCGCCGGGCGTCAGCGGCTCGTCCAGGACGCGCCGCCCCGACCCGTCGCCGCCCACGAACTTCGTGATCCAGGAGGCGATCTCCACGGGGACCGTCGCGCTGGTGGTCCGGGCGCCGCTCATCAGCAGCAGGCGGTGAGCAGGCGGACCAGCTCGCTGGCGGTGTCGGGACGGGCCGAGTAGTAGACGAAGCGCTCTTCCTTGCGGCTCTGGACCAGCCCGGTCCGGCGAAGCAGGTCGAGATGGTGCGAGAGCGTCGGCGCCGGGATCTCGAGCTCGGCCTGGATCTCGCCGGCGGGGACGTCGCGTCCCTGCCGAACGAGGAAGAAGAAGATCTGTAGCCGCGTCAGATGGGCCAGCGCCTTGAACGCCTCGACGTGCTCCTCACGCGCGTGCAGGCGGGCCAGCGGCAGGGTCTTCACATTTCCAAATCTATCAAACGATGAGGAACCTTGCTAGCGGGGAGCGGCGGGCGGCTGGCCGGCGGAGCGACGGGTGCGCGCCTGATCGTTGAGGAAATCGTCGCGCTTTTGCTTGAGCCGCCGGACCAGCTCCTCGTACGAGCTCGAGCGGACGATGCGATCGAACTGCGCACGATAGTTGGCGACGAGGCTCACGTTCTCGATGAGCACGTCGTAGATCAGCCACCGCTCGCCCCGGAGGACCATCCGCGACTCGACGGGCGCTTCGATGCCCGCGCGGGTCACGATGCGGGCGCGGACCGTGGCCAGCTCGCCGTCGACCGACTCGCCGACATAACGGATTCGCTCGCCGCCGTACTCGTCCAGCCGCGCGATGTAGGTGCGCTCGAGGAGGTCGGCAAAGAGCTGCGTGAACTCCTCGCGCTCGGCCGGGGTTCGCGCCTGCCAGTGGCGGGCGAGCACGCGCCGGGCCGTCTCGGGGGCGTCGAACGCCTCGTGCGCGATCTGGCGGACCGCCGCCCGGCGGTCCCCGCGCGCGAGGGCGGGATCGTCCAGGACCTTGATGACGTGATCGGTGTACTCGCGCAGCTGATCGGTGGGGCCGGCCCACGCCGGCGCGCCGGTGAGCAGCGAGAGCGCCGCGACCGCCGCGAGCGCGACGATTCCCCCCATGGTCGTGCTCATCGTAACAGAGCGGGCGCCGGGACGTGCACGCGCAGCTCGCGGCCGACGAGCCACGCCCCGAAGAAGGTCAGGATCGACGCGACGAGGTAGACGGCGTGGACACCGAAGGCGTGGATGAGCAATCCGCCGGCGAGCGGGCCCGCGATCCCGCGCACGCCGGCCAGGGTCGCGCCGATCGCGACGTAGTGCGCGGTCCGGTGCGGCCCGGCGACGTCGATGATCGCCATCATCCAGACGAGCTCGAGGCCGACCGACAGGAGCGAATCGGTGACCGAGCTCGCCACCAGCACCCACGGGCTCCAGGCGACGTAATAGATCAGCGGTGTGACGGCGCCCACCAGGTACATCACGCGCAGCGCCTCGAGGCTCGAGCGGCGGTCGACGAGCCACCCCCAGTACGCGCTGCCGGCCAGCGTCGCGACCGCGGCAACGGCCGCGAACACACCCACCTGCGACGCGCTCACGTGCAGGACGTCGACGAGCAGGAGGGGATGAGCGGGCGTCTGGATCCAGCAGCCGAAGCCGAAGAGGAACGAGGCGACCAGGAGCCGACGGAACGCGTGGTCGTTGCGAACCGCCAGCCACGCCCCGGCGAGCCCGCCCGGCGCCTTCCCGGCGGACTCGAGCTCCGGGACCGAGAGCCGTCTCTGGCGCAGGCTCGCGGCCATCCCGAGGAGCGCGGCGGCAACGAAGATCCCGCGGTATCCGACGCGCTCGAAGAGCTGGCCGGCGGCGAGCGCGAGCCCGATCCCGAGGAGGGCGCCGGCCATGCGGATCACGCCCAGGGCCCGGCCGCGCTGAGCCCGTGGATACACGCGCTCGACGACCGCGGCTTGCGCCGGCGCGGCGGCGGCGCCGAAGAAGTCCCTGGCCACCACGATGCCGACGAACGACCACGCCGAGCTGACGAACGGGACCAGGAGGAAGACTCCGCGCGCGGCGAAGCCCGGCCACACGAGGTACGGAAGCGGGGGCCGGCCGTGGCACGCGCGGGCCCACAGGAGCGAGAACAGCAGGCACGCGCCGCCCGCGGAGGACATCACCGCCAGCTGCAGAGGGGTGGCGCCGAGCTCGCGCCGAAGGATCAGGCCGATGAACGGGCCGGTCAACCCGGCGAAGACGGTGAACAGGAGCGTCGCCGAGATGTCGATCCGAAGTGCCTGCCGGATCTCCGGGCTGAATCGCGAGCCGATCATGCTTCGATTATGTCGCGACCCTCCCCCGCGACGTATGCTTCCCGGCGCCACCGTCTAAACCTGCGCCACCACGGCGATCTAGGGTCCGCTACAATCGACGGCATGACACCCCTCACGGCCTCGGACCGATACCCCAGAAAGCGCGTCGCGGTGCTCGACACCGATCTCGCCTACGTCGAGGCCGGCGCGGGCGACCCGATCGTCTTCCTGCACGGCAATCCCAGTTCCTCCTACCTCTGGCGCAACGTTATCCCGCACGTCGAGGGGCTGGGCCGCTGTCTCGCTCCCGACCTGGTGGGCATGGGCGATTCAGGAAGGTCGCCGGGCGGCTCTTACCGCTTCGTCGACCACGCGCGCTACCTGGACGCCTGGTTCGAAGCGCTGGGGCTTCGTCGGAGCGTGATGCTCGTCGTTCACGACTGGGGCTCGGCGCTCGGCTTTCACTGGGCTCGCCGCCACCCGGAGCGCGTACGGGGCGTGGCCTACATGGAAGCGATCGTTCGACCCGTGACGTGGCAGGAATGGCCGGAGGCGGCCCGCAAGGTCTTCCAGGGAATGCGCGGCCCGGGAGGCGAGGAGATGGTTCTCCAGAAGAACGTGTTCGTCGAGCGCATCCTGCCGGCCAGCGTCATTCGCGGGCTCACGACGGAGGAGATGGCCCGCTATCGCGCCCCCTATCGCGAGCCCGGCGAGTCACGGCGGCCGACGCTCACCTGGCCGCGCGAGATCCCGGTGGACGGCGAGCCGGCCGACGTCGTTCGGATCGTCGAGGCCTACGGCGAGTGGCTGGTGAAGAGCCCGCTCCCCAAGCTCTTCGTCAACGCCGATCCGGGCTCGATTCTCGTCGGAGCGCAGCGCGACTATTGCCGGCGCTGGCCCAATCAGCAGGAGATCACGGTCCGGGGCACGCACTTCGTGCAGGAGGATTCCGCGGACGAAATCGGACAGGCTGTTGCGGCCTTCGTTCGGCGGCTGGGATAGATCCCGCGCGCTCGGGATCGCCGAGCGCGCGGGAGCGGTAGATCCTCGAGAAGGTCCTAGTCGTCCGAGTTGACCATCATCTTGACGGTCACCCGGCGCTTGTCCTTGTTGGGCGTCCCCTTCTCGGCGATCGGGCCCAGGCCGATCAGGTTGATCCGGGGCAGCTCGATGCCCTTCTCGACCAGGTAGCGTCGAACGGACTCGACCCGGCGCTGGCTGAGGGCCACGTTGTAGCCGTAGGTTCCCACCGGGTCTGCATAACCCTGGAGGTCGACGGTGAGCTTGGGATTCTCACGCATCTCCTTGACCAGCGTCGACAGCTGGGTCTGCCCGGCGTCGCCGATGTCCCACTTGTCGAAGCCGAACAGGATCTGGTAGGTCTCGGCTTCCTTGCGGTTGTTCCGGTTCGCCCAGAGCCGCGTCAGCCGGCTGTTGGTCTCGTCCGCCTTGGTGTAGGCGGTATCCGCGCGCTCCCGCGCGCCCTTAGCCGTCGCGGTCGTCTCGGTCAGCGTCCCCTCGGTGGTCTTCAGCCGGGTGTCCACCCCATCGACTTTCTGGTCAACCCGCTGATTTTCCTCGGTCGCCTTCTTGTCAACGGCGGCGACCCTCTGGTCGATCTCGACTTCCTTCTTGCCCACCATCTCCGTCACCCACCCCCGGGTGGCGACGCATCCGCTGGCCAAGAGCATCACCGCCGGTAGGACAACCCCTAACTTCACCGCCTGTCGCATAACGGCCTCCTCATGTGTGCCCATACCTGTAGTGGTCGGGCTCGGCCGGGAGGGCTTGCAACCCGGTCGCCAGAAGTGGAATCGGGCTTTTGGCGGGAAACCGGCCTCCTCGCGCGTCGCGGGTGTTCCCTTCGCGACAGGGGAGTCAGCAGGCTGACGGGACCGTCAGCTCAGTTCAGTCGACCGCGTAAAGAATGCAGAGCCCGCCGAAGGTCGGCATCCCCAGGGGCCAGACGCACGGCCTCTTCGAACTCGCGAAGCGCGTCCCACCACCGCCCCTGCTTCACGTGGATCCGGGCGAGGTTCATGTACGGAAACTGGCGCGGCTCGTATCGCTTCGCCTGCTTCGCGCGCTCGAGCCACGTCACCGCCTCGTCGAGCTTTCCCTGCTGCATCAGGTAGCAGCCGATGTCGTTGTAGGGGTTGCCGAAGTCGGGGTCCACGTCGATGGCGCGCAGGCATTCCTGGGTCGCTTCGTCCAGGCGCCCCTGGAAGCTGTAGGTCCATCCCAGGAAGGTATGGGCCTCGGCGGTCGGGTGCACCTCGATCGAGCGCTGGTAGAGCTCGATCGCGCGGTCGAGATCCCCCCGCATCTGGTGCTGGTAGGCCTCCTTCCAGATTTCGGTGGCCCTGTCGAAGCCTTCGGAGAAGCTCACCCGGTCACCAGCTCGGCCAGGCCTCTCGCCGAAGGCCCATGTCCCAGAACATCCACTCGTAGCGGCTCGTCGCCAGGAAGTGACCCCGCATCGCCTCCCGCTCGGACGGCGTCAGCCGTTCGGCGACCCGGTCGGTCGCGGCGAGCACCGCCCGGACGACGGCGCCGAACTCCTCGGAGGCGTAGGTCCCGATCCAGCGCTTGTAGAGCGGGTCGGCGGAGCCGGCACGCTCGAGCTCCTTGCCGACCTCCCAGTAGATCCAGTAGCAGGGCAGCAGCGCGGCCATGGCCTCGTGAAACGGGGCCCCGTAGGCGACCGCCAGGAGGTAGCTCGTGTAGGCGAGGTTCGTCGGCGCCAGGGGGGTCGCGGCGACGTCCGCGGGGGTGAGCCCGAAGTCGCGGAAGAAGCCCTCGTGGAGCGCGCGCTCGACCTTGAGGGCGCCGGCGGCGTGCTCGTTGAACATGATGATCCAGTCGTCCTCGGTCGCCCGCGCGCCCGCGAGCGACAGCGCCCGGGCGAATTCGCGCAGATAGAGCGCGTCCTGGACCGCGTAGAACTTGAAGCTCTCGCGGGGGAGCGAGCCGTCGGTGAGCCCGCGCAGGAACGGATGCCGCAGGATCGCGGCGTAGATCGGCTCGATCGACCGCCACAGCTCGCTCGTGAACGCCATCAGCGCCCCTTGAAGACCGGCTCGCGCTTGTCGACGAAGGCCCGGGCGGCCTCCCGATGATCCTCGGTCATCCCGCAACGCGTATGGTGCCAGGCTTCGAGGTCGAGTGAATCCTTGAGAGTCCCGCCCTCGGCGGCGTTGAAGTTCCGCTTCATGTACTGGTACGCGATGCGCGGGCCGCGGCTCAACCGCGTGGCCAGCGCCATCGTCTCGTCCTCGAGCCGCCCGTCGGGCACCACCCGGTTGACGATGCCGAGGGCCAGCGCCGCCTGGGCATCGACGATGTCGGCGGTGTAGTAGAGCTCCCGCGCCTTGGCGCTCCCGACGAGCTGCGTCAGGTACCAGCTTCCGCCGAAATCCCCGGAGTAGCCGACGCGCGCGAACGCGGTCGCGAATCTCGCGGTGTCGCTCGCGACACGCAGATCGCAGGCCAGCGCCAGGGAGAGTCCGGCGCCCGCCGCCGCCCCGCGGACCATCGCGATCGTCACCTTCGGCATCTCGTGGAGCCAGCGGGATACCTCCATACGCGAGCGCAGCGCCTGCGCCTTTTCCTCGAGGGTCGTGCCACCGAACTCGCGCCCCTCGGCCATGGCCTTCACGTCGCCGCCGGCGCAGAAACCGCGGCCCGCCCCGGTGAGCACCACGACGCCGACGGCCGGATCCTCCGCGAGTCGGGGCAGCGCCTCGAGCAGCGTGTCCAGCATCGGGCCCGACATGGCATTCAGCCGATCGGGCCGGTTCAGCGTGAGCACGGCAACTCCGTCCTTGACGGTTTCCAGCACGTCCTCGGCCATGGCGATCCTCCCGGAATGACGGTGCCGCGATGGTACCATCGCCCGGCAGAGGGAGGACGTGCCCATGGAGGCGGTCAAGGACTCGAGTCATCTGTACGAGGTCGAGCGGCGCGCGCGTCACGCCGAGCGCCCGGGCTTCAGGATCTCGGAGCTCCAGATCAGTCCCCGTCAGCAGGTGCCGTGGCACTACCACAACAAGGTGCAGGACACCTTCTACGTCCTCCAGGGCCGGCTGCGCCTCTTCCTGCGCGACCCCAAGGAAGAACTTCGACTGGAGCCCGGCGAGACCTACACGGTTCGCGCCCGGCGGCCGCATCTCGTCACGAACGGGGGCGAGGTCTCCGCGGTGTTCCTGGTCCTGCAGGGCCTCGGCGAGTACGACTACGTTCCGCTGACCTGATCGCGATGCGGGGATGGACGATCCTGATCGTGACGCTGCTCGTCGGCGCCGGGCTCGGCGCCGCCGGGACCGTCTACCTGCCGTCGATGGTCGATCCGTATCTGCCGAAGGAGCTCCGCATCCGCGCGCGCGTCGTCGAGGGCCAGGTCCTGAACAAGCAGCGCGAGCCGAACCGCCTGCTGGTGAAGATCCAGCTCGAGCAGGGCGTGATCCTCGCGACGTACACGAAGCGAGTGGCCGAGGTCGATCTGCTCGTGGAGCCGGGCGACACGATCGCGCTCGAGCTCAGAAGCGACGAGCCGGTCGTGGACGAGCCGCCCATCGAGCGCGTCAAGCGGAAGAAGTGACGCTCAGGCCGCCCGGGGAGTGACCGCCGCCGCGCGCGGATCGCGCACGCGCGTGAGCAGGAGCGCGAGCGCGACGCAGGCCGCCACCGCCGCCACCACGAAGACCGCCACGAAGCCCCGCGCGTCCGCCAGCAGTCCCGCCGCGATCGGCGCGCCGAAGGCGATCGGCGCCAGGAGCGTCGTTCCCAGACCCACGTAGGTCGGCTGCGCCGCCGGACCCGGTGCGAATTCCAGCATCACGTTGAGGTTCGACACGTTCATGGCGGCGATCTGGATGCCGAGCATCACGAAGACCAGGCCGAACACCCCGAGGCTCGGCGCCGCGATGGCGAAAAGGTTGCCGGCCAGCGCCGCGCCGAGGCCGAGGATGATCACCAGGCGGTGACCCCGCCGGTCGGCGAGCCAGCCGAGCACCGCGTTTCCGGCCATCTGGCCCACGAACAGGAGCGTGGTGAACACGCCCGCCTGGGCCGCGGGAGCGTCCCAGACGCCGAGCGCATAGACCGTGTAGAAGGCGCTCCCGATCGAGCCGACCATCCCGAACGCCCGCGCGGCGAGGAACCAGGTGAGATTCGGATTGCGGCCGAGGAGCGCGGGGATCCGCGAGAGATATTCCGAGAGCGGCGTGGCGGGCGAGGAGTCGGTCGCCGCCGGCTCGCGGACGGCGACGAGCGCGACGTACGAGAGCGCCATGAACACCGTCGTACAGACGAAGCACACGCCGTAGCTGGCCGGCGCGGGCACCGCGGCCAGGATGCTCGCCGTCGCGACGCTCCCGACGAGGCCGCCTACGCTCGCCGCGAGGCTCGCGAACGCGAAGAAGCGCCCGCGCAGCGTGACCGGAATCACCCGCCCGATCACGTCCATCCACGCCGGCATGAGCACCCCGCCGACGCCAGTGACGATCAGGAGCATCAGGAGCATCACGCCGAGCGCCGCCGCCGGGGCGCGGTCGGCGAGGAAGAAGGCGGCGAGCGCCAGCCCGATGAACGGGACCCGCTCCCAGACCGTGTACCGCAGGATGAACGGGAGCTTCCGCGCGAGCGACTCGGTGTGGCCGGCCGCGAACAGGGACGGCAGGAACCAGCCGAGTGTCATGACCGCGGGGATGGCGCCGATGACGACATTGGGCGCGCCCAGGTGGGCCGCGAACGCCGGCAGGATCGTGGACTGGGACGCGAACGCGAGTCCCACGACGAACAGCGCGTAGTCGGCGCCGAGCGCCGCCACGTTGTGGCGCAGCTCCCGCCTCACGCGGTCAGCCGAGACGGATATCGAGCCAGCCGTTTGCGGTGACGGTGACGCGCTCGCCCTCGCGCACCAGCACCGTGGTCGTGGCCGACTCGAAGATCGCCGGGCCCTTGACCTCCTGCCCGGTCGCCAGCGCGTCCATCCGGTGTACGGGGACCTCGACCCAGTCGCCGAGCCAGACACGACGGCGCGCGGCGGGCCTCGACGTCCCGCGCTCGGCCGCGCCGGCGCCCGCCGGGAGCACCGGGAGCGCGCCGACCACGGCGACGCGCGCGTTCACGATGACGACCTCCTGCCCCGGCGCGCTGTACGCGTAGAGCTCTTCGTGCCGGCGGTGGAAACGCTCGGCCACCTGATCGAGCAGGTCACTCGCCCCGAGGTCCACGCCGGCGAGATCCACCTGGATCTCGAAGATCTGCTCGCCGTACCGCATGTCGAGCCCCCGCCGGACGCTGATCGGCCCCTCGAAGCGGGCCAGGCGCTTCCTCCCCTCGCGCTCGAGCGCGGCGAACAAACGTCGCAGACCCGCCGCCGTCATCCGGCCGACCTCGCTCACGTGCGAGCGGACGAGCTCGTAGCGCAGGTCGGTCGCCAGCATGCCCCACGCCGACAGCACGGCCGCGACCGAGGGCACGACGACGCGCCGGATCTCGAGGAGCCGCGCGACCTCGGTGATGTGGAGCCCCGCCGCGCCGCCGAAGGCGACCAGCGCGAACTGGCGCGGGTCGACGCCGCGGCGCACCGAGACGATCTTGATGCCCTCGGCCATGTTGGTGTTGACGACGCGGGTGATGCCGTCCGCCGCCTGGAGCGCCGTCGTACCGAGCCGGGTCGCGATCTGCTCGACGGCGACGCGCGCCGCGCTGGCGTCGAGCCGGATGCGGCCGCCGAGGAAGTTGCCGGGGTCGAGAAAGCCGAGCACCAGGTTCGCGTCGGTCACCGTCGCGCGGGTGCCGCCCTTTCCGTAGCACGCCGGGCCCGGCTCGGCTCCCGCGCTCTCGGGTCCGACGTGCAGGATGCGGCCGGCGTCCACCCAGGCGACCGAGCCGCCGCCGGCGCCCAGCGTGTGAATGTCGATCGCCGGAAGCGCGACCTTCGCGACGCCGACGGTCTTTTCACCCGTGAGCTGGGGCTCGCCGCCCTGCAGGAGCGCGATGTCGGTCGACGTGCCGCCCATGTCGAAGGTGATCAGGCTCGCCTCGCCCAGCAGGCGCGCGCAGTAGCGGCCAGCGGCGACGCCGCCGGCCGGGCCCGACAGGACTGCGCCGGCCGCGAGCCGCGTCGACTCGCGCACCGGCGCGACGCCGCCGTGCGATTGCATGATCAGGACGTCGCCGCGATAGCCGTGGCTCGTGAGACGAGCGGCGAGGCTCGCCAGGTAGCGCGCGAGCGCCGGGCCCACGTACGCGTTCACGACGGTCGTCCAGACGCGCTCGTACTCCTTGATCTGCGGCAGGACCTCGGCCGAGAGCGACACGTACACGCCCGGAAAGCGCCGCGCCAGCTCGCGCCCGGTCAGCTTCTCGTGCCGGGGATTCCGGTACGAGTGCAGATAGCAGACGGCCACCGCCTCGACCCGCGCCTTCGCGAGCGCCGCCAGCCCGGCCCGGAGCGAGGAGAGGCTCAGCGGAATCGCGACCGTGCCGTCGAAGCGCAGACGCTCGCGGACGCCGAGGCGGCGCGCCCGCGGCACCAGCGGGATGGGCGGCGCCATCCGGAGGTTGTAACGATCGTCCTTCAGCCCCTCGCGCATCTCGATGACGTCGCGGTGCCCCTCGGTCGTGAGCAGCGCGACCTTCGCGCCCTTGCGCTCGAGGAGCGCATTGGTCGCCACGGTGGTGCCGTGGACGATCGTGTCGGTCTGCGCGAGCAGGTCGCGGAGGTTGGTGCCGAGCTCGGCCGCCAGGAGCTCGAGGCCGGTGATGAGCCCCTCGGAGGGATCCGGCGGAGTCGAGGCGCACTTGGCGAGCGCGAGCGCGCCCTGCTCGTCGACGGCGACGAGGTCGGTGAAGGTGCCGCCGACGTCGATTCCGATGCGGAAGCGTCGGCTCAGTAGAGCGTCCTCTGGGTGTTCTCCTCGCTCTCGCGCAGATATTCGTCGAGGGTCTTGCCTTCCGGCCTGAACCGCTCGTACATCACGCACGCCATCGAGGGAAGGATGGAGCGATCCGGCCACGCCTCGGGCTCCCAGAGCTGCGAGCGACGGAAGGCCTTGGGACAGTGGAAGAAACATTCTTCCACCTCGACGGCGATGGCGACGTGCGGCCGCTTGTCGCGCGCCGCCAGCGACTCGAGGATGTCCTCGTCGCGCACGATCGACGCGCGCCCGTTCACGCGCAGCGTTTCCTCGCGGCCCGGAATCAGGAAGATCAGCCCGATGTGAGGGTTCGCGAGGAGGTTGCGGAGCCCGTCGAGCCGCTTGTTGCCCGGGCGGTCCGGGATCACGAGATGGTGCTCGTCCAGCACGCGCACGAAGCCCGGCCCGTCGCCCTTCGGGGAGACGTCGCAGCGGCCGGAGGCATCGGACGTCGCCAGCAAGAGGAATGGCGAGCGCGCGATGAACGCCCGGCTCGGCTCGTCCAGCGTGGCCATCTCCTTCTTGATCGCCCGCTCGCTCGGCGCGCCCATCAGGGCCCGCAGCTCGCTCTCGGATGTCACCACGCGCTTGAACATGTCGGCCTCCCGGCTCGGTGCGTTGGTTCAGTCAAAGTAGACGGGCCCTCGGGGCAAGTCAATCGGGTACGGCGTGATCCCGCCGCTGGGCGTACGGGTACGGGCCTTCCGGCGAGCGCCCCTCGGCGAACCGCCGCAAGCTGAACGGCTCGATGTCCACCGTCTTCGCCCGGCCGTCGAGGATCAGCTCGGCCATGCACACGCCCACCGCGGGCGCGATCTTGAAGCCAGAGCCGCTGAACGCGGTGGCGAGATACAGGCCGTCGATGCCGTCCACGCGCCCCAGGATCGCGTGGCGATCCCGGCTGTAGCAATCGAAGGCGCGATAGCCGCGCGCGAGCGTCGCGCCCTCCAGCGCCGGAATCCGGTGCGTCAGGATCTGCGCGCCGACCGCCGCCGCTCCCGGCGCCAGGACGGCGGGTCCGTCGGGATCGAGATCCCACTCCTGGCATGGCACGCCCACGATCGTCCGGATCCCGCTCTCGGGCCTGAAGTAGCTCCCCTGCACGTTGTCGATGAAGATCATGTGCGGATCGGTGAGCGCGGCCGGCCGGGTCACCTGCACCGTGTCGAGCCCCTTGACGCGCGCGGGAATGTCGAGGCCGATCTCGCGACAGAGCCGCGGAGCCCACGCCCCGGCGGCCACGACGACGGCGCCCGCGTCGATCCGGCCGGCGACCGTCTCGACGCCGAGGACGCGGCTCTCGCGACGCAGAATCCGCGTCACCCCGGTCCACTGGCGCACCGCGGCCCCGAGATCCTGCGCCCGGCGCCGGAACCCCTCGACGGTCGCGGCCGGATCGGCGTAGCCGCTCGCCGGCTCCCAGGCGGCGGCGCCGACGTCCTCGACGTTCGCGAAAGGCTGGAGGTCGTGGAGGTCGGCCGGCGAGAGGGCCACGGTGTCGATCCCGATGGCGCGGAGCATCTCGACGTTCCGGCGGAGCGCGTCGGCGTAGGGCGGGGCCACGACGTTCACGAAGCCCGTGTGGGTGAACACGGACGGCCCGCCCATGATCTCCGTCCAGCTCCGGAAGACGGGAAAGCTGGCGAACGCCAGGCGCGCGTCCCATTCGTTGGTGTAGTGCATGCGAACGAGCGCGCTCGAGTAGCCGGAGGCGCCGCTGGCCAGCGCCGCCTTCTCGCAGAGCACGACCCGCCGAACGCCCCGCGCCGCCAGCGCGTACGCGATGCTCACGCCGTTGACGCCGCCGCCGACCACGACGACGTCGGCGGTCTCAGTCATCGCGGGGAAGCTCCATGGCGGAATACCTTATCATGTGGCGAGTCCGGCCGGCCGTTTCACATCCCGGCCGGAACGGTGTCTCAACGCATGATGGGGGCCCAACCGTTCGAGACCATCGTCGGCGCGCACCACGCCGAGATCTATCGCTATATCCGGCGCGTGACGTCGCGGGCGACCGAGGCCGAGGACCTGTCCCAGGAGACGTTCCTGCGCGCCTACCGGGCGTACCGCACGCTCGGGCCCGAAGCCAACGTGCGCGCGTGGCTGTTCGCGATCGCGACGAACCTGACCCGCAATCACTTTCGCTCAGAGAAACGGAGGCGGGTCGCGTATCAGGCGGCGTCGATCGAGCGCCGCGAGGCCGATCCCGACGGGCCGGAAAGCGAAGCGCGATTCGGCGAGGCCAAAGTGCTGCTCGAGAGCACGGTCGGCCGGCTCCCGCTCAAACAACGGCAGGCGTTCATCATGCGAAAGATCCACGACCTCGACTACGAGGCCATCGGGCAAAGCCTCGATTGCTCGGCGGAGAGCGCGCGGGCCCACGTTTTCCAGGCGCTGCGCAAGATCCGACTGAGCCTCGACGGTCAGGCGCTCGCGCCGACCACCACGGAGCAACCACGATGAAAGGCAAACCGCAGAACTGTCTGGAGATCGAAGTTGACCTCGTCGCCGCCGCGACGGGAGACGCCGAGCCCGGCGCCGTACACCGCGTCGAGCGCCACATCGACTTCTGCGCGCCGTGCCGCGGGGAGTTCCATCGCTACCGCGAGATCGACGGCGCGGTGGGGGCGCTGCGCCGCAGCCCGGCCGCCGCCGAGAGCGTGGCGCGCGCCCGCGAGGGGCTCGAGTCGCGCCTGGCCGACCTGAGGTCGCGCCTGGTGTCGTACCGCATCTTTCCCTCGCCGCTCGGCCATATCCTCATCGCGCGGTCGGAGCACGGCGTGGCGCTCGTGGAGTACCTGGGCGAGCGGAGCGAGCTCGCGGCCTCCCGGCTGAGCCGCGCGACCGGCGTCGAGCCGCAGGAGGACGGCGCCGATATCGAGGCGCTCTTCCGCGAGCTCCTCGAGTACCTGCAGGGCGATCGCACGCGGCTCCCGTGGGCGCTCGACCTGCGCCTGGCGCGGAGCGATTTTCATCGGGCGGTGCTGCACGCCACCGCCGCGGTCCCGTACGGCGCGGTCACCTCGTACGCCGGCATCGCCGCCGAGATCGGCAAGCCGGCCGCGACGCGCGCGGTCGCGCAGGCGCTCCGCTGGAACCCGTTGCCGATCGTGGTGCCGTGTCACCGCATCATCGGCACGTCCGGCGCGCTCACCGGCTACTCCGGCAACAAGATCGGACTCAAGCGCGAGCTGCTCGCCGTCGAGGGCATCCGCGCCGTCGGGACGCCCCGCGACTCCCACGTCGCGCGGCAGACGCTTTACCACTACGAGCGCAACGAGCAGCGTGAGTACTGCCTGCCGACGTGCGGAGACATCGCGCGCCGCCCCATCGGGCGCGTCACGCTCCTGGCGTCCCGTGCTCTCGCCGACTCCCTCGGGCTCGTTCCCTGCACGAGCTGCCGCCCGGACCTCCACCCGCTGGCCGTCTAGCGCCGCGCTCCCCGTTTCACGCCGGCCTCTCCGCGGTGTCAGAGAAGGCGGAGGAGGCGGACATGGTTGGATTACACGAAGGGCTGGGGCTGGGCGTCGCGTTGCTTCCCATCGCGCTGATGGTGGCGGCCCTGCTGCTCAGGGAGCGGAGCGCGCGCATCCGGCTCGCGGAATGCGCGCGGCAGATCGCCGTGACCGACGCGATCCACGGGGAGCTGGGCGCGATCGTCTCGCCGGTCGTCCGGCGCCGGCTCTGGGGCCGATGGCAGCTCGTGATTGCCGTCCCGTTCGACGACCTCGACTCGGTCAGCCGCGTGGTCCGGGCGGCGTACCGGGGCTTCGACGCGCCCGAGCGAGCGATGCCGGGCCGATTCGAGATCGTGCTGAGCCCGCAGGAGAGATTCGTTCCGCGCCGGGAGCGCCCCGCCGTCGCCGCGGCGCGCGGATCCGGAGGGGAGTCGGTGTCATGGACATGAATCTGTACTTCGCCGAGTGGTTGGTTCGCGAGCGTCTGGCCGAAGCCCGCTCGGCGGCCGCGAGGAGCGCGCTGGTCGGCGCGGCCGTGCCGGCGCGGCGCCCAGTGCGCATTCGGCTCGGGCTGGCACTGGTGAGGCTCGGCCGGCGGCTTCAGGGTAGCCGGCCGCGCGGCGCGGACGCGCTGGCGGCGGAACGCTCGTAGTCGAGCGACGCGACGGGGGAGGCGCGAAGCTCCCCCGTCGGTCAGCGTCGCGCGAAGCCGTTCGCTCGGTCGCTCGCTCGCGCCGCCGTCGCGCGCTTCCTCGGCGGCCCGTAGCCGCCGCCCCCCGACGACTCGACCACGAACACGTCGCCCCGGCGCACGGGAATCCCGACTTCCTTGGTCTTGAGCACGCGCATCGGGCGCCCGCGCGACTGGAGCCGGTAGCGGTGGGGCAGGCCGTCCTTGCCGCCGAGAAGCCCGTACGGCGCGTGACGGATGCCGTCGCCGGCGGTGTTGGCGACCGCCGGTTCTTCGATGTCCATCCGCAGGCGGAGCACGGCGCCGACACCGCCGCGATGCATCCCGTCGCCCGCCGAATCGGGCCGGAACTCGTGGCGCTCGAACGTCAGGGGAAAGCGCGCCTCGGCGACCTCGACGCTGCCGAACTTGATGCCGCCGGCCGCCTGCCCCTCGCCGGCGGTCTCCCATCCGTCGCCGACGGCCGTCGCGCCGCCGCCGGGGCGGGCGTGGAACATGTGCCAGATGAACGGCTTTCGCGTGCGGGGATTCACACCCTTGATCGCGATGCGGAAGCGCCGCCCCCAGCCCGCCATGACGCGCTCCGGGCACGCCGGCGCCAGCGCGCGGATGATCGCCTCGGCGATCTCCTGCGCGCAGTGATTCGTCGCGAGCGTGACGGGCGCCGGCGGGTAGGGCCAGACGATGGTCCCCTGCCTGGCGATGACCTTGACCGGCCGGAAGGTTCCGGAATTCTTCGGCGTCCTCGGATCGATGAGGTAGGCGAAGGCCATGTGCACCGCCGACATCGTGTTCGGAAACGACGAATTGACGAAGCCGGTGACCTGCCGGTGGGAGTCGCTCAGATCGATCGTGAGCCCGTCGCCCTTCTTGGTGACGGTGGCGCGGATCCAGATGTCCCGGAACTCGTGGCCGTCGTCGTCCAGGATCGTCTCGCCGTGATAGACGCCATCGCGCCATGTCTTGACGCAGCTGCGCGCCTGCAGCTCGGCGCCGTCCAGGATCTCGTCGATCGCCGCCAGCACCGTCGGGGCGCCGTATTCGCGGACGAGCGCCAGCAAGCGTCGCTCGCCGACGCGCGCCGAGCCGATCATCGCCCGGAGGTCGCCCATGAAGTCGTGCGGGTGACGCACGTTCGTCGTGATCATCTTCAAGAGATCCTCGCGAAGCTCTCCCGCCTCGTAGAGCTTGAGCGGGGTGATCCGAAGCCCTTCCTGCCAGATCTCGGTCGCGCCCGGGTTGTAGGCGCCGTGAGTCGAGCCGCCGATGTCGCTCTGATGGGCGCGGTTGACGGACCAGAACGCGACCTCGTCGCCCACGAACACCGGCACGAACGCGGTCAGGTCCGGCAGATGGTTGTTGCCGTGGTACGGGTCGTTCAGGAGGTAGACGTCGCCCGGCCGGATGCGACCCTTGAAGGCGTCGCGCACCGACTCGACCGCCCACGGTATCGCGCCGACGTGGATCGGCACGTGCTCGGCCTGCGCGAGCAGGCGCGCCTGCGCGTCGCAGAGCGCGGTGGAGAAGTCGCGGCTCGAGTTCAGGATCTGGGAATATGCCGTTCGCAGCATCGCCTCGCCCATCTCCTGGACGATGGCCTCGAGGCGATGGGTCAGCACGGACACCGTGACTGGATCGCTCATGGCTTCAAGATCTACGCGATTCGCCGGGTCGCGGTCAACAGGGGCCTGGGGGGTCTGGCGGACGCCCGGCCCGGGCGGGTCGGCGCGGGCCTAGCGGGCGGCCGAGCGGGACGAGACGGCGAGGGAGACCAGGTGCTCGAGATGCTGCAGGTCGAACGGCTTGGGGATGTACGCGAAGATGCCGCTCGAGAGCGCGTCGGCCGCGGTCCGCGCGTCGTCGTTGCCCGTCAGCATGAGGACCGGGGTCTGCACGTTCAGGCGGCGCATTTCCTCGAGCAGCTGGAGGCCGCTCATCCGCGGCATGTACATGTCGAGCAGGATCAGGTCGTACTGCCGGCGCTTCAAGGCCGCGAGCGCGTCGATCCCGTCCGCCGCGGTCTCGACCGTGTAGGCGTGGTCGTGCTTGAACAGCCCAAGCGCGTCCTTCAGCATCCGCGCGATGGCCGTCTCGTCGTCGACGACGAGGACGCTCTTGGTCGCGCGCGCGGTCTTCGTGGCGATCGGGGTCATTTCAGGAGACCTCCAACGACGTTTCGTCCCTGCCGCTTCGCCTCGTAGAGCGCATGGTCGGCGCTCTTGATCAGGTCGGCGACGCTGCCGGGGTCATCGGGAAAGCCGGCCACGCCGAAGCTCGCGGTCAGCGGGCCGTATGGGAAGGGGTAGCGCTCGATGATCGCGCGCATCCGTTCGGCGTACACGAGCGCCGCCGCCTTGGTGGTGCTCGGCAAGAGGGCGATGAACTCGTCGCCGCCGTACCGCGCGACGACCGAGTCGCGCCGCGACTGGCTGGCCAGGAGCTGGACGACCTGCTTGAGGACGTCGTCGCCCGCGTCGTGGCCCCACTGGTCGTTGATGGCCTTGAATCCGTCGAGGTCGAGCAGGATGATCGACAGCGGCTGCTGATAGCGTGAGGCGCGGCTCACCTCTTCGTAGAGCCGCAGCATCAGGTAGCGCCGGTTGTAGCCGTCGGTGAGCGGGTCCTTGAACGACAGCTCCTCGAGCCGGGCGCTCCGGACGGCGATGGCCGCGTACGCGGCGAACGCCCGCGCCACGTCCTCGAGTCGCGGATGAAACGGCACGACTTGCCCTTCGGGATCGGTGGCGTTGATCAGCTGGAGCACGCCCTGGATCCGCCGCGAGGCGTCCCGCAGCGGGACGGCCAGGACCGAGTGCGTCCGGTAGCCGGTGGCCAGATCGACCCGCCAGTTGAACGCGTACGGCACGTCGCGCGGAATGTCGTAGGCCTCCGGCACGTTGAGGATCTCGCCGGAATTGGCCACGTACCCGGCGAGGCTCGGGACGTCGAGCGGCAGGCGCTCGACCTCGAGCCGCTGCTGCACGTCGTGCTGGCCCAGCCGGCGGGCCGTGATCGCGTTCTGAACCACGGCGAATCGGAGCGAGGCGCCCTCGCGGATGAAGAGCGTCGCGGCCTCGGCCCCGGTGAATCGGCGCGCCTGCGTCACGATCCGCTCGAGAACGGAGGGAAGCTCGCCGTCGCTACCGATCGCGATGCTCAGCTGCAGCAGCTCCTCGAGCATCTGCGCGCTCCGCTCCGCGGTGGCCGCGCCGAGAACCTCGAGGAAGCTGCCGACTCCCGGACTCGTGGTCGGGATGTCCATGGCGCGTAAGGAGTAGCACGCCCGGTGCCAGGGGTCGAAATGACGGGAACATGCTGAAATTCCGGTAAAACCGGCTACGACGAAGGCTCGCGAGCGGGGAGGTATTTGGCCAGTTTCTGGCCAGGCTTCGGCGACTTCGTTACCAATCTAAGCGAGCCGCCCGGGCGTGGCTTACGTGGCCGGGCGCGCCCCGCCGTACGCCTCGCTCGGGCCGTAGCGGCTGTCCTCGAAGAGCAGCCTGGCGCGCGCACCGACGACGCGTCCCCAGTTCGCCAGGGCGGTCTCGGTGTACTCGCCGTCGGGCCTGGGCTCGTCGTCGAAGTTGTCGTAGGTGTCGACACCGCGCATGAGCATCGCCGGCTGCCGCACCTTCGCCGGCTTCGCCCAGGTCGGCAGCATCTCGACCAGCAGGAGGAACCGCCGGTCGGGCCCGTGGTTGGTCGCCGAGCCGTGGACGAGCGAGTTGTCGAACATCGCCATCTCTCCAGGACGCAGCTCGAAGTCGACGGCGGCCGACTCGTCGAACGGCTCGGTGATGTACTGGCCGCGCGCGAGGATGCTCCGCGGGTCGTCGGTCTCCTCGTGGCGCAGGATCCCCCACTTGTGCGAGCCCGGGATTCCGCGCAGGCACCCCTGCCGGCTGCCGCACTCAGAGAGCGCCAGCGCGCCGAGGACCACCGGGACGGCCGAGCCGTAGTACGAGTCCTGGTGCCAGCCCGCGAAGGTCTCGCCGTCGGCCTTCTTCACCCGCCACGCCATGCTCCAGCA
>Ga0137403_10000718_pt1 | contig 42701 bp, 31 predicted proteins | sample CZOMad2_1_16fung_FD_122057 | JGI IMG/M metagenome (GOLD analysis project Ga0137403, IMG submission 122057) | Vadose zone soil fungal communities from Angelo Coast Range Reserve, California, USA - CZOMad2_1_16fungal (Hybrid Assembly) | ecosystem: Environmental > Terrestrial > Soil > Vadose zone...
ACTCAATTGGTTCATACTGACCTCAGTCGTTCTATTTTCATTCGCGGTGGCGAATCGAGATTCATGACTTACTGTGTGGCAAGTCAGTCGAGTGAGGAAGGACACCAACATGATCGTTGAGTGCCGACATCCGGTCGCTTCGCTCGCGGTACCGTATTGCGTGGAACCACCGTTTTAAGAGTTCTTGCGATTATCGAGTGCCGGCATCCGGTCGCTTCGGTCGCGGTACTGTATTGCGTGGCCACACCAATCGAATAATTCATGCTCAGTCGCCAAGTTTCTACCCACCCGCTGGTAGCCGGTAAGTAAGCGCGGCGCGATCTCTAGGCGCACCGACCCACCCGCTACCGCGAGGTGGTACTTACCTCATCGCCTCAAAGTAACTCTCCAGCGATCGGCCTTTCTTTCTCAGCAACACGCTAACGGAGCACTACCGAAATTTCGGACTGCGTAATGCGGAATGGAGGGGTCTCGTCGGACAACCAACTAGTTCAGACACATGTCCTAACCCATATCGACAATTCGCCACCGTATCTGACATCCGACAACCGCGATCGCAAATCGGCGATCCGCGTTCCTCGATCGCAATCTCAACTCCGCAATCCCCAATCCGACGCCCGAAATTCCTTTCTTGTCCTGAGATTGTTAAACTAAGCAGTACACGGAGGTGATAAACATTGGCGTTAGTGATCTATACGAAGCCGGGCTGTCCTTACTGCGAGCAAGCACGAGATTATTACCACTCAAAGGGCATTCCTTACATCGATTACGATGCGCAGAACGACCGGGGCAGACGAGCTGAAATGTTAGCCTATACACATGGTGACCCGACTGTGCCTTGCATAGTCGACAATGGCAGATATGTCCGCTCAGGCTGGGGTGACCCGCCTCGCGGCTGAACCGTACACGACTGAACCGGCCGGGCGCCGGTAGGACGAAATTTCAAGAAGTAAAAATGAGTGTCTGAGGATGGCAGTTTGATTGCCATCTGGTTTATCCTCGCAAAAAAACGCGTTGCTCCAAAGTCGAGAATCTCAGCCGGAGCGCCACGCCAGAGCGATGGCTGCGGCGTCAAAAACCTGTTTTGATTCGCGGTCAAGCAGATGTCAAAAGCGTTGATAAGGCAGCCCACTCCAAATTGAAGAAGGTCCAAAATGAAAAACTTCCGCAAGCCCCTGATTCCCGGTCTGTTTATTTTGTGCTCGATCTTAACCTTAAACCAGACGGTTCTTGCCCAGTCAAATGGAAACGGAACCGCGCCACCTAAACCACCAATGGCTGAGAAGAAACCCAAAACAACAAATATTCATGGCAATACTCTGGTCGATGACTATTTCTGGCTGCGCGAAAAAACAAATCCGCAGGTGATGGAATATCTGCACGGCGAGGATGCTTACGCCGAGGCAGCTATGCAGCCGACCGCCGCTTTGCGAGATAAGCTTTACAAAGAGATGCTGAGTCATATCAAGCAGACGGATGTGAATGTTCCTTATCGCTGGGGTAATTACTTCTATTACACCCGCACTGAAGAGGGCAAACAGTATCCGATTTTTTGCCGCAAGAAGGGCAGCCTGGAAGCAAAAGAGGAAATCGTTCTGGATCAGAACGAGCTCGCCAAAGGTCAGAAATTTATGAGCGTAGGCTCGTTCAATCCCAGCGACGACGGCAATCTCCTGGCTTACACCACGGACAACACCGGCTATCGCCAGTACACGCTTCAGGTCAAGAACCTAATGACGGGGGAGCTGCTTCCAGAACGGATTGAACGAGTCGATGATCTTGCCTGGGCTACCGACAACAAGACTCTCTTCTACGTCACCGAGGATGCCGTTACCAAGCGCAACGACAAGTTCTTCCGCCATGTGCTGGGAACTGACAAGTACGATCTCGTTTACGACGAAAAAGACGAGCTCTTTGACATAGGCGTGGGGCGCACTCGAGACAAAGCAGTAATTGTGCTTCAAGCCTCGAGCAAGACTTCAACGGAGGTCCGCTATTTGCCTGCCGACTCGCCCGGCGCGGAATGGAAAATTATTTTGCCGCGTCAGGCGGACCATGAATATGATGTAGATCATCGCGGCAATCTCTTCTATATCCGCACCAACAAAGGGGCCACAAACTTTCGCGTGGTAACCGCGCCGGTTTCCGATCCTTCGGAGAAAAACTGGAAGGAGTTTGTCGCGCACCGTCCGGCCGTGAAGGTTGAGGACGTAAGCCTGTTTGCTGACCACGCCGTGCTGTCTGAATGGGAAAACGGCTTGCAGCAGCTCGAAATCGTCGACTTCAAAACGAACAAGAGGCATCGCATTGAATTTCCCGAGCCGGTCTATTCAGCGGGCCTCGGAGCCAACCGCGAATTCAATACTTCGGTACTACGCTACAACTACCAGTCGCTGGTGACGCCGAGTTCTGTGTTCGACTATGACATGAACACGCACAAGGCCACGCTCAAGAAACAAACAGAGGTGCCCGGGGGATTTGATCGAGCAAATTACAAATCAGAACGCGCTTTTGCCACGGCCTCAGACGGAACCAAGGTCCCGCTCTCGATTGTTTATCGCCAGGGAACCAAATTAGATGGTTCAGCACCGGCTTTGCTCTATGGGTACGGGTCGTACGGCATCTCGATCTCGCCGACATTCTCGTCCAACCGCTTAAGCTTGCTGGATCGCGGAGTCGTCTATGTCATCGCGCACATTCGTGGCGGCGGGGAGCTTGGCGAAGAGTGGCGCCAGGCCGGACGAATGATGAATAAAATCAACACGTTTACCGACTTCATTGCCAGCGCCGAGTTCCTGGTCAAGAACAAGTACACGTCCAGCGACCGCCTGGTGATTCAGGGCGGCAGTGCGGGTGGATTGCTGATGGGAGCGGTGTCGAACATGCGGCCGGATCTGTTCAAAGCGGTCATAGCCCAGGTGCCGTTTGTCGATGTCATGAATACGATGCTCGATGCGACGTTGCCTCTGACCACCAGTGAGTACATAGAATGGGGCAATCCGAACGAGAAGGCGGCGTTTGATTACATGATCAAGTACTCGCCCTATGACAATATTGCGACCAAAAACTATCCGGCAATGCTGGTTAAGGTGTCAGTTAATGACAGCCAGGTCCCTTACTGGGAAGGAGCAAAGTTTGTCGCCAAACTCAGGTCGATGAAAACAGATGCCAACCCGCTGCTATTGAAAGTGAATTTTGGCGCCGGGCATGGCGGTGCATCGGGACGGTACGACGCATTGAAAGAGACGGCGTTTGATTACTCATTCATGCTCTGGCAGATGGGTCTCGCGCATTAGAAAGTAAGGTAAGTCATTAAAAGAACAGAAAGATGCCACCGGCTTGCCCGGTGGAGTCTCACGCTCGCTGCTTCGCGAACGTTCCTGCCACGCTTCCAGCGCGCACAGCGCGTAGGAGAAAGCTGAAGGGGCACTAGTAGCAAGGATCGTGAAACTCCACCGGGCAAGCCGGTGGCATCTTAAGATCTACCTCCAGGAAGTTGCTGCCCGGGCTGGATTAGGAGTTAAATAAGCAGACCAAACGAACACCATGATCGGCACAACCCTGGGGAATTATAAAATTCTCGAGAAGCTCGGCGAGGGCGGACAAGGAGCTGTGTACAAAGCCGTCGACTCGAAACTCGGCCGAAGCGTGGTTATCAAAGTCCTTCCCGCTGAATTGACTGAGAAAGAGGCGAACCTCAAGCGGTTTGAAAGGGAGGCACGGCTCGCATCGGCGCTCGACCATCCGAATATCTGCACCATCTTCGACCTCAACGAGATTAACGGCATTCATTTCATTGTTATGCAGTACATCGCCGGACGAAACGTCAGGCAGTTAGTTAACGGCCGGCCTTTGCAGCTCGAAAGCGCCTTATCGATCACGATCCAGGTTGCTGATGCCCTCGCCGCTGCGCACGCTCGGGGGATAATTCATCGGGACATCAAGGCCGGCAATGTAATGGTGAATGAAAAAGGACAGGCGAAGGTGCTTGATTTTGGCCTGGCCAAACTCATCGATGCCGATGCCGCCCGCACCTCAGGCATTCACCATACCGAGTTGACCGAAGTAGGCATTCCTTACGGCACAGCAACCTATGCTGCCCCGGAACAGGCCCGCGGTGATCGGGTTGATTCGCGCGCGGATATTTTTTCCACCGGCGTTCTGCTGTACGAAATGCTGACCGGCACCTGGCCTTTTCGCGGTCGCACAGCAATCGACGTGCGCCACGCCGTCCTGCATGACGAGCCCATGCCTTTGAGCGAAGCTCGACGCGGTTTCCTGCCCGCGCGGCTGCAGGAAATACTCAACAAGGCGCTGACGAAAGATCCCCGTGACCGCTATCAAAGGGTGTCGGAACTGCGTGAGGATCTGCGCGCAGTGCTACGCGACGTTGCCAACGGCGTCGCGGTTGTTGATGACAATTTTGCCCCTGTTGCGCCCAGGCATTTGCGATCAGCGAGCCCTCTCTCTCGGGCATTTCGCTGGTTGAAAAATGTCGGCAGTCCTGAAACATCGGCGGGTTCGAGACGGTCGGGGGGAAGTACCCAGCCGCGAGACGCCCATGAAACTCCGATGACTAGTCTGGCAGACAAGAATCGGAAAAGCGTGGCGATCCTGCCCTTCAAGAACCTTGGCAGTGACGGCGAGACTGCCTTCTACGAGTTTTCCCTGGCCGATGCCGTGATCACTGAATTGGCGCGAGTTCGTTCGCTGGTGGTCCGTCCGTCCTCAGTGATAGTGAAGTATCAGAATCGGCCCATCGATCCGGCCGATGCGGGACGCGAATTGAGTGTGGATGCGATATTAACGGCGAGCTTTCTGCGAGCCGGCGAGCGCCTGCGAGTTACCGCGCAATTGCTCGACGTGCGCACGAGCGAGATTCTGTGGAGTGAGCGGATCGATGCCGACGCCGGAGATGTTATCGGTGTCCAGGACAAAATCGTGCAGCACATAGTTGATGGGTTGCGTCTCGAGCTAAGCCCGGACGAGAAGAAAGATCTGGCGAAAGTCTCGACCGTCGATGGCGCCGCTTCGGAGGAGTATCTCCGAGGGCGTAATTGCCTCGGCCAGTTTATTTACCACACGATTTCCCGCGATGACATTGAATCGGCGCTGCGCCATTTTCAGCGCGCCATCGAATTGGCTCCGACGTTTGCGCTGGCTCATTCAGGGTTGGGTAGTTGTTATGTTAATCGAACGTTGAAAGGCCTTGGCGAACCCGGAGATCACGACAAGGCGGCCACAGCCTTCGAAAATGCGCTGGCGCTGGATCCAAAACTGCTTGAAGCACGCATGCATATGGTCTTCATTTACCTGGCACGCGGCGAAAAAGCCAAAGCGCGAGCTGAGGTGGAACTCTTAAGAGAAGAATATCCAAACGATGTTGGAGTCCATTTTGTCCGTGGAGTGCTGGCCCGGCTGGACGGAGAGTACGAGCGCGCTCTCCGCAGTTATGATCGCATGGTAAGACTCAACCCGGCGGAGCGCGTTGTGGCCAGTTATAACCGGGCCCGTGTCTTCATGTACCAAAAACAATATGAGGACGCTTTGCATGAACTCGATCAAGGCGCGGAGCTCGAGGCTGAGCACCCGTTGATCAAGACATTTCGTGCTCGGGTCCTATATTATCGTGGTGAAATTGATGTAGCCACCCGCATTCTGCAACAGGTTCTGCGGCGGCATCCGGAGATCGACGGCATCCGTCCAATCTTGGCAATCTGTCTGAGCGCCCAGGGCCGGCACAGCGAAGCCAACGAACAACTGACGGACAAGGTAAGAGCAGTAGCGGCCGCCGATCACGACATTGCCTATTGGCTGGCTTCAGCTTACGTGCTTCAGGGCAAACAGGTTGAAGCCCTGAAGTGGCTGAGAACCGCAATAAACCGCGGGAACGAAAACTACCCGTGGTTTGAATCAGATCCCAACTGGTCTGCGCTTCACGACGATCCTCGCTTCCTCGAACTAATGGCAGAGATCAGAGCACGAAACGCAAAGGCCGAGAGTCAACCCGCATGAAAACCTTCGTCGTTGGCGACGTTCACGGCCGCTGCGCGCAAATGCGAAACCTGCTCGACATGTTGCCGCGCGACGAATCTGTGGACATGTTGGTGTTTCTTGGCGACCTGATCGATCGCGGTCCGGATGCACCTGGCTGTGTCGACTTTGTACATCAGCTCCAGCGGGACAACCCGGACCACGTAACGTGTTTGCGCGGCAATCACGAGCAGATGTTGCTCGACTTCATCGAAGGCACGAGCAACATCTGGATCACGCCGGTTACCGGCGGCGAGCGGACCTTTGAACAGTACACCGGCCAATCAGCGGTCGCTCGCAGTGAAGCGGAGCTGGATGAGATGCGGCGGACGATCGAGAAAAGTATCCCGGTTGAGCATCTTCAATTCATACGGCTGACGCCGTATTTTTACGAAGACGATTATGCGATCTATGTTCATGCGGGTCTGGAAAAAGGCAAACACCCGCGCGACTCATCGCCCCAATCGCTTCTCTGGATGCGCGACATGGAGTTTTACAAGAACTATTCAGGTAAGCCATGTTTATTTGGCCACACGCCCACGCCATTCCTGCCTTTGCGCGGACGACTGGGCCGTCATGGTATTTACATTTCGAAGAGCGCTATTGGTTTGGATACGGGATACAACCACATATCGCCCTTGAGCTGCCTCTCACTACCTGATTTTACTCTCTACCAGGCTTTCGCGGATGGCCGGGCTGAGACCCACCAGATAACTTCATTCATGCCCGCGGGAATCAAGGCGATGCAGAAGAAGGCGGAAAAAGAGAATTAGAATTTAGAATTTTGAATTTAGAATTTCGTGTGATTTCGTGGACCCGTTTCGTGTGATTTCGTGGACCTGTTCTTTAGATAAGAAGAGTCATCCACGCATCACACGAAATTCTAAATTCTACTAATTTCTAATTTCCGTTACATTTTGCGATGCAGAATGAAATCCGCAATCGCGCGGAGGCGGTCTGAGCTTCGGCCGATCTCTTTGAGTGCCGCGCAGGCCTCATCATGAACACTGAGAGCTCGCTTGCGCGCAGCCTCGATACCGTAAACACCGGGGTAAGTCGCTTTCTGAGAGCGCGCGTCTTTGCCTGGGGTCTTTCCGATCGCTTCTGCCGTGGCCGTGACGTCGAGCAGGTCATCAGTGATCTGAAACAAGAGTCCAAGCCTGTTCGCATAGCTGGTGATATTTGCCAGTTCCTGCCCATTAGCGCCAGCAATGATCGCCCCACAACGAGCGGCTGCACCGATCAACGCGCCGGTCTTGAGGCGGTGAATCCGCTCCAACTCCTCGGCGGTAACCTGCCGCGACTCAGCCTCAAGGTCCTGGGCCTGTCCAGCTACCATTCCGCGAGGAGTGCCTGAAGCAGTTGCCAACTCACTAATTAAGTGCACGCGAACATCCGATGGGAGTTGCGTCTGGTCAGCGATTGTCTTGAACGCCAGGGTTTGCAGCGCATCACCCGCGAGGACTGCGGTTGCTTCATTGAAACGAATATGACAGGTCGGCCGGCCGCGTCGCAGGTCGTCGTCGTCCATGGAGGGTAAATCATCGTGGATCAACGAGTAGGTGTGGATCATTTCGAGCGCGCAGGCGGCCGGCAATAACGCGCTGGGCCGGGCGCCAAAAGTCTCGCCACTGGCAAGTAGCAGCGTGGGACGAAATCGCTTACCACCGGCAAAGACGCTCCAGCGAATAGCCTGATGCACGGTGACTGGTGTCTCGTCTTCGCGTGGGAGCAAAAGATCCAGCTCGTGGTCAACGAGTGCACGACATTCCGCGAAAAACGTTTCGAGTTGTGGTTGGATGTCGGCTGGCATGCAGCAGTACAGCAAGCTGTTAGCTTGCGGTTCGCGCGTCAAATACTTTGGTGTCGGAACCACTTCATCGGGTACTTCAAGCTACAGCTTGGGTTATTGGAGCCGCAAGCTAACAGCTTGCGTTACTGCTCTGCTTCGTCGAATGGTACGACGATCGGGCGTCCCTGGTTGTCGCGCATCAAGACTTCGATGCGGCGCTCAGCCTGGCTCAAGCGCTCCTGGCATTCGCGTGAGAGTTTAATACCGCGCTCGAAAAGTTCCAGACTCCTCTCCAGAGACAAATCACCTCGCTCAAGCTCACGGACAATTTGTTCCAGCGCTTCGAGTGACGCCTCGAATGTTTTTCCCTGGGCCTCGCCTTCCTGCATGCCTTCCGCCTCTCGGAAATCCTACGAATTAATACCGAAATGTGACAGCCCAAAGTTCAGTCACCACCCGCCGGCACTATCTGCGGCGCTTCCTGGGACTTTTGCCGGGCTCGACTCCCTTGACCTTATCCACGGCGGGAGGGTTAGTAACCAGTTCGCTTACCAGCCGCGTCACGAATGTATCGTCCTTCACACCAACAAGCTTCCAGACCTCTCCATCTCGCTGCATGGTCAGCTCGACAGTCTGGCCCTTCGTAGTAGTTGTCAGTCGGGCCACGTTGTTTTCAGTGGTTACCTTAACCACTGTCGGCAAGGTGAGTGCCAAAACGATAAACGGTTTTGGCGCCGACTGGGCGGAAAAGTCCTTGACTTCGGCAGCCAGTCGCTCTTTAACGGTTTGCTTCAACGTTTGCATGACTGATTGCGGTATGACATTAGCTTGAGTCAGGATTCCTGCGCCAAGTACAAACCCCAGCTTGCCGGCAACCTTGTCCACCATCTGTGAAGCCAAATCAGAAACAATCTTATCGGTATCGGTTAAGCGATCAAAGACAGTCAGATCGTTGCGCTGGGCTCCGTCTACCAACAACGCCAGCGAGTAGACTGGAGTGGTCTGATAATGCCGCCACCAAAAATAGCCTCCAGCGCCCGCCACCAGGAGGAGCACGAACAGCGTTACCGCGAAAACTCCCAGAATTTTGGGCCAACGCCTCGGGCGCTTGGGGGCGGCTTGTCCAAAGGCCTGATATGGCCGGCTCTTGCGCTTTGAACCTGGCTGTTGGTCGAGGTCGATTACAATGCGTTGTCGTGGGGGAATGCTCATAATGATAGTCCGAGAGACTGCAGTGTAGTCTCATGTCGTTAAAGACTGAATTAGGCGCGTCCTGGTTGTCCTCAGTCACCAGTGCTTTCAACCGTTGTGTGGAGACGACCTCTTGCCAAACGCACCTGAACCTTGTCGCCTGAGGATACCGATTGTGAGTCTCGCAAAAGTCGACCTTCCTTGTCGAGAGCTATGGCATACCCGCGTTGCAGAACGCCCAATGGAGAAAGCGCATCGAGCGATGCAGCCGCTAACCCGAGGCGCTGTCGAGCGCGTTGCAGCTGGCCCTCCATCGCCGCTCGCTGAGCTATCTGAGCTGACGCAAACCTGCCTTGCGCGTTCCGGAACCGCGCCTGGAGTTCAGTCGTCGAAAGCTTGTGGCTGACCGCATCGGTCCGTGCACGCGCGCGATTTAACCTCTCAGTTAAAAGCATCTGAAGTTCATACGCAGCGGTATTTGTGGCCAGCCGGGCATCGCGAAAGCGCGCCTGCACTCCTGTAAAGGCCTGGGACATTGCCTGCTCCTGCACACGCGTCCGCGCGTCAACTATGGTGAAGTTGATTAGGCGCACCAACTGTCTTTTCGCTCGTTCAAGGGCTGAGCAAATCGAGTCTTCCTGGGCCGCCACCATCTCAGCCGCAGCCGAGGGGGTTGGCGCGCGCAGATCAGCGACGAAGTCAGCGATGGTGAAGTCAGTCTCATGGCCCACTGCAGAGATGACCGGCACTGCCGAGCCGCGAATCGCGCGGGCCACCGCCTCTTCATTGAAGGCCCACAAATCTTCCGATGATCCGCCGCCGCGCCCCACGATGATGACATCCACCAGATCGTCGATGCGGTGGTCGCGCAGGGCGCGTTCATGACGGTGGTTGATCAATCTGATGGCGCGGGCGATATCGCTTCCCGCTCCATCGCCCTGCACGCGCGCGGGAGAGAAAAGCACATGGACAGTCCGCGTTCGACGGGAGATCACGTTGATGATGTCGCGTATTGCGGCCCCGGTCGGCGACGTGACCACACCAACACGACGCGGAAATATCGGCAGCGGGCGCTTCAGCTCTTTGGCGAACAGCCCTTCGGCACGCAGGCGGTCGCGCAACTGTTCAAAGGCCAGTTGCAACGCGCCGGCGCCGACGGGATCCAGACTCTCGACGACAAGTTCGTATTCGCCGCGTGGCTGGTACACGGTCAGACGGCCGCGCGCGCGCACGTGCAAGCCGTCGGCTGGTCGAAAACGTATGCGCGTGTTGGCTGAGCGAAAACACTTCGCCCGCAGCTGCGCCGACTCGTCTTTGATCGTGAAGTACCAGTGGCCGGAAGAATGTGATTTAAAGTTTGAGATCTCACCTTCCACCCAAACCGATTGAAAGCGAGATTCGAGCGCCCCGCGAATGGCGTTCGTGAGTTCCGAAACGCTGAGCGGGCGTCGCTCAGTTTCGTCGAAGAGCGCTGAGAAGAGTGGTTGAGACATTTTCTGGCGGTCAAAGGTGATCGCGTTAGAGCAAAGAAAGGTCTCCTTAACCTCGGGCTTCGTCCAACCACGCAAGCTAACAGCTTGCGTTACATCTTGCACTGAATTTCAAGGTAACCGCGCAAGCTAACAGCTTGCGTTACACCTTGTGCTGAATCTCAAGGTGTTGCTATACCGACCACCGGACTCAGTCTTACCGAGGCTCCGTCGCGGTTGGCCCTGACTCGAACGCGACGGTGACCAGACGGCGTCGAATTCGAGGCATAAGTGATCGTATAAGCTGTGCGCAGTTGCATTACCACGTCGTTATAAGCGCGTTGTAGATCTTCCAGGCGGCGGATCGAATAGTAAACCCCTCCTGAAACGGTCGCTAACTTCCGGCCCTCTTCATCAGCCCGCGTAGTGAGCGTTAAATAGCGTGTCCGCAGCGGGTCGATAGTGATCTCCGGCCGCGGCACGCTGGTTTCCGGGACCAATCCGGAAGGCACATACAGCGGATAAACAAGTGCGCCGGATTCGATTGTAGCTTCCAGCAAAGCAGGAAACGGCACAAACGATTTGTTATCGTCCCCGTCCGAGAGAATAACTACCGCAGTTCGCTCGCCGCGCAACGGTTTGAGGGTGTCGGCAAGAACATAAGCAAGCGCATCGTACAGTGCGGTGGCCCCGCCGGCGTCCATCTGGTCGAGTTTGGCGGATAGCAATTGCCGGTTAGTGCTGAAATCCGAGATCACCTGGATATCGTCGCGAAAACTGATGATCGCGATGCGATCCTGAGGGCTTGCAGTGCGCAGAAAATCGCGCGCCGCTTTGCGGATAAAGTCCATTCGTTCTTCAACACTGCCTGACACATCGAGCAGCAGCACCAGATTAAAAGGCTCACTGGTGGGAACGACTTCGGTGACCTTTCGCTCAACGCCATCTTCGTAAACGCTGAAGTCGGCGCTTTTCATATCACCGATGGCGCGCCCGTTTCGGTCGGTCACGCTGGCATTAAAGCGGAGCAACTGTGGCGCAATAGACGTTACGATCTGTCCCGGTGGCGCGCGTCGAACAAGTGCCGGTTCCCTCTCTAATGGGGGCAAGGTCTTGGCATAGTCACCAAACAGCTTGGGCGAGACTGTGCGGATAGCTTCGATCAGCTGGCTATCCCCACTGCGCACAATCGCCCGGGCGGCTTCCGTTAGCGGGCGCTCGCGCAGGTCACTGGGCGCCATACTGGGATCGACATTCAACAGCACCACGCCACGCTCGGTTTGGAAGGCAAGCTCGACCCGATCCGCCTTCTTGGCTTTTTCATCTCCCAACTTGCCGGATATCGTAAATACGCCGCCTCGTCTCTCCTTGATTTCCGGCAACTCGACATCGCTCAAGTAACGAGGCCGACTGGCAGCCCACTCAAAACTGAACTTCACTGCATCGAGCGGCACATCGGCATGGATAGTGCCCGTGTTGGTCCGCACCTGGGCGCTTTCCAGATTGCCAACCACATCGACCGATCCTCCCTCAGTTTCAACAACGACTTTAGACCGTGATGGTATGCGTACCACAACGTCTATGCGATCCTGCTCTCGTCGTGGGCGAACGTCGATATTTATTGAAGCGCCTTTGGCAACGCTCACAACATCACCAGGATCAACCGGCAGTCCGCTCGAGGTGGCTTCGATCGTGACCTTCTTTTGTTGATCATCAGAAGCGATCACGCTGACCCGTCCGTTGCGGCTTGTGACTAAAAGCGAAACCTTCTCAGCAGTCTCGAGTTCGCTCTTGAAGCTTTGCGCGAAGGCATTAGTGGGCGGGGCCGCGAGGCACGCGGCCAAGGCAATTAAGGCGACTGAAATCTTTAGGGAAAAACAACTGCGTCTGAAGGACGACGCGGAGAATACTCTGTAAAACATCGCGGTCGATCTTGCCTAGCAAACGTCCGGCGGTCAAGTTGACTCAGAAGCGGGTAGTGGGTCAGTTTGATGTCCGATAAGCTTTAAGCTTGTCGTAACGTGCGACAAACTAAAGTTTGTCGGACACTTGCAGCGGTTCCGTGCATGCAGCCTTGTTACGCCGAAGGCGTTGGCTAATTCGAGGAATTGGCGGTACTTCGACCCAATCATTGTTGCTAATCCATTGCAATGGGCTATCATACGCAGACCCCCATTTAGAAGTAAGGCGCCTGATAGCAAGGAGCAGGCATTTGGCACAAAGAGAGATGGCCCGTCGCGACGAACGACTGGTTATTCACAAGCTGGTCATTCGGGATCCTCAAAGTGGCTTTGCTGAGGAGGTCCGTCAGGGTCTGACCTCGACTCCGAAACGTCTTTCACCCAAATACTTTTACGATCAGCTTGGCTCTCAGCTTTTTGAAGCCATCTGCCTCCTGCCGGAGTACTATCTCACCAGGGCTGAAAACGAGATTCTCGAGCGCCACGCCGATGAGATCGCCGGTTGGGTTCCCGCGTGCGCCACCCTGCTGGAGATGGGCAGCGGCAGTGCCTCGAAGACGCGTTTGATTATCGAAGCGCTGTTGCGGAAGTGTCGAGAACTGGTTTTCATGCCGGTTGATATCTCAGCGTCTGCGCTGGAGAGCAGTTCTTTGATCTTGCTCCAATCGTATCCTCGATTAAGAATCGAAGCCTATGCTGCCGATTATTTCGCGGCGCTGGCGGAGTTGAGCAAACGGCAAAGAGGGCCGACCCTGGCCTTGTTTCTGGGCTCAAACATCAGCAACTTCGGCCAGGCTGAGGCGCCGGTGTTTTTGCGCGCCATGCGTGAGGTCCTGCAAAAAGGTGACGCCCTTTTGCTTGGCGCCGATCTCAAGAAGGATCGCGCACTACTCGAGCCTGCCTATGATGACGCGCTGGGAGTTACCGCGGCTTTTAATCTGAATCTACTGGCCCGCGTAAACCGCGAACTCGCCGGGAACTTTGATTTGCGCGCGTTCAAGCATCACGCGTTCTACAACGAAGAGATTGGCCGGGTCGAGATTCATATTGAAAGTTTGCTGCCACAACTGGTAACGATCGACAAGCTCAATATGAAGGTTCAATTTGCGACTGGCGAACGCATTCATACCGAAAATTCCTACAAGTACGATCTCGAAGGCATCTCCCGTCTCGCTGCCGAGACTGGTTTTAGATGTGCGCAAACGTGGCTCGACTCGCAAAAGCGCTTCAGTAGCAACTTACTTCTGGCGGCGTAAGCCTTCCCTGTAACAGTCAGGATGAGCGAAACGGACAAAAGACCGCTCGTTGAATTCCGCAACGTCAGTTATTCAGTTCAGTCCGCTCCCACGCCAATCATCGACGATCTAAACCTGACCATTCACCAGGCTGAAACTCTCGTGCTGTTAGGCGAGTCCGGCTGCGGCAAAACCACCACCCTTAAACTTGTTAACCGGCTGTTGCTGCCGACGAGAGGAAGCGTTCTCGTTGACGGAAAAGCAACCACCGATTGGGATCCGATCCGTTTGCGCCGCCAAACGGGTTACGTGATACAGGAGGGCGGACTGTTTCCTCACTTCACTGTGGCGGAAAACATTTCGCTCATCCCTCGACTCGAGGGTTGGGAGCCACCAAGAATCAAATCACGCCTGCAAGAATTGTTGTCGCTGGTTGGTCTGAATGCAGAGCAATTCGGACCGCGCTATCCGAATGAGTTATCCGGAGGACAACGGCAACGTGTTGGCGTCGCCCGGGCGCTCGCCGCCGAACCGCCGCTACTGCTGCTGGACGAACCATTTGGCGCTCTCGATCCGCTTACCCGCGCAGACTTGCAGCGCGAATTTGCAGCCCTGGCAAAGCGTCTGGCAAAGACGGTCCTCTTTGTAACGCATGACGTCCGGGAGGCCCTGCTGCTGGGAACACGTATTGGTCTGATGAAGCATGGCCGGCTGCTGACGCTGGAGACTCCCGCAACCTTTCTCAGCTCAACTGAACCTCATGTTCGTTCTTATCTTGATACGCTCGGCTTGCCCCGGCTCTCGGAACCTCCTGGGGGTGCTAAATGAGCGCCTGGCAATTCCTGCAACAGAACTGGCCTGAATTGTTCAGGTTGATTCGGGAACATCTCGAGTTAGTGCTTCTCTCCACGGGAATCGCGGTCATTATCGGCATACCAACCGGAGTCTTGCTCACCCGGAATAAAAAGTTACAGAGCCCGGTGCTGGGCGTCGCCAACGTGATGCAAACGATCCCAAGCCTCGCTCTGTTCGGCTTTTTGATACCGCTGCCGTTTATCGGTGGTATTGGTCAACGTACCGCCGTTGTTGCGCTGGTGCTTTATGCCTTGCTCCCGATTATTCGCAATACAGTCACGGGCATTCTCGGCGTTGAGCCGACCATTCGAGAAGCGGCCGTGGCTATGGGAATGACCGATCGACAAATTCTCGCGCAGGTTGAATTGCCCCTCGCCATGAGTGTGATTCTTACCGGCGTAAGGGTTGCCACGGTGATTGCTGTTGGAGTTACGACGATTGCGGCCGCCGTTGGGGCGGGCGGCCTGGGCGTTTATATCTTTCGCGGCTTACGCCAATACGATAACAATCTTCTACTCGCAGGAGCCGTGTCTGCGGCGTTGATGGCCCTGGCCATGGATTTCTCGCTTGGCGTTTTTGAGCAGTATTTTTCGGTGTCGGCACGACGCAAACCACGGATATCCCTGTTCCAAAAACTGGCCGTCGTATTCATCGCATTGGCGCTGATTGCTGTCGTCGCTTTGTCATGGCAAGAACCGGGCAACAACTCGGCCTCGACCTCAACCCAGAGGATTGTCGTGGGTTCGAAGGACTTCACCGAATCGATTCTACTCGGCGAAATTGTGGCCCAGATGCTCGAGAGCCGCGGTCAACAAGTTGAACGCCAGTTCGAACTGGGTGGCAACCTGCCTCATGAGGCATTAGTGTCAGGCCGCATCGATATCTATCCGGAGTACACCGGGACGTCGTATACAGCGATCTTTCATCACCAACCCATCAGCGATCCGCGCGCAGTTTACGAGCAGTTGAAAAAAGACTACTCGGAGCTGGGCGTGGATGTCAGCCCTCCGCTCGGGTTTGAAAACACTTTCGCTATCCTGATACGCGGCGCCGATGCCAGGCGTTTTGGGCTGCATACGATCTCCGAGGCTGTTCCGCAGGCTAGAAAGTGGCGGGCGGGTTTTGGACAGGATTTTATGACCCGCGCGGATGGATATCCCGGGTTAGCAAAAGCGTATGGGCTGGAGTTTGCCGAACGCCCCCGCGAAATGGATCTGTCCTTGACTTACATTGCACTTGCCTCAGGCAAAGTGGATCTCATAGCGGGAAATTCAACTGAAGGCAGAATCGCTTCGCTTGATCTTTTCCAACTGGCTGACGACAAGCACTATTTTCCGCCTTACGAGGCGGTTTATCTCGTGCGCAACGACACGCTGCAACGGACACAAGCTTTGAATGAAGTTTTAAACAAACTTGCCGGGACAATCTCGACGGAAGATATGCGCGTCCTGAACTATGAAGTAGACGGTAATAAGCGCAATCCGAGGGATGTGGTGCGCCAGTGGATCCAGCAGAAGAAGATTTGAGGTAACGCAAGCTGTTAGCTTGCGTGATGGTTGAGTCCGGCCAACCTCGGACGCAAGCTAACAGCTTGCGTTACCCGGTGTGGAAATCGTGGAAGGAGAGACATGAAAAGAACATTGCTTGCTCTTATGGTTGTCTTGACCCTGCTGATCGCGACGAGCGGTCAAACCAAACCCCCTGCTCCCCAGGTCACCTTGATCAAAGCCGGCCACCTGATTGACGTGCGGGCCGGCCGAGTGCTCGCTGATCAAGGAATTTTGATCGAGGGCGAGCGGATCAAGTCGGTCGGAGCGCTCGCCGCAATTGAACGAACCGCGCCGAAGAGCGCCCGGGTGATCGACCTGTCCACCGCCACTGTGCTGCCGGGCTTAGCCGATTGCCACACGCACATCCTCCTTCAGGGAGACATAACGGCTGAGGATTACGATGTGCAGCTGCTGAAGGAATCCATTCCGTATCGAACTATTCGCGCTACGGTGGCCGTCCGAACGGCATTGCTAAATGGTTTCACGGTCATGCGGGATCTCGAGACTGAGGGAGCGATGTACGCCGATGTGGATGTGAAGACAGCTATAAACCGCGGTGTCATACCCGGCCCACACATGTTCGTCTCCACGCGAGCGTTTTCGGCTACCGGAATGTATCCGCTGCTCGGCTATTCGTGGGAATTGAAAATGCCCGAAGGAGTACAGATTGTTGATGGCGCCGACAATATTCGCCGGGCGGTACGCGAGCAGGTGAAATATGGCGCCGATTGGATCAAGTTCTACGCTGATCGCCGGTATTTCCTGAAGGACGGAGCTTTGCACTCCTGGGTGAATTTTACGGACGAGGAGATGAAGGCCATGGTCGACGAGGCCCACCGACTCGGACGTCGAGTCGCCGCGCATGCGATGGGCTGGGAAGGGATTGATGCGTCGCTCCGCTTTGGTGTTGATTCAATCGAACATGGATACGGTCTCGACGAAGGTTTGATGGATCGTATGCTCAAGCAGGGCACCTATTGGTGTCCCACTATCTACGTCGGCGCCTACGTGGCTGAAGGCAGGGCGGCGGCCGGCGCTCCGATCTGGCTGGCAATGCGCGATCTGGAAGCGAAGGCGTTTGGCCTCGCCACTCGCAAAGGTGTAAAGATTGCTTACGGCACTGACGCCGGTGGTTATGCCTGGACGGAGAATCAGGCCAAGGAGTTTTCCTACATGGTGCGTTACGGCATGACTCCTATGCGGGCCATTCAATCAGCAACGATCGCAGCGGCGGACCTGCTCGAACGTTCGAATGACCTGGGTGCGGTGGAACCAGGCAGGTATGCCGACATCATCGCCGTTAGCGGGGATCCGCTCAGTGACATATCCGAGTTGGAACGAGTGAAGTTCGTTATGAAGGGCGGCGAGGTTTATCGAAACGAGCTGGGAAAGGAGTAGGCTGGAGCATTGGGAGCGCGGGCATCCTGCCCGCAGGCGGACAAGAACTCCGCAGTTCCCAGGTTTCGCCCGGTCAAGCATCATGACACTTTTTGATTTACTGCTACTACTTTTGATTGCGGGCATTTGTGGATCGCTGGGGCAGGCAATCAGCGGATACTCCCGTGGAGGTTGTCTGGTGTCGATTGCTCTAGGGTTCGTAGGCGCCCTGTTGGGAATGTGGATGGCCCGCGCTCTGCATCTTCCGGAAATGTTCGCAGTCCAAATAGGCACAACTACATTTCCGATTGTGTGGTCTATCATCGGCGCAGCTCTGTTCGTGGCGATAATTAGTCTCCTCACACGCCGCTATGTATAAAGCAAAATGGCACAGGTTCCGGCTAAAGAACCTGTGCCATGAGTTTTATTCCAGGGTGAGGCCTGATGATTCTGGCCGCCGCTTAACTACCGCCGCCGCCGCTGCCACCACCGGTGGGCGGATCGCTCGGCGCCGGTTCTTCAGACGGCGGCGGAGCTGAACCGCCACCACCGCTGCCACCCCCTGTCGGAGGATCGCTGGGATCGGGGGAGTTCGGATTGTTTTCATCGTTGAGCATGGTTCTGTCTCCTTGTTATTTGTGGGAGTTTGTAGAAACGGCCATTCGTCATCGGCCGAGCTGTTCGTAATAAAGCTGAATGTCGGGCCGCGCCAAATAACGCTTATAGGCATCGGGCCCCCAGGCTTTTTCGAGCTGAGCAAGAACCTCTTTCGCTCGCGCTTTACGCTCCTGAGCGGCAGCAGTATTGCCGATCCATTCATTTGCGCGGGCGCAGATTAAGAATGCTCGCCACTCCGACTCAAATTGACCGGCATTCGCAAAGCGCTCAGCAGCCTGTTCTCCTATTCGTAATGAACTTTGCGCGTCACCCATTTCAAGCGTGGCTTCAGCCAGGGCCAGCATCGCGCGCGAAATCAGCGCCGCATCGCCCAATTCCTGGGCTATCTTTAAGCCTTCCTCGCTCGAGGCCTGGCCCTGCCTGGCAACACCAGAGAGGGCTTGCGCCAGTCCGAGGGTAGACTTGGCCTCGGCGGTTACTTCCTTGTATTGCGATCCGGCTCCAGCAATTGCTTTTTCCGCGGCGGCCCTCGCTTGTGGCAGGCTTCGCTCGGCCAGCAAAAGCTGGGCCTGACTGAGTTCAATGTCAGGGAGCAATTGCTTGTAGCCTTTCTCGCTCGCGATCGCTGTTGCTTCCTGCAAAGCCTGGCGCGCTTCGTCGAATCTTCCCAGCCGCGTCAAGGCCTTGCCGCGGTTCTGTTGGTTGTAGGCCTGACTCAACTGCCGGCCAAGTCCCTTGTTAATCTGATAACTCTCATCGTACTGCTGTAGCGCGAGCGGATACTTTTCCTGTTCCAGGTACACAGTTCCGATTTCGGCCTCAGCAAATGCCATGTGCGGCTCGTCATGACCTTCTTTGGAAACTTGCAACTCTTCTTCGAGGGCTTGTCGCGCGAAGTCGTACTCACCCTTCCGGCGATTGGCCCTGCCAATAATAGTCAAACATTCCGATACAAGTCCGCGATAGTTGCCCTGGCGAAAATAGTTCAGCGCCTCCTGGGCCAGGGGAAGGCCTTCGTCCGTGCGTAATTGTTGAATGTAAGTACTACCCAGATCCATGAGAGCAATCGCTTCCAGCCGGCGAGCCTTGTTCAAACGTGCGGAATCAAGTGCTAGCTTAAAGTTTTTCTGTGCTTCAGCATAATCGCCGCTGCCCAGCAAACCGATTCCCAAATCGATTAGACCGGCGGTTGCATAATTCTCCAGCCGATGTTGCTGAGCAAACTCTATCCCTTCTCTGGCAAATTCTTGTGCGTTTCCCGTTGCGCCTTCAAGGAAGGATAGGTTGCTCAACTCAAAAAGGGCGCGAACCTGCTGTATATCATTCCCGATGGCCCGGCCACTTTTGAGGGACTGTTGAAACTGCGCCCGTGCATCGGCAAATCTACCTGCATTGCGGAATAGTACTCCTCGCTGGCGGAAAACTTCTGACACCCCTTCGGTATTTCCCAACGCTTTGAAGAGTGTCTCTGCCTTGTCAAACGCCGCTCCGGCACTGGCGACTTCCTGGCGGCGGCTATAAACGACCCCCGCTCGTAAGTATGCCGTTGCATACTGCGGATCGATGGTTGAAGCCTTGACGTAATTTTCTACTGCCTTGGCCGTCTGATCATCTTTTTCGTAAGCGCTGCCCAGATCAACGTAAACTCGGGCGTCGCCGGGCCTCAAGCGCGCCAGTTCATCAAAGGACTTCACAGCTGCAGGGAAGTCTCTGGTCACAGTGGCGGTGACGGCATCGAGGTACAGCGAGTCATACTTCGGCAACAAAGATCGATCGGGAACCAGCGCACTCACCTTGAGCGCCTCATCCTTGGCCCGATCCGTGTAATCCAGTTCCATGAGCGCTTCCGCAAGGCGCGCGTGGCCGAGCGCGAAATTGTCGTCAATCTTCAGCGCCTCCTGGAGCATGGTGCTGGCCTGAAGAAATGCGCCATTGCGTAATGCATCGCTGCCGCGATCGTACCAACTCTGCGCCTGGGCCGGCGGCTTGTATGGCGCAGGCTTCCACCAGTGAAGGATCGCCCAGATCGCTAAACTCGACGCCACAATGGCAATTACGAACGTTCCCACGGAGAGTCGCGGCCGGCGAAAGGTATCGGTCAGGGTAGTTAAGGCGCTCGCTCGCATTGGGCGGCTCGCACCGCCGCCGCCCCACAATCTCTGTGTTCGGCCGCCATCGCTACTCAAGTTCCCCATTATTTTGCATAGATCTGTCAGCATCTCCTCCGCCGACTGGTAGCGCGAATCGACATCCTTCTCCAGCGCTTTCATCGTGGTCCGATCGAGTGCGCGTGGGACCCGAGGATTAATGCTTGAAGGTGTGGCGGGATCTACATGCAAGACTTGAGCGCCGATCTCAATGACGCTCGAACCGGAAAATGCCGAGCGACCGGTGATGCACTCATAAAGAACAGCACCCAGAGCAAAAAGATCGCTGCGGCCGTCAACCGGCTTTCCGGTCGCCTGCTCTGGCGACAAATAAAGCGGTGTGCCGACAATTACATCGCTGCGGGTGTGCGTAGCGAATAAAGTTGCAGCGTGGGGGTCGCCGGTTTGGCTAATCGGCTCGTGTAATTCCTTGACCAGCCCAAAGTCCAGAACCTTAACCTGGCCGCGCTCGGTAACTACGATATTGGATGGCTTTACGTCGCGATGCACGATCCCGTGACGATGTGCTTCGCCGAGAGCTTCGGCGATTGCGGCTGTAATCTCGACCGACTGCGCCAGCGTTAAGCCGTCGCCGTCAAGCATCTGACCCAGGGTCTGACCTTTTACTAATTCCATTACGATATATGGTTGTCCCTCTTCTGTTTCACCATATTCGTAAACCGCGGCAATGTTTGGATGGGTCAAAGCTGAGACTGCGCGGGCTTCGCGCAGAAATCGGGCTCGATAATGTCGATCGAGAGATGTCAGGAATTTGATGGCCACGCTTCTGCCCAGGGTGACATCTTCGGCGCGATAGACAACACCCATGCCTCCCTCGCCCAGTTTTTCAATTACTTTGTATCGAGAGACTGTCTGGCCAATCATTTCCGGGCAACCTCTTAACATTTACAGGGAATAGTTTGCGAAGCAGGCGCGAGGACAGTCCTCACTCTTGGGCGCGGCTCTTCTCTTCAGTGAATCGAATTCTGCTCTAAAGGTGTAGAGAATTCAAGAGACCTTCCAAACGGTAGTGGACTAAAAGGGTGGACTCAGCGTTTCTTTGCGACACCCTTTGCGTCCTTTGCGTTGAAACAATTCTTAAAACGCAAAGAACGCCAAGGGATTTCGCAAAGTTACGCAAAAGCATTAAGACGCGTCCACACATTTAGCCCACCACCTCTAAACCAGGCCAATCGTGGTGGATCAGGAAATTTTTGTGGCGCGAATCTTTTCGTCCTGAGCTTTGCGAAACTGCCAAAGCTGCTCGCGCAAACGAGGCCGGCTATTGGCCAGGATGGCGACAGCAAACAAAGCCGCGTTGGTTGCGCCCGGTTTGCCTATCGCAAAGGTGCCGACTGGGATGCCCGCGGGCATTTGCACAGTTGAGAGCAGAGAATCCAAACCATTCAGCGCGTCGCTTTTCATTGGCACGCCGAGGACCGGGAGCGTCGTGTTAGCAGCGAAAACTCCGGCCAGATGGGCAGCGCCCCCGGCGGCAGCGATGATCACTTCAAAACCCTTTGCCTCCGCATTCGAGCTGAAATCCGCCGCCAGTTGGGGCGAGCGATGTGCCGAGATCACACGGCATTCATGAGCGAGACCGAAGTCTTTCAGAGTTTCGCTCGCATTGCGCATTGTGTCCCAATCTGACTGGCTGCCCATGACGATTGCCACCAGGGGAGGAGGATTGCCGATTGCCGATTGCCGATTGCCGATTTTTGAGTTTCGCGGTTGAGCTTTTGATGCCTGTTTCTCTTTCATGATTCCTCACACTTAATCTTTAATCCCCAATCCGCAATCCGCAATCCCCAAATCCACAATTGGCAATCGGCAATCGGCAATCGGCAATCTACTCCCCCTGGTCCAGCGAGTACCCTCGTTGCCCATCAAAGTTATAAAGGTTCTCGGTTTTAATAAAATCAAAGCCCGACTCGGACACGCGCCGAAGCAGGGATATGATTTGTTGATGTGAAGGGCTGGCACTATCGGAAGAGGACAAGAAACGGCAGCGCCAATGATCTGAACAAAACGTCTCAGCGTGACCGCCCGGCCAGACCTTGACCCCCCGGTTGCTCATCATCGTCAGCTTTAATCCGTCGCCACTCAGCTTCTTCAGGGCTTCACCCAGATCGTTCGCAGTGCCTTTCGGCCAATCCAGGAATACATCAACGCCTACGAGGTCCTTCTTCGATCGGGGCGCCGCTGCTGACTGCTTTACTTCTGACACACCGCCCTCGGCGGCTTTGTACCTTGCCGGTTTGAGGATTTTCGGTTCCTGCCCCAAACGCGCGACCACGGCCTCTGCAAACTCGCGGGTACCCACCTTCTGTTTGCTGATTCCTTCTTTGTAAATGTCATAAGTGTGAATTCCATCTTCAAGCGTTCGGAGCCAGCCGTTATGCACGCGCTCGGCAGCATTTGTTTCGCCGATGTGGACCAGCATCATCACCGCTCCAAGTAACAGACCTGAAGGGTTGGCGAGGTTTTGTCCGGCCCGGCGGGGGGCGGACCCGTGAATAGCTTCAAACATCGCAACGTTCTCGCCGATGTTTGCCGAGCCTGCCAGGCCCACCGAACCGGCAATCTGGGCCGCCACATCCGACAGAATGTCCCCGTACAGGTTTGGCATGACGATAGTGTCGAAGGCTTCTGGTGTGTCGGCAAGTTTTGCCGCCCCAATGTCCACAATCCAGTGCTCGTTCTGAAGGTCCGGATACTCTCTCGCAATCTCATCAAAGACGCGATGAAACAGACCGTCGGTCAGTTTCATGATGTTGTCCTTGGTAAAGCAGGTGACCTTTTTGCGATTATTCCGGCGCGCGTACTCAAAAGCGTAGCGAACGATTTTTTCCGATCCCGGCCGGGAGATCAGCTTAAGACACTGGACCACCTGCTCAGTCTGCCGGTGTTCAATGCCCGCATACAGATCTTCTTCATTCTCGCGGACGATTACGACATCCATGTTCTGGTGTTTGGTTTCCACAAATGGATGGTAAGAAACGCATGGCCGCACGTTCGCGTATAAACCGAGGGTCTTACGAACGGTCACATTCAGGCTTTTGTAACCACCGCCTTGGGGCGTTGTGATGGGGGCCTTAAGGAAAACCCTGGTGCGACGCAATGAGTCCCAGGCGCTGGGTTCAATCCCCGAAGTATTGCCGGCAAGATAAACTTTTTCACCGATGTCGATTGTTTCGATCTCGAGCTGAGCTCCAGACTCTTTCAGGATGTGAAGAGTTGCGCCCATGATCTCCGGGCCGATGCCGTCGCCATGTGCGACAGTGATAGGTACAGCTGTGGACATACAAGGACGTTGACCTTTCTCTTTGAGTTTCGGCGGTAGAGGCAAGCAATATATGCCAAGGCGCTTTCTCAGGCAATCCGGGATCTAGATCTGTCTTGACTCACCTTAGACAGAACTGTTTCCTCAACCCTAAGGGCCCAACCCACCCTAAAACATGTGAATTTTGTCGCAAAGCTTGAACTGGCAACTCAGCCTGAGGCATACTTACACCGTCTGTTCCCTGCTCTCGCGCATCAATGGTGACTGCGCCTGCCCGTGACCGTGAAAGCGACGACGTTCGGCTGAGGAGAGAGTGAGGCTTTGTCAACCAGTTAGAAGCTGCTCTCGAGGTTTGTTAGAGCACCGGGTCCGTCGCGTTCGCCTTTGGTTCATGTCAGACTCCCCGCCTGAACAAGCGATTTCACTTTGCCCGCGCTTCCCAGCACCAGAGGATAAGAAACAGGAATGCCTACGAAACTTTATGTTGGAAATCTCTCGTTTCGCACAACGAGTGACGAACTGCGCGATGCTTTCTCGTCAGTGGGTACAGTGGAATCAGCTTCCGTGATCGAGGACCGCGAAACCGGTCGCTCGCGCGGTTTCGGGTTTGTGGAAATGGCAACTCCGGAAGAGGCTGCGGCAGCCATTGAGGCTTTCAACGGCAAGGATTTTGGCGGCCGGAATCTAACGGTCAATGAAGCCAAGCCACGAAGCGATCGGGGCGGCGGCGGCCGTGGTGGTTACGGTGGTGGCGGCGGTCGCGGCAGTGGTCGTAGTGGCTACGGCGGCGGCGGCGGTCGCGACCGAGACCGCGGCGGCGACCGTTATGAGCGGGAACCACGCTGGTAAGAACCGGACAAAGGGGAAGGGAGAATCGGAGCAGAGGGACAGGAGAACCCTGTCCTTGATGCACCCGTTCTCCCTTTTCGTCCTTTACGGCTAGTGCAGCCTATGTAGGTGGGCCAGACAGATATGTGTCTCCCCCATCGCCGTCTCGCCCTTTCCCCGTGAAGACTTGTTTCCAAGTCCCGGGTTACTTACGCGCTGCGGGCGTGATCTTCAGCTTGAGGCGCTCTGTCCCGCGCAAGAGTTCTACTTCGTATTCCTCGCCCGCTTTCATCTGGCCCAGGGCATAGGTGTAATCATAAACGTTGTGCACCCCACGACCGGCCAGTTTCACGATGCGATCGCCGGCCTTTAGTCCCGCCCTGGCAGCCGGCGAATCATCACGCACTCCATCGAGCAACAGTCCGTCATTCGAGTCCGCGTAATTTGGAATCGTGCCGAGGTAAACGCGAAAACCGGTCGAGCGCCCGGTTGACTCACTTTTCGCGACGGAGTAGGTTGGACGTTTACCCGCATCCACATCATTAACAATGCGAGCAACCAGCGAGATGATGGCTGCCTCGTCGGCGTAATTTATTTTGTCTGCGGTGTCTGAGGGTTTGTGATAGTCCGCGTGCGTACCTGTCCAGAAGAACACCACCGGCACCTGCTTTGAATAGAACGATGAATGATCGCTTGGACCATAACCGTCCTCCGTCAAGGTCAGCAGGAACTGTTTCGCCGAATCGTTGGTGACCACCGGGCGTCCGTTGGCAGCTACCACCAGCGGATATTTGCCGGGCGAAATCGATTCCTGGGCGCCGGTTCCTCCAGCCGTGACTATGACTCCCTGCATCATGTTCGCGTGGTCAATAATCCCGCGCCATTCCTGCGCTGTGCCGACACCGCTGATAATCAGGGTTCGGTTCCTCAGTCTGCCTATCATATCCATGTTAATCATCGCGACCGTGCTGGCCAGAGGAACGACCGGATGATTGACGTAGTAATTTGAACCGAGCAACCCTTCTTCCTCACCACTGAAAGCGATGAAGACGACCGACCGCCGTAGCTTGGGTCGTTGGGCGGTTAGAACCCGCGCGAGTTCCAGCACGCCGGCCACTCCTGAAGCATTGTCGTCGGCCCCGTGATGGATTTCGCCCTCTCGAGGCGCCAGGCTGCCTTCACCACCGCGACCAAGGTGATCGTAGTGCGCTCCCAGGACGATGTACTCGTTACGCAAAGTCGGATCTGAGCCTTCGAGAATGGCAATCACATTTGCAGCCGCAACTTCGTTTCGCACGACATCCGTTGTGATGACGAGGGTGTCTGCCGCCACTTTCCGAATGGACGAAAAATCTTTTGTGCGAGCTGCTTGCTCAAGATCGTTTAGGGTTGAGCCCAGCAGGCGCTGAGCTGTTTGGCTGGATATTCCGATCACCGGTAGACCCGCATCGCCCGAAGAATTGTCGTAACGAAGACGGAACAGCCGGTCATCTTTAAAGTTCTCTTCGCGGGCGATAACTACGAGGGCTTTGGCGCCTGCGGTGCGGGCGGCAATCGCTTTCCAGCGGACATCTTCGTACCGTGCAAACTGTCCATGCGGGTTGTCGCCATCCGGACTACCAGAAAGAGCAACCGCGACCTTTCCCGAAATGTCTCCGCCATAATCGTTGTAGTTGAGTTCGGCGGCTGTAATGCCGTAGCCGACGAAGACAAATGGGCCCTCGACTCGACCATTTGACGAGATTCCCAGCGGCATCCAGTCTTCGCCAATCTGCCAGGCTGTACCTGAAGTACTCATCGCATTTCCGCTGCCCAGCTTGAGTCCGGCCACGTATGGAAACGGTGCCAGGAAACTCGAAACGGCGCCGTTTTTCCGCATCCGGCTTGGGGGTAGCAAACCGAGCCGCTTGAATTCGGCGGCAATGTAATTTGCCGCCTCGTTTGCTCCCGGCGTTCCGGTCCTTCGCCCCTCGAGGGCATCCGACGCTAGATAGGTTACGTGTTGCCGTAATCGCTCGGGACTGGGTTCGAAGCGAGCAACTTGTTGCTGCGCCAAACCGACGGCCGTAACTGCGATTATTAGTAGGAGAGAAGAAGTGCGAATTAGGGCTTTGTGATTCATCTGACAGCTCCCTAGCTATTGCGCTGTTGAGTCTTGGTTGCCGTGAACGTAAAACGCAAAGGACGCCGAGCAAAAGACGCAAAGGGACGCAATGACATTATCCTTTGCAGCTTTTGCGCAAACCTTTGCGCACTTTGCGTTGAAAGTGCTGTGCGGTCTAACTCGACAAAGGCTTCAAGAAATCGACGAAGAACCTACTCTACCCAATCTGCGATAAACACATTAGTGTCCCCCTGCGTTTTCGCATTTCGATTCGAGGCAAAGACCAGCTTCTTCCCGTCAGGCGAGAACATCGGAAAACCGTCGAAGGTATCGTTGAATGTGATGCGCTCCTGATTCGATCCATCCACGTTGATCTTGTAAAGATCGAAATTACGCCCACGCGGATCCGCCATGTTCGACGCGAAGATAATGTGCCTGCCATCAGGAAAAAAGTAAGGGGCGAAATTGGCTTTGCCATTGTTGGTGATCTGACGCTTGTTTGAACCATCCGCATTCATCTCCCAAATCTCGAGCGTTGTGGGACGTATCAAATTGCTTTTGAGCAAGGTCGTGTAGTCTTCTTTCTCCTTCTCGGTCTTCGGATGGTAAGCACGATAGACAATCTGTTTACCGTCATAGGACCAGAATGGTCCACCATCGTAGCCCAGCGCGTTTGTTAACCGCCGCACATTTTTGCCGTTGGCATCCATCGTATAGATGTCGAGATCGCCGTCTCGCATCGACGTGAAGACGAGCTTCCCGTTTTTGGAGATTGTGGTTTCCGCATCGTAGCCCGGGGTGTGCGTTAACTGCTTCAAGTCCGAACCGTCGGTACGGGCGGTGAAGATATCGAAGGCCGGGTACACCGCCCAGACGTAACCCTTGGAAAAATCGGGCCGGGGCGGGCAGTCCTTACTACCGAGGTGCGTGGATGAATAGAGAATGCGCCGCCCACCGGGCAGAAAGTACGAGCAGGTGGTTCGCCCGTCTCCGGTGGAAACCATCTTCACATTCGAACCATCCAGGTTCATTGTGTAGATTTGGTCGCAGCCTCGACCTTCGCGCGTCGACTGAAAAATGAGCTGCCGCCCGTCGGGCGAGAAGTAAGCCTCGGCATTCTCGCCGCCAAAACTGAGCTGTTTGATGTTTCGAAGATGCTTTTCTTCCGGTAGTCGCAGAGGGTCGTCACTTCTTGACGAGTAAACGGCTGAACCACCGGCAAGGAGAAGCGATAATAGGACGAGACAAAATTGCGTTTTCAAGGCCGATTTCCGTTTGGTTTTCTCTGTGTCCTCAGTGCCTCCGTGGTAAACAAAAGCACTATTACCACGGAGGCACGGAGAGGGTCTGAAGTTCACGCTCGAGCAGCAGTGGGCACCGGCAGGCGATCGGTCTTGGCAATTGCGCCTGCCCGGCGCCAGCGAACTATAAAAACGATCAGACTCAGGATTGCGACTACAATGCTGATCAGTTGCGACGTGGAAAGACCCGTGAGTGTTGTCAAGCCGAGAATGTCCCCGCGCGGATCATCGCGGACAAATTCGATAGTGAATCGAATCACGGAGTAGAGCAATGCGTACGCAAGAATTACCTGGCCGGAAAAGCGCCGGCGCCGGTGCAGCCACAGCAGGAAGAAAAAGACGATCAGCATTGCAAACGATTCGTAGAGCTGTGTGGGATGCAAGTGTACATCTGTGGGAACGCCGGTAATCTCGTGCCCCAACTCGCTAAACTTTACTCCCCAGGGCAGGGTCGTCGGTTTTCCCCAGCAACAGCCGGCTGCAAAACAACCCTGTCTGCCAAAAAAATTACCAATCGCAATACCCGGTGCACAAGCGTCCGCGGTTTTCCACCACGGTAGTTGGTAACGGCGCATGAGGAAGTATCCCGTAGTCACAGCAGCGATCAGCCCGCCATAAAAAACTCCCCCCGAACGCAAAAAGTCGAGTGAAAGCAGCTGCAACGGATGGTCCCGGTACTCCGGCTCAGTAAAAAGCATCAGCAGCTTCGAGCCTACCAGTGACGCCAGCAACATCCAGAGGCAAAGGTCGTAAATTCTTTCGCGAGGCAAACCGTCACGTGCGGCAAGTTTCACTGAAATCAGAATCGCACAAAGGAAGGCCAGCGCGAGGAACACGCCGTAAGTATTGATGGGAAAATTACCGATCCGAAAAAGTTCTGGATACATCTGACTACTGACCAATCGTTGCCTTCTTCTGAAAAATCAAATCATAAGCCAGCAACAGCGCTCCCAGGCAGATGCTGGCGTCCGCTACATTGAATGTCGGCCAGTGATATTGTCCTGCATGGATGACGATAAAGTCGATCACGTAACCGAACCGCGCGCGATCTGTCAGGTTTCCCAAGATGCCGGCGAGCAGTAGCGCGCAGGCGCCCAAAATACGATCATCGTTTCGTGGAATGCGAAAAAAATAATAAAGCACCGCCAACGCAGCCACCACGGCGAGGCCGACAAAAAACCAGCGTCCTAACGACCCACCCTCCTGCAACTGGCCAAAAGCTATGCCCCGGTTCTCGGTGTACACGAGATCGAAAAACCCCTGGACGATCGTCCGGTCACTGCGAAAGCGAAGCCTGCGTACAGCCCAGGCTTTACTCGCCTGGTCAACGAGATAGATGCCAAAAGCCGCAAGCAGGTAGCCCGCCCGCCAGCCGAGCCGTGTGGCGCTGCTTGATCTCTGTTGGACGTTGTTCACGCTCAAATCCATAGTTTCGGGCTTTGTGCCTGGCATGTGGCTGGAGAGAGTCTCGGTCTTATGATTTGTTAGTGTGTTTTAGTGGATCTTAATTGCGCACATCTTCGATCCACGAAAATATACGAAATGGCGCGATAAGGTTTGACCAAGTTAATTGGAAGCAGGTCATATTCTCGCGTCGCTTTCAATCTCTTCCAACGCAGCGACGCAACGCTCACAGACCGTGGGATAGCGCTGCGACTCTCCTACCCGGGTCGAATAGTTCCAGCAACGTTCGCATTTTTTCCCTTCGGCCGGCAGAATTCTGACCTTGATGTCCTCCACTCCCTCCGTTCCCGGCGCCAGATTCACTTGTGACACGATAAAGATGTAACGCAACTCATCGCGGTGGTGGTTCAGAAGATCGAAATCCGTGCCAGACGCAGAAATCTCGACCCGCGCCTCCAACGAGCTGCCGATCTGCTTTGCTACGCGTGACTCCTCCAGGGCCCGAAGGACCTCATCCCGTATCGCGAACAATCTTTCCCAGTTCACGAGTAGTTCGGGGTCCGCAGCTGTGAGGGATTCAGGAAACAGGCACAGATGAACTGAAGGAGACCGGTCACCCGGTATGTTTTCCCAGACCTCATCCGCCGTGAATACGAGGATGGGCGCCAGCATCCGCGCTAGAGCATCGGCGATTCTAAAAAGTGCCGTTTGACTTGAGCGCCGCGCCGGATGTTTTGGCGCAAATGTGTACAGCCGATCTTTGATGATGTCGAAATAACGCGCCGAAAGCGTCACCGTCGAAAAGTTGTAGAGCGTGTGATAGACAGTGTGAAACTCATACGCTTCATAAGCCTTCATCACCGCGCTTGTAACTCGATCGAGTTCAGCGAGTACCCAGCGATCGATCTCCTGCATTGCCTCTTCCGGCACTGCATCTTTCTCCGGATCAAAGCCATGCAGATTACCCAGTGCAAACCGTGCAGTGTTCCGCAGCTTGCGATACCCGTCAGTGACTCGCTGCAAAATCTCGTCCGAGCAGCGCATGTCTTCGAAATAATCGGATGAGGCGCACCACAGCCGAATAATCTCCGCTCCGGAAGTTTTGATTACCTCTTCGGGCGCGACGGCGTTGCCGGCGGACTTGTGCATTGCTCGGCCCTGGGCATCCAGCGTCCAACCATGAGTCAGCACCGTCTTATACGGCGCTCGATCATGAGCTGCCAGGCCAACCATCAACGAGGAATTGAACCAACCGCGAAACTGATCGCCGCCTTCAATGTACACATCGGCAGGCCAGCGCAAGTCTTCGTGATTCTCGAGCACCGCTATCGAAGAAACACCACTGTCAAACCAGACGTCGAGGATGTCAGTCTCCTTGATCCAATCATTACCACCACACTTTTTGCAGTGATAGCCCTCTGGCAACAATTCGCGAGCTTCGCGGGTGTACCAGGCATCAGCCGATTCGCGTTCAAAAACATCGGCGACCCGGTTAATGATCTCGGGATCGGCGACCGGTTCCGTGCAAGTCTGGCAGTAGAAAACTGGAATCGAGACGCCCCAGACTCGTTGTCGCGAAACACACCAATCCGGACGGCCCTTGAACATGTTGCGCATCCGATCGCGACCCCAAGCCGGAATCCATTGCACGTAATTATCAATCTGGTTCAGGGCTGCCTGGCGCAACGGCACAGCCGATGTAGCGGAACCTTCAGAGAAGTTCTCAGTAAAATTCGTCCGGTCGCGGCCGTCCTCGTCGGTTTCTACGACCGGACCGCCAGCTTTATCCATCGAAATAAACCATTGGGGAGTTGCGCGAAAGATCACCGGATTCTTACAGCGCCAGCAGTGCGGGTAGCGATGCTCGTAGCTTTCCGTGAACAACAACACTCCGCGGTCTCGCATGAAATCGACAATCTTCGAATTGGCCTCGAAAACTCCCAGGCCGGCGAAATGCTCAACTTCGGGAGTGAACCTGCCCGCATTATCTACCGGACAGTAAATCTCGAGCCCGTAGCGCTTGCCGATCACAAAGTCGTCGTGACCATGGCCGGGCGCGGTGTGAACGGCTCCTGTGCCCGCTTTGCTGGCCGGAGATTTTTCCCGCGCCTCTCGAACATCGAGTTCAGTTTCGGCGTCAGCTTCGCCGCCCAGCGTGACGTGCTCGCCAATCATTAACAGCGACGGTCGATCGAGCCAGGCGTGCCGCGCTTCCAGCCGATCCATTTTCGAACCGGGAAAGCGGGCCAGCACTTTCGGTGTGATCCTGGCGCCCTCGGCATCGAGTTCACCTAATTCACACTTGGCGGCCACCGCGTCAAGCAATTCGCTGGCGACGATGTACACCTCATCACCGTGTGCAAAAGCCGAGTATTCAAAGTCTGGATGGACCGCAATGCCGAGGTTCGCCGGCAAGGTCCAGGGCGTTGTGGTCCATATGAGTATGAACACTTTCTTACCAGCAAGTGCCGGATCAATCAGGGCCGGATCGCTCACCAGCGGAAACTTCACGTAGACCGAAGGGCTGACGTGCTGGTGGTATTCAACTTCTGCCTCAGCCAAGGCCGTTTGGTCGTGGATGCACCAGTAAACCGGCCGAGCTCCTTTGTAGACATAGCCCCGCTCGATGAAACGAGCAAACTGCCGCGCCGTCTCCGCCTCGTAATGGTTTGACATCGTAAGATACGGATTGTCCCATTCACCCAGGATGCCAAGCCGCTGAAAATCTCGTGTCTGTCGCTTCAGGGCCGCGGCTGCGTGTTCGCGACAGGCGCGCCGAAACGCGACGGGCGACATATTGTTTTTCTTTGCCCCCAGCTTTCGATCCACGTAAAGCTCAATCGGCAATCCGTGACAGTCATAACCGGGCACGTAAGGCGCGTAATAGCCCATCATTGAGCGCGACTTAACGATGAAGTCCTTCAGGATCTTGTTCATCGCGGTGCCGAGGTGAATGTCTGCGTTGGCGTAGGGTGGGCCATCGTGCAGAATAAACTTTTCCAAACCCGTGCGGGCAGTGCGAATCGTCTGATACAAACGCATCTCGGTCCACTTTTTCAGACGCGCGGGTTCGCTTTGCGCCAGATTGGCTTTTTGCGCAAAAGCAGTCTTGGGCAGATTTACCGTCTTCTTCAGATCGAGAGGGGTCTCGGTGGTCATAACTTCCTCAGAAACTTGAATCGATAATAGTAAAGGCAACTCACGTAAAGACGCAAAGTCTCAAGAAAAATTAGGCCGCAGATGAACGCGGACAAACGCCGATCCAAGGCAAAAAGTTCAACCGAACTAAACCCTGCTTCGTTCATTGTTTGGGCCTCATTTTATCTGCGTCATCGGCGTTAATCTGCGGCTTAACGTCGTGTACAAATCAAAAACCCGAACCACCTTCGGATGCGGATGGTTCGGGTTCTTCCTAAGGGGTTGGCGGCGTGACCTCAGCCGATGAACATCTCATCCTCTCCGTAAGTTTGGTTAATGGGCTTCGGCGTGGGCGCCACGAGAACTTCGAGACCCCGGCGGAAACCCGCCATAATCGCTCCCAGCTCACGTGCCGGCTCGATCACTTTGGTCTGAATAAAGTCGGTTGTTTGTATCACTTGTTGATGTGTCCGATCGATAGTACGGCTCACCAACTCGACTTTATCACGAGCTTCGAACGCCGCTTCGTCCACCACTTCCTTCAGTTCTGCGATCTCACTCTTGATGATCCCAAGTGATTCAGAGAAGTGCATGGTAGCCGTAGAAAGGTGGCTGGCCATTGCGTTAAACTGCTCGGCAATCTGCTTACCCTGCATCGCAATCTGTTTGCCCTGGTCGCTGAGGAAGGTGACTCGCTCGATCAAAGGCTCGAGCTTCTCTTCGAGTCGACCAACCGACTTAACAGCCCGGTTCACAAAAACCGCTATCGACACCATGGCGACCGCGATGACGATAAACGATAGAGCGATAACCACCATCACCCAGAACAGGGGATCGTTGGGGCTCATTTGTAGCGCCAGCGCAATCATTCAATGTTCCGATTGCCTAATTGCCAACAGAATTGAATTGAGAAGTGAAGCCGGAAGTCAATCGCCAATCGGCAATCGCAAATCGACAATGACTCAGTTGGCCTTTTCTCCGTAGTTCGGTGAAGCTTCAATCCGCCCCGACAATTCAGTCTTGCGTTTCTCGTCCTGGTAGGCTTTCTTTCCGGCCTCTATGGCTGCCGCTACGGTGGCGGTCTTTCTGGATGCGGTCTCGCGGGCCGTGCTGGCGACTTCGCCGACTTTCTCAGCCGCCTGTGTGTAAAGCTCTGAAGCCCGCTCGCGAGTCGAATCGTAGTACTCGCCGGCTCGTTCGCCTAGTTGTTGGGCCGCCTCACGAGAGCGATCGATACCCTTCCGAGTAGCGTCAGCAATGTCACCGCGCAGCTCCTGACCCGATTTTGGCGCGAACAAAAGGGCGAGAACGGCGCCGATACCGCCGCCGATTAAAAGGTAAGTCAGCCGCGTCGAGATGTTGTCGTCGTTTCCCATGCTGGGTCCTTTCTTTGAAAGCAAGGCCTGATAGAGAGCCCTGCAGGTTTAATTTTAGGAGGAAAATTACGAGTTCGACTATAACAAATACGCAGGAAGGGGCGCAACGCGCGCGGGATCAGGGACACGGAGAAGGGGAGACGCGGGGACACGGAGACGCGGGGGATCAGGGCTCATTACGAAGCAACTCAAACGGCATGGCGCGTGTTAGGCAATATTTTTCATTGGTCATTTTCCATTTTCCATTTTTCATCGATACCGAGAATTGTGATTCGGATATGGAAAATGGAAAATCAAAAATCACAAATGGAAAATATTATTAGGTGCCATTCCCGCGATGCTCCTCCCCGTCGCCGTGTCCCCGTGTCTCCGCATCCCCGTTTCCCTCCTTCTCCGCTTCCAAAGGGGCAGGCTTGCCATTGTACTGGTCAAGCTTTCGGTAGAGCGTCTTGCGGCCGATGCCGAGGGAACGAGCGGCGCGGCTCTTGTCACCGCCGGTGTAGTCCAGCGTTGCTTCGATTGCCTGCCGCTCGATCTCTTCCATCGAGGAAGGCACAATCACCTCAAAGGTCGAAGTTCTGCCTTCGCTTGCGGCTTTCGCACGCTCAACCTTGATCCGATCGCGCTCCTGTAACGAGGTTTTGCTGATGGCCTCAGGCAAATCTTCGAGTTCGATCTGCCTTCCGGATGCGATGATCACGGCACGCTCGATGGCGTTTTCCAATTCGCGCACATTGCCGGGCCAGTCGTACGTCATCAACGCCTGGACTGCGGTGCGGGAGATGCCCGAAATAAAGCGCCCGGTCTTCTGTTTGTAGTGTTCGAGAAAATAGATGACCAGCGGGTGAACGTCTTCGGGACGCTCGCGCAATGGCGGCAGCGTAATGGGAAAGACCGACAGGCGATAAAAGAGATCCTGACGAAATCGACCAAGTTCGATAGCGCGTTTGAGATCGACATTCGAGGCGGCAATTACGCGGACGTCGGCCTTGATCACATCATTGCCGCCGACGCGATTGAACTCGCCATCCTGCAAAACTCGCAACAGGCGAACCTGGGCCGACAGGCTCATCTCGCCGACTTCATCGAGAAACAGCGTGCCCCCGTTTGCTTCCTCGAACCTGCCGCGGCGCCGGGCCCGGGCATCAGTGAACGCACCCTTCTCGTGCCCAAAGAGTTCCGACTCAAGCAATGTTTCGGGGATGGCGCCACAGTTCAGCTTCACGTATGGTTGATTTTCACGGCCTGAATTGTAATGGATCAGATTAGCGAGCAACTCTTTCCCGGTGCCTGATTCGCCCTGGAGCAGCACGGTTGTCTGCGTATCAGCCACACTGAGCGCCAATTCGATGGCGCGTCGTATCGCCGGCGCCTGGCCAATGATTCGATCTTCGCCATAGCGCTCATGAAGCACGCTGCGAAGATGCATCACTTCCGCTGAAAGCTGGTCACGCTCGAGCGCCGTACCGATCTGGTTGCCGATTCCTTCTACCAGCGTGACCTCGTGATCCTGAAAGCCGTCACGTGGTCCACTCCACACCAGGCCGAGCAGGCCGAAAGTCTGCCCGCCAACTCGCACAGGAGCTACCAGAGCTGCACGTCCCCCGAGTATCGAGTTGAACATCAGGCGTAGCGGAAACGGCAGATCAGTTTCCAGCAGGCGGAGAGTTTTGCCTTCTGCAATAACCTCCCTCATCGCGGGAAAGTCTGTGATCTCCAGGGATTGTCCATGCGAATCGATTAATCCCTGAACTGAGTCGATCGTCGCATGCGGCGCTGCTTTGAAGGCCGCGAGACTGATGCGCGCGGCGGCGGGATCCAACACACCCAGCGCAGAGTAGTCCGCGCCGACAAGGGCAATCGCCCGCTCGAGCACCAATGACGACACTTCACGAAAGTCTGAGCGCGCATTCAGGGCATTCGCGATACTTAGCAGGGCACGCTTTGTTTCAGTCTCACGTTCTTTATCGGTATAGAGCCTGGTGTACTGGTAGCCCACCGCAATCTGCCGCGAGATTGACTGGAGAAACGAGACCTCTTCATCGAGCCAGGTGCGCAGGGTTCGGGTAGTATGCAGACCCAATAGACCCAGTACATCGTCACCAAGCACCACCGGCACAACCAGTAGCGAGCGGGTTTTTAGGCTCGCGGCGAGCAGCCGGACTTTCTGGACCAGGCCCGGGGCAGCGGTGTCATCAAGCCGGATCGCTTTCGTAATATCGACGTGCTCTGAGAGTTGTTTGAGGTCAAGCGGAAGCACCAGATCAAGACTCGATGGCACGTCTGCCGAAGCACGCCATTCATGGCTGATCCGCAGTTCGCTCGACGAAGTAAGCTGAATGACATCGCAGCGATCCACGTTCATCATGCGACCCAGCTCGGACACAATGACGTTTAAGAAACGATCGATGTTGATCGTAGTAGGCAGCGCTGCAGCCAGGCGATCGATGATCGCCTCGCGTGCTTCATGCATTCTGATTCTGCGTTCCAGCGAGAGCGCTTGTTGGGTGTCTGACATCTTCTGACGCACAAAGGAGGGTGGCGAAATTTCGGGCGCCCCGGGCAGAGTCAGTTGTTCTCTGGCCTCTGTGTTTGCGCGATCATAACGAAGCGCGCGCTAACTTGCAAAGCAAGGAAGCGCGCGCTTAAGAGATTCTGAATTGTCGCCGGGCCGGGCCTATTGGAGCGTGTTGGCAATTGTTTCTGCCGATGTCTGAACCAGGTCAAAAGCCAGCTTTGCCTCCTCGGGGGAAAGCACCGGATGATAGGTCTTGCCATAGCGGCTGGTTATTATTCGAACGTAATTCTGGGTTTCGTTAAATGGTGGAATACCGTGGTACTTGTCCACTGAGCCTTCACCGGCATTGTAACCAGCTAGGGCGAGTTCCACATTGCCGTCAAACCGCTTGAGTAACCAACTGAGGTATTTTGTTCCGGCGGCCACGTTAGCTTCCGGATCGCTGATCTTGCTGCAACCAAACCTGCGCGCAGTAGCAGGCATCAACTGCATCAGACCTTGTGCTCCTGCTGGCGAGCGAGCGCTTTTGTCGTACTTGGACTCTTGCCAGATGACCGCGTGAACAAAGCGGGGATCAAGCCCTTCGCGTTCAGCCGCATGAAAGATAATCCAATCCAACGATTGATCGCCGGAACTCGGAATGTCCAATGGCATCGCTTCGGCGGCGTTGTAGGTGATTGGAGCCAGCACTGGGCTCGAGAGGACGCCGGTCAGGTTAGCAAAAAGAAAAAGGGAGAATATTGCGAAGGGTGCAAACTTACCAGAGCGCAAACGGGTAGTACTTGGGGACAATTTCATTCAGCCATTCTCCATGTGAGCGATGACCCAGGGTCACCGAAGATTTACGTTCTGCAATACAGAACTTGGGGGCTACGCATGGTGGAAGCGATTTACAAAGAACTTGAAATCGAAACCGAGCATAAGATGGAGAATTGGTTACAATCGTTGCTTTTTGAGAACAGAACGATGGCGCTAAGTGATTGGAACCAATGTACTTAAATCAGTCGTTGCTAAGCGTTGTTATTTCAATACTTCGGTGACAAATCGTTCATGATGAAAGAATTTTCTGAGCCGAACCTGGCCGTCGATCGGGTTCATTGGAGAAAATACTTGTGTCAATGTGAAAGTTCGGTATTGGGTCGGTGGGTCCGGGGCAGCAATTTGTAACGTAGGGATCCCGACCGTATAATTCTGAATTCTAAGAAGTGGGAACCTGGAAAGATTGAGAACCCTAAATGCCGATTTACGAGTATGAATGCCAAAAATGCAAAAACCATATAGAAGTATTTCAAAAGATCAATGACAAGCCGCCGGCAAAATGTGGCAAGTGCGGCGGACGGTTAGAAAAGCAGATCTCAGCGCCGGCCATACAATTCAAAGGGTCAGGATGGTACGTGACTGACTACGCCAGCCAATCAAAGAAGGCCGATAAGATTGCCGGCGAAGAGCCAGCACAAGACAAAACGGCTGAAAAGAAGCCTGATAAGAAAACCAAAGACGAGGCCCCGGCAACCAAGTCCTCAAGCAAGGCCTCACCAACAAAAACTTCCGGCAAGGAGTGAGGCAGTCAACTCAGGTGGTGTAGGTTGGTCCGAGCAAGACAGGGTAATCGCAGTCATTTTCTATTGCTGGTTTTCACCCCGGCATTCTTCGCTATACTGGCCGGCACGATGCTGGGTCAGGCGGGCCGGCGCGTACTCAGCCCAAGCACAGGTGGAGTGCTGGTAAGCGTGGTGGCTAAACGCGACGACAATTCCCAATCCAAGATCACCGCCAAGCAGATTTCTGTTTACGATAACGGAGTAGAACAGACGATCAAAAACTTCACGCCAGATCCCTCGCCTGCCAAACTCGTACTGCTGGTAGACAACTCGCTGACTATCCGCGCAGATGTTGAGAAGCTCGAACAGGCAGCGCGAGAGTTTGCTTATGAAATATTCGAAGGCGACAAGCTTTTGATTGTTGGCTATGACGAAGAAGCTGAGATCGTCGCGGACTGGACAGATGACGCCAAATCGATCGAGTCGTCACTCAAGTCGTTCAGAAAGAAGGGTCAGCCACACTTGTTTGATGCGCTCAGCGCTGTGGTTGAACAGGCGTTGCGACCGCTGGCGGGGCAAAAGCGGGTCATCGTGGTGATAAGCGACGGCCTGGATCGTGGGAGCAAGTCGAGTTTTGAACAGGTTCTTGCCGGGTTGCAGGCGCAGGATATTACAGTCTATGCGGTCCAGGCGGTCGATCGCACCAGGGGAGCGATTCGTCGAGATGTACCCAAGCCAAAACAGGTGATCGATAAGTTGGTTGAAGGAACAGGGGGAGGGATTTTCAGCATTGAAAACCCTTCTGAGGCAGCGAAGAGTATCTGCGACGAACTGCGCAAGAGTCGTTATGTTCTCTCATATGTGCCCTCGAGCGCGCCTTTTGGCCAGGCCCGGAACCTTTTAGTCGCCGGCGATGAGGGCATCACCGTTAGAGCCAAGTCCATGCAACAACCGAACTGATCTTTAGGGATCATCTATGTTGGCTTTCACCTTTTCTTTCGCGAGTACAAGTAGAACAGCCCGCCAATAATCAGCAGTACCAAAGACTCCATAAAGACAAAGAAACGCGGTACGAACGTTCCGTCTTCATCATGAGCGTCTGAGTAAGCTACCAGTGTCCCGAGCGCAAGACCCGCGGCGAGCCAGATTAGTTGTCGTTTTGTATCCCACAACGTTTATCGTTCCTTCAGTAAGCCGGACAACCAGTGCACAATGTTCAAGGCCAGCTGCTTATTATCGCTGCCGGGATGATTCATTCCCATCTTGAGTTTTGCGGCGCCCGCTATCTGCGCCGAGAGCATGGCGGCCTCCCCCAACATCACTACTCGACCCTTGCCCGCCTTGAAGGCGATCCCCTGGCCCCAACCGGCCACCGACACGTCGGTTGTGGCGGTGCGATCTGCTTTGTCGCGCGCAGAATCGGCCAACTGCAAAAACACGCTCGTACCGGCTGGTCCTTTCAGTGACTGGCCTGTAAATGTCACTACGCGTTTGATTCGCTCAGCATCGCTTCGACCCTGGATAATAGGATGGTCCAACAGGAGCTTGTTTTCTCGGGAAAAAATCAGCAGCGATGGAGCATTCGGCTCCGAATGCTGAGGATCGAAGGTAAAACCTTTGCTCATCTCAACGCCAAACCGATGGGCCAGATTTTCGGCGGCACCGCCGAACGGTGCATGATCGGCAATAAGCAGCAGATTGCCGCCGCCGCGTACCCAATCCCGCACGGCATCGCATTCTTCTTCGGTAAACGCCGGTCGATCAGCCCCTTCATCATCCATCTCTTCGGCGCCCAGGGCATTGGCAATCACCAGGATCTTAAATTTCCCCAATGTCTTTTCCGAAAAAGGCTGCCGGTTAGGGACCACGCTATAACCGTCACTGCTGATCAGATCGACAAACGGCTTGTAACGCCCGGCGGTCGTATGAAAGTTATTATGGGCTTCATCAAACAGCACGCGAGGCAGGTTCTTGTTGTAAGCAGGATACGCAACGGCTGTATTGAAATCCGGATCGGCGACTTGTTGCGCTGCGCCGATCATGGCTGAGGTGAGCAGCGCAAGAGATAAGATGAACAGACGAAGGGTCATGGCTTCTATTTTGTAGGGTTGTCTTCTCCTCGCTTGAGTTTCCAAAGGCGTGCCACTTTAGTGTGATTTGGTGAAATCGTCTTTCGCGGGATTGCGATACAAGTTAAGTGGACTACCTCACAGCTAACTTTTTGAGACGCTCAGCGGCAAGCTTTAAAGTCTCGTCCTTCTTGCAGAAACAAAAGCGAACCTGCTGCGCGCCACGGTCGCTACCGCTGTAGAAACTTGAACCGGGCACGCAGGCGACGCCAACCTCCCGGATCAGGTGTTTTGTAAACTCAACATCGTTGGCAAAACCAAACCCGGAGATGTCGGTCATGATGTAGTAAGCGCCGTCCGGATTGAAGGTGTGAAATCCAGCGGCTTCCAGCGCCGGCACCAGGAAATTGCGCCGCGCCCGATAGTCGGCCTGCAGTTTGTCGTAATACTCCGGCGGGAGTTGCAGCGCATAGGCTCCGGCGGCTTGCAGCGGAGCAGCAGCGCCGACAGTGAGAAAATCGTGTACCTTGCGAATGCCGCTGGTGATCTCAGGCGGCGCGATGCAGTAGCCCACGCGCCAGCCGGTTACCGAATAAGTCTTCGACATGGAATTCACGATCACAGTGCGATCTCGCATGCCGGGAACCTGGGCCATCGAGACGTGTTGAATCTCGGCACCCGCTCTGGGATAGATTATGTGCTCGTAGATTTCGTCAGTGAAGCAAAGGGCGTCGAACTCCTGGCAGAGGCCCGCGATGAATTCCATTTCTTCGCGTGTGAAAACCTTGCCGGTGGGATTGTTAGGATTGCAGATGATGATCGCTCTGGTTTTAGCATTAAAAACCGAGCGTAGTTCGTCACGATCAAAAGTCCAGTCAGGCGCCCGAAGCGGCACATACCTCGGACGCGCATCTGAAAGAATTGCATCCGGGGCATAGTTCTCATAAAAAGGTTCGAATACGACAACTTCCTCGCCCGGATCTACCGTGGCCATCATTGCAGCAATCATTCCCTCGGTCGAGCCGCAGGTCACGGTAAGCTCAGTTTCCGGATCGATGTCCAGGCCAAGATACCAGAGGGTTTTCCGAGCTATTGCCTCGCGAAAGTCTCTTGCTCCCCACGTGATTGCATACTGATTGAGGTCGTTGTTGATGGCCTGTATTGCGGCGCGCTTGATGTCCTCAGGCGCTGCGAAATCAGGAAACCCTTGCGACAGGTTTACGGCTCCGTGCTTCAGAGCTTCGCGAGTCATCTCGCGAATTACAGACTCAGTGAAGAGGCTGGCCTTGCGCGAGATTCGAGCGTGTTTTGAAATGACAGGCGTGGTCATGATTTTACTTTCGCCGGGAACGTGGGCGTCCCGCCCGCCGGTCCCAGTAAATTAAGGCTTTTGCTTAACATGGAATACTTGTCCGCCAATAGTTATTGTTCCGTTGCGTCCTTGTCCGGTACTGTTAAGCGCTACCGAAAAGCTGACTGCTCCGTTACCAATTCCGGCAGAGCCCGACGTAATTGTGATCCAGGGTGCACTGCTGACTCCCTGCCAGGCGCAGCGTGCGTCAGCCAGAATATTGATGTTGCCGCTTCCGCCACTGGCCGTAAACGTCTGTTGCCGGGGATTGATCGCATAACCGCAATCCGCGCCCAACCCGGCATCCTGGACTATCAATAATGTTTGGCCGCCAATGATAATAGTGCCCTGGCGCGCGGCGCCAGTGAAGTTCTCTCGGACTTCAAAGTCAACAGCGCCATTGCCGGTTCCGCTGTCCCCGGAAGTTATTATGATCCAACTATCATTGGCCACCGCAGTCCAGGCACATGGGGCGGCAGTCGAGACAGTTACCGTCGCGGACCCTCCGGCGATTGGAAAGAACTGGTTGGTCGGGTTGATCGAATAGCAGACATCATCATTGACGATAGTCGCTACGCCCTGATTGTCATCGATCGTCGCGTTTGTAGCGCCGGAAAGAAAAGTAGAGAAGGTCTCGTTTGGCTCGAATGTAGTGTCGCCGTTGACCGTGATACTCACCGGCCGCGATGTTTGGCCTGGCGCGAAAGTGACGATGCCGGCCCCAGCCACGTAATCGCTGCCAGCGTTGGCAGTGCCATCAGCGGTCGCGAATTGCACCGTGACTACCTGGCTGCTTGCGGGTGAAAGGGTAACGGTAAAATCAGCGGTCGTCGTGCCGGCATTGCCTTCCGTTACCGATACATCATTAATGGCTAGAGTTGATGGACCTGAATACTGTATCCGGAAGACTGAACTACTGCCCCGCGCCAAATAGTAAAGACTCCCGTCGTTGCCTACCTGCAAATCGACTGGGGAGGATATGCCCGTGGCAAATCCGGTTGAAGAAGGAATCGGCGGGCCGGCGTTTGGGTCAACATAGCGAATGAACCCGCTGCACAGATCCGCAAAAAAGTATTTTCCGAGGTAGCCCACAGGAAACTGCAAAGTGGCCGGGTTGTAGAAAGCGCCGCCCACTATTGCACAGCCGGTGGGTGTTCCCGTCGTGTGATTGTAAACGTAAAGAGGCCCACGATAGTCCGCCGGTGGCGTGCCGCAGGAGTTGCCCTCGCAGAGTGGCCACCCGTAATTCGAATGTCCTACTCCTAAGTTAATCTCCTCCCAGGCGTTCTCACCGACATCGTTAATAAACATCCGGCCCATGCCTGGTTGAAAACTGAAGGTGAACGGGTTTCGCAACCCCAACGCCCAGATCGCCTTGTTGACTCCGGTGACGGCCGGATCGTTGAAGTATGGATTGTCGGACGGGATCAGGTCCAAAGGATCGGTATTCATGCGCAGCATTTTGCCGAGCAGGTTGGCGAACGATTGAGCGTTTGCGCTATTGGCGTTCTCACCGACTGCGACATACAGCTTGCCGTCAGGCCCGAAGTGAATCGCCCC
>Ga0137403_10000720_pt1 | contig 42620 bp, 40 predicted proteins | sample CZOMad2_1_16fung_FD_122057 | JGI IMG/M metagenome (GOLD analysis project Ga0137403, IMG submission 122057) | Vadose zone soil fungal communities from Angelo Coast Range Reserve, California, USA - CZOMad2_1_16fungal (Hybrid Assembly) | ecosystem: Environmental > Terrestrial > Soil > Vadose zone...
AGAGCTCCGGCCGCAGCAGCAAGATGACGATCAGGAGCGTGAACGACACGAGCGGCGCCCAGCCCGGCGCGGTGACCGCCATCGTCAGCGCCTCGCTCGTGGCGATGAAGATCGAAGCGGCCAGCAGCCCGACCGCGTTGCCGAGCCGGCCGATGATGACGGCCGCGAACACCACGCCGATCCACGAGTAGATCTGCGACGGCGCCAGGGTGTGGTTGAGGGCGATGAACAGTCCGGCGACGGCCGCGTACGCCGAGCTCAGGCCGGCGAGCAGCAGCGCGAGACGGCGGCGATTGACGCCGAACGCGCTGGCCATCGGCCCGTCCTGCGCGCTCGCGCGCGCGGCCTTGCCCAGATAGCTCCAGCGGAGCCACGCCCACGTGGCGAGCGTCAAGGCCGCCGCCGCGCCGAACGCCAGGAGGCCGCCGAGTCCCACGTAGAACGTCCCGAGCTTGAGCGATGTCCTCATGTACGGCGACTCGAGCCGACGGAAATCGGCGGTCCAGATCCATTGAATCAGGCTCTCGAGGATGACGGTGAGCCCGAAGGTCACGATCAGCGACGTGAGCTCGTCGATCTCGAAGCGGAGAAATCCTTCCTCGAGCACGATCCCGACCACGAAGAATCCCGGCACGATCAGGACGAGCGTGAGGATCGGATCGAGCCGGAACGCGGTCGCGAGCTGATAGGTGAGGTACGCCCCGAGAAACGCCAGCGCGAAGTTTGCGAGGTTGATGACGCGGAGCAGACCCCACGTGAGGCTGAGACCGAGGCCGAGCAGCGCGTAGAGGCCGCCGGTGAAGAGCCCGGCGAGCAGCGACTGACCGATCAGGTTCAGGCTGGGCAGTGCGCGGGCTCTCTCAGGCCGAGTAGAGCGGCAGCCGCTGGCCCGGCGGCAAGTTGGCGACGGCGTCCTCGAGCGTGCGCGCCCGCCGCCACTCGCTCGCCGGCCGTACGTAACCGTTCGTGCCGACCTGATCGATGCCCCAGTAGACCTCGAGGTTGTTGCCGTCGGGGTCCTGGAACTCGACGGCGATCTGACAGCCGGCCCGGCGGCGGCCCTCGAACACGATCGGGACACCGTGCTTGCGGAGCCACGCCCGCGCGCGGAACACCTCGTCGAGCGTCGCCACCTCGAAGGCGAAGTGATTCAGGCTGCTGGGGTCGCTCTTCCGGGCGCCGCCGACCAGCGCCACGCCGTGATGGTCGGCGTTGCAGCGCATGAAGACCATGCCGCCCGGCACCATGCTGTCCGGATAGCGGTCGCTGATCTCCAGGCCGAGCACCTCCGTGTAGAAGCGCACCGACGCCTCGAGGTCGGTCACGTTGAGCACGACGTGGCCGAGCTTTCTGAGCTGGAACTGGAGCGGGGGCTGCGCGCTGTCCGACATCGCCATGTCTCCTCCCGGCGTGGCCGAGCTCTACTGGGTCGCCAGGGTCTGACGCCGGCCCCGATGGTACTCGGACAGCTTGAGGTTGGCGTTCGCGATCGTCTGAGCCTCGGCCGCCACGCGGGCGACGTCCTTTCCGGGGATGACCACGTAGAGCTCGTCCTCGCCCAGATCCGTGTAGACACGGTTGCCGACGCACCCGGTGGTCGCGATGACGCCCTGAGCGAGCGAGGCCGGAAACGCCATGCAGGTCGGCCGGCCGAGGAGCGGCGCCGGCGCGGCGATGCCGGCCCGGAGCGCGGCTTCTTGCAGGAGCATCACGCGACCGGGGCGACCGGCCACGAGCACGACGTCGGGATCGACCGGGGTGTCGCCGAGAGGCGCGTACACCACGGCGCCCGGCGTCGTCGGCAGCCGAGGAATTCCCGGGACCTCTTCCATGCGCAGGTAGCCGAGATCGGCCATGAGCCCGAGCGTCTGCTCGAGCTCCCCGGCGCGCTCCGCCGGCGGCGTGATGTTGTGCGTGTAGCTCCCGATCGGACAGTTGTGATGATCGGCCGGAACCGTGTAGAAGGTCTTCTCGCTCATGGCGAGCCGCCAGAAACTGCATCCCGACGGCTCGACGCCGGAGAAGCGCGCGACGCCGGGCGGCGGAGTCGATCGGAACGCGACGGCGACGGGGCGGCGCTGGAGCCCGAGGGCCCCGGAGAGCTGCCGCTCGACGGTGCGATAGTCGGTCATGGCTGGGCCTCTGTTCTTAAAGTGGTGTCTTGACGATGCGTCCGGTGGCTTCCACGTACCATCTCTCGCTCGCGAAGAGATTGCCGGCGAGCGTCGATGCCATCCAGTCGGCGGCGAGAATCGGTGGAAAGGGCCCGAGGTTCGCGGCCGGGACGTTGCCGACCGAGTGCCGCGAGTCCTGGTAGACGACGAGACGCTTGGGCCCGCCGAGCGTCTTCATCAGGCGCTCGGTGTGCTCGAGCGGTGAGAGCTCGTCGAACTCGCCCGCGAGACACAGGTAGGGCGCGCGGATCTTCTCGGCGTGCCCCTCCCAGGTCATGCTCTGGCGAAACTCGTCGAACCGGGCCTCGTCGGTGATGCCGGACATGTACATGAAGCGCATCTTGAAGGTCGGCGACGCCTCCTGGAAGATCGTGTGGAAGCCGGGCTCGTGGCACACGGCCGACACCGCGAGCGCCTGGATACGCGGCTCGTGGGCGGCCGCGATCGTCCCGAAGAACGAGCCGAAGCTGTTACCGGCCAGACCGATGCGGCCGGGATCGATCTCGGGGCGGCCCGTGAGCCACTCGACAGCGGCCGTGCCGGTCGCCATCCAGGCCGGCATGCTGAAGTAGATGTCGAGGACCGGGCTTTCGTACTGACCGGGGCCGTCGAGTGCCAGCACCGCCATGCCCCGGGACAGCCACCGATCACCGTACATCGCGACGCCGATCTCCTTGAAGCTGTCCATGCCGGGCAGGGACACGACCACCGGAATGCGCCCGCCCCGATAACCCGGCGGCAAGTGGAACCATGCCGGAAGCGCCGCGCCGCCCGGCAGCGGAATCCACGCCGCCTCGACGTGGTGGTCGGCGAGCTTCGCGTACTTCGCGTAGCACTCGCGCTTCTTGCCGTTGTAGAAGCGGTTCTGCTCGTTGTTCTCGTCGATCGGCCACTGCGCGGCGCCCCAGTGAATGCTCGCCATGAAGTAGTTCTCGCGCGCGGTGACCGGATCCTGATTTCCTTCGGCCGCCTGCGCCTTGGCCTCGCGCCGGCGGGCGACCGCCTCGAACGCCGGCGAGGCGTCGGCGAGCTTCGTGATGCGCTGGCGAATCGCCGCGAAGTCGGCGTTCGCTTCCGGACCGCACGGGGCGGACAGATAGATGGACCGCGGCTGATCCCAGTCCATCCCGACCGCGCGAATCGTGTTGTCGAGCAGCCAGCGCTGCTCGGTCCAGCGCCGTGTCTGCGGACCGCCGCCGTCCGTCATGCCCTCGCCTCCTCGGGAGTGTGCGGCCGAACGAATGCGCGGCCGAACACCGCGACTATACTGCGGGCCGCGCGCTCTAGCCAGCGAGCCACCGGCCGGAGGCGCTACATTCGCCCGGCGCTCGCGCCGGCTTCGCGCTACCATCCGCCTTACCATCGGAAACAAGGAGGCCTCAATGCTCGCGATCTGGGTGAAGGTGAAGGTGAAGCCGGACCAGAAGAAGCGGTTCCTCGAGGCGATCGAGGTGGACGCGCTCGGCTCCGAACGGGACGAGCCCGGCTGCCTCAGGTTCAACGTCCTTCAGGACGAGCAGGACGAGAACACGTACTACTTCTACGAGGTCTACAAGGACCAGGCGGCGCTCGAGGCGCATCGCGCCGCGCCGCACTATGCCGTCTGGCGCGCCGCCGCCGACTCGCTGGATGGGCCGACCGCGGCCACGCGTTGCAAGCCCGTGTTCCCCGCGAACCGCCCCTACTGGGGTAAGGCCTAGCCCGGGTCAGAGGTTCACACGGCGACGTCCCGCGCGGTCCAGCCGTCTGTCGGCTGTCCGCCGGGCGTCGCCGGTGTCATCGTTCGATCACCCGCCGGCCACCCCTGATCGCTGGACGTGTCGCTGAATCAAGTGTTTCACTGTCGGGTTCGGCGTGGCGCGGCTCTTGCTTGCCCTGATTCCGAATGCTAGCAGACCGTCTACTGGGGCTCTTCTCGGCCGACCTGGCGATCGACCTGGGTACCGCGAACACGCTCGTCTTCGTGCAGGGCCGGGGAATCGTGGTCGACGAGCCGTCGATCATCGCGATCCGCAAGACCGACAACGCCGTGATCGGCGTCGGGCACGAGGCCAAGGCGATGCTCGGCCGCACGCCCGAGAACATCATGGCGATTCGCCCGCTGAAGGACGGGGTGATCGCCGACTTCGACGTCACCGAGCGGATGCTCCAGTACTACATCGAGCGCGCCCGGAAGATCTCGACCGGACGCAGTCATGCATGGTTTCTTGATCGCCCGCGGGTGGTCGTCGGGGTGCCGTCGGGGATTACCCAGGTGGAGAAGCGCGCGGTGCGCGACGCCGTGCTGCAGGCCGGGGCGCGCGAGGTCTATCTGATCGAGGAGCCGACCGCGGCGGCGATCGGCGCGGGACTCCCGATCCACGAGCCCGGCGGACATCTGATCGTCGACATCGGCGGCGGCACGACCGAGGTCGCCGTCATCTCGATGTCGGGCACGGTCTACTGCAACTCGGTTCGGATCGCCGGCGACGAGATGGACGAGGCGATCATCCAGCACATTCGCAAGCAGTACCGGCTGCTGGTGGGCGAGCGCCGCGCCGAGGAGATCAAGATCGCGCTCGGCTCGGCGCATCCGGACGCCCTCGAGCGCTGCACGATCGAGGTCAAGGGGCGCGACCTCGTCGACGGCGTGCCGAAGACGCTCGTCGTCACCGATGAAGAAATCCGCGAGGCGCTGCGCGAGCCCATCATGACCATCGTGGAGACGGTCCGCACGTGCCTCGAGCGGACACCGCCCGAGCTCGCGGCCGACATCATCGAGAAGGGCGTCGTGCTGACGGGCGGCGGCGCGCTCCTGCGCGGGATCGACTGGCTCCTGCAGCACGTGACCCAGCTGCCGGTGCGCGTCGCGGAGGATCCGCTGAGCTGTGCGGCGCGCGGGGCCGGCAAGGCGCTCGACGACCTGGATCTCCTGAGGAAGGTCGCGATTCCTGCCTGAGCCCCGAGGCTATTCCTCGCGCGCCTGGACGGTGATTCCGGCGGGCGCTTCGCCGCTGACGCAGACGCGGTAGCCGTCAGGGTCGCCAAGCTCGAACTCCACAAGACCGTAGACCATTCGCTCGGGACCTCGCAGCAGCTGCGCGCGCTGCCCCGCCGCGGCGGCGACGTCGAGGATCGCGGTTCCCGCGATTCGGAGGTAAATAGACCAGCGAAACTCCGGATCGGCCAAGCGCTTCGGCGAGTTTGCGGGGCCCGTCTCATTGGCGCACTGAAGCATGATCTCCGCGCCGTCTCGTCGCAGGATCGCGAACGAATACGGCGGGCTCTTCGGAAACGGATCAGCCGTGAAGCCCAGAGCATCGACGTACCAGCGGAGACTCTTCTCGACGTTGGCAACCTGCAGCACCGGCACCGCTCGTTGATACGAAGCCGTCTGCGTCATGGATTTGATCTGACGGCCCGCTGGTATGCCGCCAACTGCTCCGGGTCATCGATAGAGCCGTGGTGATGAACCTGCCGCCATTCTCCATCTATCCGCCGAAAGACCCTGCTCGTCCGGATCGCCATGCTCAGCACTGCTTCACCGGCTCTGTATTCTCCTCGCTCCCGGCCCACGACATAGAAGATCTCTCCGGCGTCATGGTAGCTGTAGTCATAGAACTCGAACCAATATTTCCCGGGGCTACTGAAGACCCGCTCGTATACAGCTCTGATCGCTTCCCACCCGCGCATGATGCCGCCCACGGGATTGTCCATGACCGCATCAGTCGTCGGCGCCCAGTTCCGCGCCATCAATTCGATGTCCCGGCTGTTCAGGGCCTGATAGAAGTCGGACAACGCTTTCATCTGTGGCGCAAGTTGCTTCTTCTGCTCTCTCCCGGTGACGGGCACCGCTTCTAGTTTCACGGCATCAAGTCCTCTCGCAGATCAACGTGGCTGGGCGCGATTCAGCACCAGTTCAGCGCGCGCTTCATGAGCAACGAGGAACGCCGAGCGAAGGAACAGGGCGCAGATGAGCGTGCCAACCGCGATGTCCGGCCAGGGAGAAAACGTCATCGACACCGCCAGAGCCGCCGTTCGCGGCGAGTGCAAGAGCGCCGACACCACCCATTGTCTCGACCGTCGGGAGCTGCGGATCGAGCAGCTTGTGCACGAGCTGGCCAAAGACGAGCACACCGAACAGCCCCATCACCGCTGCCTTGGCCACCGCGGCTCGCGCTTTCCACAGTGGACCTCGCGCAACGACGTAGAGACTGAAACCATAGACGAGCGCGTCGCCGAGCATGTCGAGGGAGTCGGCGAGTAGGGCTACGGATCCAGCGAGCCAGCCCGACACCAGCTCCACGACGAACATCGGAGCGTTCGGTCCACGGCGCAGGTCTTGTCGATGCAGCAATCGTCCAGCGCCGCGAAGCGCACGGCGCTATCGCTCGGTATCCACCGCGGCCGAAGGCCGGCGGCTGGATGCTGGAGTGGTCGATTCGGAGCCGTCTATGTAGACTCGCAGAACGTAATCCCGTTTCCGTCGAGGTCCAGAATGGTGCTTCGGTACAGTGTTCTTGAACGTAGTCCTCCTGGTCGCATCTCGTGCGTTGTTCATGTCGCAGTCCTCGTCACGAATCGGGGCCGGTGGCGCATCCGACTTAGATCTCTCTTCATCCAGGATCGGCCGGTCGCCAGTGATACTCAATATCAGGTGCGCTCTCAGGGGGCGGGCTCAACCCGAACTTGACCGCTCTGAACCCATGCTTTTCGTAGAGCCGGCGTGCGGCGTAGTTCTCCTGGTGCGTGTGTAGCTCGAGTCCCTGGGGGTGCTGTGTCTTGGCAAGGAGGACGAAACGAGTCCCCCAACCTTGGCGCCACTCGGCTGGGTCGACGTACATCCTGTCGATGTACGATCCGGCCATCGCCAGGAAGGCGACAATGCGTTCGTGGCGCGTGCCGACCCAGATGTTGCAGCGAGGGCGAATCACGTCTCTGAAGACCTCTCCGGCTCGTTCGAGCGTAAGCGCCTGCCAAGTTGGAAGGAACGAGTACGCTGCCAGTCCTGAACGGTGCCATACCGCGATGACAGCCGCCTCATCACCATCCTTGAACGCCCGGATGGCCGTCATCTGGTCGGCAGAACGCCCTCACCCGAGTATAGATAGAACGACAAGAGGCACCAGATTGAACAGAAGGATTCCTATCTTGAAAATGCTCGTGCCGGCGTAGTGCTTTCGATGGTCATCTTCTTCTCCCTTCGCCATGTAACGTACTGAGCACTAGCGATGACGCCGTTTATCGCGCATAGGCTCCCACGCGTCAGGGGCACCGATCACGGGCCGGTCCAGTCGAACGGGATGTGCTTGCTCGAATTCGTCGTCCACTGGAATTTGTAGCCAAACGCGTCCACGGAGCAGATCGTCGACTTGCCCCAGGTCACGAGCTGTGGGCCAGGGCCTGTCTCGGAGCCTGGCGCGTTCATGAGCTGCGGATACTTTCCCGGCAGGCTTGTCGGTCCCGTCAGAGCTGTTGCCCAGGCCTTCACCTTCCCGGCGATCTCCGCTCCCCAGTGGGCGCGGTCGGGCGCGATGTCGAACGTGATCCGTGCGCGCTCCACTCCGCGAACCTGCCGGCCTTCGGTGAACAGCGCAGCGACCTGCGCGGGAAATCCTCCGGCACGACCCCCGAAAATGAGTGGAAGCGCCTCCGCCTGGCGCTCGTCGGCGCGCTCGTCGATGAAGATGCCGGCCGATCCCTTGACCTTTCCCGCCCAGAGATCGCCTTCCCATCGGCCCACCCGGAGAAAGCTGAGACCGTCGAGATTGACGTCGCCGTAGTGGCCGCGCTGGATGTGCCAGAAGAGGACCGAGTCGCAGAAGCCGTTGTCCGGGGGCTGAGCGAACGTGCAGGGACACGCGACGGCACAGCTGCAGTTGTCGAACCAGTCTCCGACGATGTGCCAGGCGGGACTTCCGGTCATGAGGACCTCCGCCTGTTGAGGCCCGCGGTCCCTAATCCACTCCGAAGTCGTAGACCTGGCCGGTGGTGCCGGAGGTGCCGTAGGTGAGGACGAAGCCGTACTCGCCCGGCTTCAGCGGCTCCTTGGGAGTCAGACGGTAGTAGCCGCGCGCGTCCTTCTCGGCGGGCTCCAGGTCCACCCTGTCCTCGCTGCGCACGCCGTACTTGATGGAGCCGCCGCCGTACGGCGCGTACGAGCCGCTCGAGATCTTGAGGTTCCGGTCGTCGTGGTCGCTACCCGGCTTGAGCCGCACCAGCGGCGCGTCGTTCGCGGACCACGGGCTGTAGAAGGTCGGCTTCTTGTCCGTGATCCGATACGGAGCTTTCCTGCCCCTGAGGACCAGCTCACTCTTGGAGTCGAAGAACCCGGTGCTGAACTCGATGGAACCGGTGGCGACGACAAGGTCCACGGCCTTGCCGCCGGTGAGATAAGCGATGCTCTGCCGGGCGCCGCCCGGGCTGGCGGCAGCGGTAGCGGGCGCTGCCGGCTGCGCCGGAGCAGCCGCGGTGCCCGAGTGGCTCACCATGGCCTCGATGATCTGGTCGGAAAGCCCCGCGTTCTTGAGGGCGACCAGCCCTTTGGTGCTGGTGTCGAACTTGGTCGCGCTCGAGCGGATCTTCGTGAGGATCAGCGAATCGGACAGCCCGGCCTTCTTCATGGAGATGACCGAGTCATTCGTCAGCACGTCCTGCGCGGTGATTGACGTCGCGCTGAGCAGGGTGAGCGCCGCGACTGCCAGCACGAGCGTGAGCCGAAGTCTTGCCGTGACCAGCATCATCATGCCCTCCCGATTGGTGACCAAAGGCGTGCGCGTCCGCTGTGCAATTTTTATAGAGGTCGTGCGGCGCCCCTGTCAAGGAAATGCGGCCCTGCCGGCAAAGGGCGCCTGCCTTGACCCGGCGCCCTCGCGCGTGATACCGGTCCAGCACGGTGCCCGGACGCCCGGGTGAGCGACGACGCGCAGCGCAGTAGTGATTGGAGGACGAGCGATGCTGGATCTGCTGGTTCGCGGAGGCGACGTGGTGACGCCGCAGGGCGTCGGGCAGTGGGACGTGGCTATCGAAGGGGAGCGCATCGTCGCCCTCGCCCTGCCCGATCAGCGGCTGGAGGCGTCACGCGTGATCGACGCCACCGGGAAGATCGTCGTGCCCGGCGGTGTCGAGCCACACACACACCTCGCCCACTTCATCTCGATGCACCCGGAAGAGAACCTCCACACGCTCGGGCCCGAAGAAGACACGCGCGGGATGGTCTTCGGGGGAACGACCACCCACGTGGACTTCTGCTTTGTGCGCCCGGGGACCGACATCCAGCAGGCGATCGAGAGCCGGGCGGCGCGCTGGAAGGGGAATTCCTACGCGGACTATTCCTTCCACGTGGCGCTTCAGGGGCAGCTTCCCCTCCGGGTGTTCGACCAGATCCCGGAGGCGATCCAGGGGGGGTTCCCGAGCTTCAAGGTGTTCACGGTCGAGGTCCTGCCGCCGCATCCCAAGCGGAACCCGTACCGACTGGATTACGGCCGCATCCAGCTGGCGATGGAGAAGGCCGCCCCGCACGGCGGCATTATGGCCGTCCACGCCGAGGACAACGACATCGTCCAGTTCATGTACGAGAAGTTCCGCGAGGAGAAGCAGACCGACGGCTGGCTCCTGCCGCTGGTACACAACAAGCTCTCGGAGCAGCTCGCGTTCCGCCGCACGATCCAGCTCGCCGCGTACACCGGCGCCGGCGTCTACTTCGTCCACACCTCGGCGCGCGAGGGCGTCGACGCCGTCGCGGAGGCGCGGGCCGCGGGGTACCCGATCTACGCCGAGACGCTCCATCATTACGCCTGCTTCACGGCCGAGGACTACCGGACGCCGCGCGGCTTCTGCTACCACACGTATCCGTCGCTCAAGTATCCCGAGGACCAGAAGGCGCTCTGGAACGGGCTCGTGCGCGACGGCGTCTCGACGACGGCGACCGATGAATTTCCGACGTCGCTCGAGGTCAAGCTGCGCGGTCAGGACCTCGAGAACGTGACCGGGGGCAACCTGGGCGCCGAGGCGCGGATGGGGATCGTCTACTCCGAGGGCGTCGTGAAGCGCGGAATGTCGCTCGAGCGGTTCGCCGACGTCACGTCCACGAACGCCGCGCGCATTCTCGGTCTGTTCCCGAAGAAGGGCGCCCTCGCGCCCGGCAGCGACGCGGACATCGCGATCGTCGATCCCAGCATCAAGAAGACGCTCACGAAGGACGATTTCCACGTGAGCGACTACAGCCCGTGGGAGGGCTGGACGATCCAGGGTTGGCCGATCACGACGATCCTGCGCGGCCGCGTGGTCGTCGAGAACCGGCGCATGGTCGGCGACCGTCGCGACGGGAAGCTGGTGCCGCGCAAGATCTCCCCCGAGGTGCTCCGCCGCCCGGCGTGCTGAGGCCCCGAGCGTGGATTGCGAGCGGTGAGTGACCTGACGACCGCGGACGTGGCCGCGCTCGCGGCGGCGCTGGGGTTGCCGGTCACGCCCGACGATCTCGTCGAGGTCACGCACCGCCTCAACGCGCTCGTCGAGGCGCTGGCCCCTCTGGCCGATCTTCCGCTCGAGACGGTCGAGCCGACGCCCGCTCTTGCCGACGAGCAGCCCGCTTCGTGATGGCCGACCGCGCGGACCTCGCCTTTCTCGGCGCCCGGCGGCTCGCCGGCCTCGTGCGTGATCGACAGCTGTCGCCGGTCGAGCTGACACGGCTCTATCTCGAGCGGATCGAGCGACTCGACGGGCGGCTCCGCGCCTACATCACGGTGCTGCCGGAGGCCGCGCTGGCGTCGGCACGCCGCGCGGAGGCGGTCGTGATGCGGGGCGATACGCTGCCACCGCTCCACGGCGTTCCCTATGCGGTGAAGGATCAGTTCGATACCGCCGGCGTACGGACGACGTCCGGCTCGCGCATTCTGGAAGGCCACGTTCCCGCTGCCGACGCGACGACGATCGCGCGGCTGAACGCGGCCGGCGGCATCCTGCTCGGCAAGCTGAACCTGACCGAATTCGCGCTCGGCGGCACGCAGCAGTTTCCGTTCGGCCAGCCGCGCAATCCGTGGAACCCGGACCACGATCCGGGCGGCTCCTCGTCGGGCTCGGGCATCGCGGTCTCGGCGGCGCTCTGCGCCGCGTCGCTCGGCGAGGACACGGGCGGGTCGGTGCGATCGCCGGCGTCCTTCTGCGGCGTGATCGGGCTGCGGCCGACCTGGGGCCGGGTGTCGCGGCACGGCTCGTTTCCGCTGAGCTGGTCGATGGACACTCCGGGGCCGCTCAGCCGCACCGTCGAGGACGCGGCGTGGCTGCTCCAGGCGATCGCCGGCTACGATCCGAACGACTCGCTGACGAGCCGCGCGCCGGTGCCGGACTACCCGCGCGCGCTCGGCGACGGCGTCCGGGGGTTGCGTATCGGAATCATTCGCGAGCTCACGTTCGGGGCGGACACCGAGCCGGAAGTGCGGGACGCCGTCGTCGCCGCGGCGCGCAAGCTCGAGGGCCTCGGCGCCGTCACGGAGGAGGTCTCCCTCCGCCTGGTCCCGCTTGCCGGAGCGATCTTCATGGCGCTGGCGGACGCCGACGGCGCGGGCGTGCATCACCGCTGGCTCCGCACGCGCCCGGCCGACTACGACCAGGGCACCCGGCGGCGGCTCCTGACGGCGAGCCTCATCCCGTCCGCGATCCAGCAGCGAGCGGCGCGGGCGCGCGCGCTGCTCCGCGCCGAGATGCTGGACTTGCTCGCGCGCCACGACGTGCTCCTCTGCCCGACGGCGCACCAGGCCGCGCCGCCCATCGCGGCCGCGCGCGCCGCGATCACCACGCGGCACGAGGCGGCGGGGCGGTTCTTCACGCGGCGCTCCTACGTCACGCCGGCGGCTCTGGCCGGAACGCCGGCCATTGCCGTCCCGTGCGGCTTCACGCGCTCTGGATTGCCGATCGGCGTGCAGCTCATCGCGCGGCGCTTCGACGAGGCCACGCTGCTGCGTGCGGCGCACGCGTACGAGCAGGCCACGGACTGGTCGCGGCGGCCGCCCGGTACGGTCTAGGTCTCAGGAGCGGAGCGCGGCCGCGGCCCGGGCCGCGGTGTGCTGTGGGACGAGGCGCCGGATCCCGTCGATGTCGAACGGCTTGGTCACGCTCGTGGCCCCGGTCCGCTCCAGGAACTGGCGGGTCGTGGGGTTCATGGTGTCGCCGGTGACGAAGACGAATCGGCGCTCGATACCCGGTCGCCGCCGCGCCGCCTCGTCGTAGAGATCGGTCCCGCTCATGCCCGGCATCTTCATGTCGCTGAACACGAGGTCGTAGTCGCGCGCGAGGATCCGGCTGAGCGCGGCCGCCCCGCTGTTCACCGCCTCGACCCGGTGACCGTCGAGCATGAGCGCTTCGGCGAGCAAGTCGGCCACGAAAGGCTCGTCGTCCACCACGAGGATCGCCTTGCCCGGCTCGGGCACGATCGTGGTAACGGCTCGCTGCGCTTCGGCGGCCTCCGCGGGCGCGCCGGCGGGTAGCTCGACGACGAACGTGGCGCCGCCTCCCGGCGTCGCCTCGAGCCGCAAGAAACCCTCGTGCGCGTCGACGATTCCACGGCACAGGGAGAGGCCCAGCCCGGTGCCCTGGCCGGGGGCCTTCGTCGTGAAGAACGGATCGAAGATCCGCGTCCGGATGTCCGCGGGCACGCCGGGGCCGCTGTCGGCGATCTCGAGCAGGATCCGGTCCGACGCCCGCTCGTACCGCGTGGTCAGGGTGAGCCGCCGGCGCGTGGGCACGCTCCGGAGCGCCTGGTGCGCGTTCGTCAACAGGTTCACGATGACCTGCTGGAGCTGATGCGGGTCGGCCCAGAGCAGCGGTAGATCGGGCGCGAAACGCCTCACCACGTCCACGCCGTCGATCCGCAGCGAATAGCTCAGGAGCTCGACCGCGTCGTCGACGAGCTGGTTCAGCTGGGTGAGCTGCCGCTCCGGCGGATACTGTCGCGCGAGGGCGAGGAAGTTCGTCACGATGCGCGTGCAGCGCTCGGCGGAGCTGGCGATCTTGGCGAGCTGCTCGGCCATCGGATCGGCCCCGACCCGCCGGAGGAGCAGCTGCGTGTAGCCCACGATCGTCGACAGCGGATTGTTCAGCTCGTGCGACACGCCGGCGAGCAGCTGTCCCATTGCGGCGACCTTCTCGGCCTGGAACAGCGCCTCGCGCTGGGCCTCGAGCTCGCGCGTGCGCGCCGTCACCTGCGCTTCGAGCTCGGCGGCGTGGGCTTGCAGCGCCTCCTCGCGGACCTGACGGCCGTACACCTGGCGGACCAGCGGAAAGAGCACCACATAGAGGATGAGGGCTCCGGCGAGCGAGATCGTCCAGATGACGAGCCGCGCGCGCTGGATCGCGGCGAGCAGCCTGAGCGGGCTCTTGTACACCTCGACGACGCCGACGACCTGGCCGGTCGTCCTCGAGACGATCGGCACGTACACCTCGGCAAGCGTCGTGTAGCCGGTGCGCTCGTACGCGTGCTCGCGGCCCTCGAGCGTCTTGATCTCGACGCTGACCTCGCCGGCCAGCGCCTCCTTGAGCTCGTCGTTGTCCGGAAAGCGCTGGCCGATCAGGCGGGGCTCGTCCGACCAGAGCACGGTGGCGTTCCTGTCCCACACCTTGACGCGCACGACTTCGGGGAGGCCTTGCATCAGACGGGCGAGCTTCTGCCGGCCCCGCTCGTCGATCGGCGTCTCGCCATGCGCGGCCAGGAGCGTGTCGATGCCGCGTAGCTCCGCCTCGCGGCGGGCCAGCGCGGCGGTGTTCTCCCACTCCCAGCCCTCTACCGCGCGCGTGAGCAGGGAGGACAGGGCGAAGCCCATGGAGAAGGCGAGCGCCATGACACAGAGGAAGCTCAGGACCGCGAACTTGGCTCCTGAGGCGAATTTCATCGGTGTTGCTCAGGTCGCCGCGGGCAACTCGACGGTGAACGCCGCCCCGCCTTCGGGCCGGTTGGTGGCGCGGAGCGTGCCCTGGTGCTGCTCGACGATGGCGTACGAGACCCAGAGCCCGAGGCCGGTGCCTTCGCCGGGGGCCTTCGTCGTGGTGAACGCGTCGAAGATTCGCGGGAGCACGTTTGGATGGATGCCGGGCCCGGAGTCGAGCACCTCCAGGCGAACGTCCGGTCCGCCGGTCTCGGACAGGCGCACGGTGATCACCCGCTCGCCCTTGTGCGCGGCCAGCGCCTGTTGCGCGTTCTGGACGAGGTTGAGGAGCACCTGCTGGAGCTGGCCCTCGTCGGCCAGAACCGGTCGCACGTCCCCGAGCTCGGTGACCACCTTGACCCCATCGCGATGGAGCTGATGGCCCTTGAGCTCGAGCACCCACTGGATCTGATCCTGGAGCCGGCAGGCGCGGCGCTCGGTCTCGGTCCGCGACGTGTACCGCAGGAGGTTCTGGAGCATCTGCGCCGCGCGTGACGTCTCCTGGACGATGATGTGCAGCCGCTCGCGGCTCTTGACGGGATCGTCCGAGCCCATGAGCAGCAGCTCCGCCTGGCCGAGGATCGCCGTCAGGCGGTTGCGCGTCTCGTGCGCGAGGCCCGCCGCCAGCTTGCCGACCGTCGAGAGCTTCTCGCCCTCGATCAGCTGCGCCTCGGCAGATTTGAGGTCCTGGAGCTGGCGTCGCGTCGCGGAGTAGAGCTGGGCGTTCTGCAGGGCCAGGCCGATCTGGTTCGCGACCGCTTCGACGAGCGCAATCTCGCCCTCGGCGAACGCCTCTCGCGTCCGGCGGCCGAGCGACAGCGCGCCGAGGATGCGCCCGCGGCTGCTGATCGGGACGCACACGAAGGCGTGGATCCCTTCCTGCGTGACCGCGGCGCGGGCCGCCGGCAGCAGATCCGCCGACTCGCTGACGTGCGCCCAGTGCAGGGTCTTGCCGGTCGCGGCCACCCGGCCGATGAGGCCCTGGCCGATCGGCAGGGCGGCGTTGATCTCGCGCAGCCGCGGACGCAGGCCCCGATCGCCGCGCAGATGCAGGGTCGAGCCATCCGGCGACAGCAGATGGAGGCTCGAGATCTCGTGACCGGTGACGTGCGTGAGCGCGTCGAGGGCGATCCGGAGCACCTCGTCGACGTCGAGGGTCGCGCTGATGGCCGCGCCGATGCGGTGCAGGATCCGGACGTGGGGCTCGACGTCGACCGTCGGCGCGCCCGCGGCGCGCCGGACCAGTTCGCCGATCTGCCGCAGCCGCTCGTCGTCGCGATCCTCGAAGTCGAATGCGTACCCGTCGTCGTCGGCGCGCACGAGCACCGACGGCACGTCGAGCCGGGTGTCGCTGTCGGGGAGCGCGATGGACAGGGTCGTGGTTCCCCCGGAGTGGCGGGTGCCGTTTGCCTGCACCTTGATGCCCGAGACGCTGAGGTTGATCGAGGTCGACTCCCACTCGGCTCCGTTCTGCTCGCGAACGCGAACCGGCAGCGCGACGATCGCCCGCGGTGCGCGCCGCCGCTCGCTCGAGGGCGCGACCTTGCGGCCCGGATCTTCGGGCTGCGGCTCGAAGCACGCCAGCGCCTCCTGGAGGCGCCGGAGGGCAACCGGCTTTCCGATGAAGTCGAAGGCGCCCGCCCGCAGACATTCCTGAGCCTGGCTCTCGGTCGCCCGGCCCGAGACCACGAGAACCGGCACGTGCAGGTCGCGAACCGCGGCGTGCTTCAGGAAGTCGAGGCCGCTCATTCCTGGCAGGCACACGTCCAGGAGGACCGCGTCGGGCCGCTCGGCGCGGAGCGCGTTGAGCGCGGTCTCCGCGTTGTGCGTGATGACGGGTTCGTGGCCGATCTCCTGGAGGAACTCTCCGAAGACCTCGCAGACCGCCTGATCGTCGTCGATGACCAGTACGCGCATAGGGTGTGCCCCGTTGGGGGCTACCCTCTTTCCAGCAATCGCCATACCACTGGTAATAGAGCTATAAGATGCTGAAAATACAGGACATTTCCTGATGCCAGAAAGTGCTAACTGGATGATCCGTCGTCAGGGCTGGGGAGTTCCTGGCCAGCCCCGCCGGAATTACATCAGGGCCGGAGAGCCCTCAGAAACGCGTCGCGCGTAGCCCGAGCGGCAGCGCGATCTTGTAGTACGACGCGAGGAAGCCTTCCCACCAGTTCTGCCGCTCGCCGCCCCGAGCCACCTCGACGAACAGCCGCAGGCTCTCGTCCTGCCATTGCTGGATCGTGTCGAGATTTCCGGGATCGTCGTCGATCAGCGCCTTGACGAGGGCGCGGCCGTAGCTGATGTGGCGGGTCTCATCGCGGATTCGCGCCCGATGGTTCACCGCCGACAGAACGTCGCCTCGCGCCTCCGCGCCGTCCGCGAGGACCGTGAAGGTGCCGGGGCCGGCGGCGCCCTCCGCGACGAAGTTCCCCTTCACGAGAATCTCGATCGAGTCCTCGAGCTCGAGCAGGTGGCGAAAGAAGCGGCACGTGGTCCCCGGCGCCTCCCACGCGGCCAGCCAGTCGCGCTCGGGAATGCCCGCGCGCTCGAACACCTCCCGGTCCATCTCCAGGTGCCGCTGCTCGTCGGCCAGCTGGAACAGCGCGCATTTTTTCAGCTCGTCGAAGGGCGCGTTGGCCGCGGCGGTCGCGACGTAATGGGTGGCCGACAGCTCGGAATAGTAGTTGTTGGCGAACTGGTCGACCGCCCGCTCGAGGTACTGCGGGCTGACGGTCCGATAGCTCAGCGCCTCCGGCGAGATGGTGGCGCGCTCGGCGAGGTAGCGCTCGCGCTCGCGGGCCTGCAGCGCGACGTACCGCTCCCAGGTCAGGTTGGCCGGGTCGCTGAAGCGGCCCGGGTCCTTGAGGACGAGTCGCCGGCGCGCCATCGCCACCCTTCGCTACGCGCCCGGCCCACGCTCCATCGAGTACGGCTGCCAGCGCACGAGCTGGCTCTTCTCGAGAACCGACGGATTCACGCAGCTCCGCGGCCAGCGTCCGTTCAGCACCAGCGCGATCTCCTGACCGACCCGCCGCTTGCGAACCGGGTCGAAGCGCGCCGAGGCCGACGCCACGTGCGGCGTGAGGATGACGTTCTCCATCTTGAGCAGGGGATTGTTCGGGTCCGGGGGCTCCTGCTCGAGCACGTCCAGGCCGGCGGCGGCGATCCAGCCTTCCTTGAGCGCCTTGATGAGCGCCGGCTCGTCGGTCGTCGGCCCGCGACCGGTGCTGACGTAGATCGCCTCCGGCTTCATCAGCCGGAAGTGGTGCTCCTTCAGCATGCGATGGGCCTCCGGGGTGGCCGGGGCGTGCATCGAGACGATGTCCGAGCGCTGCAACAGCTCGGTCAGGTTCACGGGCTCGACGCCGTACTGGCTCACCACCAGCTCCTCGACGAACGGATCGTAGGCGAGGATGTGCACGCCGAACGCGCGCGCCCGCACCGCCACGGCCCGCGCGACGTGACCGAAGGCGATCAGGCCCAGGGTCTGGCCCATGAGTCGGGGGAACTGCGACAGGAGCGGCCGGCCCTCGGCCCAGCGGTTCTCGCGGACGAGCCGGTCCATCGTGGTGACCCGGCGGTAGGTGGCCAGGATCAGCATCATCGCGTGATCGGCGACTTCCTCGATGAAGGTGTCGGGGACGTTCGTCACCGGAATTCCGCGGGCGGTCGCGGCGGCGACGTCGACGGAATCGACGCCGACGCTGCCGAGCGCGATCACCTTGCACCGCGGGAGCCCGTCGATGATCGTCTTGGTGACGCGACGGCCCTTGGCGTAGAGCGCGTCGGCGTCGCGTCCTTCCTTGGCGAAGTCCTCGTCGGTCTTCGCCGCGATCTCCACGATCTCCGCGTCGATCGGGGCGAGGGCTTCCATCTCAAGCTTGTAGCCCGCGCCCGGCACAGCGAAGCTCGCGCCACTGGGTGTGATGATCTTGAACTTGGCCACGCTCGTCCTCCTTGTGTCTCGCTCACCGCCCGTACGGCTGCCGCATTGTCGCACAGGATTCTTCGCTGCACACGGGGCGGCGGCGGCCGCGTGCCGAGGGCCGCGTAACTTGCACCTTTTCCGGCTTTTGCCCTAGTATTCGCTCCAGCAGTCTGGACCCACATCCGCGATTCGAACCCTCCGGGGAGGGACTCTCGCATGATGAAGCGAATCGTCGCCGTCGCGGTCGCCGCGCTCGCCATGACCACCGCCCTGGCGCACGCCCAGGAGGTGAAAGTCGGCGTCAACCTGCCGTACACGGGCATCGGCGCCGAGTTCGCGCAGCTCGTGGACCGCGGCATGGAGCTCTATCTGAAGCTCAACGCCGACAAGGTGAAGCCGTACAAGATCACGCTGATCAAGCGCGACGTGAAGGACCCGAGCGGCGCCAACGCCAAGATCGCCGTCCAGGAGCTCCTGACCCAGGACAACGTCGACATCCTCGCCGGCTGGATCTACTCACCGAACGCGATCGCGTCCGCTCCGATCGTGACCGCGGGCAAGAAGCTCGCCGTCATCATGAACGCCGGTACGGCGCACATCACGAACATGTCGCCCTACTACGTCCGCACCTCGTTCAGCATGTGGCACGCCGGCTACGCCCTCGGCGAGGCGGCGGCCAAGCTCCTGAACGCCAAGACGGCCGTCGTCGGCTACACGGACTTTCCGCCCGGCAAGGACAGCCTCGCCGCGTTCAAGCGGAGCTTCGAGGCGGCCGGCGGCAAGGTGATCGACGAGATCCCGATGGGCGGCGCCGCCGCCGTTCCCGACTTCACGCCGTTCTTCCAGCGCGCGAAGGACAAGAAGCCGGACGTGTTCTTCGTCTTCGTCCCGGCCGGCGATCACGCCGCCGCCGTGGTCAAGACCTACGCGGCGCTCGGCATGCGCGAGGCCGGCATCAAGCTGATCGGTCCGGGCGACATCACGCAGGACACGAAGCTCCAGGCCATGGGCGCGGCGGCAGTCGGCCTCATCACGATGCACCACTACACCGCCGATCTCGACAATGGGGAGAACAAGCGCTTCGTCGAGGCGTGGAAGAAGGAGTACGGCGCCAGCACGACGCCCGACTTCATGGCGGTCGGCGGCTACGACGGGATGGCGGCGATCGTCCACGTCGTCCACACGCTCAAGGGCAAGATCGAGACGGAGGCGGCGCTGGAGGCGCTCAGGGGCTGGAAGTTCGCGAGTCCGCGCGGCCCGATCATGATCGATCCGGTCACCCGCGATATCGTCATGAACGAGTACCTGTCCGAGGCGGTGATGAAGGACGGCCGGGTCTACCAGAAGGTCATCGGCACGATCGCCGGGGTCAAGGACGCCTGCAAGGAGCAGAAGATCGGGCCGTGCGCGGCTAAATAAGATGGGGGGCTCCGGGCGCCCCCCAAGCCCCCCGCCGCTCGGAGACGCCCCGGCGGAGCCGGGGCGCCCCTCGATGACGCGATCGATTCACGGGGGCTCCGGGCGCCCTGTGGCGCTCCTCGTCCGGTGATCTTCGGCGTCGACGTCGCCAGCATGCTCCTGGGCGGCGTGGCCGCCGGCATGGTCCTGTTCATCGTCTCGGTCGGCCTGTCGGTCACGATGGGCCTGATGGGCTTCGTCAACCTCGCGCACGGCGGCTTCGCCATGCTCGGCGGCTACGTGATCGCCGCGGCGATGAAGCACTGGGGTCTCGGGTTCGTGCCGGCCCTGATCGTCGGCTTCGCCGTCACCGCCGTCGCGAGCGCCGTGCTGGAGCGGCTCCTCTACGCGCGGCTCTACCGGGCGGCCGAGCTCGACCAGGTGCTGTTCACCATCGGCCTCGTCTTCATGATGATCGCGTCGGTCACGCTCCTGGTCGGGCCCGAGAACCAGCCGCTGCGCCTCCCCGCGATGCTCCAGGGCCAGATCAATCTGGGCATCATTCACTACCGTACCTACAGTGTCGCGCTGATCGTGATCGGCGCCGCGATCGCCGGCGGGCTCTGGCTCGGCTTCGAGCGCACGCTGATCGGCGCGCAGGTCCGCGCCGCGGTCGACAACCGGCGCATGGCCGAGTCGCTCGGGATCAACATCGCGCGCCTGTTCACGCTCACCTTCGCGTTCGGCAGCGGCATGGCGGCGCTGGGCGGCGGGCTCGGCGCCGAGTTCCTCGGCCTCGATCCGCAGTACGCGCTGAAGTATCTGGTGTACTTCCTGATCGTGGTCGCGGTGGGCGGCCTCGGCCGCGTGAGCGGCGTGTTCTGGGCGGCGCTCCTGATCGGCGTGCTCGACTTCGCGCTCAAGAAGTACGTGCCGCAGGGCGGCACCGCGTTCATCTACGCGCTCTCGATCCTCCTGCTCCTCTGGCGCCCACAGGGCCTGTTCGGCGCCAGGTCGGCATGATCGCACCGCCGACCGGCTGGTCCGATCACCCGGCGGCGCGGGCGCTGGCCGGACGCCACCGGCTACGGGCGTGGGAGCCGATCCCCTGGCTGCTCGCGCTGGCGTTCTACTTCGCCTTCCCGAAATATCTGGGCTTCGGCACCGAGGTCCTGGTCACGATCCTCTTCGCGCTCTCGCTCGATCTGGTGCTCGGCTACGCGGGCATCGTGACGCTCGGTCACGCCGCGTTCTTCGGCGCGGGCGCCTACACGGTGGGCATGCTGGCCAAGCACGGAATCTGGAACGAGCCGATCACCGGGCTGATCCTCGCGGCGCTCGTGGCGGCCCTCATCGGTCTCGGCTCCGGCGTCGTGCTCCTGCGCACGCAGGGCCTGACGCTCCTGATGCTCACGCTCTGCACGATGGCGCTCCTGGAGGAGGCCGCCAATCTCGCCCACGACTACACCGGCGGCTTCGACGGCCTCGACAGCCTGCCCATCGCGCCGCTGCTCGGGTGGTTCGAGTTCAACCCGCTCTATCCGAGAACGCAGTACCTCTACGTCCTCTCGGTGCTCCTCGTCTGCTTCGTCTTCGTGCGCACGCTGGTCTACTCGCCGTTCGGCCAGAGCCTCACCGGCATCCGCGAGAATATTCTGCGAATGCACGCGGTCGGCGCGCCGGTGCGGCGGCGGCTGGTGCTCTGCTACGTCCTCTCGGCGGCGATCGCCGGCGTCGCGGGAGGCGTCTGGGCCCAGGCGAACGCGTACGTCAACCTGGGCACGCTCGGGCTCGACCGCGCGGCCACGGTGCTCATCATCCTGGTCCTCGGCGGCCACGGCCGTCTCTACGGCGCGTTCGTCGGCGCGGTCGCGTACATGGCGCTCGCGCACTTCCTGTCGAAGATCTATCCGACCGCGTGGCAGCTCGGGCTGGGGCTCCTGCTGGTCGTGATCGCGCTGTTCGCGAGGAACGGCATCCTCGGGATCGTGGAGGCCGCCGTGCGCCGTCAGCACGCGCCGCGGGTGACGTGACCAGCGCCCCGCTCCTCGAGACCCGGGCGCTCCGCCGGAACTTCGGCGCGCTGGCCGCGGCCCGCGACATCGACTTCCGGCTCGAGGCCGGCGCGCGCCACGCGCTGATCGGTCCGAACGGCGCCGGCAAGACGACGTTCATCAATCTCCTGACCGGCGTCGTGCGGCCTACCGCGGGCGCGATCTTGATGAACGGGCGGGATATCACCGCTGTCCCGGAGGCCGCGCGGGTCAAGCTCGGCATCGCGCGGACGTTTCAGATCAACCGCCTGTTCCGCCGCCTCTCGGTGCTGGAGAACGTCTACATCGCCGTCGCGGAGCGCGTCGGCGCCGCCCCGTCGATGCTGCGGCCCGCCGGGCGGCGCCGGGACGTCGTCGAGGAGTCGATGGAGCTTCTCGATACTCTCAAGCTATCGGCCGACGCGGCCCGCTGCGTCTCGGAATTGCCCTACGGTCGCCAGCGCCTGGTGGAGATCGCCATCGCCCTCGGGCTCAAGCCCGGGGTGCTGCTGCTCGACGAGCCCGCCGCCGGCGTGCCCAGCGCGGAGAGCCACATCATCCTGGACGCCGTCGAGCGGCTTCCGCGAGAGATCGCGGTGCTCATCATCGATCACGACATGGATCTCGTGTTCCGCTTCGCGCGGCGGATCACGGTGCTGGTGAGCGGCGCCGTGTTCGCCACCGGGACTCCCCGGGAGATCGGGGCCAACCCCGACGTCCGGGCCGTCTATCTCGGCCAGGTCGCCCGTGGCTGAGGCGCTGGCGCTCCGGCACATCTCGGCGGGCTACGGCGACACCGTCGTCGTCGAGGACGTCAACCTCGCCCTTCAAGCCGGGGAGAGCATCAGCGTGATCGGCCGTAACGGCGTCGGCAAGACCACGCTCCTGGCGACGGTGATGGGCCACACCACGCTGCACGGGGGCGAGGTGACGCTCGGCGGCGTGAGCCTCGCCCGCGTCCCGGTGTTTCGCCGCGCGCGAAGCGGCATCGGCTTCGTGCCGCAGGAGCGCGAGATCTTTCCCTCGTTGACCGTTCGCGAGAACCTGGAGGTCGGCGCCCGGCCGGGCCCGTGGACCCAGGAGCGGGTGTTCGATCTGTTCCCGAACCTGGGCGCGCGGCTCGCGCACGCGGGCAGCCAGCTCTCCGGCGGCGAGCAGCAGATGCTCTCGATCGCGCGGGCGCTCCTGACCAACCCAAGAATCCTGCTCATGGACGAGCCGACCGAGGGGCTCGCGCCGGTGATCGTCGAAGCGCTGGCCGCGGTGCTCGCGCGGCTCGCCGCCGAGGGCGCGCTCTCGATCGTGCTCGTCGAGCAGAACAGCCGCGTGGCGCTCGCGTTCTCCGCTCGCACCGTGGTCATGGACAAGGGGCGCATCGTCTACGACGGCGCCTCGGCCGCCCTCGCCGCCGATGGGGAACGCCTCGCCAAGCTCATCGGCGTGGAGTAGTCTCTCGGCACCACACCACTCTTACTCATAGCCGCGCCTCGGTCGGCGGGGCCCCAGCCCCGCGACGACCTGCGGCGCGCAAAACAGCCGTGCCTCGGTCGGCGGGGCCCCAGCCCCGCGACGACCTGCGGCGCGCAAAACGGGGCGGAGGCGAGGGTCATGGGTCTTCTGGACGGCAAGGTCGCGGTCGTGACGGGGGGCGGGAGCGGGATCGGGCGCGGGGTGGCGCTGGGCCTGGCGGCTGCGGGCGCCAGTGTCGTGGTCAACGACTACGGCGTGACCGTCGACGGGCGCGATCCCTCGAGCGCCCGGGCGCTGGCGGTCGTCAAGGAGATCGAGGCCCACGGGGGCCGGGCGGTCGCGAACGCCGACAGCGTCGCGACGATGGCCGGGGGCCAGGGGATCATCGACGCCGCGCTCAACACCTTCGGCGACCTGCACATCGTCGTCTGCTGCGCCGGCATCCTGAAGGAGCGCATGATCTTCAACATGAGCGAGGAGGAGTGGGACAGCGTGATCGCCGTCCACCTCAAGGGCCACTTCACGGTCATGCGCCCGGCGACGCGTCATATGCGCGAGCGCCGCTACGGCCGGATCGTCACGTTCACGTCCACCGCCGGGCTCGAGGGGAGCCCCGGTCAGCCCAACTACTCGGCGGCCAAGGAAGGCATCGTTGGCCTGACGCGCTCGACGGCCCTGGCGATGGCGAAGTACGGCGTGACCGTGAACTGTATCTCGCCGACGGCCGAGACGCGCATGACCGAGCGCCTTCCCGACACGCGCCGGGCGCAGGCGGCCGCGCCGCCGGAGGCGATCGCGCCGGTCGTCGCGTTTCTGGCGAGCGATCGAGCGGCCCACGTGACCGGACAGATCCTGCACGTTCGCGGCAACCAGGTGTCGCTGTGGTCACATCCGGCGCAGGTCCGCGCCATCACGCGGCAGGAGGGCTGGACTCCGGAAGCGCTCGCCGACGTTTACGACAACGCGCTGGGTCAGGACCGTCTGCGGCGGCTGGACGCGCTCAAGATCACCTGGCCGCCGAGCAGCTCCTAGCGCGTCGGGATCCCGCGCTTGTCCGCGTCCGGAGTCAGTTGCCCCAGGCGCGGAGGCAGTCGCTCGCATCGGCGCGCCCGAGGTCGACGATGCGGGCCAATCCATCCGGGGCGAATTCCAGCGGCCTCACGCGCAGAGGCGCGGACGGCGCGAGCACCTGCACGTCGACTCCCGGGTGCGTGAGGCGCGCCAGCTCGACGTCGCGCCGGATCTGGTGGAGCATCGCGGTCTCGACGGCCGCCTCGAGGGCGCGCCGCATGGTCGTCGGCGGCGCGTTCGGCTCGCCGGGCGCGTAGCTCACCACGACCAGGGCGCGGCCGACCGGGGCCGCCTCGAGCGCCTCGATCACCGGCGCGCGGCTCGTGAGGCCGCCGTCGACGAGGACCGCGCCGTCGACGGCGACCGGGGGAAAGGCGCCGGGGACGGCCGCCGCCGCCATGAGCACGTCCACCGTCACCGTCTGGTTGTCGAACGCGCGCGGCTCCCGCCGGACGAGGTCGGTGGCGGTCACCAGCAGCCGAACGGGCGAGCGACGCACCAGCTCGAGATCGAGCGAGGCCGAGATCAGCTCGCGAAGCGGCCGCGGGTCCAGGAGCGAGCTGGTTCCGTCCAGCGCCAGGAGCGTCAGCCAGCCCGGGAGAAGGCCCGCGAAGAAGACCGGCGCGCGCATCGAATAAACCTGATCGCGACGAAGGGAGCGCCACATGGCCTCGAGCCGGTCGGTGCGGCCCGCGACCAGCATCGCGGCGTTCAGTGCCCCGGCCGACGAGCCCGCGGCGATGCGAAGGGGAACTCGGCGCTCGGCGAGCACCGCGACCACGCCCGCCTCGTAGGCGCCCTTGGCGCCGCCGCCGGACAGGATGACCGCGGTCGGGGCGTCCGGGCCCGCGTGGGATCGCGTGCATGCGGCGCGTGCGGCGGACGGCGCGCACCAGACCGTCAGGATCACCGAGACGGCGGCCCACGCTCTCATCGCGGCGTCTAGGGCAGGAGCATCTCGGTCAGCGCGCGAATGTCCTCGAGGGTGTCGGTCTCGGCCACGGTGTCGGCGACCTTGCGGGCCTGCGCGTCGCCGAGGACCGGTGAGGCGAGGGCGAGGAACTTGGCGGTGATCTCGTCGCGCGGCACCGGGCTCAGCGCGTCGCCGCGCACGACCGTCGTCGTCTCCTCGAGCGTTCGCCCATCACGCAGCATGACCCGCACGCGGGCGGTGGGGGCGTCGACGCGACGCGGGGACATGGCCGGATCGGTGGTGATCACCACCCGCCGCGCGAGGTCGCGAATGCGCGCGTCGCCGAGCGCCGTCTCGTCGAACGCCGACGGATCGGTTCGGCCGAGGACGAGCGCCGCGGCGACCGCCCAGGGAATGGAAAACCGGGCCGCCAGCGAGGTCGCCGGCGCGGGCTCGCTCATCCGCACCGCGAAGGGAATGGTGACGATCTCCACCTTCCCGACGGCGGAAGCCTCCAGTCGATGGACCCGGCGCAGCTCCATGACCGCGTCGAGAGCGAAGTGATTGAACCGGCAGCACGCGTGAAGCTTGAAGTAGTTCTGCTCGATCCGGTAGGGCTCGCGCTCCGCATCGGAGCGCGCGAGCGCGTCGATCCCCGAGACCGCGGCCGCTCCGTCGAAGGCGTCGGCCAGGAGCGTGCCGTAGACGTCGGACGGCCCGTCGTCGAGCCCCGTGAAGCCGCAGCGCTGGAGGTCGACGGCGAGCATCCCCTGAAAGGCGGAGCGGCCCGGATACAGATTGCGGATCGTCGCGCCGTCGAGCGCGGGAGTCCAGGTGTTGGCCGGGCTCATCGAGGCCGCCAGGTTGATGATGGCGCGGATCCGCTCGGCGGGCGCCTCGCCGAGCTTCGCGACGGCGACGGCGGTGCTGATCGTTCCCCACGTCCCGTGCGAATGGACGTTCGCCCGCACCGTGGTGGCGCCGCCGATCCGCGAGCCGATCTCGTAGCCGGCGACCAGGCTCTCGAGCAGCCGGCGGCCGCCCAGCCCGCGTTCCTCGGCGACCGCGAGCGCTCCGGGGACGACGTGGATCGCCGGATGGCCGCCGCCGAGACGGTGGCCCTCGTCGACCTCGAGCGCGACTCCGGCGGCCGCGTTCGTCAGCGCCGCCCAGAACGGGTCGGCCTTGGCGCGTTGGCCGATGAGCGTCGCCGTGCCCTGGGCCGTGCGCGCGGCCGCCAGCCGCGCCAGCTCGACGTTCTCGGCCTCGGCGCTGCCCGCGACGATCGCGCCGAGAGTGTCGAGCAGCACGAGCTTGGCGGCGGCGACCGTGGGAGCGGGCAGGGCTTCGAAGCGCGTCGCGGCGACGAAGGCCGCGAGCCGATCCAGATAATCCACGGCGCGCCCGTCAGGCGACGGCGCCGGCGAGCGGCGGGGTGGGGCCGCGGCGGGGCAGGAAGCGCCCGTAGCCGGGCTTCTGCTCGAGCTCGCCCGCCGGATTCAGCATCACCTGGCCGCGCACGAGCGTCATCCACGCCCGCCCGCGAACCTTCCAGCCCTCGTACGGCGTGAAGCCGGCGATGCCGAGGTGCTGTGCCTGCTGAATCGTCCACTCGGCCGTCGGGTCCCAGATCGTCAGGTCGGCGTCGGCGCCCGGGCGGATCGCGCCCTTGCGAGGCCAGAGACCGAACGTCCGCGCCGGATTCTCCGCGAGCACGCGGGCCATCCACGTGGCCGGCAGCCCGCGCTTGGCCACGCCTTCGCTCCAGGCGAGCGGCACGAGCGTCTCGAGGGACGGCGCGCCGAACGGAATGGGCTTGCCCGCCGCGTCCACGAAGATGTTCTTCCGCCCCGGCTCCTTCGCCGCCGGCACGCGCGGCGAGTGGTCGCTGGCGAGGTTGGCGATGAAGCCCTGCGCCGAGCCCTGCCAGAGCGCGGCGCGATCCGGCCCGTCGGCCGGGCGGAGCGGCGGGCCGATCTTGGCAAACGGGCCGAGGCGCTCCATCTCCTTGTCGGTGAGGAGCAGATACTGCGGACAGGTCTCGCACCACACCTTCTGTCCCTCGGCCTGCGCGCGCTTGATGCGCTCGAGGCCGAGCTTCGTCGAGAGGTGCACGACGTACACCGGGCATCCGGTGAGGCGTCCGATGAGGACGGCGCGGTTGATCGCCTCTTCCTCCGTCCAGTCCGGGCAGGTCGGGGGAAAGTCGGTGGGCGCCGTACGGCCCTCGGCGATCGCCTTGTCCTCGAGGTAGCAGAGGACGTCGCCGTTCTCGCAGTGCAGCTGACAGAGGCCGCCGAGCGCGGCGAGGCGCTCCATGGTCTTGGCGATGAACTCGTCGGAGACCATGCGCTTGCCGCGCTTCTTGTACGTCATGAAGAGCTTGAGCGACGAGACGCCCATGCGGAACGCCTCGGGAATGCCTTCGAGGATGTACGGCTCGTGGTTCAGGATGAAGTGAAAGCCGAAGTCGAGGACGGAGAGCGACTCGGCCTCCTCGCGCAGGCGCGCGACCGCCTTCGGAAGCGTCTCGCCCTCGTCGTACACGACGAACGGCACCAGCGTCGTGAGCCCGGTGCGCGCCGCCGCCAGCGGCGCCGTCCGCCAGTCGTCGTACTCGGCGCCGATGTGCAGGTGACAGTCGATGAGCCCCGGCAGCACGTACTTACCGGAGGCGTCGATCACTCGCTCGGCGGGCGGCAGGAGCGATTCCGGCCCGATCGCGACGATCGTGCCGGAGCGGATCGCCACCGCGGCGTCGACGACGTCCGACCCGGTGACCACCTGACCGCCGCGGACGACGACGTCGACTCCCGCGCTCATCGGTTCGGCTCCTTGTCGGTCACCGGCTGGAGCAGCTGTCCGTAGTGCTGCGGCTGGCGCCGCCCGAGGAAGTTCCAGCGCTTGCGCAGGGGCCCCATCTGCTCGAGGTCGATGCGCGCGACGACGAGCTCGTCGCCGCGCGTGGCGGCCCGCGCCAGCACCTGGCCCTGCGGGTCGATGATGCAGGAGCCGGCGATCAGCTCCACGCCGTCCTCGACGCCGGCCTTGGCCACGCCGACCACGAAGCAGAGGTTCGCGTAGGCGCCGGCGCGCATGCAGAGCTCGTTCAGGTCGAGCGCCAGCGGCGAGAGCGGCGTGTTGTAGCCGATCAGGATGATCTCGGCGCCCTGGAGCCCGAGCGCGCGATAGCTCTCGGGGTACCGCCGGTCCTGACAGATCGCGATGCCGACCTTCGTGCCGACGGCGTCGAACACGCGATAGCCGGTGTCGCCGTGGGCGAAGTAGTAGGGCTCGTGCACCTGGGCGAAGCCGTCGGGGATTTTCGTGCCGGGCAGATGGATCTTGCGAAAGGTTCCGCAGAGGCGCCCGTCGCGATCGGTGAGGAGCGCGGTGTTGAAGTACTTTCCGTCGGCCTTTTCGCAGAACCCGACGTGCACGGCCACCCGCGCCGCGGCGGCGCGGCGCAGGAGCGGCTCGAGCGCCTTCGGCGGGACTTCGGTCTCGAAGAACTGGTCGAAGTCCTGCCGGATGCGCTTGGGAAAGTACGTCGTCAGCGCCATCTCGGGGTACACGATCAGCTCGACGCCGTCGCGCACGGCGCCCTCGAGGAGCGCCAGCATGCGCTCGACGATCGCCTCTCGCGGCGTGCCGTCCTGGTTGGGCCCCATCTGAGCGGCGCCGATCTTCAGCCAGCGGGGCATCGCGATCCTCCTCTGGGTTCGGGGCTATCCGGGCGTGATTCTACCCGAACGCGGGAGATCGCGTCAGGCCGCCGGAAAACCAGCAGGTTGGACCAGAGCCTGCACGCACGTACACCTTATGTGCACACATTTTCAGTGTCGGTCGGCGCGCGCCCGTCGCTTCGCGACCTCACCCTCCCCCTCCCTCCGGCGAGCCGCCCCCTGGGGAAGAAACGTTGACAAGAAGTTCCGGCACGATGAGACTCGATGGTCGAGGGATTTCCCGCTTCATTGCTGGCTTCGGAACCCATGGCATTGTACTTGCTGTTGGCCATCGGAACTCTCACACAACAGGAGGACGAATGAACGTCCGGCGTGGTTGGATCCCGGGTCTCGTGGTGGCAATCGTCATGGTGGCGCTGGTGCAGGCGGACGCAGCCCATCTCAAAGAGCATGCGCGGAAGCACCGGATCGTCTACCAGCTGGACGACGCGGGTCTCGATCGGGCGAAGTTCGTCCTGGGAAACATGCGCAATCACGTGGCGGGAGTCGGCGGCTGGCAGAACATCGAAGCCCTCGAGCTCGTGGTCTTCGGCCCGGCGTTGAAAGGGTTCGCGAAGGACGGCATCGATCCCGCACTGAAGCAGTCGCTCGAGGCGCTGCAGATGCAGGGCATGACGTTCGGCGCGTGCGGCAACACGATGAAGAACTACTCCATCACGGCCGACCAGCTCCCCGAGCGCTCGCTGATTCTTCCGCAGGGTGGCGTGGTGCGGCTCATGGAGCTCCAGGAGGCCGGGTACATCTACATCCGACCCTGAGGGTGCTGCACGCAGTGATGTGCCGAACAGTGATGCTCGATATGGAGGATGGACGATGCGCAGATCTCTATTGACGATCTCGACACTGTGTCTCGCTCTCCTGCTCGCGGCCCCGCCCGCGGTGCTCGCTCACCCCCACGGAGACGAGCCGATCCTCTTCGGCATCGCGCCGCAGCAGGAGCCCGAGAAGGTTCGCGCGATGTGGGCGCCGTTCTTCCGCTATCTCGAGCGCGAGGTGGGACACCCGTTCGCCTTCGAGACGGCGTCCTCGATCGAGGAGTTCCAGAAGCGCGTTCTGGAGGGCCGCTACGACATCTGGTGGGGCAACCCGCTGACGTACATCCAGGTGAGCAAGCGGCTCGGGTACCAGGCGATCGCGCGGGACACGACGCGGATCGCCGGTCTGCTGGTCACGCTCAAGGTGGACGGGGCGAAGTCGCCGAAGGACCTCCTCGGCAAGAAGATCGTGTACTCGGCGCCCGACGCGATCGGGGGCACGCTCCTCGTGCAGGCCCTCCTGGCCCGCGAGGGCGTGGCGCCGGACCAGGTCGAGTCGATCTACACCGGCTCCCACGACGAGGTGTATCGCTCGGTCATCGAGGGCAAGGCGGCGGCCGGCGGCGGAGTTCCGCGGAGCTTCAACGCCCTCCCCGCGGAGCAGCGCGAGAAGCTCGTCGTGCTCGCGCGGACGGAGGAAGTGGCGCCCCAGGCGTTCGCGGTGCATCCGCGGCTCTACCGGAGCGTCGTCACGAAGATCCAGCGGGCGATGCTCAAGCTCAACTGGGCTCCCGAAGGAAAGGACATCCTCAGCTCCATCCAGTACAAGGAGATCGTCGTATCGAACGACTTCGACTACGACATTCACCGCGACGTCGCTCAGCGACTGAAGATTCCGTTCTGAGTCGGTCGAGGCGGATGGAGACGAAGCTCCGCCGGGGGACACCATGAGTGTCAGTGAGCCTCAGGCTGGCGAGGCGGGCGAGCGCGCCCTGCCCTGGCAGCGCGTCCACGATCGCTATCGGATCGTCCGTGAGCTGGGGACCGGCGCCTTCGGCACGGTGTTTCTCGCCGAGGACGAGGCGACCTCCCAGCGAGTGGCGGTCCGGGTCCTGCCGCGCGCGGCCGCGGCGGTGCCCAACATCGCGCGGATCATCCAGGGCACGAGTCGATCGATCATGGCCGCCCCCACGTCTCACCCGGCCCTCGTCGGCGTCCTGGAGGTGGGTGAAGTCGAGCCCGGTCGAGTCTCCGTCGTGACCGAATTCGTCGAGGGGCGCCGGCTGAGCGACATCTTGTCGGCGGGCAAGCCGCTCGACTTCGGCACGGCGCGGCGCTGGGTGCTCGACCTCGGCGGCGCGCTCGAGGTGCTGCACAACCTGGGCCGCGTGCACGGTGCGATCCGGCCTCGAAACGTCATGGTGCTCGCGGACGGCCGCGTCAAGCTGATGGACATCGAGCTGGCCAGCCTGCGGGACACGCCGACGCTGCGTGACGACAACGGGCCGGCGGAGTACCTCGCGCCCGAGCAGATCAGCCGGGCTCCGTGGACCGAGAAGACGGACAGCTACGCCTTCGGCGTTCTCGTCTACGACGTGTTCTGCGGCGGACCGCCATTCCAGGCGCCGACGCGCGAGGCGGTTCTCGCGAAGCACCTCGCCGAGCCGCCCACGCCGATGCGCCGGCGGCGCGCGGTGCCGGCGTCGGTGGAGAGCATCGTCACGCAGGCGCTCGAGAAAGATCGGGAGCTGCGTCCGTGGATGCACGAGATGCTCAATGGCCTCTGGGGGGAGACGAGTGTCCCGGCGACCAACAGGGCCAGCGGCGGATCGGCCGGATGGAAATGGAAGCGGCCGGCCACCTTCGGGGGCAGCGCCGTCGCGGCGGCCGCGGCCATCGTGCTGGCGATCTGGGGGCTGTCCGGGCTGCGGTCATCGTCCGAGCGCCCCGTGGCATCGGCGCCGACGGCGTCGGTCGAGCGGGCGCCGGTCAGCCCGCGAGCACCTTCTGCGAGCGTGGTGACCCGCCCGGAATCCGCGGCCAGGCCCCCGGCGCCCGCCGCCGCGGCGCCGCAGGCCGCCCCGCCGCAGCCGGCCGTCGTGCCGCCGACGGCAGCGAAGCCGACGCCGCCAGCGGTTGCCGCATCGCCACCGGCTGCCCCTTCCGCGCCCGTGGCCCCGGCGGCGCCGCCGGCCAGAGCGGTGACACCTAGCGCTCCTGCCGAAGAGACGCGCGCGACCACGCCCCAGGTCGCCCCGGCTCCCACTCCGAGGGCCACTGCGCCGGACACGCGCCCGTCGGCGAGGACCGCGGCCGTCGCGCCGGGCGCCACGGAGTCGGGTCCGACCGCCGTCGCCCAGCCCCAGGCAGAACGACGAAGCTATCGAGTGGGCTGGCTCGACCCGGGCCGGGTCTCGACTCCGTATCAGGACATCGTGCGGCAAGCCCTGGTCGGGTATCCACGGGACATCGCGTTCGAGTATCGATACGCCGGCGGGCGGGTCGACCGGCTGCCGGAGCTGGCCGCCGAGCTCGTGCAGCTCAAAGTCGACGTCGTGTTCGCAGTTGGCAATCAGGCAAGCCAGGCGGCGAAGCAGGCGACGAGCACGATCCCGATCGTCATCGTCGGCTCCGATGGGGGCGGGTCGAGCGCCAACGTGACCGGCGTCACCTATTCGTCGCCGGATCTCGCCCGCAGCTGGTTGAAGCTCCTGAAGGAGATGCGCCCGGCGCTCAGCCGGGTCGCGGTGCTCTACGCCGCGGACGCTTCGAGTCGCGGAGATCTGGCGAGCCTGCAGAGCGCCGGCGCGAATGCGGGCGTGACGATCCAGGCCTATCCTCTCCACGAGGGCGATGCGCTCGGAAGCCTGCTCGCGCGGCCGGCCGGCGAGCGGGCCGAGGCGATCGTCGTTCCGGGAGGCCCCGCGGCGCTGGTCTACCTCCCGCGCCTGATCGATCTCGCCAACCGGGCCAGGATCCCGACGGTCTACGGCTCCGCCGAGTTCGCTGAAGCCGGCGGTCTCGTCGCGTACGGGCCGAGTACCCCGGCGATCTATCGGCGCGCCGGCGCCTACATCGGCAAGATCCTCGGCCCGGCGAATCCGCGCGACCTTCCCATCGAGCAACCGTCCCGGTCCGAGCTCGTGGTCAATCTCAGGACCGCGCGCGCGCTCGGATTGACCCTGCCCGAGCCGCTGGTTCGTCGCGCCGACCGCATCCTGCAGTAGAAGCTTCGCGCGCGCCCGGCCGCGATCCGGGCGCGCCGACCACTGCCCGAACGACTAGTCCGAAGCGGACTCGGCCTCCTGGCTGACCTCGTCGACGAGCGTCCGCGGGAAGCGCTCCTCGAAGATCACGTACAGGGTAGGGATCAGCACGAGGGTGAAGAATGTGGAGACCAGGAGCCCGCCGATGACCGCGATCGCCAGCGGCTGATTCGCCTCGGTCCCCACGCCGAGGGCCAGCGCCATCGGCAAGAGCCCGACCACCGTGGCCAGCACCGTCATCAAGATGGGCGCAGGCGGACCCGGCCGCCGCGCGGGACGGCCTCGAGCAGCGGCAGCCCCTGCCGCCTCAGCTCGTTGATGTACTCCACGAGCAGCACACCGTTGGACACGACGATGCCCACCATCATGATGATGCCCATGAACGAGGTGGTCGACAGCGTGGTGTCGGTCAGGAACAGGGCCCAGAAGACGCCGATCAGACCCATGGGCACCGAGAACATGATCGTGAGCGGATTCTTGAGCGACCGGAACTGCGAGGCGAGCACCATGTAGACCAGGATGATCGCCAGCGCCGAGGTGAAGTAGAGGCTGCCGAACGCGTCGCGCTGCCGCTCGCTCTGGCCGCCGAGCCGCACCGAGAAGCCCGGCGGCAGCGGCAGCCGGCTGAACCGGTCCTCGAGCTCGGCGGAGATCGAGCCGAGGTCGCGCCCGATCGTGTTGGCGGCGATGCGAATGAGCCGCTGCTGATACTTGCGCTCGATCTCGACGGGCCCGGTCGAGCGCTTGATCTCGGCGACCGTCGAGAGCAGCACGGGCCGGTCCTCGTCCGACTTGACGACGATGCGGCGCGCGGGGTGTCAAGCGGCCGGACGCAGGTGCGCGAGCGGACGTGCGGCGGGCGCTACTCGGCCGCTAGCCGATATCCGACGCCCGGCTCCGTGAGGAGATAGCGCGGGCGCGCGGGCTCGGCCTCGAGCTTCTGGCGCAGGTGCGCCATGTACACGCGGACGTAGTGCGCCTGCTCGGTGTGCGAGGGGCCCCACACTTCCCGGAGCACCTGCTGGTGGGTGACGACCTTGCCGGCGTGGTGAACGAGCGTGGTCAGGAGCCGGTACTCGATCGGCGTCAGGTGGATCTCCCGGTCGCCGACGAACACCTGGCGGCGCAGGAGATCGACGCGCAGCGCGTCCACCTGGAACACGGCGTCGTCCGCCTCGTGCGACGCGCCGGCGGTGTGGCGCAGCGCGACGCGGATGCGCGCCAGCAGCTCGCCGGCGCCGAACGGCTTGCTGACGTAGTCGTCCGCGCCGGCGTCGAGCGCCGTGACCTTGTCGCGCTCCCCGCCGCGCGCCGACAGCACGATGACCGGCACGTCGGTCCACTCGCGCACGCGCCGGATGACGTCGAGGCCGTCCATGTCGGGCAGGCCCAGGTCGACGATGACGACGTCCGGCTGGCGCGAGCCGACCTCGACCACGCCGTCGGCGCCCGAGGTCGCCTCGAAGAGCCGGTAGCCATGACCCTCGAGCGTCGCGCGCAGGAACTTCCGGATCTGGGGCTCGTCCTCGATGAGGACGACGACGGGGTCAGGCATCGGCGGGAACCGAGGCCGGTGGCTTGCCGGCGAGGGGCAGCGTGAACAGGAAGGCCACACCACCCTCGGGCAGATTCTGCGCCCAGATATTCCCGCCGTGCGCCTTGATGATTCCCTGGCAGATCGCGAGGCCGAGTCCGGCGCCACGGCCGCCGGGCATCCCGCGATAGAACTTCTCGAACACCTTGTCTTCCTCGCCGCGCGGCAATCCGGGACCGTGGTCGGCGACCTCGACGGTGATGGCCTCGCCGGTGGACGTCGCAATGATGCGAATGGGGCTGCCGCCCGGCGTGTACTTCACGGCGTTGTCGAGGAGATTGACCAGCACCTGCTCGATGAGGACGTCGTCGATCGGCACCAGCGGCAGGTCCGGCGGGACGCGGGTATCGACGCGCCGGTCGGCGAGCTCCTTGCCGAGACGGCCGAGCGCGGCGCCGATGACCTCCTCGAGCGGGTGCCATTCCTTGCGGAGCTGCAGCGCGCCCGACTCCAGGCGCGTCATCTCGAGAAGGTTCTGGACGAGGCGGTTCAGCCGGTCAGCCTCGTCGCGCACCGACTCGAGGAGCCCCTGACGTGTCCGGTCGTTCAGCTTCCCGCCGTTCTCGAGCATCGTGGTGGCCGCACCGGTGATCGTCGCGAGCGGCGTTCTCAAATCGTGCGAGACCGAGCTGAGCAGCGAGTTCCGGAGCCGCTCGGTTTCCATTCGCACCTGAGCCTGCTGCGCCTCGTCGGCGAGCTGCGCGCGCTCGATGGCGAGCGCGGTCTGGTTGGCGAACGTCTCGAGCTGGTGGAGCTGGTCAGGCGCATCGAGCGAATGCGGGTCGGCCGGACGGATACCGAGCACGCCCACCGGGCCGCGCGGTGCCTGCAGCGGAAGGTAAAGCGCGGCGGCGCCCGGCAGCGTCGACGTGCCGAGGCCCGCGGGCTGGTGATGCTCGTGAACCCACTTGCCGACGCCGAGCTCGTTCGAATCGAGCGCAAACTGCCCACCGTCCGCGCAGACGAGCGCTCCGCCGGCGCCGGGCAGGAGCACGACCACCTGGCTGCGAAACACCTCGCTGATGTGGCGCATCGCGATGGTCAGGAGCATGTCCACGCCCCGCGTGCTCGCCAGCTCCCGGCTCATGGCGTAGAGCGCCGCGGTGCGTTGCTCGCGGAGGCGCGCGGCCTCCGCCTGCGTGCGGATGCGCGCGGCGAGACCGCTGGTCACGAGCCCGACGACCAGCATGACCACGAAGGTGAAGAGATACTTGACGTCGGAGACCGCGAAGGTGAAGACGGGTGGGACGAAGAAGAAGTCGAGCGCGGCGACGCTCAGGATCGAGGCCACCAGCGACGGGCCCTGGCCGTACCGGGTGGCGACCACGACGATGCCGAGCAGGTACACCATCACCAGATTCGCGAGCTCGAAGTACGGCAAGGTCAGCCACGCGGCGCCGGTGGCCAGCGCGACGACGGCCATGGCCCAGCCGTAGGGCGCCCAGTCGGAAGGGATCGCGCGGCGGGCCCGTTGCGCCGGCGGCGCACCGTGCTGCTCACGCTCGGCGCTGATGACGTAGATGTCGATGTCGCCGCTGCCCTGCACGAGCGCGTCGACGATGGAGCCGATCAAGATTCTCGTCCAGAGCTGGCGCCGGGGCTTGCCCACCACGATCTTCGTCACGTTGCGGTCGTGCGCGAAGCGCAGGATCGCCTCGCTCATCTTCTCTCCGGGCAGGCGGACCGTCTCGGCGCCGAGCTGCTCGGCCAGCCGCAGCGTCTGGGTGACCCGATCGCGCACCTCGGCCGGCAGCCGGAGCTGCCTGGGCGTCTCGACGTACGCGGCGACCCACGGCGCGCCGAGGCGGTCCGCCATCCGCTTGGCCGCCCGCACGAGCCGCGCCGACTCCGGGCCCGGGCTGATGCACACCAGGAGCCGCTCAACCGTCGGCCAGGCCTTGCCGATCGCGTGCTCGTGCATGTACACGCGCATCTGCGCGTCCACGCGCTCGGCGGTGCGGCGCAGCGCGAGCTCGCGCAGGGCGATCAGGTTGCCCTTGCGGAAGAAGTTCTTGACGGCCTCCTGCGCCTGCTCGGGCATGTACACCTTGCCGTCCTTGAAGCGCTCGAGGAGCTCGTCGGGCGGCAGATCGATCAGCTCGATCTCGTCGGCCTGCTCGAATACCGAATCCGGCACGGTCTCGCGCACCACGACCCCGGTGATCTTCGCGACGACGTCGTTGAGGGTCTCGAGGTGCTGCACGTTCATGGTCGTGTAGACGTCGATGCCGGCGTCGAGGAGCTCGACGACGTCTTGCCAGCGCTTGGCGTGTCGGAGGCCGGGGGCGTTCGTGTGCGCCAGCTCGTCGACGAGGATCAGGGCGGGGCGGCGCGCGAGCGCGGCGTCAAGGTCGAGCTCGCGCAGCGCGGTTCCGCGGTAGTCGACCATCCGCGCCGGAAGGATCTCGAGGCCCTGGAGCAGCGCGTCGGTCTCGGCCCGGCCGTGCGTCTCGACGTACCCGACGAGCACGTCGACTCCATCGGCCCTCTGCTCGCGCGCGGCCTCCAGCATCGCGTACGTCTTGCCGACGCCGGCGGCGGCGCCGAGGAATATCTTCAGCTTTCCCCGACGCTGATGCGCTTCCTCCGCCTTGACACGGGCCAGGAGCGCCTCGGGATCGGGCCGGTCGATGCTCACGGCCCTAGTGTAGCGCCCACGCCCCGTCGGGATTCAAGGCTGTGAGAACGCTCGGTGCGTCGCGACGTTAGCGCGTCTTGACGCGGCCTTAACGTCGAGCCACCGGATCTTGACGATTTCTTGAGACGGTTGCGCTCTATCGTTCTCGGTTGGAGGCAGGCCATGGACTGGATGGACGGGCTCTACGTCGGATTGAGCGTGCTCTTCTTCGGACTCACCTGGGCGTTCGTCAGGCTCTGTGAGCGCGTGTAGGAGGCTCTCATGCCACTCCTCTACGTCGTCGGCGGTCTCGTCTCGTTGGGGTTGTTGATCTACCTCGTGCTGGCGCTTCTCAGGCCGGAGCTCTTCGCATGACTGGCAACGGATTTCTTCAGCTCGCCTTCTATCTGATCGTCCTGCTCGTGCTGGCCAAGCCCCTCGGCGCGTACATGGCTCGTGTGTACGAGGGCCGCCCGATCGGGCTCGACCGGGCGCTCGGCTGGCTCGAGCGCTTCATCTACCGGGCGTCCGGTGTGGCGCCCGGGGCGGAGATGGGCTGGAAGACCTACGCCTTGACGATGCTCCTCTTCAACCTGGCCGGGCTCCTGGCGGTGTACGCGCTCCAGCGCGTCCAGGCCGTGCTGCCACTCAACCCGGCGGGGCTCGGCGCGGTCTCGCCCGACTCGTCGTTCAACACCGCCGTGAGCTTCGCGACGAACACCAACTGGCAGGGCTACGGCGGCGAGACGACCATGAGCTATCTCACGCAGATGCTCGCGCTGACCGTGCAGAATTTCGTGTCGGCGGCGACGGGCATGGCGGTCGCGGTCGCGCTGATCCGGGGGTTCGCCCGCCGCTCCGCCGAGACGATCGGTAACTTCTGGGTCGATCTCACGCGGGCGACGCTCTACATTCTCCTGCCGCTGTCGTTCGTCTTCGCGCTCGTGCTCGTCTCACAGGGTGTGGTGCAGACGTTCGGCCCGTACGCGAAGGTCGCGGTGGTACAGCCCACCGGGTACGACGAGCCGGTGACCGACAAGGACGGCAAGCCCGTCCTCGACGAGAAGGGCCAGCCGAAGACGAAGAGGTCCACGCTGACCGAGCAGGTCATCGCGGTGGGGCCGGCCGCGTCGCAGATCGCGATCAAGCAGCTCGGCACGAACGGCGGAGGCTTCTTCAACGTCAACTCGGCGCATCCGCTCGAGAACCCGACGCCACTCTCGAATCTCCTCGAGCTGCTGGCGATCCTGCTCATTCCGGCGGCGCTCTGCTACACGTTCGGCGTGATGGTCGGCGACACGCGCCAGGGCTGGGCGGTGCTCGCCGCCATGACCGTCATCTTCGTTGGGCTGCTCCTCGTCTGTGTGGTGGCCGAGCAGAACGGCCGCGTCTTCGCGAAGCAGGGTGTCGACCACACCGCGAGTGCTTTGCAATCCGGGGGCAACATGGAGGGCAAGGAGGTCCGCTTCGGCATCGCGAATTCGGCCCTGTGGGCGACGGCGACGACCGCCGCGTCGAACGGCTCGGTGAACGCGATGCACGACTCGTTCACTCCCATCGGCGGGCTCGTGCCGATGTGGCTGATCCAGCTCGGTGAGGTCATCTACGGCGGCGTGGGCTCCGGCCTCTACGGGATGCTCATGTTCGCGATCATCGCGGTCTTCGTGGCCGGGCTCATGGTCGGGCGGACGCCCGAGTACCTGGGCAAGAAGATCGAGGCGTACGAGATGAAGATGTCCTCGCTGGTGATCCTCATCACGCCGGCCCTCGTGCTCATCGGAACGTCCATCGGCGTCGTGACCGCGGCGGGCAAGGCCGGAATCGCGAATTCGGGGATCCACGGGTTCAGCGAGATCCTGTACGCGTTCTCCTCGGCCTCGAACAACAACGGTAGCGCCTTCGCCGGTCTCTCCGCGAACACGCCCTTCTACAACACGGCGCTCGGCCTGTGCATGCTGTTCGGGCGCTACTGGCTCGCCGTCCCCGTGCTCGCGATCGCCGGAGCGCTGGTACGCAAGAAGATCGTGCCGGTCGGTGCGGGCACGCTCCCCACGCACACACCGCTCTTCGTGGGGCTGCTGGTCGGTGTGGTGCTCCTGGTTGGCGCGCTGACGTTCGTCCCGGCCCTGGCGCTCGGGCCGATCGTCGAGCATCTCACGCTGATCGCCACGAAATGAGGTGATGAGCCCATGGCTGGCACCGTAACTGCGCGCTCACTGTTCGACGCGGCGATCGTGAGGCAGGCGATCGTCGACTCCTTCCGCAAGCTGACGCCTCGCCGCCAGGTGCGGAATCCCGTCATGTTCGTCGTGTACGTCGGCTCCATCCTGACGACGCTCCTCTGGGCGCAGGCCCTCGTGGGGCAGGGCGAGGCGCCGGGTTGGTTCATCTTCTGGGTGTCCGTCTGGCTCTGGTTCACCGTGCTCTTCGCGAACTTCGCCGAGGCGATGGCCGAGGGACGCGGTAAGGCGCAAGCCGCCTCGCTGCGCCGAGCGCGGCGTGACCTCCAGGCCAAACGGCTGTCGCGGCCCGAGCGCGTCGCTCGATTCGAGCTCGTGTCGGCTTCGAGCCTCCGGAAAGGCGAGCACGTGCTCGTCGAGGCCGGCGATTTCATCCCGGCCGACGGGACCGTCGTCGAGGGCGTCGCCTCGGTGAACGAGGCGGCGATCACCGGCGAGAGCGCGCCGGTCATCCGGGAGAGCGGCGGCGACCGCAGCTCGGTCACCGGCGGTACGCAGGTGCTGTCGGACTGGCTCATCGTAGAGGTCACGGCGGACCCGGGCGAGGCGTTCCTCGACCGCATGATCTCGCTGGTCGAGGGCGCCAAGCGGCAGAAGACGCCGAACGAGATCGCGCTCGACATCCTGCTGGCGGCGATGACCATCATCTTTCTCCTGGCGACGGCGACCTTGCTGCCGTTCTCGCTCTACAGCGTGGGCGCGGCCGGGCAGGGGACGCCGGTGACCGTGACGGTCCTGGTGGCGCTGCTCGTGTGCCTGATCCCGACGACGATCGGCGCGCTGCTGTCGGCGATCGGCATCGCCGGCATGGACCGCATGATCCAGAAGAACGTCATCGCCATGTCCGGGCGCGCCGTCGAGGCGGCCGGCGACGTCGACGTGCTGCTGCTCGACAAGACCGGCACGATCACGCTCGGCAACCGCCAGGCGACCGAGTTCCTGCCCGCGAGCGGCGTTCCGCCCGAGGAGCTCGCCGACGCGGCGCAGCTGTCCTCACTCGCCGACGAGACGCCCGAGGGCCGCAGCATCGTGGTGCTCGCGAAGCAGCGCTTCGGGCTGCGCGAGCGCGACGTGCACGCGCTCGGCGGCCGGTTCGTGCCCTTCAGCGCCAGCACTCGCATGAGCGGCGTCGACTTGAACGGACGTCTGCTGCGCAAGGGCGCGACCGATGCCGTAGAGCGCTTCGTGCGCGAGCGCGGGGGATCGGTCCCGCCGGAGGTGCGCGCGGCCGCGGAGGAGGTGGCGCGCCGCGGCGGCACGCCGCTCGTGGTCGCCGACGGCAAGCGCGCGCTCGGCGTGATCCAGCTCGCCGACATCGTGAAGACGCGGATCCGCGACCGCTTCGCCGAGCTGCGCGGCATGGGCATCCGCACGGTGATGATCACGGGCGACAACCCGCTCACCGCGGCAGCCATCGCCCGCGAGGCCGTCGTAGATGACTTCCTGGCGCAGGCCACTCCCAAAGAGAAGATGGATCTTATCCGCCGGGAACAGGGTGACGGGAAACTGGTGGCCATGACTGGTGACGGCACCAACGACGCTCCCGCCCTGGCTCAAGCCGATGTCGGCGTGGCCATGAACACGGGCACGCAAGCTGCGAAGGAAGCGGGAAACATGGTGGATCTGGATTCGAATCCCACTAAGCTGATTGAGATTGTCGAAATCGGCAAGCAACTGCTGATGACTCGCGGCGCGTTGACGACGTTCTCCATCGCCAACGACGTGGCCAAGTATTTTGCCATCATCCCGGCGATGTTTGCCGGCACTTTCCCAGTGCTTGCCGCGCTCAACATCATGCATTTGCAGACACCACAGTCAGCGATATTGTCGGCGGTCATTTTCAACGCGCTGATCATCATCGCGTTGATTCCGCTAGCACTGCGGGGCGTTAAGTACCGCGCCATGGGCGCCGCTGCGCTCCTGCGCAATAACCTTTTCATCTATGGTGTGGGCGGAATCATTATCCCGTTTATCGGCATCAAGTTGATCGACATGGCCATCACCCGCATTGGGATGGCCTAAAGAGGATCACCATGAAAAAAAATCTTCTAATTTCCGTGCTTATGACGCTTGTCACAACTGTGCTGCTGGGGTTGGTTTATCCTCTGGTGGTCACTGGACTGGCGCAGGTCCTTTTTCCGGAGAAAGCCAACGGGCAACTTGTGCGGCGTAACGGAAGCGTGGTCGGCTCACACATTATTGCCCAGCCGTTTGTGGGGGCGAGTTATTTCCACCCGCGCCCGTCCGCGGCAGGCGCGAATGGCTATGACGCCAGCAATTCCGGCGGATCCAACCTGGGCCCGACAAATCAAAAGCTCATTGATCGTGTGAATGCCGACGTCGCCAGCGCGCAGGCGGAGAATCCGGGCGAACCCGTCCCCGTCGATCTGGTCACGACTTCCGCCTCGGGCTTCGATCCCCACATCACGCCTGCCGCCGCGGTCTTCCAGGTCCCGAGAATCGCCAAAGCACGGGGCATGAGCGAGAAAGAGGTGCGGGACCTCGTTGCCCGCAACACTCAGGGACGGCAATGGGGCTTCTTCGGGGAGCCGCGCGTGAGTGTGCTGGAGCTAAACCTGGCGCTTGATTCGCTCTTGAAATAGGGATGACTGCCGTTTGCGGCTATTTTAACCGCGAAGGTCGCGAAGCGGACACAAAGAGCGCAGAGCCGATCGCTGTCAAAAGATGGAGCCGCACTACTCCCTGCTCGATCCTGTAAAGACTACGAGCAAAACTGTATCCTAAAAACGGCGACGCCCAAGTGAAGCAATCTAGCCAAAGAGTTGGAGCGTGAGCCACCTCACGCTCTTCGGACTGTTTGCGGTGACCGCGATGCTGGTGTGCTATGCCCTAGAGAATCGCAGCCGATGGTTCATCCTGGCGTTCAGTGTGGCGTGCATGCTGGGCTCGGTTTACGGCTTTCTGCAGGGAGCCTGGCCGTTTGGAGTCGTCGAAGGCATCTGGTCGCTGGTGGCTGTGCGCCGTTGGTGGCGGGCAACAAAGTCAGCCTGAGTTGTCCTTGGGTTTTTAAATCAGACGCGAGTGGTTACGAATTCTTGCGGTTGAAGCGGCAAAGGGCTTTACTGGCGCGGATCTTGCCGCAAGAAAGAGCCATGGTCTCAAAGGCCCGCTCATAGCGGAACTCGGGCTTCAGGTATGGCTTCCTGGGCGGACTCTCCGTGTTTTGTTCTTCAGTATTTTTTTCGGTCATAAGTCCCGGCCAAAACGGCTTTGCCGTGCACCACAGCAATCTTCGACAGAGTACCACCAATCAGCGGCCGACGATGTTGCCACTCAAGATGACACCAACAAAGAAGTCCCAGGCAGATCAACGCAGGGAACCGAAGAAAGGTGGATATACGAAGTCTACCGCATAAATTAATAGATTTAGTCAGATCGCCGGATCCGTCTCCCAGAGCGATGGGACTTCCCGCGCAACGCTATGGGATCATGGAATGGTAATCGCTCTCGGATCTCTCCTGGCGTTCGACTGCTGTGTCGCAAACGGAATCAAC
>Ga0137403_10000723_pt1 | contig 42547 bp, 44 predicted proteins | sample CZOMad2_1_16fung_FD_122057 | JGI IMG/M metagenome (GOLD analysis project Ga0137403, IMG submission 122057) | Vadose zone soil fungal communities from Angelo Coast Range Reserve, California, USA - CZOMad2_1_16fungal (Hybrid Assembly) | ecosystem: Environmental > Terrestrial > Soil > Vadose zone...
GCTGTGGTTTAGGACAACCTCCAGACCGAACGTCGCAAGGTCGATGTCCCAGGATTCAATCAGCGGATCCAAGAACGAGACGCAGTTCTCAGCGGACACGTGGAAGATGTCCGTGTCGAGGAACTCGAGCACGATGACGCGCATCTCCTCGAAGCTCCGGCCGCTGAGGTCCGCCACCATTCGGAGCCAGTAATCGTTTTCCAGCTCTTCCTTGGCCACGGCCTGCAGCACGTCCAGGAGCCGCTGGGTCACCAGGCGCTCGAGCTCGCCGAAGGGCTGCTTGTCGAAGATCGCGCGGACGTGTGCTTCCCTGTCCGGGTGACACTTGCGGAGGATCAACTCCCGGACTTCCCGAAACAGAGGCGCCGGCTCCTCCCCCAACACCCGCTTCAGTTCTTCCTTCCGCTGGAGGTCCGCCAGGCGAGCCAGCTCCCCGCTCGGGAGCTTCAGGAACCTGTCCATCTTCTCGTAGATGTCGGTTCGGCTCGGCGCGGGCGGCGCCTTTTTCCGGGTCAGCAGTTGGGAGATGTAGGACTCGGTCACCTGGGCGGCGCGGGCGAGCTCGCGCTGCTCCAGACCGAATGCCTCCAGCCGCTGCCGGATCACGAATGACACATCCATGGCTGCTCCCTTCGCTGGCGAATCACGTAACAAGAAATAGTTAATCAGGTTCGCCAGTTTTAGCAATCTACCGGCTTAACTTGACAAGAATAGTACCTCTACCTATGTTGCAGCTCTCTGAACCTCCCACGGTCAAGTCCGCGGCCAGTGCCATCAGTCTGTGGGACCGTAAGGAGAGCGCGGAGCAGTACGGCCGCGACACCTATCCCCAGGTGCTCAAGGATCTGGCGAAAGTCGTTGATGGGACCCCCGAAGTTCACGCCTACGAGGTCTCCAACTCGACCTTTCACAAGATCGCCGCTCAGAGCTGAGCCCGACCGCACGGTTCGGGCGAGGGGGCGGCGCTGGTCCGCCCTCTTCACCTCGTCCCCGAAATCTGTGGAGGGCGTGCCAGCCGCTGATCCCGGTGCGAGGAGTACCTATGTCCAGTGCTACGAAAGCAACACTTGTGAAGACGACACCGAAGACCAAGATCCGTCCCCTGGAGGACCGCGTGGTGATCCTGCCGGCCGAGGAGGCGGAAACCATGCGCGGCCCGCTGTACATCCCGGATACCGCCAAGGAGAAGCCCACGCAGGGTGAAGTCCTCGCCGTGGGGCCCGGCCGGATCGAGAAGGGCGAGCGGGTGAAGATGGATGTCGGGGTGGGCGACACGGTGGTGTACGGGAAATACAGCGGCACGCCGTATCAGATCGGCGACGACGAGCTGATCATCATCAAGGCGTCCGACATTCTGGCCACGATCGGTTGAGGCGGCCAACTTCCGGGGAGTGAAAATATATGTCAGCGAAAGAACTGCAGTTCAGCGTCGACGCCCGTGCCAGGCTCAAGCGCGGCGTCGATGCCCTCGCCGAGGCGGTGAAGATCACCCTCGGGCCCAAGGGCCGGAACGTCGTCATCGACAAGAAGTTCGGCTCCCCGACCATCACCAAGGACGGCGTGACCGTCACCAAAGAGATCGAGCTGTCGGATCCGGTCGAGAACATGGGTGCGCAGATGGTGAAGGAAGTCGCCACCAAGACCTCCGATCTCGCCGGCGACGGCACCACCACCGCCACCGTGCTGGCCCAGGCGATCTTCCGTGAGGGCCTCAAGAACGTCACCGCCGGCGCCAACCCGATGGAGCTGAAGCGCGGCATCGAGAAGGCGGTCGACGCTGTGGTGGATGAGCTCAAGCGGTTGAGCGTCCCGTCGGCGGGCAAGAAGGAGATCGCCCAGGTCGGCACCATCTCCGCGAACAACGACAAGGAGATCGGCAACCTGATCGCCGAGGCGATGGAGAAGGTCGGCAAGGACGGCGTGATCACGGTCGAGGAGGCCAAGGGCCTCGAGACCACGCTCGAGACGGTGGACGGGATGCAGTTCGACCGGGGCTATCTGTCGCCCTACTTCGTCACCGATCCCGAGAAGATGGAGGCGGTGCTCGAAGACCCCTACATCCTGATCCACGACAAGAAGATCTCGGCGATGAAGGAGCTGCTCCCCATTCTCGAGAAGGTGGCGCAGACCGGCAAGCCCCTCCTGCTGATCGCGGAGGACGTCGAGGGCGAGGCGCTCGCCACGCTGGTGGTGAACAAGCTGCGCGGCACGCTCAAGGTGTGCGCGGTGAAGGCGCCCGGCTTCGGCGATCGGCGCAAGGAAATGCTGCGCGACGTCGCCGTGCTGACGGCCGGCCAGGTCATCTCCGAGGAAGTCGGCTTCAAGCTGGAGAACGCGACGCTCAACGATCTGGGTCGGGCCAAGCGCATCGTGGTGGACAAGGACAACACCACGCTGGTCGACGGCAAGGGCAAGGAAGGCGACATCCAGGGCCGGATCAACGAGATCAAGGCCGCGATCGACAAGAGCACCAGCGACTACGATAAGGAGAAGCTGCAGGAGCGGTTGGCCAAGCTCTCCGGCGGCGTGGCGGTGATCAACGTGGGTGCCGCGACCGAGACCGAGATGAAGGAGAAGAAGGCTCGGGTCGAAGACGCGCTGCACGCGACCCGCGCGGCGGTCGAAGAGGGCATCGTGCCGGGCGGCGGGGTCGCGCTGCTGCGGGCCCAGGTTGCTCTGGAGAGGATCAAGGGCACCGAGGACGAGAAGGTCGGCGTCGAGATCGTGCGGCGGGCGCTCGAAGAGCCCATCCGGATGATCGTCCAGAACGCGGGCGCCGAGGGCTCGATCGTCGTGGCGCGGGTGCGGGAGTCGAAGGAGAAGAACTTCGGCTACAACGCCGCCACCGACAACTACGAGGATCTGGCCAAGGCGGGGGTGATCGACCCGACCAAGGTCACCCGGACGGCGCTCCAGAACGCCGCGTCCATCGCCGGGCTGCTGCTCACCACCGAGTGCGTAGTGGTGGAGAAGAAGGAAGACAAGCCGGCCCCGGCAGGTCCTCCGGGTGGCGGCATGGGCGGGATGTACTAAGCCGTTCGTAGGTCAGCACCACGAAGCGCCCCGGGCGAAAGCCCGGGGCGCTTTCTGCTCGCCCGGTCTGTGCCGGCTGACGGGCAGGACTCAGCGCGTTAGTTTCCCCGACACGCGCCGATCGGCGAGCTCGCGGCCTATCCGGTCCGCGGGGTTACCTGCGCTCGGGGAAAGTCATGCGGAGCCTGGTGTGGGTGTTCTTGCTGATGAGTGGGGTGGCTGTGCCTGCTCGCGCCCAGTCAGCCCGCGTTGACGACCTGCTTGGCACCTGGAAGTTCGATCTCAAGCAGGGTGACAAGAAAACCGGGCCCCGCACGGTCGTGGTGCGGCCGGACTCCAGCGCGAGCTACGGGAAAGAGACCGTCCGCTGGCGGGTGAAGCCCGATAGCCTATTGCTCGCTTTGGGCGGAGAGTGGGTGAGCTACCGGCTCAAGCTCAAGGGAAAACAGATGGTGCTCTCAGGCGGGGACCTTACCGAGGCAATCACGTTCGACAAGATCGGCCCACCGACGGCGCGGCCCGATTCAGTTCCCGTTCCGCCGGATCCCGACCAACAACCCTCCTGAAGCCGGCCTGCCTACAGGGCCAATGAGATCTGCGCGGGGCCGGGATTGAGCTCGATCGCCGGCAGCGGCGCGTCCTGCTCCGCCACGTATAACGCACCGCGGAATCCGGCTCGCCGGAGGGCGGGCTCGACGGCGCTGCGCGCCTCGGCGGCCGTGTTGCACAGCTGGCTCAGGTGCGCGAGCACCACGACCGTGAGCCCCGGGTGGTGCAACTCGGCCAGAAGCTCGGCGGCGGCGCGGTTCGACAGATGACCGGCCGAGCCTGCGATCCGCTGCTGAACGACAGGGGGATACGCGCTGGTGCGAAGCAGCAGGTCGTCGTGGTTGGCCTCGAGCACGAGGGCGGTAAGGTCGCGCAGCAGGTAGCGGGTTGCCGTGGTAGCGCGTCCGAAGTCGTAGGCCACACCGAGGCTGGCGGCATCCCGGGTCCGGACCGTGATCGCAACCGGCTCCGCGGCGTCATGGGCGGTGGGACAGGCCCGGATGACGAACGGGTCCAGCCTGATCTCGTGCAAGAGGCCGAGGGGCAGGTGCGGGGCCGAGCGGCAACCGTCGAGCCGGTCCCAAGTCCCCTGCGCCGTCAGAATCGGCGCATCGGTCTGTGCAGCCAGTCGCGCCGCCCCCCGGGCGTGGTCGCCATGCTCGTGCGTCAGCGCGATCCCCACGACCCGCTCCAGCCCGAGTCCGACCGCCGCGGCCCGCCGGGTAATTTCCCGCGCGCTGAAGCCGGCGTCGATCAGCAGCACGCTCCCGTCGCACTCGAGTGCGCAGCAGTTGCCCCTCGATCCGGAGCCCAGGACAAAGAGACGGGTCACGGTCTCCTCGCTCGCGCATAGGTCCGGCGCAGCGAGTCGCGCCGAGCCTCGGTCCAGGCGACATCTCGCCGCGACAGCACCCGCTCGGCCACCCGTAGAAATCCTTCCTCGGTCATCGTCTCGCCCCCGACCCCCCATGCGAACGGCAGGACGTACTTCGACGGCGGCCCGCCGAACACATTGGCCCCCACCGAGACGACTGTCCCGGTACCGAGCATGGTGCCGATCGCCGTCTTCGCGTGGTCGCCGAAGAACGTGCCGACATTGAGACGCCCGGTCTCGATCGGTTCGCCTTCGACGGTGAGCCGCACCAGGCCGTAAGTGTTCTTGAGGTTCGAGGTCGTGGTGCCGGCGCCCAGGTTCACCCAATGGCCCAGCACGCTGTGACCCACGAATCCGTCGTGCGCCTTGTTCGCGTAGCCCAGAAACACAGAGCTCGCGATCTCGCCCCGCACCCGGCACGCCGGGCCGAACACGCAGGCCCGCACGTACCCTCCGAGGACCCGCGTGCCTGCGCCCACGAAGGTGGGCCCTTCGATCCGGGTCCCGCTTCGCACCTCGGCGCCGGCCTCCAGCACGACAGGCCCGGGCCGGACGTCGAACACGACTCCGGGCTCTACAGTGGCACCGATCGAGATCACGTCCGCCGGATCACCCAGAATGGTCGCGCCGGCCGGCGGGGCGCCGCGGCTCCGGAACACCGCACAGTCTTCGACCAGCAGCTTTTCCAGCGCGTCGAGCAGGGAGTAAGTGCCGGCGAGGAGCACGCCATCAACTGCCACCGCGCGACCCCGCGTGGTCGTCGGGTCGAAACGCTCGCCGGCCGCGAGCACCCATGCGATGGTTACGTCGCCGTGCACCAGGCGCCGGGTCTCCGGCGCCAGCGGGACGGCGCGTCCCGCGGGCGCGAACCAGCTTGCCGCGAGCACGGCAGGGCCGGTGATCGCCGACGGGTCTCTCGAGGGCGGCTCATCCGACTCGTGGAAGCCTTCCGCGTGGCTGCCCAGGGTCGCTTCCGCGAGCAAACCGAGACTGCGGGCCCAGCGCTCGCGAATGCGCCAGACGCCGGCGCGAAGCTCGGCGATCGGGCGCACTCCGGTGAACGGCGCCCAGGCTGCTCCCGGCGCCTCGGGCTCGAGGAGATAGAGCGGGATCACCCCGGCAGGTCGCGCACGGCGGGCGGCAGCGCGTCGAGCAGGCGTTTCATGTCGGGGGCGCGGTCACGCGGCATCACGAGTACCCGTCCATGGGCTTGCACCACAATGAGCTCCTTCACGCCGTTGAGCACCACGACGTCGTCCTCGGCCCAGACTACGCAGTCGGCGGACTCATACGCCACCGCGGAGCCCGCCAGAACGTTGCCGCCGGCGTCTTTGGGCCGCACCCGGGTGAGCGCCTCCCAGGTCCCGATGTCGTCCCAGGCGAACGCCCCACTCACCACCGCGACCGCACCGCTCCGCTCGAGCAGCCCCACGTCGATCGAGACGGGTGTGACCGCCCGAAAGAATCCGTCGACGTCGCCCCGCCGCAGGGCCTCGAGATGGGGCGCGATCTCCGGCGTGCGAAGCTCGATCTCCCGAATCAGGGTGGCGGCGGTCCAGGCAAAGAGGCCCGAGTTCCACAACGCGCCGGCTGCCATCAGGTCGAGCGCGGTTGCGGCATCGGGCTTTTCGGAAAAGCGCGCGACGTCGCGCGCCAGGCTGTCGAGCCGGGCGCCGGGCACGATGTAACCGTACCCGGTCTCCGGGCGCGAGGGCACGATGCCGACGGTGACGAGGCGGTCAAAGCCGCGGGCCGTGCGCAGCGCGAGGTCCGCCGTCTGCCGGAATGCGGCTGGATCTGCCACCGACCAGTCCGCGTGAAGCGATAGGACTTCGGCGTCCGGATCGCGGTGGAGCGCTTCCCAGGTCGCCCACACCAGGGCGGGGCCGGTGGACGCCGCACGTGGCTCGACCAGGACGTTCTCCCGAGCGAGCTCGAGATGCTCCACCAACCGGGGCGCCAGGCTCGCGCCGGCCACAACCAGGATACGGTCGCGCGAGACCAGACCCTCCAGCCGGTCCACCGCCTCACGCGCCGTAGAGCGCGAGCCGGCAAGCGGCAGCAGTTGCTTGGGGCTATTGGGGGTGCTGAGAGGCCAGAATCGGGTCCCCGACCCGCCGGCCAGAATCACCGCCCATCTCATCGGTCGGAGCTGGCCGGACCGGCGCCTGGCGGATCAACTGCAGTCACGTCAGAGGAGAGCGGTGAGGGCAGGGCGATGGCACCTGAGGTCATAGAGCAGCGCACCGGCGTCGGCCTCCTCCGCCGGCACCACCACCAGCCAATCGGTGCCGACCCGCGCCACGATGGTGAGCCCGCGGCCGCTTTCCAAGACTACGGTCTCGAGCTCGCCCAACCCGGTCGTCTCCGCGAGCGCACCGGCCTGGCGTGCGAACGTCGCGGCGAGCGCCGCCGCTGAATCGACGTCGAGCGAACGACGCCCCCCGGCGTGGATCGGTAGGCCGTCGGCGCTCAGCAGGACCACCGCGGCGACGTCAGCGCGGTCGGCGAAGGCCCGCACGACCTCTCCCAGAGCGGCCAAGCGACCCCCTCAGCGTGCGGTGTGAAAAAGGTGAGCGCAACGTATGGGTCGAGGAGGTCGAAGTCAAGCAATGACGGCGGGTTGACCCCTCTCTGTGTGCGGCTTAACCTTCCAGTCTCATGCGCCGCATCATCTTCATTCTCGGACTGCTCCCGGTGGGCTTCGCCGCGGGCGGTTGCAACGGCAATCCGCTGGGTGATCCTACCCTCGCAAACGTGGTCGACACCGTCGTGCTGGGGGCGCTCGTGGGAACCGGCATCGGCACCCCGAGCGCATTCAACATCGCGGGATCGGCGCCGGTTCGCACCGATCAGACCTCGAGCTTCGACTTTGCCTACAACTTCCAGCCGGACGGCCGCCACGTGTTCCTGCCCCAGGCAGCGCTGGGAATCTCCCAGCCCGGCGGGATCTCGCCCGGCATGCTCCTGAGCGATCAGACCTTCGATCAGATCAACCAGGCACCGCTGAACGGATACATCACCCTGGACACGATCACCATTGCGGTGGGCCAGGTCTTCATTGCCCGCAGCAGCCTGGTGTGCACCAGCGTGGGCGTGCCGGTGTACGCCAAGCTGCACATCCTGTCGTTCGACGATGCCGACCGCGAAGTGACCTTCGAGGTGCTCGCTAATCGGAACTGCGGCTTCCGCGATCTCGTTCCAGGCCTGCCGAGCAACTAGAGCATCGATGATCGACCTGAAGCGGCTCCGGCAAGATCCCGACGCTGGCCGCGCGGGTCTGGCGCGGCGATTGGATCCGTCCCTGGACGAGCAGGTGGGGCGGGTGCTCCAGCTCGACCAGCGCTACCGCGAGCGGCTCGCACGGTTCGAAGCGCTGCGGGCGGAACGGAAGGCGGCGAGCGAAGAGGTCGCTCGGCGGAAGAAGAACAAGGAGTCGGCTGAGGATTTGCTGGCCCGGCTCAAGGCATCGGGCGAGGAGGAGAAGTCGCTCGAGGCGCAGGTCCGGGAGTCCGAGGCGCAGCTGAGCAGCGAGCTGCTCTACCTGCCGAACTTTCTGCTCGACGAAGTGCCCGACGGCGATGCCTCGGCCAATCGGGTGGTTCGCGCCTGGGGGACGCCGCCGACCTTCGGGTTCCAGCCCAAGCCGCACTGGGAGCTCGGGGCCGCGCTCGGCATCCTCGATCTGCCGGCCGGCGCCAAGATCGCCGGTTCCGGATTTCCCCTGCTGCGAGGGCGGGGCGCCCGGCTGTCGCGCGCCTTGGCCGGCTTCATGCTCGATCTCCATGTGCAGGAGCACGGATACCTGGAGGTCGCGCCGCCGTATGTCGTCAATGAAGCGTCCCTCGTGGGTACCGGGCAGCTGCCCAAGTTCGAGGAGGAGCTCTACACCGTCACCGCCGACCGGCTCTACCTCATCCCGACGGCCGAAGTGCCCGTTACCAACATCCACCGGGACGAGATCCTCGACGGCGGCCGCCTCCCGATCGGGTATGTAGCCTGGACGCCCTGCTTCCGCCGGGAGGCCGGCGCGCATGGGAAGGACACCCGCGGCCTCATCCGCATTCACCAGTTCGACAAGGTCGAGCTGGTCCGGTTCAGCCGGCCGGAAGCATCGGAAGCGGAGCACGAGCTGATCACTCGTCATGCCGAGACGGTGCTGCAGCGGCTGGAGCTGCCGTACCGGGTGGTGGATCTCGCGGCGGGTGACACCAGCAGCGCGAGCGCGCACACATTCGACCTCGAGGTCTGGGCGCCCGGCGTGGGCGGGTGGCTCGAGGTCTCGAGCTCGAGCACGTTCACGGACTACCAGGCCCGCCGGGCCAACATCCGATACCGGCCCGAGCCGGGGGCCGGCCCCCGGTTCGTCCACACGCTCAACGCCTCGGGCGTCGCGTTTCCTCGCTGCCTGATCGCTCTGCTGGAAAACGGCCAGCAGGCCGATGGATCGGTTCGCCTCCCCGACGCGCTGGTGCCGTATGCCGGTGTCTCGCGTATCGAGCCGGCGCCGTAGACCGCGGCTCGAGCGGCTTGCTCCAGCCGTGGTCATCGTGCTGGTGGCACTGCTGGCCGGCTTGAGCCTCGGAACCGGCTGGCTCATCGTGCGCCACTTTCGGGAGGACGCGGAGTCCACCAGCCGGTTCTACTCCGAGGTCTTCGCCGGTCTCAACAGCCCGCGCCCCGGCGCCGAAGCGGAAGCTCTGCTCCGGCTCGGCGAGCAGGTACGGGCGCTCGGCATGCCGCTCGTCGTGACCGACGCTTCCGGCCGCGTGACCGCGTACGACAACCTTCCGTTCGAGACTTCGCTCGACGATCCCCGCCTCAAGGACTTCGTCCGGGGCCTCGACCGGCAGAACGCGCCAGTCGCCGACTCGACCATCGGCACCGTGCACTACGGCGCGCTTCCGGCTCGGCTCCAGCTGACGGCGCTCGTGGTTCTGCAGGCACTCACCATCGCGGTGATGGTGGGCGTGGCGATCTTCGCGTACCGGAGCGCCATGAGCGCGCAGCGCGACCGGCTCTGGGTCGCCATGGCCCGCGAGGCCGCCCACCAGATGGGCACGCCGCTCACCAGCCTGCAGGGCTGGATCGAGCGGATTCGCTCGCTGCCGGACGCCTCGCCGGCACTGGGCGAGCACCTGTCGGCCGACGCCGAGCGCCTCGACCGGGTGGCCCGGCGGTTCGAGCGGATCGGGAATCCGGCCGCGCGCGAGCCGATCGGCCTCGGCGCGCTGGCCGATCGGGTGGCCGGCTACTTCCGGCCGAGACTCCCGAAGTGGGCGAACCAGATCGAGCTCCGGGTCGAGGCGCCAGGCGCCGGACCCACCGTGCTGGGCGATCCGGTGCTGCTCGAGTGGGCCCTCGAAGCGCTGGTGAAGAACGCGATCGACGCCCTGCAGGGGCGTACGGGGACGATTATTCTCCGAGTGGAGAACGACGAGCGCACCGCTGCGATCCGGGTGTTGGACGACGGACCCGGCATCCCCAAGGAGATTCGTCGAGACATTTTCGAGCCCGGCATCACCACGAAGCGCGGCGGGTGGGGGATCGGGCTGGCCCTCTCCCGCCGCGTCGTTGAAGAGGCCCACCGGGGCGAGCTGGCTCTCGAGCCGAGCGAAAGGGGCACCTGCTTTCTGATTCGTATCCCGCTGGCCGGAACACCGGCGTGAGCGACGTCGTCGAGGCGCCGGACTGGACCGGGGGACTCAACCCGGCTCAGCTCGAGGCCGTCGAGCACGTAGAGGGACCGCTGCTGGTGCTGGCCGGTGCGGGCTCGGGCAAGACCCGGGTACTCACCACCAGAATTGCCAGCCTGATCGACCGTCACGGGGTTCCGCCCGACCGCATCCTCGCCGTCACGTTCACCAACAAGGCGGCCGGTGAGATGAAGGAGCGGGTCGGGCGGCGCTTGGGGCGCGAGCTGTCGGGGCTTTGGATCGGCACCTTCCATTCCCTCTCGGCCCGACTGCTCCGTCGCGAGGCGGAGCTGCTCGGCTTCACCCGGCGCTTCACCATCTACGACGCAGACGACAGCCTCAGCCTGGTCAAGCGGCTGATGGAGCAGCGAGGCCACTCAAGCAAACTCTTTGCGCCCCGCGCCGTCGCCGCGCTGGTCTCGAATGCCAAGAACCGCATGCTCGATCCCGCCGGCCTCGCGGCCGCGGCGCCGTTCGACCGGCTCTCACAGGTGGCGGCCGACGTCTACGGCGCCCTGGGCGGCGCCCTCAAGGCGGCGAACGCGATGGACTTCGACGATCTCCTGCTGCATCCCCTCACGCTCTTCGATCAGCACCCCGAGCGGCTGGAGGCCTATCGCCGCAAGTTCGCATTTCTTCTGGTGGACGAGTTCCAGGATACCAACAAGGCGCAGTACCTCCTGGTGCGCCGCCTGGGCGCGCACGGGAACGTGTGCGCGGTGGGGGACGACGACCAGTCGATCTATGGGTGGCGCGGCGCCGACGTTCGCAACATGCGCGACTTCCAGCGCGACTTTCCGGGCGCCCGGCTGGTTCGGCTGGAAGAGAATTATCGGTCGACCCAGATCGTGCTCGACGCCGCCAACGGCGTGATCGCGGAGAATCAGGGCCGGCTGGGCAAGACCCTGCGCACGCGGCGGCAGGGCGGAGAACAGGTGACCCTTCTCGCCGCCGCCGACGAGCGGGACGAGGCGGAGTGGATCGTCGCCGAGCTGGGGCGCCGGGTGCAGGCGGGCGACTGGAGCTATGGCGAGATGGCGGTGCTCTACCGGACCAACGCTCAATCGCGCGCGATGGAAGAAGCCTTCCGACGCGCCGGCGTCGGCTATCGCTTGGTCGGAGCGATCAGCTTCTACGAGCGGCGCGAGGTCAAGGACCTCCTGGCTTACCTGCGACTGGTCGCCAATCCCTCGGATGACGAAGCCTTTCTCCGGGCGATCGGCGTGCCCAAGCGTGGCGTGGGCGACACCAGCCTGGCGGCCTTCGGCCGCGCCTCCCTGGAATGGGAAAAACCGCTGCTCGAGACCGCGCGCATCGCCGACCGGATTGCGGACCTCCGCCCGAACGTGCGCGATGCGTTCCGCCGCTTCGCCGATTTTCTGGACGGACTGCGGGCCCGGTCCGGGGGCCTAGCGCCGGCGGAGATCCTGGAGCAGCTGGTTGACGGGCTCGACTACGAGGCGTACCTGCTGGCGGAAGGGCCCGAAGGCGCCGATCGCTGGGAGAACGTGCGGGAGCTGATCGCGAGCGCTGCCGAGTGGTCTGAGGTCGTGGCCCCCGACGCGGACGATCCGGGTACGCCGCTCGAGCGATTCCTGGCCGAGGCCACTTTGCTCACCGCGCAGGACAGCGTGGTCGGGGCGCCCGACGGCGTGACTCTCATGACGCTGCACACCGCCAAGGGCCTCGAGTGGCCGGTGGTAGTCCTCGCCGGCATGGAGCACGGTCTCTTCCCGCTTGCCCGGGCGGAGGAACAACCGGGCGGGCTCGAGGAGGAACGCCGGCTCTGCTACGTCGGACTCACCCGGGCCAAGGACAAGCTCTATCTCACCTGGGCTCGCGCGCGGCGGCGCGGCGGCGAGCTCCGGCCCGGCATTGCATCCGCTTTCCTTCGGTCGCTGCCGCCGGCCGTCGTAGAGGAACGGCGGACCAACGCGCTGTGGGCGCCTGCCTGGGGAGGCGGGCAGGCGGGCAGGCGGGCAGGCGGGCAGTGGAGCCGCTGGGGCGAGGAGTCAACGCCCGCGCGTCCGTCCGCCCAATCGCCCGTCTCGGCTCCCGAGGAGACGAGCCAACTTTCCCCCCGCTACGTCAAAGGCGAGCGGGTCCGGCACCGGCGCTTCGGGAGCGGTACCATTCGGGGACTGACCGGCGGCGGACGCGATCTCAAAGTCGAGGTGGCTTTCGACGACGCCGAGGTCGGCATCAAGCAGCTGCTCGTGGCCTATGCGGGTCTCGAGCGCGATTGGGAGAGCGCATGAACATCGGGTCGGATCGGGTGTTGCACGTGGTCAAGCTGGCGGAGATCGGGGTCGAGGACCACGAGTTGCCCAAGTTGGTGGAGCAGTTCAACCGCATCGTGGACTACGTCGCCCAGCTGGACGAGGTGCCGCCCGACGCGCGGGTCGAGCCGTTCCTGGCCGGGCCCGCGGCGACGCCGCTCCGGGAGGATGTAGTGAACTCGGTGCCGCTGGCCCGTCCACCGGCGGCATTCGCGCCCGAGTTTGCCGACGGCTTCTTCCTGGTGCCGCGCCACGGCGCCATGGAGGAGCCGTGACCGCGGCCGCGATCGCCCGGGAGACGGGGGCCCGCCTGGCGAAGGCCGACGCCGCCGGTCTCAACGCCACGCTCCACTGGTCGCAGGCGTGTCTCGACGCCGAGGCCGCGCGGGTGGACGCGATGACCGCCAGGGGAGCTCTTCACGCGATGCCGATCGCCGTGAAGGACAACATGGTGACCATCGAAGAGCCGACCACCTGCGGCTCCCGCATTCTCGAGGGCTACGTCTCGCCCTATACGGCCACCGCCATCCGCCGGCTCCGGAGCGCCGGCGCGATGGTCGCCTGCAAGGCGAACCTCGACGAGTTTGCCATGGGTTCGTCCACCGAGCACTCCGCGTTCGGCCGGGTAAAGCATCCGATCGATCCCACGCGGGTGCCCGGCGGCTCGTCCGGTGGGTCCGCCGCGCTCGTGGCCGCCGACGTGGTTCCGGCGGCTCTCGGCTCCGAGACCGGCGGATCGGTGCGTCAGCCTGCCAGCTTCTGCGGGGTCGTCGGCGTGAAGCCGACCTACGGCCGGGTAAGCCGCTATGGGCTGGTGGCCTTCGGCTCGTCGCTGGATTGCATCTCGGTGTTCGGCAAGACGGTCGACGATGCAACCCGGGTGCTCGCCGCGATGAGCGGACCCGACTCGCTGGATGCGACGACGGTGGATCGGCCGCCGATGAAAGCGCCGGCCCCGCTGGCCAACCTCAGCGGAGTCAAGGTCGGGCTTCCCACCGAGTATTTCCCCGCCGACCTGCACCCCGGCGTGCGCGCCGGACTCGACCGTACCATAGCGGCGCTGCGTCAGGCAGGAGCCGAAATCTCCGACGTCTCGCTGCCCCACTCGAAGTATGCCGTCCCCACGTACTACATCATCGCGCCGGCGGAAGCGGCAGCGAACCTGGCCCGCTACGACGGCGTCCGCTACGGCCCGCGCAAGGTCGGGCCGGAGGGCGACATCCGCGCCCTCTACCGGGCTACCCGCGGCGCCGGATTCGGTCGCGAAGTGCGCCGCCGGATCCTGGTCGGCACCTACGTGCTGAGCGCGGGGTACTACGACGCCTACTATAAGAAAGCGCAGACGGTCCGGGCGCTCATCGCGCAGGACTTCCAGCGGGTGCTCGGGACGGGCGGAGTGGACCTGCTGCTCACACCGACCACACCTACGCCGGCATTCAAGGCCGGCGAGAAGACCGACGACCCGGTCCAGATGTATCTGGCCGACATCTTTGTCTGCGCAATCAGCCTCGCGGGCCTGCCGGCGCTCAGTCTCCCGGTCGGCCGCGACGAGGGCCTGCCCATCGGTGCGCAACTCATCGCCGGCGCCTTCGAGGAGCCCCGACTGCTGGCGGTCGCGGGGCTGCTCGAGCGCACGCTCCCGGCGGCCGGGGAGGTTCGCTGATGAGCTGGGAGACGGTGATCGGTCTCGAGGTGCACGTCCAGCTGCTCACCCGGAGCAAGATGTTCTGCGGTTGCTCGACGGCGTTCGGCGACCCGCCCAATACCAATGTCTGCCCCACCTGTCTCGGCCTGCCGGGCGCATTGCCGGTGCCCAACGCGCAGGCCATCCGGCTCGCTACGCGAGCCGCCGTGGCCTTGGGCTGCGCGGTGCAGGGGCGCAGCGTGTTCGCCCGGAAGAACTACTTCTACCCGGACCTCCCCAAAGGCTACCAGATCTCGCAGTTCGACCAGCCGCTGGCCGTCCACGGCGAGGTGGAGTTCGAGTCGGCGGAGCGCGGGCGGATCCGCTGCGGCATTACCCGGCTGCATGTGGAGGAGGACGCGGGGAAGCTGCTGCACGACCGGTTTCCGGGAAAGACCGCGGTCGATCTCAACCGGGCCGGGACGCCCCTCGCCGAAATCGTGAGCGAGCCGGATCTGCGCTCGCCGGCGGAAGCCCGTGCCTATCTCACGATCCTGAAGCAGGTGCTGGTTTATGCCGAGGTGAGCGACTGCAACATGGAGCAGGGGAGTCTCCGGGTCGACGCCAACATCTCGATTCGCCGGCCCGGCGCCACGACTCTGGGCACCAAGTGCGAGGTCAAGAACCTCAACAGCTTCGCCAACGTGGAGCGGGCGCTCGCCGCGGAGCGCGACCGTCAGGTCGGCCTGCTCGAGAGCGGGCAGCGGCTGGAGCAGTCGACCCTGCTGTTCAATGCCGGGACCGGGCAGGTGCGGCTGCTCCGGTCCAAGGAAGAGAGCCACGACTACCGTTATTTCCCCGATCCCGATCTGCCTCCCCTCGTGCTGTCGAGGGCCTGGATCGAGGAACAACAGGCGGCCCTGCCCGAGTTGCCCGATGCCAAGCGGGAGCGGCTCGCGGCTCAGTACGGCGTCGCACTCGACGCCGCCGTCGAGCTCGCGCGGGAGCGCGCCATCGCCGACTACTTCGAGGCGGTCGTCGCGGCCGGTGCGGAGCCGCATGCAGCGGCCAACTGGATCAGGGGCGATGTGCTGACCGGGTACAATGCCACCGGCCGGTTTGCCGTCCCGCCCGGGCGACTGGCGGAGCTGATCGAGCTGGTCGCGCGGAAGGTCGTGAGCCACCAGGCGGCCAAGCGGATCTATCCTGAGCTCGCGGCTGACGGCTCCGCGCGCGCCGTGGCCGAGCGATTGGGGCTGGTGCAGGTGAGCGACACCGATGCGCTCGCCGGCTGGGTGGACGAGGTACTGACGGCCTTCCCCAAAGAGGTGGAGCGCTATCGGGCCGGCGAAGCCAAGCTCATCGGCTTCTTCGTCGGTCAGGTGATGAAGCGGAGCCAGGGGAAAGCCGATCCCAAAGGTGTACAGCCAGTCTTGACCGAGAAACTAAAAACGTGAAAAGTGAAAAGTTGCACCTTTCACTTTTCACGCAGTTTCAGCAGGCTCATCGGATCGACGGTGATCGTCCCATACCTCGCCACCCAATGCAGGTGCGGGCCGGTCGCCCGGCCGCTCCGCCCCACCCGTCCGATCAGCAGTCCCCGCGTCACCGTGTCGCCCGCCGCGACCAGCGCCTTGCTGAGATGGAAGTAGCCGGTGACGACGCCCTCCCCGTGGTCGAGGTACACCACTGTGCCGGCCAGATAGAAATCCGCCACCAGCGCGACCACGCCGGCGTTTGCCGCGCGTACCGGTGCGCCGACCGCGCCGGCGAAATCGGTTCCGAGATGTCGGCTCTGGACTTCGCCGTTGAGAATCCGTGCCGCGCCGAACCGGCTGGTCACTCGGCCCGGGCGAGGCGCGCGAAACGGGTGAGACCAGAGCCGCGGCGTCTCGTGCGCCTGGCGCGCGATGGCGTGCGCCTGGGCTATCTCCCCGCTGATGCGCTCCTGGGCGGCACTGTCCGGTGTGGCATACTTGGCTTCGACCCGGAGTCGCTCCCGCGGATAAGTGCCGCCGGCCACGGCGAGGCGCAGGTCGATGCTGTCGCGCTCGCCGCTCGGGCCGACCGGGAGCAGACTTACGATCAGCGAGTCCGGCCCTTCCACCGCGGTGGCAATGAGCGCGGTGAACCCGCCTTTCGCCGTGCGCGTGAAGTGAAGCGGCTCGCCCTCAGCCCAGCCTGCCAGCGACGCGACCCTCGTGGCGCCGGACGGCCGGATCGTAATCACGCCGAGCGTGCCCCGGACCAGTCGGGCGGGACGGGTGGTGATGTGAAAGGGAGAGCTGGTCTGGGCGGTGAGCGATGAGGCGGCAAGCAGGGGGAGTAGGCCAAGCCGGACCAAGCCGGCCGCGCCGCCTGCCCTCACCCGTCGGAGGCAGCCCGCAGCCGGAGCATCGGCGCGGCGCTGGCAGGCTGGCGCCAGGGAAGACGGTTTTCCAGCGTCCGCCAGTGGGTCAGCTCCTGGGGCGGGAGCCCGAACGCCTCCTCCGCCAGCTCGTGCAAACCGGTCCGATCCCGCCGGCCGATGTCGCGGATGGCCTCGCGCCGCCGTCGCTTGGCGGTGGTGAGCGGCACTTCGCCAGACGGGTCGAGATGTCGAGCCCTGGGTTCCTGGTCGGCCAGGACCTCGACCAGGTAGTCGAATGCCAGCCCGAGGTGCCGCTCGACATCCTCGTCCCGCAGGTTCCAGCGACTCACTTCGCGCGCCGCCCGGGCCGCCCGCTGCCAGCTGTCCGTCTCGGTGAGGCGGACCATACCCCGGAACAGCCGTCGGTTAGTGCGCACGCTGAAGATCGTGGGAGAGATGATCTGATCGAGGTGCTGATCGGCCTGCCGGTGGTCCAGCAGAATGACGTCCTTCGCGACTTTGGCGTAGGCGTCGCCCAGATGGACCTCGACCCGCGTCTCCCAGTAGGAGTGCCCGAACGAGGCGGTGCTGCTGGTCACCATCAGCTGGCGCGGCACGAAGTAGTTGTGCGCGATCGTGTCCGCCGCCAGGTGCGCGAGATAGCCCAGCCCGAAGGCCCGGAGTCCGTCGCTCGGAGCAAGGTCCAGAATCTCCTGGCCCACGTGCCAGAAGTGACAGTGCCGGCCGACCGGGGCGTACTTCTTCGCGATCGAGGAATCGGCCGCGATGTTGCCGTAGAGAAAATCGAACGGGAAGGCGCGCAACAGATCCGCGATGCCCTGCGGCAACAGCCGCAGGTTGGCCAGGATCGACTCGCCGAGGTAGATGTGCGTGCCCGGGGTCCAGGCGTGCGCCTGGCCCGGAAGAATCAGGGCCACGACCCCGACGACCAGGAACGCGGCCAGCAGCCGCCGTCCGCTCATCGCCGCCGGGGCACGAGGAGCCGGCGAATCCGGCCCAGCACGCCGTTGCCCTGACGAACCGCCCGGAGGACGGCCGCGACATCGAGCGCGGTGTCCTCCACCTCGTCGTGGACGACATCGTACAGCGTTTCCAGGTCGGCCAGCCTGGTCTGAATCCGGTCGGCGCCCTTGACCACCTGGCGCCGGATGCGGCGGCCGGTATGGGCAAAGGCCCCCGCCTCCTGCCGCACCAACGCGAGCAGGTCCTGGCTCTGGTCGGTGAGCTGGCGCAGGCCCTTGATCGACCAGGTCAGGTCGTCCTGCAGACCCTGAATCACCCGGCTGAGCTGATGCAACGGCCCCACCAACTTCGACAGGACCACCACCAGCGCTATGGCGACGGCCACGAACGACAGGGCAATGATCGCCAGCGCGACGGCCATGGTTGGACCGACCCATCCCTGGACCGCCGCCACCTGCCACACGGCGAGGATCAGCAGCATAAGCCGAGCATCCCCCGCGAATCATGGACTGGTAAAGCTAATGCGCCAATCCGCTTGACGCTTCCTAGGGCCGGGCCCAGCTTTGGCCATGCCTTTACGTTTTCGCGTTCGCGGCGGGAGTCCCCTGCGGGGAACCGTGCGCCCCGCGGGCAACAAGAACGCCGCGTTGCCCATCCTCGCCGCGACCCTGCTCGCGGATGGCCCCGTGGCACTCGACAACGTGCCGCGCATCCGCGATGTCGAGACCATGCTCGCGTTGCTGGCGGATCTCGGAGCGACGGTCGAGTGGACCGGGCCCAACGCCGTCCGGGTGGATACCGGCGGGGCCCGGCTCAAACCGCTCGATCCCCAGCTATGCTCGCGGATCCGCGCCTCCATTCTCCTCGCCGGCCCGCTGCTCGCCCGCTTCGGCCAGGTCATGCTGCCGCCGCCGGGCGGCGACGTGATCGGACGGCGCCGGGTGGACACCCACTTCCTCGCGCTGGAGCAGTTGGGCGCGTCGGTCACCGTCGGCGATCGCTATGAGCTCGAGGCCAAGGCGCTCACCGGCGGCGACATCTTTCTCGACGAGCCGAGCGTGACCGGCACCGAGAACGCCCTGATGGCGGCCGTGGCGGCCCGCGGGCGAACCACGCTGCGGAATGCCGCGAGCGAGCCCCACGTGCAGGATCTCGCCCGCTTCTTGACGGTGCTGGGCGCCTCGATCGAGGGCATCGGGACCAACCTGTACGTGGTCGAAGGGGGTCGGCCCCTCCGGGGGGCCGCTTACGTCATCGGCCCCGACCACATCGAGATCGGAAGCTTCGTCGGGCTGGCTGCGGTCACCAACGGCGAGGTGACCATCGACGGCATCCGCGCCGACGATCTTCGCAGCACCCTGCTGGGATTCGACCGGATCGGGGTCCGCCCGCGGGTGGACGGCACCCGACTCATCGTCGATGCCGGCCAGGAGCGCCGGGTGCGTCCGGATCTCGGCGGCCATGTGCCGAAGCTCGAGGACGGGCCCTGGCCTGCGTTTCCCGCCGATCTCATGTCGACGACCATCGTCGCGGCCACTCAGTGCTCGGGCATGCTGCTGGTGTTCGAGAAGATGTTCGAGTCGCGGCTCTTCTTCGTGGACAAGCTGATCAGCATGGGGGCGCAGATCGTCCTCTGTGACCCGCACCGCGCCGTGATCTCGGGACCGGCGCGGCTCAGGGGCGGCACCGTCGAGTCGCCCGACATCCGGGCCGGGATGGCAATGCTGCTCGCCGCGCTCGCCGCCGACGGCACCAGCACCATCCACAACGTCGGGCAGATCGAGCGTGGCTACGAGCGGATCGACGAGCGGCTGCGAGGGCTCGGCGCGGAGATCGAGCGACTGGATGACTAGAGGCGGACGGGAGCAGACGGGAGCGGGCGGGAGCGGGCGGGAGCCGGAGACCTCCCGCCCGTTCCCGTCTGCTCCCGTCCCCTCCGGTCCCCTCACCGAAAGCCCGCTCCCCGGCCCAATCCCGCGTTACGAAATCCCCACCTGGCGGGAGCGCTTCGGCGTGGTGGCGGGCATCACCGGACGGGGTTCCGCCGGGGGTGCCGGCTTCGACCTGGGCCTCTGGACCAGCCAGCCGGTCGGGGAGGTAATGGCTCGCTGGCGCGCCTTCCGGGCGGCGGAGCCCGGCTTCCGCGGGTTCGTCATGGCCCACCAGATACACGGGGTGGAACTCGCTTGGCACGACTCGCCCAGCGGGTGGGTGATCCAGGATGGCCTCGATGGACACATGACGGGCGCGCCCGGCACCATGCTCCTCGTCACGGTCGCCGATTGCATCCCGGTCTACCTGGTTGTCCCGGCTCGAGGCGTGGTGGGGTTGCTCCACGCCGGCTGGCGAGGCACCGCGGCCGGGATTCTGGGGCGTGGCCTCGACCGATTGTCGAGCCACGCTGGCGTTCCTGTCGCTGAGATAGTAATGCATTGTGGTATAGGGATTTGTGGCGACTGCTATGAAGTTGGATCTGAGGTGATGATCGGGTGTGGAGTGTCCCACGATGGTCCCGGGCCCTGGCACCTCGACCTGCGGGACCGGCTGGTCCGGGAGGCCCACCAGATCGGCGTCGGCGAGGTCACCGCCAGCAGCTGGTGTACGGCGCATAATCGCGCCACCTTCTACAGCCACCGCGCCTCGGGCGGTATCGACGGACGCATGGTGGCATATCTCGGCTATCCCGCCGCGTAACAACGCGGAATCAAGTGTGGTCCGGCGTTGACGCTCGCGATCCACTGCGCTAGTTTCTGAGCGCTGTCCCGGACGGCCCCCACGGGGCCGTTGTGACGATGTGGGGGAGTTCCCCCACATTTTTTTTCAGCGAGCCGATGTTTCTCGACGCCGCGTTTCTGCAGCTCATTCGCGAGCACGTCGAAGGACTCGGGTTCGATCTGGCCGACCTTCGGCGCACCGGGACCCTGGAGCGCCCTATCCTCCAGTTGCGGGTCGATCGTCCGGACAGCAGTCCCGGCCACGGGGTGACCGCCGAGGACTGTGCGGCGATCAGCCGCTCCCTCGAGCGCTTCCTCGAAACCAGGGGTCTCGTCGGGCCGCGGTACGTGCTGGAGGTCTCTTCCCCCGGCATGGAACGGCCGCTGCGCTGGGCGGAGCACTGGCGCCGGTTCGTGGGGCATCGGGCCCGGATACGGGCGTCAGGCCTCGCCGGCCGGCCGACGGTCGAGATCCTCGCCGTCCCCGACGACGGCCACGTAGTGGTCCGGCTGCCGGAGGGAGCGGAACGAACCCTGGCGCTGGACCAGATCCGCGAGGCCCATCTCGCGGTGGATTGGCAGGCGGAGCTGCGTCAGCGCAGCGGCGGCGCCGCAGAGCGCGGTCGGCCGTCGCGGCAGCAGTAGGACGCGATTGCACGGGCGCACCGGCGCCCTTCACCGGAGTGAAGCATGGCGAGTTCTCCCGAGATGTTGGCCGCGTTTCGCGAGCTGACGGCCACCAAGCAACTGGAGCGGTCGGATCTCCTCGATCTGCTCCGCGACGGCATTCAGGCGGCATTGGTTCGAAAGTTCGGGCCGAACGTCAAGTTCGAGATCAGCGTCGACGAGCTGCAGGGAACCATCCGCATCACTCGGCTCCGGCAGGTGGTCGAGACGGTCGAAGACCCGAGCTGGCAGATCCCCCTGGAGGAGGCCCGCTACGAGGACGCCGACTTCCAGGTCGGTGACATGCTGGAAGAAGAGGTCCCCTTCGCCGAGTTCGGCCGGCTCGCGGTCCAGGCAGCCAAGCAGCGCATCATCCAGCGGGTCCGCGAGGGCGAGCGCGCCCGGATCCGCGACGAGTTCGCCAATAAGGTCGGCGAGCTCCTCTCCGGCGAGGTGCAGCAGATCGAGCGCGGCAAGCTGGTCATCATGCTCAACAAGTTCCGCGAGGCCGAGGCGATCATCCCCTATCGGGAACAGAACCACCGCGAGCACTTCCACCAGGGGGACACGGTGCGTGCCGTGCTCAAGCGGCTGGAAGAGACTCCCAAGGGGCCGCGGCTGATTCTCTCGCGGGGTGATCCGCTCTTTGTGAAAGCGCTGTTCAAGCTCGAGGTCCCGGAAATCCAGCAGCAGATCGTCGAGATCCGCGCCATCGCGCGCGAGGTCGGGAGCCGCACCAAGGTCGCCGTGATCTCGCGCGACGACGCCATCGACCCTGTCGGCGCTTGCGTGGGCCTCAAGGGATCCCGGGTGCAGGCGGTGGTGAACGAGTTGGGCGGGGAGCGGATCGACATCGTGCCCTGGTCACCCGATCCGGAGCGGTTCGCCCGGCTGGCCCTGGCACCGGCCCGCGTGGCCAAGGTCTTCTCCGATCCGGACAGCAAGACGATCCAGGCGGTGGTCGACGAAGATCAGCTGTCGCTCGCGATCGGCCGCAACGGGCAGAACGTGCGGCTCGCCTCCGAGCTCACCGGCTGGAAGATCGATCTCTACTCCAGTCGGGAATGGCTCGAGCGGGGCGGGGAAGGCCCCTTGTTCGCACCGTTGCCACCGGAAGAAGAGGTGGTGTCCCACGTGCCGCTCACCGAGCTCAAGGGGCTTTCGCCCGAGCTCATCGCGCTGCTGAACGGCGCCGGCTACCGCATGCTGAGCGACGTCCTCGATCTCGACCGGGAGGACATCGCCAAAATCCCCGGCATGACATCGGAGACCATCGATCAGCTGCTGGCGTTCCTCGCCGAGCTGACCGATGAGGACAGCGCGGAGGAGGCCCGCCCGCGGCCATGAGCGGCGTGCTCGGCCTGTTGGGGCTGGGCCTGCGCGGGCGGTTGGTGGTGCTGGGAGTAGATGCGGTGCGAAAGGAATTGCAGAGCGGGGCGCTTCGCTGCGTGGTGCTGGCGGCCGACGCGAGTCCCCGAGCGGTGGAGAAAGTGGTGAAACTGGCCGCGGGCCGGGGAGTTCCTCTGGTACCGGGGCCGGATGCGACAGCGATCGGCGAGCGGCTCGGCCGCCCGCCGGTGATGGTGGTGGGCGTCCGGGACCGCGGGCTGGCGGAAGGGATCCTGCGGGCGGCGCCCAGGCGTGATGTGATGGAGGATTGAGTGGTCAAGACGAGAGTGCACGACCTGGCGACAGAGTTCGGGATTCCCCCGGAGAAGCTGCTCGGGCTGCTGAAGGACATGAACATCTTTGTCCGGAGTCACCTGTCGACGCTGGAGATCGACCAGGTCTCCGCCGTCCGGGTCCGGTGGGAGCGGGAAAAACGGAAGAACGCCGAAGAGGCCGCGCCCAAGAAGGGGCGGCGGAAGGCGGTGAAGAAAGCGGCGGCGGAGCCCGCGCCCGTGGCGGTGGAAGCGCGCCCGAGCAAGCGGCGCCGCACGGCCGCGGAGGTCGCCGTGGTCGAGGCCCAGCAGCAGGCCGAACGCGAGGCCGAGCTGGCGGCCCTCGAGCTCGAGCGACCGATCGTGCACGAGCCGGACCTCCAGCCCACGCAATCGCTCGAAGAGCGGGCGCGAGCGCTGTTCAAGGACCTGCCGCCGGTTTCATCCCAGTCGGACGACGACACCGGCACGGCCGTGGCCGAGCCGCCCGCGCCCGCCCGGCCGGATAGCGCCGCGCCGGTGCCGACCCGGGCTCCGTTCATCCCGCCCCGCATTCAGCGCCCCGCGCCCGCCTCCAGTAGCCCCGGCCGCGGTCCGGGCGGGTATCCGTCGCGACCCAAGCCGGTGTTCAGCAGCAGCGGTCCGGCGGCGCCCGCGTCCCGCGGGCCCGCCGACCGGAGCGGCCCGCCCGCCCGTCAGTTCGGGCCGGATGCGGAGAAGGGCGGTGGGCGAAAGAAGGGCAAGAAAGGCAAGCGCTCGATGGTGGATCAGGAAGCGGTGCAGGCCAACATCCTCCGCACGCTCCAGAACATCAAGGGCGCCACCCCGGGTCGGAAAGGCGCTCGCCGGTCCGACGAGCCCTCGTACCGCGAGCAGGTCGCGGGCCGCCTGGCCGAGGAGCGGGAAAAGGAAAAGACCCGTATCCGGGTCAACGAGTACATCTCGGTCTCCGAGCTCGCCGAAGCCATGAAGATTCCGTCGACCCAGATCGTCCAGTTCGCCTTCAAGGAGCTGGGCATGATGGTCACGGTCAACCAGCGGCTCGATTTCGATCAGATCGAGCTGATCGCATCCGAGTTCGGCTTCCAGGCCGTGCGGGAGGAAGAGTACGCGGCGGAAGCGGAGACCGAGGAGCCGGATCAGCCCGGCGAGCTGGAGGCCCGGCCGCCGGTCGTGACCATCATGGGTCACGTGGACCACGGCAAGACCTCGTTGCTTGACCACATCCGCAAGACCAACGTCGTCGCCGGCGAGGCCGGCGGCATCACCCAGCACATCGGCGCGTACCACGTGACTCTGGGCGACGGCAAGGCAATCACCTTCCTCGATACGCCGGGCCACCAGGCCTTCACCGCCATGCGGGCCCGCGGCGCCCAGGTCACCGACATCGTCGTGCTCGTGGTTGCGGCCGACGATCAGGTCATGCCGCAGACGGTGGAGGCCATCAGCCACGCCAGAAACGCGGGCGTGCCGATGATCGTCGCCATCAACAAGATCGACCTCCCCGCCGCCAACGTGGACAAGGTGAAGCGCGACCTGCTCCAGCAGAACGTCGTGCTCGAGGAGTTCGGCGGCAACGTGCTGTCGGCCGCGATCTCCGCCAAAAAGGGGACTGGCATCGATCGCCTGCTGGAGCAGATCCTGCTCCAGGCCGAGCTGCTCGATCTCAAGGCCAACCCGAGCGCGCCGGCTCACGGCACCGTGCTCGAGGCCACGCTCGACCCCGGCAAGGGTCCGCTGGCCACCGTCCTGGTGCAACGTGGCACCCTCCGGGTGGGCGACAACTTCATCTGCGGCAAGTTCTCCGGTCGGGTGCGTGCGCTCTACGACGAGCGGGGCAAGACGGTCAAGGAGGTGGGCCCGTCGATCCCGGTCCAGATCCTCGGCTTCGAGGGAGTGCCGTCGGCCGGCGACTCGTTCGCCGTGGTCACCGACGCGGTCGAGGCCCGGGAGATTGCTCAGAAGCGGCAGCGACTCGAGCGCGAGGCGCAGAACCGGCGCAGCCAGCGCGGCGGGACGCTGGAGGACATCAGTCGCGCGCTCAAGGAGGGTGAAGTCACCAACCTCCGGATCATCATCAAGGCCGACCAGGGCGGCCCCGCCGAGGCCCTGGCCGACGCGCTGGCCCAGCTCTCGACCGCCGAGGTCCGGGTGGACGTGGTGCACCGCGGCGTGGGCGCCATCACCGAGAGCGACGTGCTGCTGGCCAAGGCATCCGGAGCGATCGTCCTCGGCTTCCACGTGCGGCCCGATTCGAATGCCCGCGCCGCGGCGGAGCGGGAGCAAGTGGACGTTCGCACCTACCGCATCATCTACGAGGCGGTCGAAGATGTGCGCAGCGCCCTCGAAGGGCTGCTCAAGCCGGAGGAGAAGGAAACCGTCCTGGGCGAGGCCGAGGTGCTGCAGCTGTTCAAGGTGAGCAAGGTGGGCACCATCGCGGGCTGCATGGTGCGAAGCGGCACGATCCAGCGGACCGCCAAGGCCCGCATCATCCGCGACGGCGGCGTGGTCTACACCGGCAACGTCTCCAGCCTCAAGCGCTTCAAGGACGATGTGCGGGAGGTCCGCGAGGGGCTCGAGTGCGGGATCGGCATCGAAAACTTCAACGACGTCAAAGTCGGCGACCGGATCGAGTCGTTCCGCATGGAAGAGGTGAAGCGGACCTTGCAGCCGGAGGCAGCGGCTAGTCACTAGCCATGCTGATCGGTATCCGAACCTGGGAACTGCATCTCGAAGGCTGCCAGTCGCTCAAGGACAAGCGCTCCGTGCTGAAGCCGCTTACGGCTGCGCTGCGTCGCACGCTCAACGTGTCGGTGGCGGAGACCGGTCACCAGGATCTCTGGCAGCGGGCGGAGATCGCCTGTGCCGCGGTCGGCAGTGCGCGTGACGTGGTCGAGGAAACCCTGCGCACGGCCGACCGCATGGTGGAGAAGGCCGACGGCGTCCGCATCATGGACACCGCCACGGCATACCGATGAAATCGCGGCGCTCCCATTCGCGGCGGCCGGACCAGGTCGCGGAAACCGTTCGTCAGGCCGTCACCGACGCGCTGATCCGGGGCGAAGTGCGCGATCCGCGGGTCCGGCTCATGACTGTCACCGAGGTGCGGGTGACCAACGATCTGAGCCACGCCCGAGTGCTGGTCGCACTCTCGGGAGAAGAGGCCGAGCGCCAGCGCGCGCTCGAAGGGCTGCAAAGTGCGGCCGGGTTCCTCCGCAGCAAGGTGGCACGGGCACTCACTACCCGGATTGTCCCCGAGCTCCACTTCGAGCTCGACCGCGGGCTCGAGCACGCGGCCCGGATCAACACGCTGCTCGGGGAGCTCAAACGAGGACCGGACTGATCGGGGCGCTGCTGCTCGATAAGCCCGAAGGCCTCACCTCGCACGATGTGGTGGCGCGGGTGCGGCGGGTTCTCGGCACCCGCGCGGTGGGCCACACCGGTACCCTGGATCCATTCGCGACCGGGTTGCTGGTCGTGCTGCTCGGCCGGGCGACTCGGCTGGCTCGGTTCGTCGAGAGCTCCGACAAGACGTACCTGGCCGTGGCCCGGCTCGGAGCTCGCACCACCACCGATGACCGGACCGGTGCGGCGCTCGGTGAGCCGGCCGATGTGAGCGGGCTGAGCGAGACGGTGGTCCGGAACGCACTGGTTGGGCTCGGTGGAAGCGGGCGTCAGCGCCCCCCGGCCTATTCAGCCAAGCGAGTGGCCGGCGAGCGAAGCTATCGTCTGGCGCGTCGAGGGCAGGTGGTTGACCTCGCGGAGGTGCCGGTCACGGTGCATCGGATCGAGCTGACCGAGTGGCGGCCGCCGGAGGTCGGGTTCCGCGCGACGGTGAGCGCGGGCACCTATCTCCGGGCGCTCGCCCGGGACCTGGGAGAGGTGCTCGGGGTGGGCGGCCATCTCACCGCCCTGCGCCGCGAAGCCATCGGCGGGCTTCGGGTCGAAGAGGCCGTTCCGCTCGATCGGCTGGCGCCGGACACCCCGCTGGTGCCGCTCACCCGGATCCTCGCCCACCTGCCGACGGTGGAGCTGGATGAGTCCACCCGGGCCGCTGTTCGGCACGGAAGAGCAGTGGCGGATCAGGCGGACCGGCGGACCGGCGGACCGGCGGACGGTGTTGCGCACGTCGCGCTGCTTGCGGGTGGCAACCTGATCGGGGTGGCGCGGTCGGAGGGTGCCTGGCTCAAACCCGTCGTCGTGCTGGAGAGCCCGTGAGCGACGCACTGTCCGCCCGTCCTCCGGTCCGCCTGCCCGCCTTGCCCAACGGCACCGTGGTTACCGTCGGCTCGTTCGACGGCGTGCACCTGGGTCACCAGGCGGTGCTGGTGGAGGTCGCGCGACGGGCCCGGGCCGGTGGCCGCGCCAGCGTCCTGGTCACCTTCGAGCCCCATCCGCTCGCGGTGGTGAACCCGCAAGCGGCGCCGCCCTTGCTCACCAGCGGAGTCGAGCGGCGGGAGATGCTGGCCCAGTTGCCGGTCGACTACGCGTACTTTCTCCGCTTCGACCACCAGTTGGCCGAGCTTTCTCCCGAGGCCTTCGTACGCGACGTGTTGCTCGCCCGTTGCCAGATGCGGGAGCTGGTCTTTGGCCACGATCATGGGTTCGGTCGCGGCCGCAGCGGCGACATCGAGACCTTGCGGCGCTTGGGCGCCCAGCTTGGCTTTGCGGTCGACGTCGTGGCTCCGGTGGATCTCGGCGGCGAGCCGATCTCGAGCGGGCGGATTCGCCGGGCGGTGGCGGGGGGCGACCTTCGCACCGCGGCGCGACTGCTCGGGCGGCCCTACCAGGTGACGGGGCGGGTGGTCGAAGGCGAGCGGCGAGGCCGGCTGCTCGGGGTTCCCACCATCAACCTCGGCGACATCCCGGCCGAGAAGTTGTTGCCGCCCGACGGGGTCTATGCGGTCTGGGTCGAGTGGCGGGGCGGCCGGGTCGGCGGGATGATGAACCAGGGCGCCAAGCCCACCTTCGAGGACGGCCGCCGGTCGATCGAAGCGCACCTGCTCGGTTTCGAAGGAGACCTCTACGGTGAGTGGGTGCGGCTCGAATGGGTCGAGCGGCTCCGCGACGTGCGCCGCTTCGGGTCGGCCGCCGAGCTGCAGGACCAGTTGGCGCACGATCGCGCCCGGGCGCAAGCCGTTCTCGGTGCCGACCGCACGGAGCTCGATCCGCGCAGCGCCAGTCACGCATAAGCCACGGGATTGACGATGTTCGCTTCGATCCGAAATCGCCTCATCATCATCGGCCTGCTGATCGCCGGCTGTATCTTCGCCCTGGTCCCCCGGACCATCACGGTCCGCGCCCGCGGCGATGACGGGGTCATGCACGACAAGCAGGAGAAGCGGGTCCCCATCAAGTACGGGCTCGACCTGCAGGGCGGCATGCACCTCGCGCTCGAGCTGGATCAGTCCAAGCAGGTGTCAGCCGATCCCAAGCGGGACATCGAGCTCGCCCTGACCGTGCTGCGCAAGCGGATCGACGAGTTCGGCGTCACCGAGCCGCTGGTCCAGAAGGTGGGCGACAACCGGATCGTGGTCGAGCTGGCCGGCATCACCGACCCGGCCCGCGCCAAGGCGATCGTGCAGCGCAATGCGTTTCTCGAATTCAAGATCACCGACAAGACCCGGGCGCTCGACAAGGCGCTCCCCGGAATGGATCGGACCCTCCGGGCGCTCGGCGTCAAGGGCGTGGATACCGGGGCGGCCAAGCGCCCGTCGGCCGTCGAGCAGCTGCTCGGGACCGACACTGCCAAGAAGGGATCCGACACCACGAAGAAGGGCGCGGATTCCGCCCAAAAGAGCGCCGACACCGCGGCCGTCCCGGGCGGTGTGCTCGAGTCGCTGATCCAGTCCCCGGCGGCTGTCGGGGGTGGCCAGGTGCCGGGCGAGTATCTGGTTCCCGAGACCGCCTTTCCCCGGGTGGACAGCCTGCTGAGCCTGCCGGAGGTTCGACGCTACCTGCCCCGGGGGGTCACGCTCCGCTGGGCGGCCTCGCCGACCAGCGTCGGGGTCCAATCGTACCGCTACCTGTACGCCCTCGAGGAGAAGAGCATCGTCACCGGCAGCAATCTGGAGAACGCCCAGGCGCAGCTGGATCCCCTGACCAACGGCCCGATCGTGACGTTCGAGCTCGATCGCGCGGGCGGCCGCAAGTTTGGGGAGGAGACCGGTAAGCACGTCGGCGACTACATGGCCATCATCCTCGACGGCCGGGTCCAGGGGCGGCCGCCGGTGATTCAGAGCCGCATCGGGCGCAACGGACAGATCACGCTGGGTGGCAAAGGGCTGCAGGAGGCGCAGGACCTCGCGCTCACCCTCCGTGCCGGCGCCCTTCCGATTCCGCTCAAGATCGTGGAAGAGCGACAGGTCGGGGCGAGCCTCGGCGCGGACTCGATCCGCAAAGGGATCACGGCCGGCGTCGTCGGCACCGCGATGGTGATCCTCATCATGGTGGTGTACTACCGCCTCAGCGGCGTGCTCGCCGTCCTGGCCCTCGGGCTCTACGTCTTGTTCACCTTCGGGGGCCTCGCCGCACTCGACGCCACGCTCACGCTCCCCGGCCTCGCGGGCCTGGTACTGTCGATCGGCATCGCGGTCGACGCGAACGTGCTGATCTTCGAGCGGATTCGCGAGGAGCTCCTGCTGGGCAAGACGATCCGGCTAAGCGTCGACGAAGGCTTCAAGCACGCGATGAATGCCATCGTCGACTCGAACGTGGCCACCGTGCTGACGGCGCTTTTCCTCTTTCAGTTCGGCACCGGTCCGGTGAAGGGATTCGCCGTCACCCTGATCATGGGCATCGCCGCCTCCATGATCACGGCCGTGTTCGTGACCCGCACCTTCTATCTCATCTGGCTGGACCGACGGCCAGCCATGTCCACCCTGAGCATCTGACGATGACCCGCTTCTTCGCCCACGCCAAGTACGACTTCATCGGGGTCCGGAAATACGCGTACGCAGTGACGGCTGCGATCATCATCCCGGGTCTCGTGTTCCTGCTGGTCCGGGGGCTCAACTACAGCATCGAGTTCACCGGCGGCACGCTGTTGCAGATCAGCGCGAAGCAGGTGATGGATGCCGGGGCGCTCCGGACCGCCCTCGACCACCAGGGGATTCACGGGGCGGAGATCCAGCAGTTCGGGGCGGCGAACGAGTACGTGATTCGCGCCCGGGTCGCAAAGGCGGGGAGCGACGCCAACGACACGCAGGCTACCGCAACCGAGGTGGGAAGGGCGCTCGACAGCGTGCTGGGCAAGGGAAATTACGTCATTCAACGGACCGAAGCCGTCGGGCCCAAGGTCGGCGGGGAGCTCCGGCAGAAAGCCTTCCTGGCGATCTTCCTGTCCTTCTTTGCGGTGTTGGCGTATCTGGCCTACCGGTTTGAATGGCGGTTCGGTCTCGCCGCGGTGGTCGCCACCGCGCACGACATTCTGGCGACGATTGCCTTCATCGGGGTGATGCGGCTCGAGGTGAGCCTGGTGGTGGTCGGTGCGGTGCTCTCGATGGTCGGTTACTCCCTGAACGACACGATCATCATCTTCGACCGGGTACGAGAGAACCTCCGCAAGCATAAGAAGGAAACGTTCGCCGATATCCTGAATCGATCGATCAATGAGACGCTGCCCCGGAGCATCCTGACCCACGGCACCAGCCTCGCGACGCTCACCGCCCTCGCCATCTTCGGCGGCGAGGTGATCCGTCCCTTCGCCCTGGTCATGTTCTTCGGGGTGTTCACCGGCACCTTCTCCTCCATTTATATCGCCTCGCCGGTGCTCATGGCGATCGAGCAGCGGTGGCCCGGGCCGGACGCCCGGGGCGCGCGGGCGCCGGCCCAGAAATCCGGCGCGCCCGCGCCGGCCACATCGGGACGAAAAGCACCCTCCCTAGGCTGACCGAGCCGGGGGTGGAACAGCCAGCCGCCCCATGCTGATCGACACGCACTGTCACCTCACCGATCCCGCTTATGATCCGGACCGCGACGCCGTGCTCGCGCGGGCGGAGGCAGCGGGGGTCGAGCGGATCGTGGTCATCGGAGAGTCGCGCGCCTCGGCGGCCGGTGCCCTGGCGCTCGCGGCCGCCGACTCTCGGCTCGCTGCCACCGCCGGCCTTCATCCCCACGAAGCCTCCGCCTGGGACCCCGCCTACGCCGAGTGGCTGGCCGAAGCGCTGCGCCATCCCGCGGTCGTAGCCGCGGGAGAGATGGGGCTGGACTACCACTATGACCACTCCCCCCGGCCGGCTCAGCAGGCTGCGTTCGACCAGCAGCTCTCCATTGCCGAGGCTGCCGGGCGACCGGCGGTTATTCACGCTCGGGACGCCGACGACGACGTGGCCGCCGTACTCCGAAGTCACCCCGGCGTGACCGCCGTCCTTCACTCATTCAGCAGTGGTCTGGGGCTCTTGCGGGCAGGGGTGGGGCTGGGGCACTATGTCTCATTCAGCGGGATGGTCACCTTTCGGAATTGGGCCCTCAACGACGCCATCCGGGAGACTCCGCTGGACCGGATCCTGGTAGAAACCGACGGTCCGTACCTCGCACCAGTTCCGCACCGTGGACAACGGAACGAGCCGGCGTACGTGCGCCGCGTAGCCGAGCAGATCGCCCTGGTGCTGGGCCTCGAGGTTGGCGCGGTCATTGCCGCCACCGGCGCAAACGCCGCGCGAGTGTTCGGGGCGGGGTTGACCAGGGCCGACGACCAGTAGCCGATAACCCATCGCCAACTTCTCCGGAGCTCCCTCGTGACCACTGTTCCGTCCGACATCGCTATCGCGCAGGCCGCGAAGCTGCGCCCCATCGCAGACGTCGCCGCCGAAGTGGGACTCGGCCCGGAAGAGTTCCTGCCGTACGGCCGCTACAAGGCCAAGATCTCTGCGGAAGCCATAAGGGCCCGGAAGCCGAGTGGCAGGCTGGTGCTGGTCACCGGGATCAACCCGACTCCGGCCGGCGAGGGGAAGTCCACCGTTACCGTTGGTGTGACCCAGGCGCTGCGGCGGATGGGGAAGAAGGTGATCCTCTGCATGCGGGAGCCTTCGCTCGGCCCGGTGTTCGGAGTGAAGGGCGGCGCGGCGGGCGGGGGGTACGCGCAGGTCGTCCCCATGGACGAGATCAACCTCCACTTCACCGGCGACTTCCACGCGATCACCTCGGCGCACAACCTGCTCTCGGCGATGCTGGACAACCACCTGCACCAGGGGAACGCATTGAGCGTCGATCCCCGCCGCATCACCTGGCCTCGCACCATCGACATGAACGACCGCGCCCTGCGGTCCATCGTGATCAGCCTGGGGGGAATCAACGCCGGCCCCGTGCGGGAAGACCGGTTCGTCATCGTGCCGGGCAGCGAGATCATGGCGATCCTCTGCCTCGCAACGGACCTCGGCGACCTCGAGGCCAGGATCGGACGGATCATCGTGGGCTACACCCGGGACCGGAAACCGGTCACCGCGGCCCAGCTCAAGGCCGCCGGCGCGATGACGCTGCTCCTCAAGGACGCCATTCTGCCGAACCTAGTCCAGACCCTGGAAGGCGGCCCGGCCTTGGTCCATGGCGGGCCGTTCGGTAACATCGCCCACGGCTGCAATTCGGTCGCCGCAACCCGACTGGCCCTCTCGCTCTGTGACATCGTGCTGACCGAGGCCGGATTCGGAGCCGACCTCGGAGCCGAGAAGTTCTTCGACATCAAGTGTCGTTTTGCGGGGCTCAACCCCGAGGCCGCCATCATCGTGGCCACGGTTCGGGCGCTCAAGATGCACGGCGGCGTGAAGAAGGAAAACCTGGGCACGCCGGATGTCGCGGCGCTCGCGCGCGGGCTCGTCAACCTTGAAGCGCACGTGAAGAACGTGATGAAGTTCGGCGTGCCGCCCGTGGTCGCGCTCAATCGGTTCGTGTCCGACACGCCCGAGGAGATCGATGCCGTGCTGTCGGCCTGCCGGTTGTGGGGCGCCCGGGCCGCTCTGAGCGACGTCTGGGCCAAGGGTGGGGCCGGAGGTGAGGCGGTCGCCCAGGAAGTGCTTGCGATCCTGGCCGAAGGCAAGGCCAAGTTCCGGCCGCTCTACGATGCGAACCTTCCGATCAAGCAGAAGATCGAGACCATCGCGAAGGAGATCTACGGCGCCGACGGCGTCGACTTCACTGCGTCCGCCAGCAAGGCGATCGAACAGATCGAGGGGATCGGCTACGGCAACACGCCGGTGTGCATGGCCAAGACGCAGTATTCGCTTTCGGATGACGCCACCAAGCTCGGCCGGCCCAGCGGCTACCGGCTCACCGTCCGCGACGCTTACGTTTCAGCCGGAGCGGGATTTGTGGTCGCGCTCGCCGGCGATATCATGACCATGCCCGGTCTGTCCAAGACACCCGCCGCCGAAGCGATCCGGGTGCATCCCGACGGCACCATCGAAGGACTCTTCTGACATGGAGCTCGTGTCCACGACCGGCGCCCCCAAGGCTATCGGTCCCTACAGCCAGGGCATCATCGCCGGCGGCCTCGTCTTTACGGCAGGCCAGGTCGCGATCGACCCGGCGACCGGCGACGTAGTCCCCGGTGGGATCGCGGAGCAGACTGCGCGAGTGATGGAGAACCTCGGGGCCATTCTGCAGGCGGCCGGGAGCGGCCTCGACCGGGTGGTGAAAACCACCGTCTTCCTCACCGACATGGCTGACTTCGCCGCCATGAACGAGGTCTATGCCAAGGCCTTCGGCAGTCACCGGCCCGCCCGCTCGACTGTCGCCGTCAGCGGCCTGCCCAAAGGCGTGAAGGTGGAGATCGAAGCCATTGCGACGACGACAGCAAGAAGTGAGAAGTAAGAAGTGAGAAGGGTCGCACGAACGGAGACAACTTCTCACTTCTCACTCCTCACTTCTCACTTGGGTCTGGGAGTGGATCCGTCCTGGTGGACGGGCCGGTCTTCAAAACCGCGATGGAGACGCCTTCGGTGGCTCCGGTGGGTTCGATTCCCACACGCTCCCGCCACTCTCTCCCTGGTTGCACTCCTGGTATGGTCGGTTCCGCTACTCGCTCAGGACTCCACGCTGACTCGCCCCGATAGCGCAGCGCCGGCTGTCCCCGACACCGGATTGGCTGCCGACACCACCCGGCCCGTCGCGACCGACACGACTTCGCCCCCCGGGATAACCGATACCCTCGGGCACAAGCCGGCGGCGGCGCTGTGGCGGTCGCTGGTCCTGCCGGGCTGGGGTCAGGTTCGCCTCGGGCGGAAGCTCACGGCCGGCCTCTTCATCGTGGCGGAAGGCGCGATGGTCGGTCTGGCCCTCAAGGCCAACTCCGACCTGCACTATCTCCGGCGCATCGGCGCCGACACGGCGACGGTCAACGCAAAATCGCAGGACCGCGAGGACTGGCTCGTCCTGCTCGCGGTCAACCATCTGTTGTCGGGGCTCGAGGCCTTCATTGCCGCCAACCTGTCCGACTTCCCCGCTGAGCTCAAGCTCGAGCGGGTTCCCCACGGCGTCGGGGCGTCGGTTCGCCTACCGGTGCATCTCCCATGATCGAGCCTGCCCGCCAGCGGGCGCCCATCGGCGTGTTCGACTCGGGCATCGGCGGGCTCACCGTCGCCAAAGCGATTTACGACCGGCTGCCCGGCGAATCCACCATTTACTTCGGCGACACCGCGCGAGTGCCCTACGGCCCCAAGTCACCCGAGACCGTCCGGCGCTATAGCCTGGAAATCCTGCACTGGCTTCTGGGGCAGGGCGTGAAGGCCGTCGTCATCGCCTGCAACACCAGCACCGCGCATGCATTGGAAACGCTGCGCGACGCATCGCCGGTGCCGGTCGTGGGCGTCATCGAGCCGGGCGCCCGGGCCGCGGTCAGGGCGTCACGCGGCGGCCCGGTCGGGGTTATCGGCACGGTCGGCACCATCGGAAGCGACGCCTATGCCCGCGCGATCCACGCCATTGCTCCCGCGGCGCGGGTCGCGCAGCGGGCCTGCCCCCTGTTCGTTCCGCTGGTGGAAGAAGGCTGGTTCGATCACCCTGCCACCGAGCTTGTCGCCGGCGAATATCTCCAGCCGCTGCGCGAGGCCGCGGTGGACACCCTGGTGCTGGGCTGCACTCACTATCCGCTGCTGAAGCCGCTGCTCCAGCGGGTCATGGGCCCGGCCGTGACGCTGATCGACAGCGCACAGGAGACGGCCAGCGAATTGGCGCGGGTGCTCGAGACCGGCGACCTTGCAGCGGCCGATGGCCGCCCGGTGGTGCACCGGTTCGCCGTGAGCGACGATGAGGCCCGGTTCCGCCTGGTTGGCGCCCGCTTTATTGGGGAGCGGCTGGAGCTGGCTGAAGTGGTCCCGATGGGGTGAACTGGCGTAGCTCGGCCCCGTCCCGGTGCACCACCGCGTAGCGAAACTGATCGAACCAGGCGCCCGGGTTGAGGTAGTGCCGGCCGGGTGCGACCTGAACCAGAGCCGCCCGATGCGTGTGACCGAGGACCAGCAGCTCTATCGAGGAGTTCTCGACCAGCTGCTGCTCGGCCCACGCTCGCTGCCCCGCCGCTGCTGCATCGACCGACGGTCCGTGAACGCCGTGCTCGCCCAGCCTCGCGGAAAGCCGGTGAACCAGTGGGAAGCCAAGCTCGGGATGGAGGGCGCGATATACTGCGGAGGCGGTTCGGCTTGCGACCAGCCGTTGGAGCAGTCGGGTAAGCCGGCGCGGGTTCCGGAGCCCGTCACCGTGGACCGCCAGGACCCGCCGGCCGCCGGCGGTGAATTCCAGCCGGTGCGGCGCATAGCGGAGGCCCACCTCACGGTCCCAGAAATCAAGCCCCCACCGGTCGTGATTGCCACCCACCATGAACACCGGCAGGCGGCGGCTGAGTCCGGCGAGCGCGGCGGCTACGCGAAAGGCATGACGCGGCACCACGCTGCGGTAGGCAAACCAGAACTCGAACAGGTCGCCGTTCACCAATAGCGCGTCGCCCAGCGAGGGGACGACGTCGAGAAATTCGAGCAGCGCGGCTTCGACCGCGGGTGGGGCGTATCCGAGATGGGCGTCGGAGACGACGACGAGAGTCTGTCCCGGCACGGGCCGAAACATGCCGAGGTCGAGATGAGCGAGCAACCCGCGGCCGGGCCGAGCTGCGATGTGCTGGTCCGGGTGAACTACTCCGAGACCGACCAGATGGGCGTTGCCTATCACGCCCGCTATCTGGTCTGGCTCGACGTCGCCCGCTGCGAGTACCTGCGGCAGACCGGCTTGAGCTACCGCGATCTCGAAGCATCCGGCTGCCATCTCGTGGTGGGCGAAGTCGTCATCCGCTACCGCCGGCCGGCCCGCTATGACGACCTGCTCCGCGTTCGCTGCTGGGTTCGGGACGTGGCGTCCCGCCGCGTCGTCTTCGGCTACGCCGTAGAGCACGCCGAGAACGGGCAGTTGCTCGCCACCGCCACGGTCGCCCTGCTCCCGCTGGACGCCGGGATGGCGCTGCGCCGGCTGCCGGACGACATAGCTCGGCGGCTGGTACCGATTCCCGATCCGGTCCGGCTCTGAGGCCGCGCTTGTGCCGCTGCAAGCGGCCCGGGTACCTTCGCTGTCACTCTCGTCGGCGAGGCTCTCCCGTGTGTGATAAGCTCTGATGGCACAACGGTTCCGCCTTTACCGCCTCGGCGAGTTGGTCTATCTTGCCGGCGTCGTGGCGGGGTGCCACTCCGCTCCCGGCCCGCTGGTGCCGGTTGCGGTTGCACCGGTTCCTCCCGAACAGGTCGCCGCCTGGGTCAAGGCCACGGTGCCGACCGATTCCCGCCTCCTCCGTTTCAAGTGGCTGTTCCGGGACGAGCGCTCGAGCGCCGGTGGACGTGGCAGTGCCCGCATCGCCCCGCCGGACTCGCTCCGATTCGACATCGCGGGCCCGTTCGGCAGCAATCCAGCCGCCGCCGCCGTGGTGGGTGACTCGCCCCTTTGGGTCGAGCCGGAGGACGTGATCAAGAAGCTGGTGCCGAACTATCCGCTCATGTGGGCCTTGCTGGGCGTTGCCCGCCTCCCTGATTCCGGGGCCGTGCTGCGCGGCGTGTCCGAGGGCAACACGACCACTTGGCAGTACGCACTCGGCGCCGACACCCTGGAGTACGTGCGCAGCAGCGGGAGTCCCGGCAAGCTGCTGGCCGAGGTGCGGCAGGGCGGCAAAGTGGTGGGCCGCGCCGAGACCCGGTTTGGGGACGACGGTTCGCCGGTCACGGCCAGGCTCACAGTGCCCTCCGTCCCCGCTCGGCTCGACCTCACTTTTCTCTCGATCACTCGGAGCGCCCGGTTTGCGCCGGCTATTTGGCAGCCTCGCCAGCAGCATTAGCTGCCTCGCGCTCAGCGGGTGTCTCTACGGATTTGCCGGCGGCGGGCTGCCCCCCGGCATCAAGACCGTGGCGGTGCTACCATTCGACAACCTGACGCCAGAGCCGACACTCACCCAGGAAGTGCAGAACGCGGTACGCGACGCGGTGCAGGGGCGTCTCGGCCTGCGTCAGTCGGGGGAGACTTCGGCCGACGCCGTCGTACGCGGCTCCATTCAGCGCTACGAGCCCGATCTCCCGGTGGCCTATCAAGGGGTCCAGAACAATCAGGTGGACGTCTCCCGTCGTCTGGTCCAGATCACGGTGAGCGTCGAGATCACCAATCAGCACACCGGGAAGACGTTGTGGGAGCGAAGCGCCCTCAGTCTCCAGGGCGACTACAACCCCGGCCAGGAGCAGGCCGGCCGGCAGAAGGCCTATGCCCAGCTGGTGACCAACATCGTGGAAGGAGCCCAATCCCAATGGTGAGCCCGTCCCGCGGCGACCGCCGGGGTGGCAGCACGCTCGGCTGCTTGGTCTCGCTGCTCGTCTTCGTTGCCGCCCTCTACTACGGCGTCCACATCGGCGAGGTCTACGTGCGCTACTATCAGCTCGTCGACGAGATGAAAGTGAACGCACGACTCGCGCCCACCCTCGCCGATGACGTGATCCAGCGCCGGCTCCAGGCCAAGGTCCAGGACGTCTTCGGCGATGAGACCTCGATGAAGTTCCGGATCATCCGCGGCGGCCGCACGCGCACCATCACGATCGAGACGCAATACCGCGACAGCGTCAACCTGCCGCTGTTCAAGCGCAGCTTCGAGCTCAAGCCGAGGGCCGAAGAGCCCATCTGAGGTGACGCCCGTGCCTCGCCCCGACGGTCGTTCCAACGATCAGTTGCGTCCCCTGGTGCTCGAGCGAGCCGCCAATCCCTACGCCGAAGGCTCCTGCCTCATCCGCATGGGCGGAACCCTGGTGCACTGCACCGCGACGGTCGAAGCCGGCGTGCCCGGCTTCAAAAAAGGCTCCGGGGAAGGCTGGGTCACCGCCGAGTACGCCATGCTGCCTCGCGCCACGCTGGAGCGGACCCCGCGGGAGCGGGCCGGCCCCGGTGGCCGCACCCAGGAGATTCAGCGGCTGGTCGGGCGCTCGCTCCGGGCCGCGATGGCGACCATGGCCTTCGGCGAGTTCACCATCCGGATCGACTGTGACGTGCTCCAGGCGGATGGCGGGACCCGGACCGCGAGCATCACCGGTGGCTGCGTCGCCCTCGCCGACGCGTGCAGGTGGCTCAGCGAGAAGACCGGGGTTCCGTCGCCCTTTGGCCGCCTGGTCTCGGCCGTGTCGGTCGGGATCGTCGAACGTGAGCTCCGGCTCGATCTTGCCTATCTCGAGGACCGCGACGCCGGGGTCGACGCCAACGTGGTCATGCTCGAGCCCGCCCAGTTCGTCGAGGTGCAAGGCACCGGGGAGCACGGGACTTTCAGCCGAGCCGAGCTCGACAACCTGCTCGATCTGGCCGAACGAGCCTGCACCGAGCTCTTCGCCGCACAACGGCGCACGCTCGGCTGGTGAGGCTGCTCGTCGCCACTCGGAGCGAGGGGAAGCAGCGCGAAGCGCGGCGTCTCCTGGAGGCCGGCGGCATCGAGGCGCTCTTTCCGGATGACGCCGGCCTGCCGCCCGGTCCGGCCGAGGACGGGCTCGAGCTGGGCGAAAGCTTCGAGGCGAACGCCCGGGCCAAGGCGGAGTACTTCGCCCGGCGGAGCGGGCTTCCCACCGTGGCCGACGACTCCGGCCTCGAGGTCATCGCGCTGGGGGGGCTTCCCGGCGTTCGGTCCAAGCGCTGGGCCGCGGCCACGGCCGGCGGCGTGGAGCTCGACCAGGCCAACAACGCCGAGCTCTTGCGGCGGCTGCTCGGTGCGCCGCCGAGTCGCCGGCGGGCCCGGTACCGTTGCGTGCTCGCCTATCTCGCGGCGCCGGCCGGAGTGCCCGCGTTCTTCGAGGGGGCCTGCAGCGGCACGATTCTCGAGACCCCACGGGGGCAGGGCGGATTCGGCTACGACCCGCTGTTTTTCTCGGACGATCTCGGTAAGAGCTTCGGTGAGGCGACTGACGCGGAGAAGGACGGGGTCAGCCACCGTGGGCGCGCCTTCCAGGCCTTGATCGAGGGGCTCGCAGGCCGGTAGGTCGGGCGCGATCACCAGGCCCTGGCCCTCATGCAGGGTGACCTAACTCTTCAAGGATCGGAGCCGCCTCTGAGGGACCCAGGTCATGGAGGCATCCCGACGGAGACCACATCGGGCCAGCTCGCAGGAGGCCCGCATGAACGGTTTTACTTGGCCCAGCTCGACGTCCTGCGCGGGCTGGCGGTCCTTGCCGTGGTCGCGTTTCACACCCACCTCCCCTGGAGTTCCGGCGGCTTCCTCGGCGTGGACATCTTTTTCGTCCTCTCCGGTTTTCTGATCACCCGCCTGCTGGTGGTCGAGCTGCGGACCACGGGATCGATTGCCTGGCGAGCATTTGAAGCGCGTCGGGTGCGCCGACTGTGGCCGGCCTTGGCTCTGGTCATCGTGGGCACGCTGGTGCTGGGTGTGCTCCTGGGATCTCCCCTGGATTGGCAACAATTGATGCGGGATGCTGCCGCTAGTGCCGTCTATGCGGTGAATCTGAGATTTGCTCACCGCAGCGTGGATTATTTCGCTCAGTCGTTGGAGAAGAGTCCCTACCTGCACCTCTGGTCACTGGGAGTGGAGGAGCAGTTCTACGTTGCCTGGCCCCTGATTCTTCTCGGCGTGGCCTACCTCGCACGACGACAGCGGCTGGACGAACGGCGCACCCTTGGCGCGGCGATCGCTGTCCTCGGAACGTTGTCCCTGGTGCTGATGATCCGGCTGGTTCAGCAGCAAAGCGCTCAGGTGTTCTTCCTGACTCCCGCCCGGCTGTGGGAACTCGCCGCCGGCGGCCTCATCGGCCTCCGCGCCGTCTCGGCCTCTGCCGGCAGCCCGCAGACAGGTCATCTGTATGTCGCGCTCGGGCTCCTGCCGTTCATCGGCACAATCTTTTTCCCCAGCCTGCGTTTCGGGCAGCCAGTCCTGCAGACCATAGCTCCTGTCGCAGGCACCGCCCTGCTGCTGGAGGGCATTCGGCGGGGATCCCGACTCCCGATTCCGACCGGTATCGCCAGCGCGCTCGCGTGGATTGGTTTGTATTCCTATGGTTGGTACCTGTGGCACTGGCCGCTGATCCTGGGCGCGAAGCTCTTTTGGCACACTAACGACTCCCGCTATCTGATCGCGGCGAGTGCGTTGGCATTGGGCATTGCGGTGGCCAGCAAGCGCTGGCTCGAGGATCCTATTCGCTTTCGCACCGCCAGCTCGCCGTTGGGTCGGCTACCCACTTGGGGCGTTATCGTCAGCGCGATCGCCGTGGTAGCTGTCGCCCTCGCGGCAAATAAGCTGCTCGCGCGCCGCGCGCTCGAGAATCAGCAGGTGCGAGGGTTGGCAGCGTTGCGACGTTACAAGCCGCTGGGAGGACCCGCGCAGTGTCCTCACGGCACGATGACTGACGATTGTGTGCTGGGGGATGTCTCATCGCCGCTGGTGGTCGTCGTGAGTGGGGACTCTCATGCCCAGCACTGGTTGCCGGCGTTGGACTCCGCCGGCCGTGCCCTGGGCCTGAAGGTGGTGACGCATATCCTGGGAGCGTGCCCACCTTGGCCGCTCCGACTTCGTAACATGCACAACAACTATGAAGACACAGCGTGCGAACGGCACCAGCGCCAGCTCGTCAGAACCGTGGCAGCAGACGGCGCCGTGGCTCTGGTGCTCGCAAGCTCCGAAGGCTCTGCGGAGCGTCTGATCGGCCCGCTGATGGCGAAGGAGCGCGATCGAACGTGGAAGCAGGGTAGCAAGACGTTGCTTGCAAGTCTGCCGAAGACCGTGAGAGTGATACTGGTCGAGAAGTCGCCCTACATCGTCTTTGATCCGTTGGCGTGCCTGGCGCGTAACGCCTTCTGGGGCAGCTTGCCGGCATGTGACGCCGACTCCGCCTCGGCAGCGGAATCGGCGGTGCGGTACACCAAACTTGAGCTAGATGCTGCCACGGAGTCGGAGCGTGTCCGGCTGTTTCGGACGATAGGTCCGGTGTGCTCCTCCGGGTCGTGCAGGGCGCTGATTGGAGACATTCCCGTCTTCCGCGACGAACACCATTTCACGTGGCGCTATGCGCTGAGCCAGACAGGGCGCTGGATTCCCTATCTGCGCTGGGCTACTGGCTTGGATCTGAGCGATTCATCCGCCGTGGTGTCATGGCGGGATGCCGTCGCTCGCGAGGGTCGTGGAGTACCGGATTGAGCAACACGCCGCTATTCTCGGCGAAGCTGGGTGTTCTAGCGTATTGAAGCGAAGTAAGCCGTTGCACTTGCGGGGTGTGGCGCAGTCCGGTAGCGCGCCTGCTTTGGGAGCAGGAGGTCCCGGGTTCGAATCCCGGCGCCCCGATCCGCGACTCTCTTGAAATGACCCACCTCAACACCTTCCTCCGCCTCGGGGCCGCCATCCTCGTAGGCGGCACGATCGGCCTGAACCGCGATTTGCGGGGCAAGCCGGCCGGCGTGCGGACCCACGCGCTCGTCGCCCTGGGCTCCGCTCTGGCAACAAGCGTCCTCGAGGGCGAAGGGAAGGATCCAGCGGCGGTGAGCCGGGTGATTCAGGGCATCATTACCGGAATTGGTTTTCTGGGCGCGGGGGTCATCCTGCATCCCGAAGGCGGCAGCGTCGTGCGCGGACTCACCACCGCCGCTTCGATCTGGGTGGTGGCCACGCTCGGTATCGCGTGCGGAGCGGGGCAGTGGGTTCTGGCCGGGGCCGGGACGGGTTTTACTCTCACGGTCCTGGTGCTCGGCGGGCCCTTGGAGCGCGTGGTACATCGAATCCGTCGGCGGGCCGCGGGCGAGAAGCCGCCTCGCGCTCGGTCCTCAGGGACCGGGTCTGACGGTGCGGGGTCGGGTTAGGAAGCGCCGCGCCGGGCGGCGCGGTCCTGCTCCTCTTTGATTTGGCGCTCGATGGCGGCGTTCATGTCGGCTGATCGTTCCCGGCGCGCCGCCGCGAGACCGCAGATCCGCACGTCGTGCGGGCCGGTCATGGGACACGCCGGGGTCGATTTGTGGGTGGTGAGGTCAGCCATGCGGCCAATATAGCGGCGGCCTCCCCATGGATCCCCGGAAAGTCGTCGGCGTTTGGAGTCCGGTCCGGTTAGATTTGCGCGCTTGGCGCGCCCAGTCGCCCGTGCCGTAACGCGCGCCGGCAGCAGTTCTTGCGATCGATGCGCCCGTAGCTCAGCTGGATAGAGCATCTGCCTTCTAAGCAGAATGTCGCAGGTTCGAGTCCTGCCGGGCGCGCTCCTCGGGAAACTCCCTTGCGGGGGTTGACTCCGCCGGACGCTTCGGTAGATTGTCGGTCCCGCACGAAACCTGTGCCAAGTCCACGCGAAAACAGCTCGTTGTGCTTGACCCAGGTTGCGGAGCCAGTTATTCTTATGGGCTGTCGGCGAATTCTGCCGGCTCATGCTCTTTGACAAGTGAAGTGAGCAGAGGTGTTATGGGGTGCGGACCCTCCGATCCGATCGGACACAGAGGCCGGTCGGGAAGGGTACGAAACTCTGTCAACACGTGATTCGGACGACAGAACCAGGTCGTTCGGACTAGGGCTATATCAGACTGTTCATCATTGGAGAGTTTGATCCTGGCTCAGGACGAACGCTGGCGGCGTGCCTAACACATGCAAGTCGAACGGGACCGGGGGCAACTCCGGTTCAGTGGCAGATGGGTGCGTAACACGTGAG
>Ga0137403_10000725_pt1 | contig 42497 bp, 32 predicted proteins | sample CZOMad2_1_16fung_FD_122057 | JGI IMG/M metagenome (GOLD analysis project Ga0137403, IMG submission 122057) | Vadose zone soil fungal communities from Angelo Coast Range Reserve, California, USA - CZOMad2_1_16fungal (Hybrid Assembly) | ecosystem: Environmental > Terrestrial > Soil > Vadose zone...
CCTTCTGGACCCCGTACCATCTGGTGCACTTCGAGACGCCGTTCTCGATCGCGCGCGTCGTCCTCTTCGGCGACGAGTTGGCCCCGCCGCTGGACGGGCCGGTGGTCGAAGTGTGCGCCGTCGCCAAGCGTGATCTCAAGGCCGGCGAAGTGCTCGACGAGTATGGCATGTACATGACCTACGGCGAGGCCGCGAACGTCGAGGAGATGTGCGCGGGCCGCTACCTTCCCGAGGGGCTCGTCGAGGGATGCAAGCTGACGCGCGACATCCCCAGGGACCAGGTGCTGACCTACGCCGACGTCGAGCTGCCCGAGGGGCGGATCGCCGACGCGCTGCGAGCGGAGCAGTACCGGCATTTCCGGGGCGAGACCTGGCTCGAGGAGCACCTGGTGCAGGGAGGGGGCCGGAGCGCGGCCAAGGCGGCCGCCGAGGTGCGTGCCTGAGGCGTTCCGGAGAGGTGTCGGGCGGTGATTGAGGAGGTGGTCGCGTGAAGGTCGTAATCTTCTGCGGTGGATTGGGGATGCGGCTTCGCGAGTATTCCGAATCCATCCCGAAGCCGATGGTGCCGGTCGGCTATCGCCCCATCCTCTGGCACGTGATGCGCTACTACGCGCACTTCGGCCACAAGGAGTTCATCCTCTGCCTCGGGTACAAGGGCGACTCGATCAAGAAGTACTTCCTCGAGTACGACGAGACCGTCTCGAACGACTTCGTCTTCAGCGGAGGGGGCAAGAAGATCGACCTGCTCGCGAGCGACATCGACGACTGGAAGATCACCTTCGTCGACACGGGCCTGGCCTCGAACATCGGCATGCGTCTGAAGGCGGTGCAGCCGTACCTCAGGGGTGAGGAGATGTTCCTCGCCAACTACAGCGACGGCGTCTCCGACCTGCCGCTGCCTGCGATGGTCGACTTCATGGAGAAGCGGCCCGAGGCGGTGGCCTGTTTCGCCGGCGTCGCGCCCTACGCCACCTACCACCTCGTCAGCCTCGAGGACGACGGCAGGGTGAAGAGCATCCGGCACGTCAAGGACTGGGGCATGCGCATCAACGGCGGCTACTTCGTGCTCCGGCCGGAGATCTTCGAGTGGATGAGGGCGGGTGAAGAACTGGTGCAGGAGCCCTTCCAGCGCCTCGCTGCCGCGGGCAAGCTGCTCTCCTACTCCTACGACGGGTTCTGGGCGTGCATGGACACGTTCAAGGACAAGCAGCTGCTCGAAGACCTCTACACCCGCGGCCAGGTGCCCTGGGAAGTATGGAAGAACCACCCCCCGCCGGACGGGGCGCGCTGAGCATGCACAGAGTCTCCCTGTTTTCCGAGGGCGGGCCGAGGCGGGTGCTCGTTCTCGGGGCGCACTGCGACGACGTCGAGATCGGCTGCGGCGGGACGCTGCTGCGGCTGGCCAGCGAGCGCTCCGACCTCGAGGTGTGCTGGGTAGTGTTCAGCTCCACGCCCGATCGCGCCAGGGAGGCCCGCGCCTCGGCGGCCGCGTTTCTCCAGGGAATGGCGAGGTCCCAGGTGATCGTGCGCGATCATCGCGACGGATATCTCCCTCACTCCGGCGCCGTGGTGAAGGACGAGTTCGAGGCCCTCAAGCGCGAGTACTCACCCGACCTGATCTTCACCCACTACCGGCACGACCTGCACCAGGACCACCGGTTCGTCAGCGAGCTGACCTGGAACACCTGGCGCAGCCACTTGATCCTCGAATACGAGATCCCGAAGTATGACGGCGACCTGGGCGCGCCGAACTTCTTCGCGCCGCTAGCGGCGGCCACGCTGGAGAGGAAGATCGCCCTCTTGCTCGAGCATTTCCCCACGCAGGCCGGCAAGCCCTGGTTCACCGCCGACCTGTTCCGGGCGCTCCCCCGCATCCGGGGCATGGAAAGCGCCGCTCCGGAGGGCCTGGCCGAGGCCTTCTATTGCCGCAAGGCGGTCTTCTAGCCGGAACCGCTCGCCGGCTCGGCTGCCCTCTGGATGGCCGGCTCGACGCGCTCGAGCCAGCACTCGCGCCAGAACGGGTGGATGGCGCGCGGGCAGAACCAGCGGCGCAGGCTGAGGTCGCCGGAGCACACTACGCCCTCGAGCGTGACGGCCTCGCTCTTCAGCACCACCATGCTGCCGTCGCGATCGTTGATGAAGCGGCTCAACCGCAGGCGCACGCGGAACGTCCCGCCGCAGTAGGGCAGCATCTCGCGGTCGAACCAGAGGCCCCTGTTGCGCCCCTCCGCGTTCAGCGTCGCGGCGATCTCCTCCTTCGTCTTGACGCGGACGAGCTCACCGGGCCGCAGCTCGAGGGACTTGAAGACGACGCCCTTCTTCGCGGTGCCCGGCACGTGAACATCCGGGACCAGGCCCAGCTTGCGCATCGGCTCCTTGAGGGCGGCCCGGGCGGTCACGCGCAGGAAGCGCCCGAGGGAGACGTTGCCCGAAGTGTATTCGCGCACGTACACGCGCGGATCCCAGAGCTTGAGGTGCTCGGTGCACTTCGTCAGATCGGTGGCCTGGCACCTGTAGCGCTGCTTGTCCTTGCCGTTCACCTGGACGGTCGATCGCGCGTGCCGGGAGGTTCGCTCGATCAGGGCAGACAGCTCGCCGGGCGGGAAGGGCGGGCGTGGAGGCTCCTGCGGCGAGACCTTGCGCAGCCAAGCCTCCTTCCAGAACAGGCGGCACTCGGCCTGGCAGCCGTCGTGCCTGGAGCCGTCGCAGCGCAGGTCCTCGAGCAGGACCGAATCGTGAAGCCGCCGGCTTCCCGTGTAATGGATCGTGTCGCAGACTTTCTCGGCGCGCCGTTCCACGGTAAAGCGGCGGCCGCAGTAGGGCACCATCTCCGGCATGAAGGGGAGACCGAGCAAGGCACCCCGTTCGTCCAGGGTGGCGAGGATCTCGGAGGGACCCTTGACTTCGACCAGGTCGCCATGGCGCAACGCCTGTTGTGACATGACCCCCCTCTTGGTCGGAGCTGCCGAGCGCTGGCCGGCGGCCCAAGGAGATGAGACCCTCGTCTCACACTACGAAGGCCGGAGGGCAGAGGTATGGTGGAGACGCTGTAAAAAGTTAACTATTTTGCTGGTCGTCCTATCCGAGCGTGCGAGATGAATGGGGCTGGAGGATGAGAAAGCGGGTGCGTCCTTCGGAGCTTTCCTCGATCACGAGCGCGGCTCCACTTGCCCACCTGATCCGGGGCAGCGGCGGCAGCGTGCTGCAGCTCTCGATGCGCCGCATGCACGACCTCGTCGCTTTCTGCCTGCCCTACGAATTCGAGGATGTAGTCGCGGACGTGACCGGGGCCGACCGGGTGGAACCCGAAAACTACCGCGCGCTCGAATTCGCCCGGCGCGCGTACAAGCTGCTGCGCCTGACCACGCGCTCGCGGCGTCTGGCCCGAGCGCTAGCACCCCGGCCCGGCGCACTCCGGCTGACGCGCGACTACGAGCTCTTCTTTCCCGCATTCAACAACGCTTTCGAGCTTTTCTCGCTCTTCTCGGTGCCCGACTGGCGGCAGCGTTGCCGGGTGGCCGCCTGCTTCATCAGCGAGATCTGGGCAAACGACGTCCCCGAATATCTGCTCGAGTTGTTGGCGGGATTCGATCATCTCTTCCTCGGAGTGCGCCACCCCACGCAGGAGGTGGCGCGGATCGTCGGCCGGCCCTGCACCTACCTGCCGCTCGCCGTCGACGTGCTCCGCTTCGCGCCCCAGCCGCACGCGCCGCCCCGAGCCATCGACGTCTGCAACATCGGCCGGCGATCGCCGGTGACGCATGAGGCCCTGCTCCGGCTCGCGCGCGAGCGGCGCATCTTCTACTACTACGACACGGTGCGCGCGAGCGGCGAGAGCGGAAAGCAGATGACCTTCAGGGTGAACAACGCCAGCGAGCACCGGCTGCTGCTGGCGAGCCTGTTGCAGCGGAGCCGCTACTACCTGGCGAACCGCGCGCGGGTGAACGAGCCGGAGATCATCGAGGGAAGGGAGGAGATCTCCTCCCGCTTCTACGAAGGCGTGGCGGCCGGCGCGGTCCTTTTGGGCGAGGCTCCCCAGTCAGACGAGTTCCGCAGGCAGTTCGACTGGCAGGACGCGGTGATCCGCTTGCCCTTCGACTCTCCCGACACGGGAGAGATCCTCGAGGCGCTCGACGCCGATCCGCAAAGGATCGAGCGCATCAGGCGCGAGAACGTGCACCACGCGGCCCTGCGCCACGATTGGGTCTACCGGCTGCATACGGTGTTCGACACTCTGGGCTTGCGGCCGACCGAAGCGATGCTCGCGCGCGAGGAGCGGCTGCGCGCGCTCGCCGCCGCTGTCTTTCGCGCACGCGGCGACGCCGCCTGACTGCACCCGGTCCAAGTCACTTGAAGTGTGCGGCCGAGCCGACGAAAAGAGAGCTAGAGCTGACGCCCGCGGCGTTCGGGATGTGCCAGTTCCAGTGTTCGGTGGTCAGATCGGGGTTGTAGAAGTGAGCCGCTCCGTCCCCGCTATCCATACGGTCGCTGTCTACGTCGCCGGTATGGAAGACGAAGTCGTAGATTGCTCCACTCGGCGCTCCGGTCGCAAAACCGTCGACCGGACCGATCCCCATCGTGAGGGCAGCGATGGTCAACCCGTTGGCCGAGGCTGGCGTGATGATCGGCGAGTCGGGCAGATCGTAAGCGGCCGAAGTAGCCGGCGCGGCGCCGACCTGGGTCTGGATGTGCCCGTCTTCGGGTGCCGCGGACGCTCCAACGATGTCGTATAGCAAGATCGTCCTGTTGGCCGGCACAGCGCTGAAATGCAGGGTCACCTTCAGGTTGATCCCGCTGACCGGGTTGTCAGCGTGCCAGATATGCGGGCTGGTGGTCGACCGGACGTAAGTGTTGCCGTTGCTGTCCGTGATCGAGGTCAGATTCGGATCGTCGTTGACCCTGACGACGATCAGGTTGCCCTGGCTGGGAAACTGAGCGACCCAGGTCGCGGGCGGCGCGCCGTTGGTCTCGTGAACCAGGCTGACGATGCGGATGCCGGAGGCAGCCGGCGCCGTCCCTGCCGCGGCGGCCTTCAATGCGACCGCGACTCCGTTCCAGGTATCGCTCCCCCCTCCAGTGAGGGTCATTCTTGGATTGATCGCGGCGGCCGTCGGCTGGACGAAATACATCGACCCGTGCGGGAGCGACGCGCTGTTGGTGCCGATCGAGGCGTCGAGCAGGGTGAAGCTCCCGCCTGCGGCAACGGTCGTGGGCACCGCCGCGAAGGGGGTCGAGTCATCCGCGAAGTAGGCCCAGATCAGGTTCCCCCCGGCCGCGTCGTTATTGGCCGGGGTGAAGCTGCCCGTCGAAACCGTGCCATTGTTCGCAATTGCTCGACCGGCTCTCCCGTTGACCGGCGTGACGGTGGCGACATTGTAGAACTCCGAGACGGTGTACTGGAAGAGGGTCACGAACCCGTTCAGCGTTACCGTGATCGTGTGGAGTCCTGCGCTCGCATTCGGGTGGACGAAAATCTGCGAGAACGCCGTGCCCCCGTCGGTCGTGGTCACGTCGGGCGTGCTGGACCAGGTGTCTCCGGACGAGTCCGTGATGGCCGTGACCGCCATCGAGGGCGAAAACGGGTTCGCGCCAAAGGTGACTCCGAGGATCAGGCAGTTCCCAGCAAGAACTTTGTTGGGCAGCGTGAACTTGTAGTCGTTCCCGGTGCCGCCGTTCTGCTCGTTGGACGAAGACGCCGTGTGCTGGACCAGCGTCGGCGTGGCGGACGAGGGCGGCGGGAACGTCGTGGCAGTCGCGTTGTTCGAATAGCCACTCAGGTTTCCAGCCGCATCGGTGGCCCGCACCCGGTACGTATAGGACGTGGAGGCGAGAAGGCCGCTATCGCTGTAGCTGTTTCCGGCCGGCGTTGCGATCTCGGCGAAGCTCGTGCAGCCTGCTCCTTGGCATCGCTCCACCCGGTAGCCGGTGACACCTGCGCTGCTCGTCGAAGCCGTCCAGGTGAGATTGATCTGCGATGCGCTGACCGCGGTGGCCGCGAGGTTGGTCGGTGGCGTAGGAGGCTGCGCGACCGCAGGCGTGGTGGTGGAGGCCGGTATCGAGTAGCCGCTCAGATTGCCCGCTGAATCCGTCGCGCGAACGCGATAGCTGTAGGACGTACTCGCTTGAAGCCCGGTGTCGCCGTAGCTCGTTCCGGTTGGCGTGGCGATCTGCGCGAAGTTCGTGCATCCCGCATCCTGGCACCGCTCCAACAAGTAGCCGGTCACTGCGACGTTGTCCGTGGAGGCAGCCCACGAGACATTGATCTGGCTGCTGCTCGCGGCAGTCGCCACGAAGTTGCCGGGAATCGTCGGCGGCTGGGTGTCCGCCGGCGTGGTGCCACTGGCGACGTTCGAGTAGGCGCTCAGATTCCCTGCCGTGTCCGCTGCCCGGACGCGATAGCTATAGGCGGTGTCCGGCGCGCACGTCGTGTCCGCGTGGGTCGTTCCTGTCAGCGCGGCAATTTGCGTGAAGTTGGTGCACCCGGCGCCCTGGCAGCGCTCCACGCGATATCCGGCGATGCCTTGGTCGCTCGTCGAAGCCGTCCAGCCCAGGTCGATCTCGACGCTGCTGGCGGCGGTCGCGGTCAGGTTCCCCGGCGCGGTCGGAGGCTGCGCCGACACGCTCCGGAACGCCACCATCTGCATGACCCACTCTCCGGCGCCCGTAGCAGTTCCGCGGTAGGTGCCCGCCGAGGCGACGACCCGGTCCTCGGCGATGTCCGAGTCCGGGCTCGTGATGACCCTGCTGGTGAATCCGGCGCCAGGCGTGTTCGTCCAGCCAGTCGTCAAGTTGGCGGCGAACAGCAGCTCGTTGGCACCGGTGGTCGTGAGCGGCCCGCTGTCGTTGGTGGCACTATTCCCCCATGCCTCCGCGGTCGCGTCGAGCGGCGCGATCGGGTCGAGCCCGGCGTACTCGAGGATGCGAACGTCAACGTATACGGCGGCCACGTTGAACTCGACCGTGACCGAGTTCGCCCCGGCCGCCGCTGCCGCGATGTTCCTCGCGTAATAGATCGATTGTGTGACGACGCCCGGGTACGCCGTCGGACCGACCGCGCGCGCGTAGCTGTTCCCTTGCGTGTCGGTCACCGAGCTCACGGTGGCAGTGGTGTCGTTCCACCCGACCGCGATGACGTTCAGGTCTCCAGCCGCCTGCGCCGCGGGGAAGGTCACCGTGACCGACGCCGAGTCATCCTGCGGAGTCGCGGACGCCACCTGCACGAACTTGATCGGGGTCGTGAGCCGCGGGTCGCGCACGCTGCCAGCACTCACCTTCAGAGGGCTGCCCGAGTCACCCCCGCAGGCGGCCAGTGACGCGGCGGCGAGCGCGCTCAGAGCAAAACGGAAAGACCGCGCGCCCGGCAGACGACGGGCAGACCCCGTCCCTGTGAAAGTGTTCATGCGCGACACCTACCTACCCAAGGACGACCCTGGCAATCGCCAAAATAGCCGACCCCCCTCCTGAGAGGACCCGGCCCGGGCAAGTGTTGCGTCCTCGTCAACATCCCGCGACGCGCCGGACGTAATCGGACAGCGCCAGCACAGAGGTCAGCCCTGGCGATTCGATCCCGTACAGGTTTACGAGCCCGGGCGCGCCGTGCTCTGCCGGGCCCTGGACCTGGAAGTCCGACGCGGCAGCGCCGGCCGGCGCCGTCTTGGCGCGTACGCCGGTGAACCCCGGCGACAGCGAGCCCTCGGGCAGCCTGGGGTAGTACCTGCGGATCGCCTGGTAGAAACCGGGGGCCCGCGACTCGTCGAAGGAGTACTCGACCCGGTCCGTCCACTGCACGTCGGGTCCGAAGCGGGCCTGGCCGGCGAGGTCCAGCGTCAGGTGCGTGCCGAGGCCGCCCGGCACGGGCACGGGATAGACGAGATGCCGGAACGGGGCGCGTCCAGCCATCAGGAAATAGTGCCCCTTGGCGAAGTGCTGCGGGGGGACGGAAGCCGGCGGAACGCCGTCGATGCGCCGCGCCACCTCCTGCGCCCATGGGCCTGCGCAGTTCACCACCAGACGGAAGCGCGCGGCGAAAGGCTCGCCGACCCCCGCCAGCAACTCGACGCCTTCCGGGCAGACCCGGCCCGAGATCACCGGGGTGGCGACCGCAATCTGTGCGCCCGCCGCCTCGGCGTCGCGGCGCAGCGCAGCCATCAAACCGTGGCTGTCGATGATCCCGGTCGACGGCGAGAGCAGCCCGCGCACGCAGGACACCTCCGGCTCGAGCTTGCGCACCTCCGCCTGCGAAAGCAGGACCAGGTCCGTGACGCCATTCGCTTCGGCGTTCGCCTTCAGCCGTCCGAGCGCCGGCACCTCCTCCTCGGCAGTGGCGACGATGAGCTTGCCGATGCGGGCGTGCGCGATGCCCTGCTCGGCGCAGTATCGGTAGAGCGCTAGCTTCCCCTCCACACACAGACGCGCCTTCAGCGAGCCGGGCGGGTAGTAGATGCCGGCGTGGATCACTTCGGAGTTGCGCGAGCTGGAGTGGAAGCCGGCGAAGCGCTCGGATTCGAGGACGAACACCTCGCGGCCCGCGCGCGCCAGCGCCCGCGCCACACCGAGGCCGACAACCCCCGCGCCGATGACGGCGACGTCCGCCAGCTCGGTCATGGAGAGTACCCGTCTTCCAGTGATCGCCTCGCGCAGGCTAGGACGTTGGTCATTCTGCTCGCGACCGGCCTGGCCGTCCATGCGCTGGGCAGAAAAGCGCATCGAGGTTCGACGACTTCCGTCCCATCTGCAAATCCTCGCGCCGGCGGTAAGCGGGCGGTAATAAGTGCAGTGCCGTTGGGCGTGATGCCGATAGCTTTTACAGGGAAGGTGTTAGGCACAGCTCAGGCGCGGGCCCGATCGTCGCCAAGAAGCCAATAAAATCGTCCGTCGGCATCCTTGCCGATACGCCGGGGGCCGTCTCCAGAACTGGCAGGCGGGTTGCTACGCACCCGCTGAGCGGCACAGGAGACCACCGATATGAACCTCGTTGAGCGCGACGAACGCCGCCGGCGCTGCGTTACCGGCCGCTTCCTGGGTAGTCTGCTCCTGGCCACTCTTGTCCCGGGCGTGGCGATTGCGCAAGGAATCTCCGCATCCTCCAGCTTTCAAGGCGCGGAGAATCCCCTCAACGAGAATGGCGCATGGTCGGCCCTGACGTCGATGTCCCCCCAAGGCACCCGGTTCCAGAAGAACAACGGGGCCTTCCCCAACCAGGCCGTCGGGCCGGGGAATAATCATGCGGGCGCCCGCACCACGGTGGCCGTCGGGGACGACCACTACTCTGAAATCGTCGTCGGGCATCTGGACAACACCAACAGCTATGTGGGGCCGTTCGCTCGCATCCAGCCATCGGGTTCAGCGATCGATAGCGGCTACATGTGGTGGGGGAGCCTGACGGGAGGAGTCAACAACTGGCTCTATCGTATCGACGCGAACGGAACCAGCTACACCGCGATCGGCATCCTCCAGCATTCGCCGTTCGCCGACGGAGACCGGCTCCGGCTCGTCGCGCGCGGCCCGGTGCTCTACGGGATCAAGAACGGGGTCCGCGAGTTCATCTACAACACCGGTCCCGACACCATCAGGTACTCAGCGGGAACGTCGGGGATGCTCGCGTATGTGAACGCCGGCACTACGAACCTGACCAACGCGACGATCGCCTCGTGGGCAGGCGGCCCTGCTCCCGCCTCGTCCGGGACCTGGGCCTCGTCGACCTTCGCTGGAACCGAAGATCCGCTGGACGAAGGCGACCGCTGGTATCCGCTGCCAGGCTATTCTGGATTCAGGAAAGCGGGCGTCGCCATCGGCAAGGATGGGGGCCACAACGGCTCAGGCGTCTGGAGCATCGCGCCGCCCGCGAAGCAGTATTCCGAAGTCACGCTGGGCACGGTGGCCACCGGAGGCGGTGGGCCGATCGTCCGAATCGATCGCACCAACCTCAAGCAGACGGGATGGCTGCTATTCCTCTGGGCCGACAACCCGACCCAGTCGGCGATCTTCAAGGTCAACACGGACGGGTCCTTCACCGCCGTTCGCCAATTCGCCGCCACTCTCGTCACCGGAGACAAGTGGAGGCTGACCGCCGACGGGAACACGCTCGAGGTCTTCAGGAACGGTGTCTCCCAGCTCACGTACACGACTGACGGTTCCTATGCCACAGGGGACGTCGGGATCTGGACCCTGACTCCGGCGTTCACCCTCATGGCGTGGGAGGGCGGCGATCCGGCGGGTCCGCTGCCCGCGATCACGAGCTTCACCCCCTCGAGCGGGCCGGTGGGGACCAGCGTGTCGATCAGCGGCACGAACTTCAGCGGGGCCACGGCCGTGACGTTCAACGGCGCCAGCGCAAGCTTCACGGTGAGCTCTGCCACGGCCATCCAGGCGACCGTGCCTGCCGGGGCCACGTCCGGCCCCGTGGCCGTGACCACGCCCGCCGGTACCGGCACCAGCAGCAGTGCATTCACCGTGGTGCGGTCGCCGGCGATCAGCGGCTTTACTCCCGCGAACGGCCCGGTGGGGACCAGCGTTTCGATCAGCGGCACGAGTTTCACCGGTGCCACGGCCGTGACGTTCAACGGCGCGAGCGCGACCTTCTCGGTGACTTCGGACACCGCGATCCAAGCGACGGTGCCGGCCGGAGCCTCGACAGGGCCCATCGGTGTGACCACGTCCGCAGGTACGGCCACCAGCAGCAGCGCGTTCACGGTGGTGCCACCGCCAGCGATCGCGGGCTTCGCTCCCGCCAGCGGGCCGGTGGGGACCAGCGTGTCGATCAGCGGCTCTAGTTTCACCGGTGCCACGGCCGTGACGTTCAACGGCACCAAGGCGACCTTCTCGGTGACTTCGGACACGGCAATCCAGGCGACGGTGCCGGCCGGGGCCACGACGGGTCCGATCGGCGTGACCACGCCCGCGGGCACGGCTACCAGCAGCAGCGCCTTCACGGTGTTGCCGCCGCCGGCGATCGCGAGCTTCGCTCCCGCCAGCGGTCCGGTGGGGACCAGCGTGTCGATCAGCGGCTCGGGTTTCACCGGCGCCACGACCGTGACGTTCAACGGCATCAGGGCGACCTTCTCGGTGACTTCGGACACCGCAATCCAGGCGACGGTGCCGGCCGGGGCCACGACGGGCCCGCTCGGCGTGACCACGCCCGCGGGCACGGCGACGAGCGCGAACGCGTTCACGGTCAGGGCGACATTGAACCTGGCCAAGGCGGGAGCTGGCAGTGGCACCGTGACCTCCAGCTCCAATCCCGCCAGCCCCAGCCAGATCGACTGCGGAGCTACCTGCTCGGCCTCCTACGATCTCGGCACGGTGGTCACCTTGACGGCAATCCCCGCTGCCGGATCGACGCTCACCGGCTGGAGCGGATGCGATCAGGCCTCCGGCACGACCTGTACGGTGACCATGAATGCGGCGAGGTCGGTCACCGCCACCTTCGCCGTGCAGACGTTCACCCTCACGGTTCAGAAGTCGCGCCTCCTGGTCGGTGACGGCACCGTCACCTCCACCTCCAATCCGAGCAGTCCCAACCAGATCAATTGCGGAAGCACCTGCTCGGCCGCTTACAACAGCGGCACGGTGGTGACCCTGCTGGCGAATCCGGCCTTCCTCTCCACCTTCAGCGGCTGGAACGGCTGCGATTCGGTCTCGGGAACGACCTGCACTGTGAACATGAATTCGGCGAAGTCGGTCACGGCCAACTTCCTGCCGTAGCGCCGGGAGGGCTCGGAGAGGCGATCGCGATGTCATCGGGGTGGAAACACTGGAGGCGGTTTCCCCCCATGAAGCTCCTGGCCAGTCTGCTGGCGATCACGCTCGCGCCGGGCATGGCGATCGCCGATGTGCCCATCGCATCCTCCAGCTTCACCGGCGTGGAGGACCCGCTCTACGAGAATGGCGCCTGGGCTCCGCTGACGTCCCTGGCGGGTGGTGGGCCCATCGTCCGAGTCGACCGCAACAACACCGGGCAGACCGGATGGCTGTTGTTCCTTGACGACGACGTCGGCGTGAGCGGATATCTGGTGGAGCGCTGCCAGGGGGCAGCCTGCTCGAACTTCGCCCAGATTGCGATCGTGGCGGGCACGACGTTCGACGATACCGGGCTGCCGTCGGCCACGACCTGCACGTACCGCGTGCGTGCGGCGGACGCGGCCGGCAACCTCAGCCCCTACTCGAACACGGCGAGCGCGACGACACTGGCCTTCTAGTGGAGGTGCTCCGGGGCCGTCACCGCGATGGTATCTTCGTGCTGGTGCAGTCCGGCGATTCCAGGTCGCGCAAGCGCGTCCGCTTTGGAGAGCTCTGGGTCGACTCGTTGACATTTGCCGAAGCCCTCGACGAGATCGAGGCGCTGGTGGCCGATGGACGGGGCGGGTCCGTTTTCACCCCAAACGTCGATCACGTGGTCAACGTGGACGCCGATCCGTCGTTCCGCGAGGCCTACGCGTCGGCGAGCCTGAGCCTCGCCGACGGCCAGCCCCTGGTCTGGACCTCGCGATTTCTGGGAGCGCCGCTGCCCGAGAAGATCTCGGGTTCCGATCTCGTCCTTCCATTGATGGAGCGAGCGGCGTCGCGGCGATGGAGGGTCTACCTCCTCGGCGGCGCAGAAGGAGTCGCCGAAAGGTCGGCGCACATGCTGCGCGGACGGCTCGGGGTAAACATCGTGGGCTGCGACGCTCCCCGAATCTCCCGCGAACCCGATCCGGCGCAGGACGCGGCGCTGATCGAACGCATCCAGGCGGTGAAACCCGACCTCCTCCTCGTCGCGCTCGGCGCGCCGAAACAGGAGCTGTGGCTGCACCGGGCGGGTCCGCGCATCCGCCCCACGGTCGGAATCGGTGTGGGCGCGGCGCTCGACTTCATCGCCGGGGCACGCCGCGCGCCCCGCTGGATGTCGCGCGCGGGATTCGAGTGGCTCTTCCGCCTCCTCCAGGAGCCGCGCAGGCTGGCCCGCCGTTATCTGCTGAATGATCCGAAGTTCCTGCTCATCCTGATGCGCACGCTCCGTACACCGCGGGAGCAGCGCGTGCGGACGGAAGAGCGGTCTCCGTCGAACGTCTGATGAGGTTCCGGGGAACGCCGCACTTGCCGCCGGCACTTTCGCGCATGCCTTCATCCCCGAGAACGGCAACCCACCTGAATCCAGCCGCCCGACTGCGGTTTGCGCGTGAGCTGATCGGGTTCCTCGCCGAGTTGCCCTGAAACCATGACCGCCTCCCACGCGACGCGCCGGCTGCTGGCGGACTTCGGCACCAGAGTGAAGCTGCGCCGCTGCGCTTCGGTGGGTCCCTCGGCAATCGTGCTGGGGCGAGTCTGGGTCCGGGGCGCGCGGGAGCGGTCCACGTAGCCGGCGGGGTGCCGTTCGACGCGCGTGCCGCGCCCATCGAGCTGTGCGCGCACGCCGGGGCAGAGATCCGCCTAGGCCTGGGCGTTCGCATCGAAGGAGGCGCTTCCCTGGAGGCCGCCTCGCACATCGAGATCGGCGCAGGCGCGAAGCTCGGCAGCTTCTGCAAGATCCTCCGCGGCGGGTGGCTCTGGACGGGCGATCTGGCAAGCCGCGACGCCCGACGGTTTCTTTTTCCACGCCCGACGGGCGAAGGAGATTTCAAGGTCGGCGGGCATCGCGTGGGCCCGGCGGAGATCGAGCATGCGCTGGAGCGCCATCCGGAGGTGGCCGAGGCGGCCGTGGTGGCGGTGAAGAGCCAGCTCGTCGCCGAGGCGGCGGCGGCCTTCGTGGTCCGCCGCAAGGGCGGCGCGGTCGGCGAGACCGAGCTGCGCCGGTTCTGTCGCGAGCTCCTGCCGGCCTACAAGGTGCCCGCGACGATCACCTTCGTCGAAAAGCTCCCGCGCAATGCGGCGGGCAAGCTGCTCCGGGGACAGATCGCCGCCTTCCGCTCTGGCGAGGAAGGACCATGATGACCCGGCTGCAGGACGCGCTGAAGCTCGACCTGGAGGCCAAGGCGGCCGAGCTGTCCCGCGGGTTGCGCGAAGCCGTGCTGCAGCGGTTGCGGAGGCGCGGCCTGGTGGTGGCCGTCTCCGGCGGCGTTGACTCGGCGTGCGTGGCCGCCCTGGGGGTGCGCGCGCTAGGGCCGGAGCGCGTCTTTGCGCTGCTGTTGCCGGAGCGCGACTCGAGCCCGCAGAGCCCTACGGCAAGGCACTCTGCGAGAAGCTGCGCATCGGCTACGAGGTCAAGGACGTCGCACCCATCCTCGACGCGGCCGGCTGCTACCAGGCGCGCAACGAGGCGGTGCGCGAGGTGTCCCCGAGTTCCGGCCGGAGATGCCGTGGAAAATCGTGCTGGCGAGCGATCCACTCAGCTCCGAGGCGCTGCACTTCTTCAAGCTGGTGGTGCGCATCGGGAGCGGCGACGAACGCCAGTACCGGCTCCCGCCGCGCGCATATCTCCAGATCGTCGCGGCCACCAACTTCAAGCAGCGCGGAAGATGCTGGAGTACTACCACGCCGATCGGCTCAACTACGCCGTCGGGGGAACGCCCAACCGGCTCGAGTACGACCAGGGCTTCTTCGTCAAGCTGGGGCGACGGCGCCGCCGACGTGAAGCCCGTCGCCGGCCTCTACAAGACGCAGATCTTCGCGCTGGCGCGGCACCTCGGGGTGATCGAGGAGATCTTGCTGCGCGAGCCAACCACGGACACCTATAGCCTCGAGCAGTCGCAAGAAGACTTCTATTACTCGCTTCATTACTCGAAGCTCGATCTCGTGCTCTGGGCCAAGAACCACGGCGTGTCCGCGGAGTCGGTCGCAGTCGAGCTAGGCTACACGCCGGACCAGGTGCGCCGCGTCTACGACGACATCGACCAGAAGCGCCGCGCCACCGGCCACCTTCACGCGGCGCCGATTCTCCTCGAGCCCGTCGAAGAAGTCGCCGGCCAGGCGCCGTTGGCGACGCAGATCTTTCCCACCAGCGCGTAAGAGGCCGCGACGGTGAAGACGGGGCCCCAGGTGCCGAAGCCCAGGTCGCCGTAACCCTGCATTAGGTAGCAGATCTGCACCGCGGCGGCGCTCAGCGCCGTGACCCGTTCGACCGGCGTGCGCGACCACCGGTAGGCGCGGATGGTGAAGAACATGCCCACCGGGTAGACCACCCAGAGCAACGCGAATCCGATCAGGCCACCGAACGCCCACAGGCCGAGTACGCTGTTGTGCGGGATGTAGGGCTCGAGCTCGTAGGCGCCAAGGACATCGGGGAGCTTGATCGCCTCGATGTACGGGTGCCCGAAGCCCGTGCCGAGGAGCGGGTACGCCTTGAAGGTGAAGACGAGGTCGAAGTTCTCCAGGTCGCGCCAACGGGTGGACCCATCTACCCTGGCATCGAAGATCGAGCGGAATGTCTGGACGGGGCCGAAAATGCCCGCTTGCGAGTTCCACCCGACGGCCGCGTAGATGAGGAGCGGGAGCAGCGAGATGACCAGGGCGCGAACGAAGAAGCGCTTGACGCGTCCCAACGGCGTGATCAGGAAGAAGAAGGCCACGACGATAAACAGCTCGCTCCAGGCAAGGCGGCGATTGTTGGCGATGATCGCCCAAAGGAAGATCGGGAGGAGCAGCGCGCAGATCTTGAGGGTGCGCCTGGTGGGACGTTCCAGCATCATCGCCAAGAGGATGGCGACGCAGGTGGCGAACAGCACCGAGTCGTGGTGGGTGGTCGCGTGGGCAAGCTCCTCAGTCGAGGGAAACATCTGCCGCACGATGATCGCTTCTGCCGAGCGGAAGACGCCCGCGCCCAGCACGATCCGTCCCACTGCCGGCGCGTCGATGGCGCCGCGCAACCCTGCCGCCATCAGCATGTAGATGACCGGAAGGTAGAGGTGCTTCGTCACCTGCCAGAGCGCGAAGCGGAAGCTGCCGCCGCGCCACATACCGAAGAACATCATCCACGCGAGCGCCAGCAGCCCCATCACGGCGAACTGCTTGAGGGGTCGAGCGGCCTCCACCCAGCCGGCCCCGTCGATGCGCGAGCGCGTCGTGTTCCGGTAGACGGTGACCCCGATCAACACCAGCAGCAGGATGTCGAGCCCGCTGAACACCAGGGCGTCCACGGGGATGCTCACGTTGAGCTTCGCGAAGAGAAGCGTCCCTACAACCCGCAGGGGCGTCTTCACCTTGTCGCCGGCGAACACATCGCCCGCGATTTCGAGCGTCCAGGAGAGCAAGAGCAGCGTGAGCAATGGGACGCGCAGCGGGAGCGCCCAGACGGCCCAGAGCACCAGCGCGATGAGGCAGGGCGCAAGCGCGATCGCCAGGTTGCCATTGCTCCCCACGACGGCCGCAATCGTCACCACGCAAAGCAGACCGAAGGCGAACAGGCGCGGCAAAGGAGATGGCGCGCCATCCATCGGCTGGGAACGGGACGGAAGGGCCGGGATCTGCTGCGCTGGCCTCATAGGAAGCGCCAGTACATGAAGCGCAAAAAGAAAGCGTAAGCCAGCTCGACGACCAGCATCGAGATGAGCATGGCACGCAGGGCATTGAGCGGCTTCCTGCTCGACGCGGCGAGAGCGGGAAGGAGGAAGGTCGCGAACACCACGGAAATCAGCAGCAGCTTCAGCACTCGGAGAAGATAGCAACCCGGCTCGCGGGTTCTCCTGCCGCGAGCCGGGCGCCTGTGCAAAACACGGCAACCGCATCCCGGACCGCGGTCAAGAAGCTGTCTTGCTGCCGACATTCTGCGGAGATCTGCCGACCCCGCGACGAACCACCTGGATGGGCCATGGCACATTCTCGAAATGAAGTTGGGCAGATGTGTGAGGTCGCTCGGCCTCGCGGCCGTTCTTTCCTGCGCGCACGTCGGCCCGTTTGTCTGGGTGGACGACTACGCGCCCCCTGCGGACGCCGATGCCAGGCGCGACTACCTGATCGCCCCGGGCGATTTGCTCTCGGTGAACGTCTTCCGCCAGGAAGGCATGGCGACTCGCGAGCGGGTGCGGCAGGACGGAAAGATTTCAGTGCCGATGCTCGGCGACGTGCTGGCGGCGGGGCGTTCACCCGGCGTGCTCACCGAAGAGATCCAGAGCCGCCTGAAGGCGTACATCAACGCCCCGATCGTGACCGTAGCTGTCGAGGAGACGCGCCCTATCGCCGTGCCGGTCCTCGGCGAGGTCGCACACCCGGGCCAGTACAACCTGGAAAAAGGCGCCGGCGTGCTCGACGCGCTGGCCGCAGCAGGAGGGTTCACCGATTTCGCCCATCGCGACCGCATCTTCGTGCTGCGGCGGCAGCCCGCGCTGGTGCGCATCCGCTGCACCTTTGAGGCGCTCTCGCGCGGCCAGGGACGGGCGATCGCGTTCCGGCTGCAACCCGGCGATGCCGTGGTCGTGGAGTGATGCTCGGCATCGCCGCCAGCCTCGGCCTGCTTCTTGGCGCCGGCGAGGCGCTCCGATGGAACGCCGCCGCCGAGGTCCAGGCGCGCGGCCGCGACGAGCCCGGCGGAACTGCGGCCGGTCGCTCGGGATTGGCCGAGCTCGACCTGCACGGCCAGCTCGGACTGTCCCCGCAGTGGCCGGACGGCGCGGCGACGCTGATCTGGTCGCCTTCGCTCCTGCTCAGGCAGGCGGTCTCCGGCGCGCCGGAAACGACCGGCAACGGCACCCGGCAGCTCGGCCGGGCGGAGATTCGCGCCCGGCTGGCGCCGGCAACGCGGCTGATATCGCGGACTTCGGTCGACTGGGGCCTGACGGACTTCTCGCCGCTTTCCGGGCAAGTGACTCCTATCGTGGGCCCCTTGCCGGCGCGGCGCTTCGTGCGCACGCTCGGAGTCGAGACCATGCTCGATTTCACACACGCCTTTTCTCGCCGCCTGGAGCTCTCGGTAGGCGCGGGGGTGCAGCGCAGCGGAGGGATAGGCCACGATGCGGTCTCCGTCCTTCCCTTCGAGGTGGGGCCGCAGGCCACTGCCTCACTGACCTGGGCCGCGGACCGCAGGAATACCCTCACGTTCCTAGGCTCGGGCTCCGAGAGCCGGTTCAGCAACGGCTTCACCTCGGTGCTGTCGGGCCTCGAGGCGGACTGGAGGTTCCGCGCCTCTCCTCACACCCTGCTCGACGCGGCGGGGGGCCTGGTGCTGGTCCGCTCCTCTGGACCGGATTTCTCTTCGCGGGGGACTTACGGTTCGGGCGCGCTCGGGGCCGCATGGGATCTACCGGTGGCGCCGCAGCGCGCGCTCAGGACGTCGTTCCATGTCCGGCTGGTGCCGGGCGTGGACCGCGTCACCGCGCTGGCGATCCTGGCAATCCGGGCGGATGGGAACGCGGAGCTGACCGACGGCCGGCTGCGCCTGGGCGTATCCGGTTCACAGGGGCACATCATCAGCGGAGCCGCCCTGGGTGCCGACGACCTGCGGCTGGAAGCCCGTTCTTCCTGGGACGCCCATGGATGGGCCCCCGAGATCAGGATGGGCGCCGCCCGAACGAACCAGTTACCCTTCGCCGGATGGCAGTTCCAGGCCCTGGTGGGATTGCGCTGGGCCGACCAGGGTTTGCTCTAGGCTAGAGGGCGACGAGATGCAGAACACCCACGGTCCGTCCTTGACCGACCAGTCGCCCGCCCCGCCGGGCTACGCGCTGCTGCAGCAGGACGCGGCCGGCCACGGACCGGGCGAGTCGACCGAGCTCTTCGATTGGGAGTTGATCGGATCGTATCTGCTGTTCGTGCTCCACTCGATCGGGAGGCACAAGAGGATCGTCCTGGCCGTCTGGATAGGGATCATCGCCCTCTCCATCGGCCTGATGAAAGGGCTGCCCAAGACCTACCAGGTCCGGACCACCCTGCAGGCGCAGCGCAACCAGGTGATGTCGGCATTGAGCAACCCCGGCCGGGCCATCCCCAACGATGCCGACGCCCCCACGCGCCTGGCGGCAGAAACGGTGCAGCGCTACGACAACCTGGTCGCGCTAGTCCAGCAGACCGATCTGCTCAGGGACTGGTCGCTCAACCGCGCACCGCTGATGCGGCTCAAGGACTCCATCTTGCGCGCGATCTTCAAGCCGCCCACGCGAGAGGAACAGATCGACAATTTCGTCTCCTATCTCCGGGACAGGCTCTGGGTGCAGACCGGAGAGGGCACGGTGACCATCGGGATCGAGTTCCCGGATCCGCAGCTCGCCTACCGCCTGGTGGAGGCCGCCCAGCAGAACTTCCTCGAGGCGCGCCACGCGGCGGACGTGTCGAGCATCGCGGAAGCCATCACCATCCTCGAAGGGCGCGCGGAGCAGGCGCAGCAGGCGCTCACGGCCACGCTGCAGCAGCTACAGTCCCTGCGCGGCGCGCGTGCCGGGCGCATGGGCAGACGCGTGAGCAGGTCGGCGGCCGAGCACAAGGCGTCGGCAGCCATCGACCAGGAGGCCTCGCGGCTCCTGGTCACAGTACAGAGCAAGCGCCGCGCAATCGCCGACCTGGAGGAGTTCCGGCGCCGCAGGGTGGCGGAGTTGCAGACCCGGCTGCAGGAGCAACTGGCGACCTTCTCGGAAAACCACCCCGCTGTCCTGGACACCCAGCAGAGCCTGGAGGCCCTGCGCCAGGACTCGCCCCAGGTGGCGGCGCTCAAGCGCGAGTTGGCCCCGCTGGAGGCAGATCTCAAGAAGCGGGGGGTCAGCGACCAGGCCCGGCAGGAGGTCGGGCGGCCGACGCCGGTCGCCGTGCAGGGAGAGGTCGATCCGCACGAGGACGAGGACGCGCAGATCGGCTACGCGAAGGAGCAGGTGAACTTCGCCCTTGCCACGTACAACTCGTTTCTCGACCGGATCGAGGGTGCACGCCTCGAGCTCGACTCCGCCCGGGCAGCCTTCAAGTATCGCTACATGGTCATCACTCCAGCGCAGAGGCCGCGAGGGCCGATCAAGCCCAAGCCGGCGCTGGTGGTCGGCGCGAGCGTGATCGCCGGGCTCGTTCTCGCCATCCTCAGCGCCACCCTGGTCGATCTGCACTCGCGCAAGCTGCTGGAGAACTGGCAGATCGAGCACCAGCTGAAGCTTCCGCTGCTGGCAGAGGTCCTGTCGAAATGAACGCGGCCGCAGTTCCGGTCCGGGGTGGATCTGCGAGGGATTTGACGGGACGGCAGTGCGCGTCGTTGCGTTCGCGTTGACCGGTAGACAAGATGCGCCCCGAACCGCTTGGAACGAATTTGGACCGGAGCAGGAGTGGCTTGGTGACGAAAGCAATGCCGCGCCACACGGGGCCGCTGGCCGACGGGTACGACGTTCACGAGCTCTTGTACAAGCTCCTCTCGCGTCCGTGGCTGTGCCTGGCGGTCGTCTCGCCGGACCAGACGCCGAACACGCTTCGTCTGGCCAACAGTCTCGCCGCGCTTGGGACCCAGCAACGACGGCATCCAGTCGAGGTCATCGACGCCCTGCAGCTGGATCTGGAACAGTCCACCGCCATCGCCCACAGGGTCGAGTCCCAGAAGGACGTCCACGGTGCTGAGCGGCGAGTCGTCATCGCGCTGGACTCTCCGATCGCGAACCCCGTCGCCATCGGGGTGCTCAGGGTCGCCGACGCCGTGCTGATACTGCTCAAGAAAGGCGTCAGCAGGATCCCCGAGGCCCGGAGGATCATCAAGATCGTCGGACGGGAACGGCTCATCGGAGCGGTCCTGACCGTCGATTGATCGGGCCATCGATCATGATTCCCGCCCCTTCCAAGGACACCCCAGACCCTGTCGCAGGTCGAGCTCCCCTGGAGAGTGCGAACCGATGTGCGGGATAGCCGGAATCCTCGGGCGGATCGGCGAGCGCAACCGCGCCGCCCTGCAGCGGATGAGCGACGCCATGGTCCACCGCGGACCCGATGGCCATGGCACGTGGGAATCGCCGCCGGACGCGAGCGGGTCCGGCGCGATGCTCACGCACCGCCGCCTCGCCATCCTCGACCTGTCGCCGGCGGGCGCGCAGCCAATGGTGGACCCGGTCAGCGGCCACGTCATCGTCTTCAACGGCGAGATCTACAACTTCCAAGAGCTGCGCGACCGCCTCATCGCCTCCGGCCAGACATTCCAGTCCACCGGCGACACCGCGGTTCTGCTGCGCGCGCTGGGTGCGCAAGGACCCGACGCGGTCGCATCACTGCGTGGCATGTTCGCTTTCGCTTCCTGGAACCCGCATCGACGTCAGCTTCTGCTCGCGCGCGACCCGCTGGGGATCAAGCCGCTCTACATCGCGCGTTGCCCCGATCCGTCCGGAGAATGGTCGCTCGCCTTCGCCTCGGAGGTGCGGGCACTGCTCTGCTCCGGCCTGCTCGGCGCGCCCAGGCTGTCCGCCGTGGCGGCGGCTTCGGCAGTCTGGAACGGCTTCGTCATCGGGCCCAACACCGCCGTCGAGGGCGTCGAGTCGCTTTGGCCCGGGCAGCTGCGCGTGTACGCCGGCAACGGGAAGGAGGAGGTCTCGCGGGACTACTGGACCGTTCCGCCGCCCGATGCCGACGGAATGGACGAGCAGCGCCTGGCGATTGTCCTCGAGGAATGCCTGCGGAGCCACCTGGTCAGCGATGTGCCGCTCGGCGTGTTCCTCTCCGGCGGCGTCGACTCGTCCGCGGTGGCGAATCTGGCCCAGAAGGCCAACCAAGCCCCAATCCACACCTTCACCCTGGCTTTCGAGGAACCCGAATACAACGAGGGCCCCATTGCGCGGCGCATTGCCGGTGCGATCGGCACGCAGCACCGGGAGGTGGTCCTCACCGAGCAGCAGGTGGTGAGCCAGCTGGACAAGGCGCTCGACAGTCTCGACCAGCCCACCTTCGATGGCCTGAACTCCTACTACATGTCGCACGCGGTCCGCCAGGCCGGGTTCACCGTCGCCCTGGTGGGAACCGGAGGCGACGAGCTGTTCGGCGGCTACACCTCGTTCCGCGATCTTCCTCTCCTGCAGCGCTGGTCGCGGCGGTTGCGCTGGGTGCCGCGCAGCGCGCTCGAGGCCGGTGCCAGGCTGGCGGTCTCCGGGATCCAGCGCAGGAATGGCCTGCTCCCGCCACAGACCCGCTGGGCCAAGCTGCCCGCGATGGTGCGCCGCGGGGACGACCTCATCGGGCTGTATCAGCTCGCCTACGCGCTTTTCCTGCCCGACTTCCAGGCCGCGCTGCTCGGCGCCGATCTCCTCGACGACGGGCTGGTGGACGGTCTCCCGGCCGCGCTCCGCGCGCGACTCGAGCAGGAGACCCGCGCGAGGAGCCCGCTGTCGGCGATCAGCGTGCTCGAGCAACGCTTGTTCCTGGGCGAGCGGCTGCTGCGGGACAACGATGCCGCGAGCATGGCCGCGTCGATCGAGCAGCGGCTTCCGCTGGTGGACCAGGTGCTGTTCGAGGCCGTCTCGCGGATGCCGGACGGGGCCCGCTACCAACCGCTGTTCGAGAAGGCGGCGCTGCGGCGAATCGGGCTACGCGGTCTCGACCCGGGGCTCTTCGACCGGCCCAAGTCCGGTTTCGTCCTTCCCTTCGACCGCTGGATCCGGCACGGGTTGAGCAAGGCGATCGATCAGACGCTGCGGGACCCGGTCGCCGTGAGCGCGGCGGGGCTCGCTCCTTCGGCCGTGCAAAAGCTGTGGCAAGCGTTCCTCGACGGTGGTTCCGGCCTCTATTGGTCGCGCGTGTGGGCGATCTACGTCCTGGTGCGATGGTGCCTGCGCCACGGGGCGCGTCGATGAGCTCGCGCAGCTATTGCCTGATCACGCCCTGCCGGGACGAGGCGAAGTACGCAAGGCGCACGCTCGAGGCGGTCACCCGCCAGCGGGAGAAGCCGGCACTCTGGGTGATCGTGGACGACGGCTCCAAGGATTTGACCCCTGAGATTCTCGCCGGATACGCCACGCGGTTTCGCTGGATCCGCGTGCTCCGCCGGCCCGATCGCGGCGACCGGAAGCTCGGCGGCGGCGTGATCGACGCGTTCTATACCGGGTATGACAGCATCGATCCCGGCGCCTTCGAGTACGTTTGCAAGCTGGACCTCGATCTCGACCTCCCGCCCGGCTACTTCGCGGACCTGATGGACCGGATGGAGGCCGAGCCGCGGATCGGGACCTGCTCGGGCAAACCCTATTTTGTCCAGCCCGGCGCGCCCGATGCCGACGTGCAGTTCCCGCTCACCGACCTCAGCCATCTGGTCTCCGAGAAGGCCGGCGACGAGAACTCGGTCGGGATGACCAAGTTCTACCGCACCGCCTGCTTCCGCCAGATCGGCGGGTTCGTGCGCGAGCTGATGTGGGACGGGATCGACGGGCACCGCTGCCGCCAGCTCGGGTGGATCGCCATCTCGTGGGACGACCCCGCGCTCCGGTTCGTCCACCTGCGCCCGATGGGCACCAGCCACAAGAACTGGTGGACCGGCCGGGTGCGGCACGGGTTCGGTCAATACTTCATGGGCACCACCCCGGTGTACATGCTGGCCAGCGCGGCTTACCGCATGACGCGCGCGCCACTGGTGGTCGGCGGCATGGCCATGCTGCACGGGTACTTCAAGAGCATGATCTTCCGGAACCCGCGCTACGGTGACGACGAGTTTCGCCGGTTTCTGCGCGGCTACCAGTGGGCGTGCCTGTTCAGGGGCAAGGCGGCCGCGACAGCGGAGCTGAACTCCCGCCAGGCGGGACGCTGGGACCCTTCGTAACCCGGGGACCGCCTCGCCTCAGGCGACCCGCGGCGCGTGCCGCTGCTGCCCGCGGAAGAACTGGAGCAACCTCGCCAAGGGCCATGGGCGCGCTTCCGGCGCCATCCGCCAGATCACGAGCGTGCGGGCAAGGCGGCGCGGAAGCAGCCCGGCTGCCAGGAACCAGGAAGCGAGCATCGCCCGCCGCCTCCATGGCAGCCGCGCGTCGCGCCGGCTCTCGGAGAAGCCGCGCAGGCCCAGCGAGGCCCGGGAGTCCGATCGCACCAGGTGGCCCTGGGGGTCGATGCAGAGCGAGCAGATGCGGGACTCGAGGTGTAGCCAATCGCGCATGCCTGGATCGGTTGGCGGCTCGAGCCCAAGCTCGGCGGTCTTCCTTGCCAGCGCACCGTACCTGCTGAAGTCGTGCCGCAACAAGCTCCGGAAGCGCTCGGGAGCCGCGGACTCGAGCATCGCCCAGGCGTTTCGGTCGTGTATGCGGTACACGCCCAATGGCTCTTCGATCGAAAGCACCTGGCCGAGCAGCGGCGCGAGCGTCACCAGGTACCCATCGGCCGAAATGCGGAACTCGGCTTCGGGGATGGGAAGGATGCGCTGGAGCACCTCGCGGGCGAAAGCGTTTCCACTCATCACCGCAGTCTGGTACCTGCCGCTGCGGAGGAGGAGGGGAACCACGTCGCCGCTGTCGAAGCGGATGTCCCGCGGCGGGAACAGATCGATCACCTGGCCGGTCGCGTCGACCATCGCCAGGCGGTACTGGACCTTCGCCGTCCCGGGCTTCCACTCCGAGACCACCCGCGCGACCGCATGCGGCTCGAGGTAATCATCGGCATCGAGGAAGATGACGATGTCGCCCTGGCTGGCGAGAAAGCCGGCATTCAACGCCGAGCCTTGACCGGCATTCGCCGTCTTGAACACGGGCACCACGCTGGCGTATCGCCCGATCACCTCGAGCGAGCCGTCGGTGGAGGCATCATCCACCACGACCACCTCGGTCCTCTGGTACGTCTGCGCGAGCGCGCTCTCGATGGACCGCGCGAGGTAGCGATCGTAGTTGTAGTTGTTGATGATGACCGACACCAATGGGCCGGTCATGGCGACGCAAGATCCTCACCGGCGGCACTGCGCGCAAGAGAGACAAGATCTGGCAAGTCGATCTTCATGCCGCCCCTTCTCGAGTCTCACACGCCATACCACCGGACCGCGCTTCCGGGGATGCTACCTTTGACCGCCGCCGCCCCTACTGTCGGAATTCGTCCCCTTCCCCGTCGCAGGGGGAGTGCGGCGCTTACGAGGGGGTCACGCGGTTCTGGGGGACGCCGCTCGGCGGAGGGGGCGTGGCCGTCCGGCTCGCTGCGGGCCCTCCTTCGAAGAACCTCTTGAGGGCGAGGAACCGCTTTTCGAACAGCTCGTAGCTGAGGACCGAGACCAGGAGCGAAATGCCGACGCCGATCACCGCTTGCGCAGCGATGCCGAGCGAGTGGCTGCCGAGCAGCGCCGCCAGCCGATCCTCCGCGCGCAACTCCTGCATGTGGTGCGAGAGGATCCCGTGGTAGACGTACAGCCCGTAGCTGTATTTGCCGAACGTGCGCAGCCAGGAACTGTTGAAGGCCCGCGCCACCAGGCTTCGCCGCGCGGCCTGCAAGCTGATCAGGGTCAGGGCCCCGAAGAACAGCGCCCATGCCGTGCCGCGGATCGGATTGAGTACTGGAAGGCCAATGTGGGTAGTCGCGCACCAGCCTGCGAGCGCCACGGAGGCCCCCAGCAACGCGAGGGCGGCCCGCCCGCTCCGTTGGACGAGAAGCTCGGCGCCGCCGGCGCGCCGGGCAATCGCCGCGAGCAACGCTCCCACGCAGAGCGTGTCCAGGCGACAGGGTGTCAGAACCGAGATGGAGAGCGCGCTCACGCCGCACAGCGATAGGGCGATGCGCAGCGCGAGCGCCACGGCGATCACGCCGACGCAGATCCGCTCGAGCGTCTCGCGCCGCACGCTGAACACCACCAGCGGCCAGACCAGATAGAAATGCTCCTCGATCGCCAGCGACCAGAAGTGGCTGACGTACGTCAGCGCCCACCATGCCTTCGCCGCGATGAAGAAATTGGCCGTGTAGGTCCACAGCCAGACCTGGTGCCGGCGCGCATCCTCGAGGGGCGGAGGCAGATCGACCACGTGTGGCAGGGCGAGGAAGAGCAGCGCCAGGACGGCGTAGTAGAGGGGAAAGATGCGCAGCGTGCGGCGCGCATAGAAGTTGCGGAAGTAGCTCGGGCCGCCCTTCGAGTCGAGAAGCAGACCGGTGATGAGGAAGCCGGACAGGACGAAGAAGAGGTCCACCCCGAGCCCGCCGTAGCTGCCCAGCTTGACCGCGACACTCTCGCCCCACGTCCGCGGCGTGGCGTTGCCCACGAAGTGGATGGCCATCACCATCAGAATGGCGAGCCCGCGGACGCCGTCCAGTCCCGGAAGATGCCCGCTGATCCGGACTGGATTCGTATGTCCTCCCTCGGTGCAGGCTACCCTCCAGCGGGGCGCCCTCAACCGGAGTCCGCGATGAACTGTTCAGGCATCGACGCCCATGATGTGCATGGTCACGACGAGTCGTCCGGCAGAGGCATGCCGAAATCAGGCTTGCTCGTTTGCCCGAGCACCCAGCGGTAGATCTCGAGGATCTGGCGTGCCTTCACCTCCCAGGTAAACAACTTGTGGACGCGGAGACGCGCCTTCTCTCCAATGAGCTGCGCGCGTTCCGGGGAGGCGGCCAGCGCCGCCAGGATTTCACGAAATGCAGCGACGATGGATTCACGGGACCCGAGAGGAACGCGAAAGCCCGTCTCGTCGGTGACGAGCTCGCCGGGGCCTCCGTTGTTCACGACGACGGGCGCCAGACCCAACGTCATCGCTTCCAGGATCACTCCACCGCCGAACTCGCGGATGCTCGGAAAAGCGAAGACCTGTGAGCGCGCCAGCAGCTTGACGACTTCCAAGTGGTCGATCCAGCCATGGAGCGCCACCCGGTCCGCGATCCGGGCCTCCGCGACCTGTCGTCGGAGAAAGTCCATCTCCGGCCCATCTCCGATGATGTCGATGACGACTTCACCCGAGCGCACCAGAGGAGTCGCCGCGTCGATGAGCATGTCGACGCCCTTGAGCGGGACGAGGCGGCCCGCGAACGCGACGCGCAGGGGCCCCCCGGACCTGGCAGGCTTCGTCACGTTGAAGCGGCTGGGCTCGATGGCATTCTCCGGGACGTAGACGCAGCGCTCGTGATGTCCCTTCATCTCGTTCCAGGCGGAGAGCGACCCCGTGATCAGCGCCGCCGCAGCACTCCGCGTGTCCGCGTACCCGGGCAGGAGCCGATGGGCGCCGCGCACGTACGACAGCCATTCACCCTCACGCCGCAAAGCCTGGCGAAACTCCTTTGGCCAGGGAACGCCGCCGTTCATCGGGCCCCACACGAAGGGTACGCGGGCCTTCCGGCAGTGGCGAGCGATCGGGCTCGGCGTGGCCGGGCTCACCGGCGTGATCCGGTGGACGATGTCAAAGCCACCGCCCCGGATCGCCTCGCCGAATCGCTGCCACAGCAGATGCTCGAAGTAGTAGTAGGCGAAGGTCGCGAGGACGGTCGTCCACGTCCAGCCAAGCCGCGCCACCTTCCGCACCATCTCTCCAAACCGATCGATCGGGTGCTCCACGGTACCTGGATCGAGGGCCGTGTACTCGCGCCCCTCGCTCCAGCCCGCCCGCTGCAGGGCGTCGCGGTTCCGCACATGGGTCACGACGTGCGCATCCACGTGCTCGAGCAGTGCGCGGCTCAAGCTCCATCCGATGAGCGACGCGCTCGACCAGTCTGGATTCGCCGACTCGGCGATGACGAGAACCTTGGGACGCCTCTGCATGATGGTTTTCTGGAGTCTCGTCAACAGAGCTTAGCAGGTTCGGCGAGCGGCCTCATCCCTCAACGGCTGTGCAGCGGCCTGGCCCCGGATCGCATACAATCTCAAAATCCCCCCGACTCGACGATGAGCCGCGAGCGCCTGAACATACTTTTCCTGGCGCCGTTCGCACCGAGCCCCGCAACCTTTGGTGCGCAGCGGCGCGTGGAAGGACTGATGGCCGCGCTGGGCCGGCGCCACGAGATCTCCGTGGTCTCGGTCGTTCCGGACGATCACGATGCTCACGCCTCCGAGCGCGCGATGCGGGAGTACTGCAAGGAAGTCGTGCTGGTCTCCAGGCCCGGCTCGAGCTGGGAGGGGGCCGGGAAGCGATTGCTGCAGGTCCGCTCGCTGCTCTCCTCCCGGAGCCTGGTGCGGGGACTCTACAATCTCCGGTCGGTGCGCGAGGTCCTCGATCGGCTGCTGTCAGCGCGGCCCTACGACATCGTCAACGTCGAGCTGCCGTTCCTGGCTTCAAGTCGGCTGGCGAAGTCGCCTTCGGGCACGCGCGCACCGCGGCTCGTCCTGGACGAGCACAACGTCGAGTTCGATCTCGCACGGCAGCAGACGGGCAACGAGAGGGGGTTCGCACGCCGCCTCTACAATGCAATCAACTGGCGCAAGATTCGGCGCGAGGAGATGAAGATCTGGAGCGAGTTCGACGGGGTGGCCTTCTGCTCCGCTGCCGACCAGGCGCGCGCGCTCTCTCTCGTCCCCTCCCTCCGCTCAGCGGTCGTGCCCAACGCGGTGGACATCGAGTACTTCAAGCCCCTCCCGACCCACCCGCCTTCCGACGGTTGTACGGTGATGTTCTTCGGCGCGATCAATTACTTCCCGAACCAGGATGGGCTGCTCTATTTTCTCCAGGAAGTCTGGCCTTCGATCGCGAAGAGCAACCCGAAGGCGCGGTTGAAGATCATCGGTCAGCACCCGACGCCGGAGATCCTCGCCCACCGAGGTCCCCGGATCGAGGTAGCTGGGAAAGTCGACGACCTGCGCCCCCATCTCGCCAGCGCAGCGGTATCGATCGCTCCTTTGCGAATCGGGGGTGGAACGCGGTTCAAGATCCTCGAAACGATGGCGATGGCGAGGCCCGTCGTTTCCACTTCGCTAGGCGCCGAGGGCATCGACGCGGAGCCCGGTCGGCACCTCCTGCTCGGGGATGATGCCGCCTCCTTCGCCGCAGCGGTGTCACGCGTCCTTTCTGACCCGCAGCTCGGCTCGCGATTGGGGAGGGAAGGACGCGGGCTCGTCGAGGAGCGCTACTCGTGGGCTTCAGCCGCGCAGATCCTGGAAGGGCTTTACCGGCGGGCGCTCACGTCAGCGCCCTGAACGGAATGCTCGAAAGAGGTCAGGTCTTCGTCGGGCTGAGCGTGACCTCGATCACCGTGATCGAGTAAGGCTCGACGGCGACCTCCAGTCTCCCGTGGCTGCGGTCGGGCTCGGCGCCCGCAGCAAATCCGCTGGCATTCCCCGTGTAGGAGAAGGCACGCGCCGCCGACACGCTCCCGCAGCCCTCCAACCCCAGCTCCGCGCGCAGCGGCGAGCCGGGATCGTGATTGAGCAGCACGGCGACGATCCGTTGTCCCGCGTCGTCGCGAGAAGCGAAGAGGGAGGCGAGCTGCGCGTCACTCGCCACCGGCGCAGAGCGGTCGAGAAAGCGCCCTCCCTTTTCGTCAAAGTTCCGATAGGCCCGGAACGCCCAGTACGCCGGCGAGCGGTCTGGAGGGTAGGTCCAGTAATAGGCCGAGTAGATCCCCTCGGACCCGAAACGACCGAGCGCTTCTGCAGCTGCAAGCCCGCCGCTCATGTCATCTTCGGCCCCGAAGTTCCATTCTCCGAGGGAGATCTTGCGCCCTGGATAGTTGTCCTCGATCCATCGACGCAGCAGACGCAAAACCTGGATTGGCTCGTCGATCCAGGACTCATCCACGTAGGTCGGATCCCAGAGCGATCGCGTGGTTCGTATCCGCAGCGCCGCCGTCGCCGGGTCCGTCGCTCCGCCCCTGGCCGGGCCCACGTCCGCCATGGGGTAGAAGTGGACGTCGACCACGTCGAGCACCCGTATTCCTGTCCGTTTCTCGTAATCGCGCAGCTTTCGCAGGTACCAGGCAAGCAGCGGAACGTTCCAATGGCGGAGCCGATCCGGCCGTAGCCAGACACTGGAGACAACGTCCTTGGCCGAGAAGTAGTAGTTGAGCCAGCAACATTCCGCCGGGCCGGCGATCAGGGCATCCGGGTCGGCGCTGCGGATGGCCGTTCCGTACGCGATGGTTCGCTCCAGCAGCTCATCGTAACCCGGCGGCTCTGGATGGACGTCCCGGTGGGTCCGGTGCCAGATCATCGGCTCGTTGTCGAGGATGTAGAGATCGACACCAGGCCCGCCAGCCTCCCTCGCCGCTCGGATGCGGCGGATCCACCGCTCGATGCATTGCGGGGGACAGGCGACGCTCGTGGCTGTCGGCGCCGGCGACGGTATCGGCGTGCCGTCCGGCCGCATTCCGTTCCCGTCATCGGGCAGATCCCACGCTGTCGCTTGCTGGGCCCCGAAGACGGAGACGGGGAAAGAATAGGCCTTGGAGTCCTTCGCGACCCAGCCCAGGATGGGCACCGTCAGGGCCGACTTCACGCCGTGGGCGCGGTTCTCCTCCAGGAAGAACTCTGCGCTCCTCACGGGTGCATTTCGGAAGAACCAATCCTGATCCAGGTTCCAGGCATGGATATCCGGATTGTATCGGCTTGCGTGATTCCCTCCCCACCGGCGCGCGGTGGCGCCCATGGTCCACTGTTGTTCGCCCGTATCGGCGAAGTAGGTGGCGATCCCATAGATGAGCGGGCTGATGGGGTGACCAGGACCGCGGCAGTCGATCTGGAAGCGTCCAGTCCGCGCCGGCTGACGGCGCGGCGGTGCCTCCGTGAGGCCGACGCGGTCGAGCTCTAGGCGCTCCGGACCGACGCTCCGCCAGGCGTGGAAGACGATCCTCTCGAATCGTCTCCCCTCTGGATTGAGCTCGCGCATCGGGATCCAGACCTCGGCGAACCCGTCGGCCTGCTGCGCTGCGCGGGCTTGGATCGATCGCACCCGTCCCAGCTTGGCGCCTCCCGGCGCCTCGAGCCGGACTTCGAGGAAGTCCCCGAATTTCTCCGGCGCGCGATAGCGAAAGAGTAGCCCGCCGTACGCACGGCCCAAACCGGGATGGGCGAGGATGAGGCCCCCGAATCCGGAAAGGTCGAGGCTGGCTGGCTTTCCCGGGGTGAGATCGTGGGGAGACCACCCGTAGTCCAACCATCCCTGCGCGAGACCCTTGGCGGTTTCGAAGATCGGCTCCGACACCGGCAGCCGCATGTCGGGGCCGGAATCGATCCGAGCGCCGGCGGCGGCGAGCCGCTCCGCATTGCGGCGCTCGCGCAACTCCCGGCGCAAGTCTGAAACCCGCGCCTTCACCTTGTGGGCGAGACGCCGCCCGCGGCCCGTCCCGACGAGGGCAGCGCCGAAAACAGCCGCTATCACCAATATCAATATCGCAGCCTTCGCCCGCCTTCGATGATGCATGCCCGGCCTTGCCCGCGCGGCGCTGCAAAAGAGGGTCAGACGGTGGGAGCCCGCGGCGACCCGCTCGATTCAATGTATCCGGAACGAGACTCCATGTTTCGTGAGGCCGCCGATGCCTCCGTGGCTGGACCCACCCACGCGGCATAGAAGTCGGTCGGCTTGGTGAGCTCGACGTCGGGCGGTGCCTTCTGGGCGAGGAAGACGGTGCATTCTCCCAGGACTTCCCGTCCGGCGATCGCTACCATGGGCAACCACAGAGGGGCGAGCAGCGCTCGCCGGAGGGGCGTCGCGAAGCTGCCGGCCGTGGCAAAGGCGATCACTCGAAACCCGATTTCCTGCAGCGTCAACGCGATTTGACTGCGCGTCATCGGCGATATGTGGCGAACGGTTCGGTAGGTCGCCTCACTGAACCCCCAAAGCTCACCGGTCACCGCAAACTTCAGCCTCCCTTCCCAGAAGGCGACATTTGGCACCGTGAGGAGCAGATATCCGTCGTCTTCCAGGAGCTCCCTCGCCTGTGTGAGGGCCTCCCGCGGAGAATCGAGGTGCTCGATGACCTCGCTCAGGCAGGCGATCCTGAACTTTCTCTGGAAGGATGACGAAAAACGCCCGTTGAGATCCACACGCGTGTAACGGACGCCCTGCATGCCCCAGTTCGACGCGGCCATGTCGGCGGCCTCCAGGTCGGTGAAGCCCGCATCACGTAACCGGAGCAGGAGGGCGCCCGATCCCGCGCCCAGATCGAGTACCCGGGCATGGGGAGGATGCACGTGGTCGAGCAGCATCTCCAAGACTCGCCGGTGCGTGCCAGGTGCACATCCGCACAGCAGGTCCTTGTAGGTCTCCATGTCGCGCCGCAGCCAGGAATGATGCAGTAGCTTCATCAATTCTCCGCCTGGATACTCGTTGTTCGGCCTCGGCGCGAGGGTGTTGGGAATCCAGCACTCCCTTGCCTGCCAGTTCCGCGTGACCGGTCCGGGCAAGGGACACTATGGCTCGCCCTCGCATGCAGCAACAGCGGAGACCTGAAGCAAGTCGTCTCGATGACACGAGCAGCTCGAGGACATGAGCAGCGCTTGCGCCCTGGCGCCCTCAATACTAGCGATTGTACGGGCGACGTGCCTCGCAGGGTCGGTTGCGAGGATGGCCGAGGTGACCTGATGCAGCGATCGAGACTTCTCGACGGGATTCTCGAACGCACTGCGACGCGCTTCCTGCGCCGCATCCACCGCATCACGCACCGCATGCCGGTGAGACTTCGGTCCATCGAGAAGCAGCGCGTCCTGGTCGTCGCGCCCCATCCGGACGACGAGGTCATCGCCGTCGGCGGCAATCTCGCGCTCCACCAGCGCGCCGGCAGCGATGTGCTCACGCTGTTCGTCACGCTCGACGAGGCGGCTGCCGACGGGTCGATCGTACGGAAGGGGGAGGCCGAGCGGGTCGCTCGCCTTCTCGGCTTCGATCACCGCTTCCTCGGATTCCCCGACGGGTCGGTTTCGCTCCACGAGGCGGGCGTGGCGCGGGCGATCGCGGACGAGATCCGCTCGTTCCGCCCCGACGTCATCTACTGCCCCTTCCCGGGCGATCACCACCGCGACCACATGTCCGCCTCGGCGTGCACGGGCGCGGCCGCCGCACAGTCGGGCTACGAGGGCGAGGTGTGCTGCTACGAGGTATGGTCGAACCTGTGGCCAAACGTCGGCGTCGACATCTCGTCCGTCGTCGATACCAAGCGCGAAGCCATCAGCTGCTACGCGTCGCAGATCGCCTACCTTCCTTACGCCGAGGGGGCCCTCGGCCTGAACCGCTTTCGCGGGCTCAAGCTGGGCGTCCCCTACGCCGAGGCCCTCTTCGTTTGCCCGGCACGCACCTTTGTCGAGGTGTGCCGGACACTTTCGATCGTCTGACCGGCGATGGCGATGCTGACGATTCGCGAGGCACGCGGTGAGGACTTCCCACGCATCTATCCGCTCCTTCTTGAATTTCACAACAATGGGCTGACCAAGGAGCAATGGCGCCAGCTGTTCGTCGACCACAGCGGCCTGCAAAACGATCGATTCGGCTGGGTGATGGTCGATGACGACGAGGTGGTAGGTTTTCTCGGCACCATCCTCAGCGAGCGGACGGTCCGCGGCGAGAAGCTACGCTTGTGCAACACGTCCGGCTGGATCGTGAAGCACGACTATCGCGCGCATAGCCTGGCGCTGCAGGCGAAGGTCCTCGCCGACAAGAGCGTCGCAGTCACCAGCCTGAGCCCGACCCCGCAGGTGGCCAAGGTTCTCGAGAAAATCGGGTTCAAGCTGATGGACAAGTCGGAGCGGATCATCCTTCCGGTGATCACGCCGCGCACGTTCATGGACCGGTGCGAGGTCCTCACCGAGCCGCGCGCCGTCGAGAGCGCGCTTGACGGCGAGCGCCTGAGGTTCTTCCGCGATCACCAGTTGCCGTTCAATCATCACGCGCTGGTGCGGGCGCCCGAGGGAGACTGCTACGTGATGATGAATCGGAGCCTGAAGGCGCTCCTGGGAAAGCTGCGGCTCCCGTTCGCGCGCGTCCACCACATCGGGGCGCCAGAGGTTTTCACTCGACACACGGAAAAGCTCGTCGTGCGCATCGCCGCGGCCCTGAGGGTGGTCGCGATGATCGTCGATGAGCGCATGCTCCGCGGACGTGCGCCCTGGCATTCGTTCGCGCGGCCCGGCGGCAAACGCGAGGCGGCGTTCCGCTCGAACAAGCTCACCGAGGAAGACATCGACGGCCTCTACACCGAAGCCGTCCTCCTCAATTACTGACCACGAAGACGAGGAGGGCGAGAGAATCCCATGGAGCAGAAACTGATCGCGGTCGTTGCCGCAGCGCTGGGCGTTCCCACCTCAGGGCTCGAACTGGAGACAACGGCGGACGAGGTGGAAGCCTGGGACTCCATGGGCCACATCAACGTCATCTCCGAGATCGAGGCCGAGTTCGGCGTCAGCATTCCGATCGAGAAGATCGCGGACATCCACCGCATCCGCGACTTCCTCCCCTACCTCGGCGAAAAGGCATGAAGTTCGCGTTGCTCTCCAACGTCAATATCGAGTCGGTCGCCCGGCGCGTCGGGCGCCACCAACCGTACTTGGCGCAGGGCTACGGCGCATGGACGCAGGAGCTCGCCGACCCAGCGTCCGCGATGTGGAGCTTCGGGCCCTCCGCGGTCTTCCTCATCGTGGACGGTGCAGAGCTCCTGCGCGGACAGCAAGGGCTCGACTCCGCGCTCGGAGAGATCGAGGGGCACCTGGCATGGATCGATGGAGCGTCGGAACGCTCGCCCGGGATCAAGTTCTTCGTCTCGACGGTGGACGTTCCCGCGCAAGCGCCGCGAGCGCTCAAGCACGGCCACCTCGAGCGGCGCCTCGAGCAGCACTGGCAGGCGGGCATCTTCCGGGTCAGCGCGAATCGCGCCAACGTCTACGTCTTCGATCTCAAGGCGCTGGTGGAGGACGTCGGCCGCGCGCAGTTCTATTCGAACAAGCGTTGGTACCTGGGCGGGCTGCGCTTTTCGCTCACCGGCGAGAAGCTCATCGCCAAGGAGCTCGAGCGCATCCTCTACGCGCAGATCGTCGCGCGGAAGAAGTGCTTGCTCCTGGACCTCGACAACACGCTTTGGGGCGGCATCATCGGCGAGGACGGGCTCGAGGGGATCCAGCTGTCCGAGAGCGGCGAAGGAGCGCGGTACAAAGACTTCCAGCGCTGCATCCGGCGGCTGGGCGAGATGGGCGTCATCCTCGGCATCGTCTCCAAGAACAACCAGGGCGATGTCTTCGAGGTCTTCGAGAACCACGAGCACATGGTGCTCAAGAAGGAGGACTTCGCGATTTTGAAGATCGATTGGTCGCCGAAGGCGCAGAGCATCGCCGAGGTGGCGCAGGACCTCGACATCGGTCTCGACAGTCTCGTCTTCATCGATGACAACCCGGTCGAGCGGGAGTCGGTCCACTCGGCGCTCCCCGAAGTGACCGTACCCGAGTTCCCCGCCGACACTTGCGAGCTCTCCGCCTTCCTCGAGCAGATCTACAAGGACTGCTTCTTCACGCTCGAATCCACCGAGGAGGACCGCAAGCGCACCGAGGCGTATCTTTCCAATGCCAAGCGCGCGGCCGAGCGCAGCGCCACGGTCTCGATCGACGAGTTTCTCGCCGCGCTGCGCACCAAGATCTCGCTCGGCAAGCTGCGCGACGACGACGTCCCGCGCGCCGCGCAGCTCACGCAGAAGACCAACCAGTTCAACCTGACCACTCGCCGCTACACCGAGCAGCAGGTGCAGGCGTTCCGGACGACGCCGGGCATGGCGGTGTTCATCGCGTCGGTCGCCGACAAGTACGGCGACAACGGGAAGGTGTTCCTGGGCATCGTGCGCAAGCTCTCCGCCGATACGGCCGAGCTCGACACCTTCCTCATGAGCTGCCGGGTGATGGGACGCTTCATCGAGGACCAGATTCTCGACCAACTCGTCAAGGAGCTGCGCGCCGACGGTATCTCCAAGCTGCGGGTGCACCTCATTCCGAGCAAGAAGAACGCGCCCGCGCGCGGTTTCATCGAGCGCCTCAGCGGCGGTCGCCTGTTGTCGAACGATGCGAGCGGCACGATGACCTGGGAGTTCGACATCGCGCAGACCTCGCCGGTGAGCAGGTCCCCGTACGCCGAGCTGCTGACGCGCTGAGCATCGAGGAGCGCGCCAGCTTGCCAGCCGAGAACCGGCCATCTAACCTTCTTGCCTTGAACCATCGACCGGGGTCTCCAGCGTGAGCAGCGGGCCGAAAAAGATCAACCATGTGGGGCTCGCCGTCCCCAGCATCGAAGCATTCCTGCACAAGACGATTCCCCTGTACGGAGAGCTCACTCGCGGGCCGATGATCGTCAACGAGCGGCAGCAGGTGCGCGAGCTCTGCCTGACGGACGGCGCCACGACCGTCGAGCTGCTCGAGCCGCTAGCCGAGAGCTCACCCTTGCGGAGCTTCCTCCGGAGGAACCGGTCGGGTGGGCTCGTTCACCTGGCGCTCGAGGTGGTCGATCTCGACGCCACCATCGCGCGGGTCACCGCATCCGGTGGGCGGGTGCTCGTGGGCCCCGTCCCCGACGTGGCCTTCGAGGAGCGCAGGATTGCGTTCGTCCTCCTCGGAGGCCAGGTCACCGAGCTGGTCGAGACTTAGCGCCGCTTAAAACGCATCTCATAACCGAGCTCGCGAGTCACGGCGCTCAAGCGTAGCGTAGCCCCTAAGTTGGCTGCGGCGCCGGGGCTAACGGGGCATCGCATCGAAGCGCGCTTTTGCCGGCAAGGTGTAGACCGCCCCCGTGCTGGGATCGACCCAGGGCCAGGGATTCGACCCGAAGAAGGCCGGCTTCTGCGAGAGGTAGAGCGAGTTGGGAACGGCGGTGGGTGTTCTGGAGCCCAGCGCGCCTCCGATCCCGTGCCACCGCTGCGAGCCGGTCACCCAGTCCCAGTTGCCGTCTCGCTGGATCGTGTTCACGGTCTGAGCAACCCACGGGGGGCACCCGTGTGGGCCGCAAGCGCCGAAACCGATCTTCCACATCGGCACCACCGTGCCCGGATCGGCGGCAAGGGCCTCGTATGTCCAACCGGTCTGCGTATAGTTGTAACCGGGGCCGGAATAGGTCAGGAGCGTCTGGCCCTGGAACCCGAGCACGTTGCCGACCAGGTTGTGATAGTAGCTATTTTGCTCGATGCGTACAGGAGAACGGCCGTCGAGATCCCTGTACGGGTACGTGGAACCGCCGCTGACGAACGTGAATGTGGCGAGTGGACCAATCGCCCCGCGCAGGCTGGTGAGGTGGTTGCGGAAGATGGTGATGTAGATCGAATTGCCCCAGAACGCGTCGCCCTGGTAGGAGTGGCTTCGGTTCCCCTCCATCAATTCCATGTGCGGAGTCGTGTAGTGGGCCGCATTCATGCCTGCCTCGGGCATGTTCGGATAGGTTGATCCGAAAGCGTCGTCCATGTAGTTGTAGGCGACGACGTTGCCGCCCCCCGTACCCCGCATCACGATCACCTTGTTGCCGTACCACATGATGTTGTTCTCGACGAGGTTGTCGGAGGCGCCGTAATTGAGGCCGACCATGTAGCCGGCGCCGCCCGGGTTCGGGTCCGGGGTCTCGTGGATGTACGAGTCCCGCAGCTCGCTGCGATAGGTGCCGTAGAGGCCGACCGAGGTGCCCACCGACCAGTGGGCCTCGATGTTCTTGATCCAGCAATAGGCGCACAGGCTCATCGGCACGTTGCCGTGCCAATCGCCGCCCTGCCCGCCGTAGAAATAGATGTCCTCGACTCCGGTCCGGTGGAGAACGGGTTGCGCATAGCGCGAGAGCTGCGCCGCGTACAGGGTCTGGAAGGTGATGTGAAACGGGGTCGCGAAGGTAATGGTAGTGCCGTTGACCGCGGTCACCTCCATCATCTGGTTGAGCGATCGATCCTGACGAACGAACCAGCGGCGCGAGCCACCTCCCGGCCCGTCGTGGTTCGGCCCCCAGAAGACCTGCGGGTCGTTGTTGGTGTTGTGGTCGATGAGGACGATCTCGCCGACCTGGATCCCTGGATTGCTCACCAGCGTGACGGAATTGGATCCCTTGACTGCGTCGGACGCCAGATTGATCGAGGAGGAGAACTGGGACGGATCGTAGCCGACGTAGAGGATCGCGTAGCTCGGATTGGTGGCCCGGTCCGCCTTGATGAGCCGCGTGCCGCCCGCGCCCGATCCCGGCGTGCCGGTGCCCGAGCCGCGCAGCGTGCAGTCGGACGTCCTGAAGGACAGCCCATTGCCGTTGATGTTGAACGTGCCGGCGTTGAGCTTGACCACCTGGTCGGCGGGGCAGCCATTGAGGGCGGCCTGGATGGCGCCAGTATCGTCCCCGCCGCTGGGCGACAGCGTCCGGTAGATCGTGGTGCGGTTGGGAATCCCGCCGACCGCATTCAGGCCCGGGTTCCAGGTCGTCCTCCGATCGGTTGCGATGATCGCGGCCGTGGACACGGTCACGCTCGCTGTGCCGCTCTTGGACGGATCCGCCACGCTGAGGGCCAGCACGTGATACGTGCCCTCTGTCGCAGGCGCCGTGTAGTGACCCGAGGCGTCCACCGTTCCCCCGCCGAGCTCGAGAACCGACCACGTCACTGCGCTGGACTGCCCACCGGTGATGCCGGTGACGGTCGCGCTGAACGTCGCCGTGCCGGCCGGCAGCACGGACGTGACGCTCGGGGAGATGGAGACCGCGATGGGCGGCGGCGGCGCCACCGTCGCGGCCGCAGTGCCCGTCTTCGTCGTGTCCGCCATGCTGGTGGCCACCACGTGATACGTCCCCATCGTTGCGGGGGCGGTATAGACGCCGGTCGAGCTCACTGTCCCGCCGCCGGCCTCCTGCACGGACCAGGTCACTGCGGTCGACTGCCCGGTGGTCGTGCCGGTAACGGACGCCTGGAAGTTGATCGTGCCACCGGGCGCGGTCGACGGAGCGGATGGGGTGACCGTCACCGCGATGCCGGCGCTCTGGCTGAAGCCAAAGGTGAGGCTCGGGCCGTCGTGCCAGGCTGCACCGGCATCTTGGTAGGTAGCGTAAGATTCCCAGGTTCCCGCCGGATCAGCGCTGGTGAAGGCGCGAGAGCCGGTGAGAGTCACACTGCCACCAGGCTGGATCACCTGCGCAGTGGTCACCTGGGGGGCGAGATTGTAGTAGGGGCCGCCGGTGTGCGTCCCGCCGGGCGGTCGCAGGTCAATCGAGATCCAATTGACCGAAATCGCGCTGCTGCCGGTGTTCTGATAAGTGACCGAGCCGTTCAGCGTTTGCCCCGCCATCACGCTGGTCTTGTCCAATGTCAGCGGCGAGGAGATCACCAGCCCGCCGGTCGCCGGCGCAGTGACCGTCAGGGCCGCCGAGGCGGACTTGGTGGAGTCGACGTGGCATCTGGCCACCACGTGGTACGTGCCGGCCGTTGCAGGCGCGGCGTAGGTGCCGTCGGCGGCGATCGAGCCACCGCCGATTTCCTGGACCGACCACGCCACCACGGTATCGGTGCTGTTGGAGACGGTGGCCTGGAATTTCTGCGAGGCGCCGGTCTGGAGCGAGGCGCTCGTCGGTGAGATGGCGACGCTGACCGGGGCGGTGACCGTGGTGACCGTCAGCATGGCCGAGCTGGAGATGGTGACACCATTCACCGTCACCGAGAGCGTATAGATGGTGGTGGTCGCGGGCGTCACCGTGTAGGGCACATCGCTCATTACGGCGCCGATGCCGGGGGTGATCTCGCCCGAGCCGACGATGAAGTGCGGGATGAGCTGCGCGGACTGTCCGCTCGCGATCGTTTGCGGAGCGGACAGCGAGACGAACGCCCGCCAATCCACCCCTCCATCCCCGCTCACGGTTATTCCGGGCATGCAGGCTGCGGCGGCGAGGAGCAGGATCGGTGCTGCAATCTGTCGTAGTTGCATTGACAACCTCCCTCGATTGCGGTTGCGAGCCCGAAGACACCCCCGCCGGATCTCGGGCCGTCTGGTTCTGGACAGCTTCTGCAAGTCTCCTTGGCTGCCGCCGGGCCACAAGGGAGCACGCTCCGCACGTTCCACGGCGAGGTGCACCGGCGGTGCCCGCTCCTCGCACGTGGACTGACTGCAAAATTCAACGCTGCGAAGGCGGCGCGGATGAGTTGCGGCCTCTTTGCGATGTGAGGGGCGGTGAGAGAAGGGCGCCGGGAAAAATTGCTTTCGTACGGTCCGAAGGCGCCACTCTGGCGCCCATTCATTGTGGTCAAGGATGGGGAAACACGCCCCGACGTGCCGCGATGAAGGTGCTGTCGTAGCGCACGGCGCCTGACGGCCGCGCGGCGTCGAGCCGTCAACGGATCATCAAACCATCCTGCTTGCCTTGCTTGAGCAGCCGTTCGACGGTCGTATCTCCGCCCCCGGTGTCGGGGTTGCCGTCGGCGCGGCATCTGGTCCGGCGGATTCGTTCCGTAGGGCCCCTCATCTACGCTCTCCAGGTGCCTCGACCACGAGCACCCAGTCGTTTGCTCCCGAGGCGTTGTCCCCCGGCGTCTCCAGCTGGACACCGGCCGACGTGGAGAGTGTCCCGGGCACTGGCATCCAGCCGCCCGTGCTCGGGTCATACCAGCGGGCACGGCTACCGGCATGCATCCTCGACAGGTCGACCGCGAAGCTCCGTGACCCGCTTCCTGTGGGCGGAATGTAGGCGACGAGAAGATCTCCCTCGGCCGTCGCAGCCGCCGCGATGTACTTCGGGCCCCGCCCTTGCCCCGAGGTGATCAGAGGAGGGCCATCCGACTCCAGCCCGGCCGGCACCAGGCGATCCCAGGGCAGCCCCTCGAACAAGGTGTGGAGATGCAGCGCTTCAAAGGTCCCCGGTGATTCGAGCTCGGCTGTCCATGAGGAGACCGCATGGTCGACGTCGTCGTAGTCCACCCGGTAGGTGCCGCGCGCCGACTCGCACAACCAGAGGAAGGCGTTGCTCCACAGGACGCCCGAACCGCCCGAGACCATCGTCCACCACCACGCCTTCCGGAACGGCTGCGTGTTGCTGCCCGGGTGCTCGTGCTCGTAGGTACTCTCGAGGAGGAACGCGGGCCTGGCGGGCTTCACCTCGCGGGCGCGGGCCGCGTACTTGTACGTGTTGGCGTATTGGTAGACGCCGTTCAAGGTCATCGAGTCCCGGAAGCGCGCCTCTTCGGTCGATATGCCGCCGAGGTGATCGAAGTTCCAGTGGCCGGTCCAGGGTTGCAACGCCCCCGCTTCCCGGATCCCGTTGAGGATTTCCCAGTGGCGTGCCTCGCCCTCGGACCCGGCGGGAGGGGCGAAGTCCCCTCCCGCGAGCCAGAGCACGTTCTTCCTTCCCTTGAACCGGGCTCCGAGGTAGCGGCCGAACGCAGCGCAGACCGGGCGCGTGTTGGCGGGCGCGGTGAGCTCCTTCCACCAACCCTCGCGACCTCCGTCGAACCCCAGGTAGTTGGGCGCGATCAGCACCAGGATGCCGTGGGCCGCGGCGCGATCGACGAAGGTGACCGCCCGATCGAAGTACGCATCGTTGGGAGTGGAGAAGTCGCCCGTTCTCACGAAGGGCTGCTCGCCGGCGCGGTTCGAGGGGGGCGTAGGATTCGGGCTCGAGGTGTAGTCATGGTTCATGAGCATCACCTCGACGAGGTTGAACCCCTTCGCGCTGCGGTTGGTCAGGTAGTGCTCCTGCTCCGCTTCCGTCAGGTTGGCGAGCGCGAGCCAGGCCGTCTCGCCTTTGATGAGGAAGGGCCGGCCGCGCTGGTCGATCAGGTGCCGCCCACCAGGAGCGACTTGCAGCGGGTACTGGTAGGAGCGGCCGTGTGTGCGCACCACGATGCTCACGCTCCGCCGATCCGTTTGCCCGGCCGCGGCGGCTGTCAGCGTGACCGTGCAGGCGCCGGGGGCGGTCGCCGTCCATTCCGTCGAGGCCGCGCCCGAGTTGGCGAAGGTTCCGCACCCTGGCGGGGTCGCGGTCCAGGCGAATGTCACTCGGGCCACCGGCCCGCCGCGGGCCTGCAAGAGCATCCGGTCCCCCACGACGACGGAGTTACGCGGCGCGACGATTGCGGTGACCACGGCTCGGTCCAAGGTGGGCAATGCGGCTGCGATCGTCGCATCGACCTCGACCGGATCCCCCGGGGCAGCCGCGATGGTGACCACCGTCTCCCCGAGCAGGGCGCTCGCAGCGTCGAACGCCTCGATCTTGACCGCGTGTGGGCCCGGACTGACGGCGATCGCGCCATACCACTCGCCCGCGGAAGCGCCGCTCCGCAACGCAGCCGCCGCGGCCGCGTCTACCGAGGCGGCGACGCGATTAGCGTGCGCGGGCAAGACTCGAACCGTCATCTCCACCAGGCTGCCCGGGTAAGGTGGTCTTGGCGCCGACCGGCACGCGGCCAGAAGGCCCAGGAGCACGAGCACGACTCGGCCGCCGTGTTTACCCCGCACGTCGCTACCGTTTCTCCAACGCCGCCTTCTCGACCAGGGCGAAGCGTTTCTGCCTGGCCTCGGCGGCTAGTGTGCGGAAGCGGCTCTCCGCTTCCTGCGTCTTGCCGGCCGCGGAGAGCGCCCTGGCGAGGAGCAGCTCGGCATCGAACCGATGGGGTACCTCCGGCAGCCGCGCAGCGACGGCTTTGTTGAGGCGAACGATCGCCAGCTCCGGGTGCTTCTCGGAAAGCTCAACATCGGCGGCGGCGATCTGCCCGTTCAGCTCGTCGGGCGCACGCGCCACGGCCGTGGCAGCGACCGTATGCGCTTCCTCGATCTTGCCCGCCGCGACGAGCACGCGCGCGAGCGCGGCAGCCGCTTCCGACGAATCGACATGCGCGCGCTCGTGCTGCTCGACCGCGGCGCGCGCCATCGCCTCGGC
>Ga0137403_10000727_pt1 | contig 42417 bp, 36 predicted proteins | sample CZOMad2_1_16fung_FD_122057 | JGI IMG/M metagenome (GOLD analysis project Ga0137403, IMG submission 122057) | Vadose zone soil fungal communities from Angelo Coast Range Reserve, California, USA - CZOMad2_1_16fungal (Hybrid Assembly) | ecosystem: Environmental > Terrestrial > Soil > Vadose zone...
CTGGAGCGGGTGACGAGGCTCGAACTCGCGACGTCCACCTTGGCAAGGTGGTGCTCTACCAACTGAGCTACACCCGCGTTTTAAGAGCGAATAATAATGTCCAGCGACCCGCCAGACGCAACCTTTAATTGCTCCCGGAGGCACAAAATCGTTGAATCCAAAATGGGTGCTGAGCGCATCCTATGAGCAAAACATCATCATGAAAAAATTAATCCTCCTTTGCATTTGCCCTATGGCGCTGGCGATAAGCCTGTTTGCGCAGGTCCCGCCAGCATCCCCGGTCGCCAGCCCTCCAGCAGCAACCCCCATAGCAACGGCAACCGTCAATGCGGCCATGGCAGCGGCGACAGCCGCAGTCAGCAACTCGCCGTCGGATCTCGCCGACAGAATTCACCAGAAACTGGAGAAAAAGCTTCGCGGCCACCACGGAATCACCATTGATACAGGCGATAAGGGTGACGAAGATGCCGATCTTCGAAAGATGCGTGATTTTATCGCCATCCCGATCGTTGCGATCGTGTTTCTGTCGATCTTCGGCGCGCCCGTCCTGATCGTCATTGTGATCGGGCTATTTGCGTTGGTAGGGAGCCGCATGCGACAGCGCACCATCCGCATGATGGTGGAAAAAGGTCAGCCTGTTCCCGCGGAGCTACTTGCGCCTGAGATTCGGGCTGTGCGGCGACGTTCGGATGTGCGGCGCGGAGTCATTTGGACCATGATCGGGCTCGGAGCGATGATCTTCTTTGGCGCTGTGAACAATTGGGAAGAGGGCGTCTGGTCAATAGGGCTGATTCCATTTATGATCGGGCTCGGCTATCTCATCGTGTGGAAATTGGAACGCAAGAACGACGTTCCTCCTCCCCCGCCTGTATCGTAGTATCGTCACGTGGAGCTGACCGATGCGGACCTTGTCGCGCGAGTTCTTGCCAATGACGATCAGCACGCGTTCGGTGAACTCGTCCGGCGGCATCAATCCAGCGTGCGTGGGCTGCTTCGGCAGCTCACCCGCACCGACATCGCGCTGGCTGACGATCTCGCACAGGAAGCCTTCTTACGCGCGTACAAGAAGCTCGCGAGTTTTCGCGGTGAAGCGCGATTTTCCACCTGGCTTTACCGCATCGCTTACAATTGTTTTCGCGAGGATGCGCGCAAACGCAAGGAGCTTGTGGGCGTGGATGAGGAGCAACTACAGGCCGAGCGTGATCCGCAGACTGTCGATGCCGGTTTGAGACACGATCTTATGCACGCACTGAGTTTACTTCCGTTGAACGAGCGCACGGCTGTTGTGCTTTGCTGTCAAAACGGATTCTCGCATGATGAAGCTGCGCGCGTGTTGGAGATTCCTCTTGGGACTGTAAAGACTAACGTTCTTAGAGGGCGGGAAAAACTGAAACGCACACTAGCCGCATGGGGACCAAATTGATATAATGAAAGCAATGACCGACGACGAAACGCTGGACCGACAACTCCGTGAAGCGATGCCGTACATTGACGACGAAGGCTTCACCGCCCGCGTCATGGCCAGCTTGCCCGCAGCGCGACGCGAGCCGCGATGGCTGCGCGCAATGATTCTGCTCGGTCTGGGAATACTGGGAAGCGGAGTTGCCTACTTAATTTCCGGCGGCGGCCGTTTCATTCGCGAAGGCATGATTCAGTTGTCGGACTTCCCGATTTGGCTGTTGCTCGTGTTCGCGTTCGGTTGCGGTCTTGTGGTTGGCGCGTTCGCAGTGATCGCTGCCGTTCGGAAAACGCCGGAAGTACGCGATGTGGCGAGGCTACGGTTTTGAAACGGCGCTGCGATTAGGCCGCGGATAACTCGCGGGCCTGCCTAACATCGAGACCTATCTGGCGAGTGAGCGCCTCGACATTTTCGAATTTTTTCTCCGGCCGGAGAAAGCGGATGAATCGCACTTCGACGTCTTTTCCGTAAATGTCGCGCTTGAAATCAAACAGATGGATTTCCAGAATGCGCTCAGATTTACTGCTCACAGTTGGCCGATAACCAAGATTCACCACGCCTGGATAAACAGTTCCGTCCAGCTTCGCTTCAGCGAAATAGACGCCGTTTGGCGGAAACTGTTCGTTGTGGGCGCTCAGGTTTGCGGTCGGGAATCCAATCTTTTTTCCGAGATCGTCGCCGCGCACAACCGTCCCCAGAATCGTGTATTCGCGGCCAAGCATCTGCGCTGCCTTTGCGAGATCACCTGCTTCAAGGGCTTGACGAATCGTCGTACTGCTCACCAGCTCGCCGTTGACGGTCACAGGCGGAATTCCCACAACACCGAAATCGAAGCGTGCGCCGAACTCGTTGAGCAGTTTGAGATTGCCGCGCCGGTTTTTTCCAAACGACCATTCGTGCCCCACGCGAATTTCGCGCAGCGGTTTCGAATGCTCCACCAACTGCTGCACGAAGTCTTCGGGCTCGGTTGCGGCAAACTGCTTATCAAACTTAATGATCAAAAGATGCGCCACGCCGAGGTCGCGGATCAATGCGATCTTGTGCGGCGTAGCGGTGAGCAAATGAGGCGCGCCTTCTGGCCGTAATACCTTTTCCGGATGCGGATCGAATGTCACCACCACAGGCGTTCCGTTTGCCGTCCGGGCGTGTTCTGCGGAAGTCGAGATGACTGCCTGATGGCCGAGATGCACGCCGTCGAAGACGCCGATGGCCAGAAAAAGCGGACCGGGCAAGTGCGAGAGCTCTGGAATCGAGCGCAGGATTTCCATCATGACAATGACGAATGACGAATAACGCGCCTTCGCCGAGCTCCGGCGCGGCAGGCGAATAACGAAATAATGACGAAGCACCAAATAAAAAAACGTGCTGGGCGCAGGATCATTCGGGTTTCGATATTCGGATTTCCTTCGCACTTCGACATTCGGATTTCGTCATTCTTCTCACGCCCCGCGCATCCTGGAAACTTCGGGAAGGCTTAGCATCCGATTGAGAATTTCTTCGCGCGTTACGCTTTTGATTTGATCGACTGTGATGGCGTTGGCCACATCGAACCGGCCGGATTTCGTGCGACGCAGCGATTTCAAATGCGCCCCGCAGCCGAGCACCTCGCCGATATCATGCACATAGGTGCGCACATAGAAGCCTTTGCTGCACAGAACACTGAAATCGATTTCCGGCAGCGCGATCCGATCGATTGTGTAGCGATAGACGTGCACCAGTCGGGGCTCTCGCTCGACTACTTTGCCCTTGCGAGCGAGTTTGTAGAGCGGCACGCCACCGTGCTTTTTCGCAGAAACCATTGGCGGCAGCTGATAGAAATCGCCCCGGAACTTTTCAAACGCGACGCGAATTTGGTTTTCATCCAGTGTGGGCACCGGCCGCTGCTGAGTCACTTCGCCTTGTCGATCCTGCGTGTCGGTCGTCACGCCGAGCACAAACGTGCCGGCGTATTCCTTATCTTCGCTCATCAGCAAATCCTGGACTTTTGTGCCACGCCCGATCGTAAGCAGCAGTAAACCCGTGGCGATGGGATCGAGCGTGCCGCAATGACCGATTTTCCTGGTGTCGAGCTTTCGCCGCGTCAGCGCAACAACATCGTGCGACGTCATGCCTTCAGCTTTATCGACCAGCAAGACACCGTCAGGAGCTGCGTTTAAGGACTTCACGAACCTCCTCCAGAACCTTCTCTTCGACTTCGGCAAGACTTCCGCGAATGCGCGCGCCGGCAGCCAGTGTATGTCCGCCGCCGCCGAATTTCTGGCAAATCGCACAAACATCGACCGCTTCGTCTTTCGAACGCATGCTCACGCGCACTTTGCCTTCGGCGAGTTCTTCAAAAAAGACGGCCACGATCACGCCGTGAACTGCCCGGAGATGATCGATCAGACCTTCGTTGTCTTCGGGAAGGACGCCCAGCTCTGCGGCGGTTTTTAGGCTGAGACTAAAACTTGCCGCGCGATCGCCAGCGGTAAAACGCGTGGTTCGAAGAAGCTCTCGCAACAGTTCCAGCCGGCGGCGGGGATAGTTCTCATACAGTTGCTCGCTTATTTTTCCCACGTCGAGACCGCCAGAGCGCACGAGTTCCGCGGCGATCTCCAACGTGCGCGCGCTGGTTTTTGGATATTGGAACGAACCTGTATCAGTGGAGATCGCGACATAGAGATTTTCTGCGATATCGTGATCCAAAGGAAGGCCCTCGCTCTTGATTAGGTTGAAAATGATTTCTCCCGTGGCCGGGGCGCTGGGATCGACGATTACCAAATCGCCATAGCCGGGATTGCTGAGATGATGGTCGATGTTGATCCAAATCTTTGCGGAGCCAACCGCAGCAACGGTGGTTCCCAGGCGATTTTGAATTGCCGTGTCGAGCGCAATGGCGACATCGAAGTCTTCTGCAGTGGCGGGCGGTTTGGTCAACAATTCGGCGCGCGGCAAAAACGAATACTTTTCGAGCATCCCATCTTCATTCCAAACGCGAACGTCCTTTCCGACTTGTTGGAGAGATAATGCCAGGGCGAGTTGACTACCGAGCGCGTCACCGTCCGGCCGCACATGACCCAAAATCGCGAAATGTTGATGCTCGCGCAGGACCTTCCCGATTTGCTCGAACGTGGTATTGCTCACTCGTCGTTGCCACCACGTTTTTCAAGGTCCTGCAAGATCTCGAGCACGCGTGCGCCGCGTTCGATGGAATCGTCGAGATGAAAAATAAGATGTGGCGTGTATTTCAAGACAACGTGGCGAGAGAGTTCTGCTTGCAGCGCGGGACGATGCGCTTCCAATCTATCAATTACATTCGCGCTGTTGGCCGATCCGAGAATGCTTACGAACACATGCGCGTTCTTCAGGTCGGGCGTTACATCAACAGCGTTAACGCTGACGAGCACGCCTTCGAAGTTTAATTCGCGCGCAATGATCGCGCTCAGCTCACGCTTTACGAGTTCGTTTACGCGCAATTGTCGATGTTTCATGGCCAAGCGGAGCTAAAGAGTTAAAAGAGTTACAATGTTACAACCGGGAACGGCCTTTTGACCTTTGTAACGATGTAACTGCCTACAATTTCTGCGCAATCTGTTCGAGTTGGTAACACTCGATTATATCGCCCACCTGGTATTCGCTGAAATCGCCCAGCTTGATCCCGCATTCCAGGCCAGAGCGCACTTCTTTGACGTCGTCCTGGAAACGCCGCAGCGTCGAAATGCCGCCATCGTAAACCGGCTGGCGCTTTCGCAGGACACGAGCGCGCGCAGCGCGGGCGATACGACCATTCGTGACCAGGCAACCAGCAACAATGCCTCTGCTCAGCTGGAAAACTTGTTTCACCTCCGCGTGCCCGATCGCTGTTTCGCGCAGCTCCGGTTCAAGCAGCCCGGCCATGGCGTCTTTGATCTGGTCGAGTAATTCGTAAATGATGCTGTAGAGCTTGATCTGCACGCCTTCGCGTTTCGCAGCAGGCACAGCCATCGCTTCGACTTTGATGTTAAAGCCGATCACAACCGCGTCGGACGCGCTTGCCAGCAGAATGTCCGATTCCGAAATCGGTCCCACGGCCGAGTGAATAATTTCGAGAATGACCTTTTTGGTTTCGATCTGTTTCAGCGCGCCGACGAGTGCTTCGAGCGAGCCTTGCGTATCGCATTTCAACACGATGCGCAGGACCTTTTGGCCTCCCGCCGTTTCAAGCAGCGTTTCCAGCGTAGCGCGTTGCGGAACGAACAGCTTGCTGGCGCGTTTTGCTTCAAGTCGTTCGTCGCTCAATTGTTTCGCCTCGCGCTCCGATCCCATCACAAGAAATTCGTCACCGGCATTCGGCAGGCCAGTAAACCCAAGCACTTTCACTGGCGTTGAAGGTCCGGCTTCCTTGACGGGTTGGCCGCGATCGTCCCGCAGCGATTTTACCTTGCCGTTGTAGTCGCCGCAGATGAACGGATCACCGACTTTTAACGTGCCCATCTGCACGATGAGTGTGGCAGTCGGGCCGCGTCCCGCTTCCACTTGCGCTTCAATCACGGTGGCGCGCGGTCTGGCCGTGGGCGATGCCTTGAGCTCCATTACCTCCGCCTGCAACGTGATCATCTCGAGCAAGTGATCGATTCCGGTTCCTCTCGTCGCTGAGACTGGACAAACAATCGTTTCGCCTCCCCAATCTTCCGGAGCGAGCCCGTGTTCCTGAAGTTGTTTCTTCACCCGGTCAATGTTCGCTGAGGGAAGATCAATTTTGTTGATCGCGACCATGATCTTCACGTGTGGCGCAGCCTTGGCGTGATTGATGGCTTCAAGCGTTTGCGGCATGATGCCGTCATCGGCTGCGACAACGAGCACGACGATATCCGTCACATTGGCCCCTCGCGCACGCATCGCGGTAAAGGCTGCGTGACCCGGTGTGTCAATGAACGTGAGTGTCGATTCATTGTGATTTACGGTGTAAGCGCCGATGTGCTGGGTAATTCCGCCTGCTTCACCAGCCGCCACACGCGTCTTGCGAATCGCATCCATCAACGTCGTCTTACCGTGATCGACGTGGCCCATGAAGGTGATGATCGGACCGCGCGGTTTGAGTTCCTCTTCTTTTTCAATAACCGGCGGAGGCGGTGCGACAACTACCTGTTCCACCTTGTGAACACCGGCCCCTTTTTCACGGCGTTCCTTTTCGAGAACAAACCCGTGGTTCTCCGCGATTTTCGACGCGATGTCGGGTTCGATTGTTTGATTGATGTTGGCGAAGATGTTGTACGTCATCAACTCTGCGATGAGCTGATGCGGCTTCAGGCGAAGCTCAGTTGCCAACTGCTTAACAATAATCGGAGGCTTAATAAGGATGACATTCTGCGGCACGTCTTCCGCTTCAGCAGACGGTGGCGCCGCTTCGGCCGGCGCTTCCGTTGGAGGCGTCTGCGCGGGTGCAGGTTCGACGGGCGCAGCAGGTTTTGGCGGAGCGGCGGTTGTCTCCAGTGAGGCGCGGATGCGCGAAATCGGAGGTAAAACGGCGCGTCTGGTCTTTGGCTCGCCCTCTTCGGTCTTCTTGCGCGGCCTTTTTCTATCAATGAGGGAGACACTCTCTACTTCGTGGCCATGCGACGACGTAGATCGCGGCTCGGGTTCTTGCGGCGCGATTCCACGCGATTTAGCGGCTGCGCTCGCCGGCGCGGCATCGCTTTCTAATCCTTGCTTCGGAACCTTTGATTTCGCTGCGGCGACCGGCTTGTGAGCAGTAGTCTTGCGCGCGGCCGCCTGCGCGGCTGGCTTGCGGTTTGCAGTTTTACTGCTCGTCTTCGTTGCCATAACACTTCCTTCGAAATTTCACTCATGGCTCAAGCTCCCTAAACGAGAGCCATGCTATTGTACGAGTTCCTGCCGGTGCACTGCTTCGTAAATCTCACGCGCCTTTGTTTCATCGACTGCCAGAATATCCACCAAATCCTGCACGTCCGCATCGCGCAATCCTTCCAGATTCGTAAACCCGGATTTTACGAGCTTGAGCGCCTGCTCTTCGGTCACCGGTAGCGCGCCGGCAAGGGTCTGTGCAGCTTGCGCTACCTTCTGTTCAACTACGGTTGTCGCCGATGTGTCCTTGCCGATGTTGATTTCCCAACCGGTCAAGCGTGAAGTCAATCGCGCGTTCTGTCCTTTTTTTCCGATCGCGAGCGAAAGCTGATCTTCATCGACAGCAATCCGCACGCTCTTTTTCTCAGTATCGAAAGTCAGATTCTTCACTTTCGCGGGCTTCAGCGCTTCCAGGATGTACTCTTTTGGGTCTGAGCTCCAACGGATGATATCGACCTTCTCATTGTTGAGCTCGCGCACAATGTTTTTGACACGCGAGCCGCGCATTCCGACGCACGCTCCTACCGGATCTACTTTTTCATTTGCGCTCCACACCGCGATCTTGGTGCGGTAACCGGCTTCTCGCGCGATGCCGCGGATCTCTACCGTGCCGTCGGCGATTTCGCTCACTTCCAGCTCGAAAAGCCGGCGCACGAAATTGGGATGGCTTCGCGAAACGATGATCTCAGGGCCGCGGGCACCGTTGTCGACCGCGACGACGTAGGCGCGGAGACGATCGCCCACATTGTAATCTTCCACGACCACTCGTTCCCGCTGCGGCATGATGGCTTCAAACTTCCCAAGATCAAGAATGACGTCGGAACGATCGAAGCGGCGCACCGTTCCACTGACAATCTCGCCCGCGCGGTCCTTGAACTCCTCGTAAATCATTTCTTTCTCCGCCTGGCGGATCCGCTGCATCATGGCTTGTTTGGCCGTCTGCGCCGCGATGCGTCCGAAGTTTTTCGGCGTGACTTCTACTTCTACAATGTCACCGATATTCGCATCCGATTTGATCTTCCGCGCTTTGGAGAGTTCGATCTCATCTTGTGAATTGGTGACGTGATCGACCACTACGAGATTGGCCAGTGCCCGGATTTCGCCGCTTTTCGGATTAATATCAATGCGCAGATCGCGCGACGCGCCGACACTCTTCTTCGAGGCGGAGAGCAGAGCATTCGAAACCGCCTCGAGAAGGATGTCGCGTTTGATCCCGCGCTCCCGCTCCAGGTAATCGAGCATGGCAATAAATTCTGCGTTCATAAAACAGGCAGCCCGCAGACAAAAAAGAGTGGGACGCCAGTTCCCACTCCGATCAGCGCGCGGACTAGACGCTAAGACTAACCGCGCGCGGCCTTCGCGTCAAGGTGTGGCGCGGTTTGATTTGACGTTCAAAGCTCAATGTCCAACATCGAGCATTCAATGAATTCGCGCCTCCTAGCCGTCGCTGTTGTTGTTGTGATATGGGCCGTAATTTATTTGCCGGCGCTGGGTTCTATCGCGATCAAAGGAGAAGAGGGCAGACGGATCTTGCCAGCGATCCGCATGCTCGACACGGGCGACTACATCGTCCCACAAGTCGGAAGTAGTCCATACTTCCGAAAGCCGCCTTTAATAAACTGGCTGGTGGCCGGCTCCTTTAAAGCTTTTGGAGTGCGTAACGAATGGACAGCGCGTCTTCCGTCGGCGATTGCCGTGCTCGCTGTGGCGATGGCGTTTGTCACCGTGGCGCGCGCCAGTCTCGGCTCGATGGGATCGATGATCGCGGCCCTTATCTGGATGACGAATATCGGCATGATCGAAAAAGGCCGATTGATTGAAATCGAAGCGCTCTACGTCTCGCTCTGCGGCCTGGCGATTATTTTTTGGCTGAGCTTTTGGGAACAAAAAAAATCGCCATGGCTGGTCTGGATTCCGTCATCGGTTTTTCTTGGACTCGGTCTACTGGCAAAAGGCCCCATCCACCTAATTTTTTTCTATGGCATCGTTTTAGCAGTCCTTTGGCAGGGAAAAGATTGGCGGCTTCTCGTTCATCCTGCGCATTTCGTTGGCGTCGCGCTCATTTTAGCGATCCCGGCGGCCTGGGCCATTCCCTTCGTCCACCGCACGACGACTGAAGTGGCGGCAAACAAATGGTCGGCTCAATTTACCGGGCGGCTGGAAGGCATTAATTTCGAGTTCTTGAGTTGGATTCAAAATATCCCACGCAGCCTGATGTATTTTCTGCCGTGGCTTCTTTTGTTTCCGTTTGCCCGGTTTTCAAAATTTCACGACCAATCGCAGCGACGTTTCGCACACGCGCTGACGTGGGGCATTGCGCTGCCATTCCTGGGAGTCAATCTGGTTCCCGGCGCGGTCGCCCGATACAGTATGCCGGCCATAGTCCCGGCCTGTTGGTTGCTGGCGCTGACGTTCGTCGGGAATGCATTGCAGTGGCCTGGGAAGTTGACAACGAATGATCGGAATTGGACAAGAGTTGTCGCGATTTTCGTAAGCCTGGGCATCGTGATCGGTGCAATTGGCTATCCGTTCACGGCAATCATTTTGAAAAACAGGCAGCAGATCAAAAAGGCCGCCGCGGAAATCAATGCGGTGGTATCTCCGAATGAGATGCTTTATGCGGTGGATCCAGATTATCAGCCGGTATTCTTTTACATAAACGCGCCCTTGAATTACGTCAGCGACATCAAGAAACTACCGGCTGATACGCATTACTTTCTCGTACGAAGCGGGAACGAAGCTGAGGCGACAAATGCCCCGAACTGGTCGCCGATGCGCGCGCATCCAGTGGCTCGTGTGCGGGATTACAGCAAGCGTGAACTGATTCTCTTCAAAGTCGCGCCCTAAAAGGAGCATTGACAGCCTCGTAGATTGGAATTGGTTAGCATACTAACCAATTTGGTCCAGCGCTATGTCCAAGGGTGAAATAATTGGTCAACTGCTGCACGGCACCGCCCGCGCCTGGCGGCAAAAGCTGGATCAGCGTCTCAAACCGATGGGCCTCAGCCAGGCAAAGTGGCGCACCCTGATGCATTTGTCTCTCTCCGAGGACGCGCTTACCCAAGCTGAAATTGCAGCACGTCTGGGGGTCGAGGAGCCTACTGTGGTAAACTTGTTACACCGTCTTGAAAAGGAGGGCTGGATCACACGGAATAGCTCGCCGAATGATCGCCGCTGCAAGATGGTGCTCCTCGGCCGACGAGCCGAGCGGGTGATCGCGCAGATTAAGGCAACCGCCGACGAACTTCGACACGAACTGTTGGCCGGTATCCCGGAGGCGGATCTCCAGACGTGCATGAATGTGCTGGTCCGCATTGGAGAGCGGGCGGAGAAAAACGATCGACATCAGGAGATCATCCGCCGGCCCGGCGCTCGCGGTTTCGCCGAGCACAACGGCCAGCCCAAACAGGGACGTTCGATTCCAGGAAAGAGCGCAATGTCACGGCGTAACGGAAGGTCCAAATGAAACTTAACACCGAACTAAGTGATGTTAAGACGCTAGATCACGGCGCTCCCCGCCGTCCACAAGTTCAAGTGAAAGCCGCCCGTACTACTAATCAGAGAGTTCCAAAATGGGCGTACTTACTTTTTATTATTCTGGCTGCCTTTGTCTGTTACCGGATCCTTCAACGCAGGGCCATCGAGGTTAAAGCTGCTCAGGCGCCGGCGCGACCGGCTCTCGTTGCCAGGGTGGTGACAAAAGATGTGCCTGTGTATCTCGACGAAATAGGCACGTGCGCGGCGTACGAGACCGTGCAGGTGCAGGCACAGGTGAGCGGGCAAATCATGACACGCCATTTTCAGGACGGCTCCGACGTGAAGAAGGGCGACCCGCTTTTCACAATCGACCCGCGCCCATATCAGGCCACTCTCGATCAGGCGAAGGCGCAAGCGGCGTTAGACCAGGTGACGCTGAAGCGACAGGAGGACTTGCGCGCGAGAAAGGTTATAGCGCAGCAGGACTACGACATTGCTGTGGCGAATGCCAAAAAGTCTCAAGCGGCGACGGAGGCTGCCCAGGTGAACCTCGATTATTGCTATATCAAATCGCCCATCAACGGACGAGTAGGTCTCCGCAATGTTGACGTCGGCAACCTGGTTGGCCCGTCCACTGCGCCGCTCGTCACCATTAACGGTCTCGACCCGATTTACACGGATTTCACAGTGGCCGAGAACGATCTTCCGCTCGTGCGAAAATATCTCGGCGGTCCAAACGTGAAAGTGCAAACGTACCTTTCAGATGCCTCGATCGCGCCGCGCACAGGAGATCTTTACTTCATCGACAATGCGGTGCAGCCCGGCTCCGGAACCGTGAAAGCCCGCGGAGTCACGCCGAATCCTGATCGCGCGCTGTGGCCGTCGGAATTTGTGCGCGTCCGTTTTATTCTGGACATGCTCAAAGACGCGACGCTAGTGCCGTCGCAGGCCGTTCAAGTTAGCCAGAGTGGGCCGTTCGTTTTCGTAGTGAAACCAGACAACACTGTCGATCTTCGCCCGGTAAAGCCAGGCCAACGCCAGGAAGGCGACCTTACGGTGATCGAAAGCGGCGTGAAACCCGATGAGACCGTTGTTGTCACCGGCCAGCTCGCGCTCGCGCCGGGAGCAAAAGTCGCGCCCCAGCCATACACTGCTCAAGGCGCCCCCAATGCTGAGCAGTCTCCCTCTTCAAAAAGCAAAATGTGATATGAACGACGGGGAGCAGCACGACGGCGAACGCGAAGTAAGAGATAAGGATCGCCGCAGCTCCACGTCCTCCGCGGATCGCGCGGAGCCCGAATTAGTTCAAGTCGAAGGCTCCGGACTTTCCGGGCCGTTTATTCGCCGGCCGGTGATGACCGTGTTGCTGACGTTGTCCGTCATCGTCGCTGGCCTCGCGACTTACGGAAAGCTCGCGGTCAACGATTTGCCCGCCGTCGATTATCCGGTCATTCAGGTTACCTGCTCGTATCCCGGGGCAGACCCGACGACGATGGCCAACAACATTGCCACCCCGCTGGAGAAACAATTTCTGCAAATCCCCGGCCTCGACATCATCACCAGCACCAGCACGCAGAGCAACACGTCGCTCGTTTTACAGTTCGTGCTCAGCAAAAGCATCACCGATGCCGCGACCGATGTGCAGGCTGCCATCCAGCGCGCGACGGGTAGATTGCCAATCGATCTTCCCAGTCCGCCTACGTTCACGAAAACGAACCCAAACGACCAGGCGGTTTACTTGTTGGGCCTGTTGTCAGACACGATGACAGACTGGGATCTCTACAAATACGCGTCCACCGTTGTCGCGCAGCGTATCAACATCCTGCCGGGCGTTTCGCAGGTGAACATTTACGGCGTCCAGGGCGCGATTCGAATCAAGGCCGATCCCTCGGCGCTGGCCGCGCGCGGCTTGACGATGGATGATCTCTCCAGCGCGATCAAGGCGGGCACCGTCTATTCCGGCGCGGGGCAATTCGATGGCACCCATCGCACTTTTGTCCTGCAACCCAACGGCCAGATCGAAAAGGCCGAAGGCTATCGGAATTTGATCGTGGCGCGCAACCCAAATGGCTCCCCGGTTTACTTGCGCGATGTTTCCGACGTTAAGCAAAGTGTGCAGGACGAACGCATCTCGCGTTTTTTCTGGATGCGCGGCTATAATCCGCCTGGTTCGGTAGTCGTGCTTGCAGTTTCGCGGCAGGCGGGCGCAAACGCTGTGGAAGTGGCCAATTCGGTGAGGCGGCTTTTCCCAGAGCTGCGCGCAAGCTTGCCTGGTTCGATCATGTTCACGCCGATATTCGATCGGTCGCAAACGATCGTAAATTCTGCCAACGAAGTGAAATGGACGCTGATCATCGCGTTCGTGTTGGTGGTAATCGTGATCTATGTTTTTCTCGGCCGGGCTACGGATACACTCATTCCCGCTGTGGCGTTGCCAATGTCGCTGCTGCTCACCGTGGCGGTGATGTACATGCTCGATTTTTCCATCAACAATCTGACGTTGATGGCGCTAACGCTGGCCATCGGTTTCCTTGTGGATGATGCCATCGTGTTTTTGGAAAACGTTGTGCGTCGCGCCGAGCACGGTGAGTCGATCCTGAAAGCTACATTCAACAGCGCCGGCGAGATTTCTCTCACCATTATGTCGATGACGCTTTCACTGGCCGCGGTGTTCATTCCATTGGTTTTCATTCCCGGGCTGCTAGGCCGTATCTTCCGCGAGTTTTCCGTTACGATCATCGTGGCCATTCTGGCATCGGGTCTTGTATCGTTGACGCTTACTCCGCTGATGTGCGCGCGTATCCTGGGTGAGCGCAAAGCCGGACACAAGCGCGCCTGGATGGAGCGGCTCACGACCAATTTCATCCAACGCGTGATTGCTGCCTATGGTCGGTTACTCGACAAATTTCTCGACCGCGCATGGCTCACGGTGCCGATCCTGCTCGCTTGCATTCTTGGTCTCTGGTTCTTTTTCACCCATCTGCCATTCACGTTAATCCCGCCAGGTGATAGCGGCTTTATTCGCGGCATTTTCATCGCGCAGGAAGGATCATCGCCGGCCCAGATGCACGCATATCAAGCGCTGGTTAATGAAAAACTTCAGGCGGACCCCGCCGTCGGGCAGTTCTTTACCCTCGCCGGTTTCGCCTCGCGCAGCGCATTGTCGCAGGGACTGATGTTTCTTTTTCTGAAGCCACGAAGTGAGCGCCCACCCATCGATCAAGTCATTTTGCGATTACAAAAATCGATTGGGTCGATTCCCGGGATTAACGTGGTGTTAACGCCGCAGCCTGTACTGCAAATCAGCGTCGGTGCCACCAGTCAGACCCAGGGACAGTATGCCTACACGATTAGCGGCATCGTCCCGCAGGATGTTTATGCCGTAGCCGACCAACTGATGAAAAAACTTCAACAGTTCAAAGGCTTCGCCAGTGTCCGCTCCGATTACTACCACGACACGCCCAATCTCAAGATCGACATCAACCGCGATCGTGCCGCAACCTATGGTGTTTCGACTTCTGCAATCCAAAGTCTTTTGCGCAACGCGTACTCGCAAAACTACGTCTATCTCATCAAGGAACCAGACGACCAATATCAGGTCATCCTCGAAGTTAAAGACAAGGAGCGCGCGCACCCGGACGACTTGGACGATCTCTACGTCCGCAGCAATACAGGGGGTAACTTCAGCGCGGGCAGCGGGGGCGGAGGAACCATCGCTACGACCACAGGTAACATGTCGAATCTCATCCCGATGCGTGTTGTAACATCGACCAGGGAAGTCATCGGACCGCAAGCTGTGAACCATTTGAATCAGTTCACCAGCGTCACGTTCAACTTCAACCTGTTACCGAACGTCGCCATTGGCGATGCCACGAAGTACATTGAGGAGGCCTTCGATCAAATCCATCCGAATTACCCAACCGTGCAGGGAATCTTCCAAGGCGAAACACTTGTATTTCGGCAGCTGTTCCAGTCTTTGCCCCTGTTGTTGCTCGCCGCTATCTTTGTCATGTATGTGATTCTCGGAATTCTCTACGAGAGCTACGTGCACCCGTTCACCGTCTTATTCCCCGCGATTGTGCCCGCAGTTGTCGGTGGCCTCGCCACGTTATATCTCTTCCATTCAGTCCTTTCCCTCTACAGCGTCATCGGGCTTTTCCTCTTGTTAGGCATCGTGAAGAAGAACGGAATTATGGTAGTCGATTTTGCGTTGCAACGAATTGACGAAGGCTGGGATCTGCGGTCGGCGATTCACGAAGCCAGCGTGGAACGGTTTCGTCCGATCATGATGACTACTCTCGCTGCGCTCATGGGCGCAATCCCCATTGCGCTCGGATTCGGCCAGGACGCTGCATCGCGCCGGCCACTGGGTCTTGTAATCGTCGGCGGCCTGATTTTCTCGCAGTTGATCACGCTGTTTGTGACGCCGGTGATTTACCTGTGGCTTGAATGGTTCCAAGAGCACGTGCTCGACAAGGTGCCTTTCCTGCGAAGCGCGCATACCCATCACGAGGGCGAACCTGCGCGAGGCGACAGGGATGTTCAACCGGCGCCGGCCGCGGTTCACTGACCGCTGCATGTTTTTCGTCATTCGAGCTTTGTCATTAATTCGACAACCGTCATTCGTGCTTCGGCATTTATGCTAGATCATGCGCGCGATGGTTCTGGATAAACCACGTCGGCCCCTGCAGCTGCGTGACGTACCAAAACCAAAGTCGGGTAGGGGGCAACTGCTGGTGCGCATTAGCGCATGCGCTGTTTGCCGCACTGACCTTCACGTGGTCGATGGCGAATTGCCCAATCCGAAGCTGCCCCTGATTCCGGGTCATCAGATTGTTGGGCGCGTGGAAGAGGTAGGCGAAGAAGCAAATTCAAAATTCAACATTGGCGATCGCGTAGGCATCCCATGGCTGGGGTGGACAGATGGCGAATGTGCCTACTGCCGGTCGCATCGGGAGAATCTCTGTGATAATGCGCGTTTCACCGGCTACACGATCGACGGCGGTTATGCTGACTTCACAGTCGCTGATGCAAGATTCTGTTTCCATCTGCCCGATCGCTACAATGATGTTGAAGTTGCGCCGCTGCTTTGCGCCGGGCTGATCGGTTATCGTTCCTATCGCAAAACGGGGGACGCGCGCCGTGTCGGTATTTACGGGTTTGGCAACGCCGCGCACTTGATCGCCCAGATTGCGCTTTACGAAGGGCGCGACCTCTTTGTTTTCACGAGGCCAGGCGACGTCGCAACGCAGCAAGCTGCAAAGGAACTCGGCGCGGTCTGGGCCGGCGGTTCGGACGAGATGCCGCCGGAAAAACTCGATGCGGCAATTATCTTTGCATCCGTAGGTCCGCTGGTCCCGGCAGCCCTGCGCGCGCTCGCCAAAGGTAGCATCGTAGTGTGCGGCGGAATTCACATGACCGACATCCCGTCATTTCCGTATGCCGATCTTTGGGAAGAACGGGTCATCACTTCAGTGGCAAATCTGACCAGACGCGATGGCGACGAATTTTTCGAGCTCGTGCCGCGTGTTCCTGTGCAAACGAAGACAGAAACATTCTCCTTGGAACAAGCGAACACTGCGCTTGATCGATTCCGCGCTGGCGAACTCAAGGGCACGGCGGTGCTCACCATTGCCAAATGACGAAGCACAACCTCGAACGCGGTCTAAATCGTGCACGGCGTGCTGTCCTCAGCGCACAAATTTAGTTTGTAGGGCGTTTGATTTGCTCGCTCCCGCGATTTGCACCCTTCGGGCTTCCTGTCTGTGTCGCTCGGCCCCCGCCGGCTCCGCTCTGTGAAACGCTGATCCGGGGATTGCCGTCTGTGGCACAGGCGTCCTACAGATTTACGGCTTGCTAACTATTTGCGTCGTCGATTTCTTCATCTCTACCCTGTCACTCACCTTTTGAATGAGAGATCGCTGTTCTTTAAGTTCCACTTTGAGCGCATCAATTTCGGTTTGTTGTTGCGCTACTGTGCGCTGCTCTTCCACAAACGCCCGATGCTCTTTGAGAAACTCATTTAGCAGCATCGCGTTCACCTGATCATAGCGCACGGTGTAGGCCTTTCCTTCCTGATCGCGCACCACCAGGTGGGGATTCACCTTCTCTACGTCTTCGGCCACCAGGCCCAGCTGCGGTGTGCTGCCCGGATCAATCTCCTTCTTGTAGCGGAAGCTGACTGGCTTGAGGGAAAAGAGAGCTTCGCTGGCTTCCTCGATTGGCTTAATCTCCTCTTTAAATCGCCGGGATGAGGTAAGCGTCCCAAGCTGACCGTTTGAATTAATGAAAACGGCGCTTCCTCCGGAAGCCGTCGCACCAAAGATGTTGGCGATAAAGCAGGTGTTGTTCACGTTCACACCCGCCACATTGCCGATACAGATAACGTTATTTGCCGTGGTGACGTTGCTGCCGGCGTCGGGGCCAAGGCCGATGTTGTTGTTACCGGTGGTATTTGAAACCAGCGCACCGAGACCGATAGCGGTGTTGCCGCTGCCTGTAGTATTGTTCTCGAGTGTATCGAGGCCATTGGCGGTGTTGTTGGCCCCGATAGTGTTCAGCTGAAGCGCCCCCCGACCGTTAGCCGTGTTGCCTCCGCCGGTGGTATTGATAAGTAGTGCGTCATGACCGGTGGCGGTATTGGCGTCGCCAGTACTGTTGGAACCGAGCGCACCCCGACCGACGGCCGTGTTTTCGCTACTAGTAGTGTTGCTGGCGAGCGCAGAATGACCGATGGCCGTGTTGAAGTTGCCAGTGGTGTTGCTAAAGAGGGCGAATGCTCCATTCGCTGTATTCTCGCTGCCGGTGTCGTTATGGACGAGCGCATCAGTTCCAGTAGCTGCGTTCTGTGCGCCCGTCGTGTTGAGCAAAAGCGCCGCCGCGCCTACTGCCGTATTTGAATCGCCGTTATTGAGAGCCAGCGCTCCGCCGCCTACAGCGGTGTTGAAGTTACCGGTGGTATCGAGGGACAGCGAGTACCAACCGACTCCCGTGTTTCCAGCGCCGGTAGTGAGGAAACTAAGCGCATTGCAGCCTTCAGCCGTCGTGAATCCGGGATAGCAGCCGTCCGGCGGCGGATTGACGGCGTGCGAAATGGACGCAAGCCTAAAGCAACCCATTGTCAGGCCGAGCACAATTAAAGTTTTAACTGATCTAAGTTTTGACTGAATTATGTTGTTCATCTTGGACTTCTTTTTTCCTGCTGGTTGACCTCGTGACTGACACGTCTGAATTGAGGTAGAAAGCTGCAGGAAAAAGCGTTCTTTACCCAAGCCCCAGCTCAGCTTGTTTATCGTTGGCGCCGACTTTGCGAAGTGGCTGCCGAGTTGTCGAGCACAAAACACCGGCAGGTTTGTAGGCTGACCGGGCCATGCAAGCGGGTCGCGGAGAGCCAAACTCATCCACGGATGGATCGTAATACAAAAGCATTTCCTGCCGCGGCGGGAAGGCCACGCAAAACTTCCCGCGCGATTGTAATCTTTCGCCGACCTTTGGAGTGCGCACGCGTTGCCGCGCCACTTTTATGGCACTCGCACGGATCTTTGCACCTAGCGCGTACTCGCAATCACTTGCTCGGCGGAGTTCTTCGTCTGCATTTCCGTGGCCACCCTTTGGAGATCCAGGGCCACGGCTTGAATTCGCTTTTCTTGTTCCGCGAGTTTGGACTGAAAGCTCTTCTGCTGTTGAGCTAGCGTTGACTTCAATTCGGCAATTGTCGCTTCTTGCTGCTCTATTTTGCTGTGCTCTTTGAGAAACTCATTAAGTAACATCGCGTTCACTTGATCATAGCGCACGCTGTAAACCTTTCCTTCCTTGTCGCAAACCACGAGGTCAGGATTCACTTTCTGGACATCTTCGGCCACAAGTCCAAGTTGCGATGTGCCTGAGGGATCAATCTCTTTCTTGTAGCGGAAGCTAACCGGTTTGAGCGCAAAGAGCGCGTTGCTGGCGTCGTCCATCGGTTTGATGTCTTCCTTGAAACGCTTTGATGAAATTATCGTGCCGAGTTTATTGTTTGAGTTAATAAGAACCGGCAGTCCAGTGACAGACATTTGGCCAAAAATGCTCTTGATGTAGCAGCTGTTACTCTCGCCGGCAGTGCCCTGCATTTGGTATCCGATGTAAATATTGTCACTGCCAGTCGTTTGCTGAAGGCCCGCGAAAGTGCCTAGTGCGATGTTCTGATTGCCACTCGTATTTGCGCCGAGCGCACTCACGCCAACGCCGATGTTGTCGTTTCCGCCAGCATTGGTTTGGAGTGCCTGGGCGCCCACAGCGACGTTGTCCCCGCCCGTATTGGCAAAAAGCGCACTAGCACCGACTGCCGTGTTAAAGCTGCCATTGAACCCATTGTTAACGGTAAAGAGCGCACCAGCGCCGATGGCCGTGTTAACTTGACCGGTAGTATCGCTAAAAAGAGCATTCGCCCCAACGGCCGTGTTGGCGTTGCCTGTCACATGACTGAAAAGCGCGAACGCTCCAGTGGCCGTGTTTTGCTCCGCGGTATCGTTATGGACGAGCGCGTCCGTTCCGATGGCCGTGTTTTTAGTGCCGGTGGTGTTCAGCAAAAGCGCCGCCGCGCCAACCGCAGTATTTGAATCCGCCGTGTTGAGCACCAGCGTTCCAGCACCAACACCGGTGTTGAAATTGCCGCCGTCAACTGAAAACAGCGAATACCAACCAAGTCCTGTGTTTCCTTGGCCCGCGCCGAGGCCAAAAAGTGCGTTGCAACCTTCCGCCGTAGTAAATGCGGGATAACATCCGTCCGGCGCTGGAACAACTTGCGGAGCCGCCTGTATTTGTGGCAAAAGCATGAAGCACAAGAAAGCCAACGTGACGAGAAACGATGGAGTTGTTGTTTTAAGCGGAATTATCGAGTTCATTATGATGTTCTTTCTTTCTCTTTCCCGTCCGATTTGGGTTCAGTGATTGCGGGTCTGAAAGGAGCAAAGAACCGGGCGGGAGGGGTCCTCGGCCCGAGTCAGATCCACCTGGCGTAGAGTTTTGAAAGAATTTCATCAACTTGTCGAGACGGAAAATCTCGCCTGCCAATTTGGTCCCTAAAGCATTCGGGGGCTACGCCGCAACCGAAGGGATTGTAGGGCATGCGCTGCGCTTGCCCTACAACGGCAGGCCTTACAGAGGACCGATCCGAACAACTTCGCAAGCGACGATGAACGTTCGCTACAACACTGCAGATGAAGACTCTTATCTTTCCTTATCCGTGCTATCCGCGCCTGCCACGCCGAAGCCTTGGCGAAGGCGGGTTATCCGTGGTCACTCCTCAGCTTTATCGATTGCTCACCACCGCCTGCGCGGCCGGCTTACTGGTCTCAATCTGCGCACTCACTCTCTGGATTTTTGAATCCTGCTCATTGAGACGAGCTTCCATTTCTTTCTTCAGCTCCGTGATCGTAACTTCTTGTTCCTCAATCTTGCGGGCTTGGTTTTCGAGTTTGCCGCTTTGCTCCTCGACTCTGCGATGTTCTTTCAGAAACTCGTTGAGCAGCATGGCGTTCACCTGGTCGTAGCGCACGCTGTAGGGTTTCCCTTCTTTGTCGCGCACCACTAGGTTCGGATTCACCTTTTCTACTTCTTCGGCTACAAGGCCCAACTGCGGGGTGCCGGCCGGATCAATCGCCTTCTTGTAACGAAACGTAACCGGCTTAAGCGCGAAGAGCGCGTCGCTGGCTTTGTCCATCGGTTTAATCTCTTCCTTAAAGCGCTTTGAGGAAGTGAGCGTACCAAGCTTACCGTTTGCATCGATGAAGACGGCACTTCCTCCGGCAGCGGTCGCACCGAAGATCTGACCGATCCAACAGCTGTTGTCCGTATTTCCGCCTGGGCTACCGATACAAATAACGTTATTAGCGGTGGAAACGTTCTGGCCAGCGACTCCTCCTAACGCGATGTTGTTGCTGCCAGTATCGTTGTTCGGAAGCGCAGAGATGCCGACGGCGGTGTTGTCATGGCCGCTAGTGTTATTATAGAGCGCAGTGCCGCCGACGGCGGTGTTGTCGCCGCTGGTGTTGTTGGCGAGCGCACCACCACCGATGGCCGTGTTGAAGCTGCCATTCAACCCGGCGTTAACAGTAAAGAGTGCGCCAGCGCCGATGGCCGTGTTAAGTTGACCGCTGACGTCGCTAAAAAGGGCGTTCGCTCCAACGGCCGTGTTGGCGTTGCCGCTGACGTGGCTAAAAAGTGCAAATGCTCCAGTGGCGGTGTTTTGCTCGGCAGTGTCGTTATAGACGAGCGCGTCAGTTCCGACGGCCGTGTTCTCTGTGCCGGTAGTGTTGAGCAAAAGCGCTGCCGCTCCCACAGCGGTATTGGAATCCCCGGTGTTGAGGACCAGCGTCCCAGCGCCAACACCTGTGTTAAAGTTGTTGGTGCTACCGAAAAAGAGCGAATACCAACCAACTCCTGTGTTTCCAGCGCCGGTCGTGAGGAGAGCGAGGGCGTTGCACCCTTCCGCTGTCGTGAACCCGGGATAGCACCCGTCCGGCGGCGGAGCAACTTGCGGAGCTGCCTTCATTTGTGGCAAAAGCCCAAAGAAGAGGAACGTGATTACAATGAGAATGGATTGAATTCTGGTGTTCATATGCGTGAAGTCTCGGAAAAGGTGCCTCACCTTGTCGAGATAAATTTGGTGGCGTCGAGCGCTTGTTAGACTCTAGCGCGTTCCCACCCGTGCGCGGGTGGCGACTGCTTTCACAAAATTGCCCGGGAGCCGCTTTTCGTCGTCCGGCACGGAACCGGCCGCGTTGGCGAGCGCTTCTTCCTCTGCGGAGAGGAACGGTTTAAAGCGGTTTTTGTCGATAGCTTTCATGAAGGCTTCGTGCGGCGAGACGATGTTTTTTTCCAGCAGCGCCCAGATGGCGTCATCCATGAATTGCATGCCTTGCGCCTTTCCGGAAATGATCACGTCCTGGAGCTTTTGTGTCGCGCCTTCGCGAATGATGGCTGCAACAGCTGCATTACCGACCAGAATTTCATTGACTGCAATGCGGCCTGGGCGGTCCGACCTTTTCAAGAGGAGTTGCGCGACGACACCTCGAAGGGAATTCGCCAGCATGGCGCGCGCCTGCCCCTGCTTATCGGCTGGGAAAGCATCTATCATACGATCCACTGTCTTCCGGGCATTGTTCGTGTGGAGGGTGCCGATGACCAGAAGGCCCGTCTCGGCAGCGGTGAGGGCAAGTGAAATCGTTTCCAAGTCGCGCATCTCCCCTATGAGCACGATATCGGTGTCCTCGCGCAGCGCTGCCTTGAGGCCGGCAGGAAATGAGATCGAGTCGCGGGGCACTTCGCGCTGCGTGATGATGCTGCGCTTGTTGTTGTGCACGAACTCGATCGGCTCTTCGATTGTTACGACGTGCTTGGAGAAGTTTTGGTTGATGAAGTCGATGAGGGCGGCCTGAGTTGTTGTTTTGCCGGAGCCGGTTGGACCGGTTACGAGAACAAGCCCGCCGCGCAAATAACTAAATTCTTTGACCACCACAGGGACACCTAGCTCTTCGAGACTCGAAATTTTCGTTGGAATCAATCGAAAAGCCGCGGCATAACCGTTCGATTCCTTAAAGTAGTTGGAGCGGAATCGAGAGTGCTCATCCATCTGGTAAGCAAAATCGAGATCACCGTGTTGCTGGAAAAGTTCCCAATTCTCCGGGCCGCACACTTCGCTCAACATGCGAGTGGCTTCCTCGTGTGAAATCAGCTCATCTCGGATGGGCATGATGTCGCCGTTCGTCCGTATTTTTGGCGGTTGCCCTTCTCCAATATGCAAATCGGATGCGCGCTGGCGGACGACGAGGTTTAGAAATTGATCGATGTAGGCCATTTCAGAATCGCGGTTACATATTCAAGTGGGGTCGCACAACGGATTTTTGATCGGCGCGCTCATAGACCTCCTCGGCGCTGATCACTCCGCGGTCATACAGATCGATCAGCGCGTCGTCCATCAAACGCATACCTTGTTTTTTGCCGGTCTGAATAATGCCCGGCAACATGTACGTCTTCGCCTCGCGAATCACATTGGCTACTGCCGGCGTATTGGTGAGAATTTCGAGTGCCAGCACCCGACCGGTTCCGTCTTTTTTTGGTATCAACTGATGACTAATGACGCCACGCAAAGATTCCGCTACCATCACCCGGATGTGTTCCTGTTGCTCGGAAGGAAAAACGTCGAGCAATCGATCAAGTGTGCGCGAAGCATTGGTGGTGTGCAACGTTGCTAAAACAAGGTGTCCCGTTTCGGATGCCGTGATAGCGAGCGAAATCGTTTCCAAGTCCCGCATTTCTCCGACCATGATCACGTCCGGATCTTCCCGGAGAGAGGCGCGCAAGGCCGTGGCAAACGATTCCGTGTGCGTGAAGACTTCGCGTTGGCTAACGTGGCAATTTCTCGACGGGATAATGTACTCGATCGGGTCCTCGAGTGTGATGATATGGTCGCGCCGTTCCATGTTTATCTGCTCGACCATTGCCGCGAGCGTCGTTGATTTACCGGTGCCGACCGACCCTGTGGCGAGAATCAGACCGTTCTGGTAACGGGTGAGTAACTTGAGATGCTCAGGCAATCCCAGCTCGTCCATCGTTCGGACATGGGTGTTGATGACGCGGAAAACAATTTCAATCCCCAGCCGCTGCCGAACCACACTGACGCGATAACGAGCGAATTCGTTTGCATAGGCAAAGTCGGAATCGCCACGTGAATCGAGTTCCTCCTTGTACACTTCCGGCATGAAAGCCTCTGCCAAAGCTAGCGTTTGCTCTGCGGTCAGCGGTGGAGCGTCCGGCCAGATTGGCTCCAAGCTCCCATGCACCCGCCAAATCGGTGATGCGTCCACGCCGAGATGAACATCCGACGCGCCGGCCTTTTGGCCGATCTCGAGGTAGTTATCCACATGAGGGAGTGGATGCGAACCAACTGGGATGTCGGGAGCGAGACTCGTTGCGATCATGGGGCACGCGTTCGGCCCATGATTATGCCCAACGGCGCGCACGCGTAAATGCCAAAGAAAGCTTAGCTCAGCGTTTTCTTGACCCGCGAGAATGACCTGCAAAATGAATAAGCCGATTTTTTACGAACTCGACAATCGCCGGTCGAGCCATGTTTGCAGCGATTTTGAGCAAGGCCAGGGCAAAGCCAGTTTCGACCAGCTTCTTCTGTGATTTACGACCGCTTTTTGCATCGACGTAAATTTTTTTCTTTCGCATCGGCGCCAGTGCGATCAGTACACCGACAGCACCTGCCGCTGTCATCCAGGAACCAGTTTGTCGACGAAATGACCTCCGGAATTTCGCAGGGAAATCCAATTCATACTGCAGGCCGCGCAAATCACGCCTTACGCGTTCGCGGGACTCCGCGATTTCCGCCGTCAGCTCGTCGACTGATTTGTTACGTCCAGATTTTTCAACCATTGGCGATCCTTCTTTAATTCAGCCAGCGTCGCGCGAAAAACGGGCTTGGTCATGCGGCTGCGCGCGATCAGAACCAAAACCGTCGCAACAATAAAATGCAGTATAGCAGCGGCCAGCGCTATCCAGGCCCATGAAATTCCAAGCAGGTGGGCCAGCCCCACAACCACGCCGGTGATGAGAAAAACGTAACCCATTGCGCAGAGGAGCAGCGCAAAGATCAGGCAACCGGCCAATATGAGCAGGTGTACCGCGGCCGTTTTCGATTCCTGGGCAAAAAGAGCAAAGCGGCTCTCAAAAAACTCCGCAAGGGCGCTAGCGAGCGCCAGCAGGTTCTCGAGCAAACCGGCATGCCCCGCTGGATTGCGGGACCGAGGGCTCTCGCTGATCATCTCCGAGGTGTTTCGGAGTTAGCGCCGGAAGATCAAACCCAAGACGAAGCCAATCCCGAGCGCCGTGAAAATTGCCTTGGTCGGATTCTCACGCACGTATTGCTCTGCGTCTTCATGGAATGTCCGGGCCCGATCCGTCGCGTCGCCCCATGCCTGTTCTGCTTTGCCGCGTGCCTCGCCCCAGGCCTGCTCCGCTTTGCCGCGGTACTCTTCGGCTAAAGAGCCTGCGGCTGATTTCAAATCTTCCGCTGCTCTGCGGGCATGCTCCTTACTGCTTTGCAGTTTATCCTGCGCGTCCTTAGGGACGGACATTTTCGGTTCTGTTTTGTTTTCTTCTGCCATTGGTAATCTCCAGGTTGGTTTTCGCCCTGACTATCTGCGTGCTTTGCTGAATCAGCAAACACCGTAGTTATCGCGTCACAGATGCGCTTCGCGTTTATTGTTCGCGAAAAATAATGCGCGCTTTCGTCAAATCATAGGGAGACAGCTCGACGGAGACTTTATCCCCCGGAATGATGCGGATGAAATGCTTCCGCATTTTACCCGAGATATGTGCAAGCACGTTGCGCTGACCGGGAAGATCGACGCGAAACATCGTGCCCGGTAACACTTGAGTTACTGTGCCCTCGGTCACGATTGGTCCTTCCTTCGCCATCGCGGCGCACCATACCGCTCAAACGGCTGTGGCACAAGGTGGATCGGCTTGTCCTCAAGACGATGTTGTTAAGCTTGGCCTTCTATCTAACAACGCGGTGCGGAGAACGCGTTCCAGCAGCCCGAGATTTTCAGCGCAACTGATCCATCGAGAGGGCCGGCAGATATTCCCGACGTTCCTGACGTTTCCACCACGCGCCGGTTTGGCGAAGCTCACCTGTGGTCGTAAATCGATAACGATAAAACGTCGCGCGGATGTAGCGGGGCGGCTTGTCTGGAAACGGGTTATGTGCAAGCAATCCGGTCACCTCGTGGGAACCCTGCAATAGCCTGACGATAAGGCCGACTAACCACGGATTTTGCTGCGGGCTTTCCAAAGCGGCGAACCACATCTGCCAATCGAGCCTCGGTTGATGCGGCGCGCACCATCCCGGCGCACGCGTCACGTCACCCGGTTTCCATTTAAATTCGTAGGGCAGCCACTCAACACCGTCCGAGCTGCCTTCGAGCACGATCTCGCCTCGGTCCGTTGTCATCACGCGAAACAGCCCGTAGCCATTCACGATACGGAATGCTTCTAGTTGTTCGTAAACCGTTGCCAGCGCGTGAGGTGATCGGGACCGTGGTTTGAACGCAGTGAAAATGAGCCACGCATTGATCGGTAGCGTGACAATAATCACGCCGATCGCCGCGTACCTGCGCAATCGATCACTGTAGCGGCGGTCTCTGACTGTTACATATTTCCGCCCGGTTGACGCGTCGTCGATTAACAGCAAACACAGCGCAATCGTTAGCAGATTGAAAAAGCAATAATTGCCGGTGATTGCGATCGCGAGTTGAAGAAAAATCATCAATCCGGCGGCAATGAGCCGTGGACGTCGCGGCGCCCAGATAAAAAACGGCACGATGATTTCCACGGCGAGACAAAATGCGACTGAAAAATGCTTGAACCATTCCGGGCTTTTGTCCGCCCACCAGGCGAACACCGTCGGCAGCGGTTGCGACCAGTAATGATAATCAAGTGCCGTCAGCGCGCTCCAATGAAACCAGTGATTGACCCAACCCCACGCGTCGTCGCCGCTGGTGAGCTTCACCACCCCGGACATCAACATCAGTTTGAACAAAAGAAGTTTGAGCAAAAACAAACCCGCACGCGAAACGGGTTGGCCTGTACCCGGGGGCGCTGACCCCGGCCACAACAAGAGTCTCCTTGGCCAAAGTCGCCACGGCGCAAAAAAGATCGCCAAAAAACCGGTCTCCAGGAGGAGCACGTCCCATTGAAAGCTGAGAAATATTTGTCCAGCCATGGTGAGCGACAGGTAAAATGCGAAAAGCGCGACGAGGGAAAGCGCCGGCGCGATCCCGAAAATCAAGAGCAACGAAATAACGACGCCCGCGCCGCAAAGGAAATGGAGAAACGCGTCGCTCGAGTTGAACCAGCAAAGTGTCGGCAGGAGAGCGTAGGCATCTTGTCCAAGCTGTGCCCTAGCTGCCGGCAGGAACTGATTCAGAGGCGACACACCATTGCTGCCGATGAGTCCATCCACCTGCACCCAGAGCGATAGGAACGCGATGAGGTACGTCAGCCCGAGCGCGCGCAGAAACCAGCGTTGCGCCCAAAAGTAAGTCGGCGGCCGCACGTCTTTGCCCCACAGCAACCGAGTAATGGTCGAGGCCAGGCCGCGATGACGCGCAATGAACTTGTAAGCGGTTTCCGAAATCGGCGCGAATCCCGGGAAGTGATCGTAACTCCACGCCAACCATTTTCTCGAAGGCCGATACTGCAATGAGCGATAGACCGCGTCCGCCGCAAAAAAAGTTTTGCCGTCTGGCTCAACCAAAGCGACGGCGCGCTGGAATTGTTCGATCGGAATTTCGGGGAACTGATGTGCTGCCTGTTGGTACGTGACGTAATCGACCCTACCCGCGGTGATTTCCTGCCAGCGTTCGATCCATCTTTTGCAAAAATGACATTCGCCGTCCCAGACCATGAGGGGTTTCGGCGGCGGATTGGAAACGCGGAAGTGCATTAGCGATCGTTGATCGCGGTACTAGAACGTGAGAGGTGAGACCTGAGAAGTGAGAACTTTGTTTCTCTTGCAGATCTACTTCTCACTTCCCACGAATCACTAGTTTTGAAATTCGTCCAAACTAGCCTGTCGGAACATAGACCTCCGGGTCTGTGTACCCAGCGTGGTTTGAAATCCGCTCCGAAAGCCAGCGGAGGGAATCTCGGGCTAAGCGCACAGGCCTCAGGCCTATGTTCCGCTAAACTCCGCCCATACCGGCGCGTGATCGGACGGTTCCTTGCCTTTGCGCATTTCACGATCAATCCCCGCAGCAGTGCATTTTTTCGCGAGCTCATCGGTTGCGAGGATTGCGTCGATGCGGAGGCCGCGATTTTTTTCAAACGCGCGCATTTGATAATCCCACCAGCTGAACAGTTCGCCTTCTTTGTGATGAATTCGCAGTGTATCGTGAAAACCGATTTCGCATAGTTCCCGGAATGCAGCGCGTTCACCATCCGACGCCATGATGGCCCCACGCCACAGATCTGCATCGTAAACATCGATATCCTCCGGCGCGACGTTGAAATCGCCGCACACGACCACATCACCCGATTTTTCTTTCGCAATGCAATCACGAAGCCGCCGATACCAATGCAGTTTGTACTGATAGGCTGGCGAACCAACCGCCTGCCCATTCGGCGCATAAATCGAGAACACGCGCACGTCCCCGAGAGTCGCTGCGATCACACGCGCCTGCGGATCGACCACTTCATCGCAAAGCGACGAGCGCACGTCGCGCGGCTCAGTTTTCGAAAGAATCGCCACGCCATTGTACGATTTCTCCCCGTGATAAGCCGAGCGGTAACCGGCCGCCTGCAAAGCCAGCGCTGGAAATTGCGCATCCGGGCATTTCGTCTCCTGCAAGCAGACGATGTCGGGCTTCGCTGCTTCCAGCCAGGCAAACAAACGATCCTGTCTTTTGCGCAGCGAGTTGATGTTCCAGGAGACGATTCGCATGGCAGAAGCGTGATCAGTGAACTGTGATCGGTGAACCGCTCGGCGGGTGAGCACCGGATCACCGATCACTATTCATAATTCTACTTCTATGCCCGGCGCCGGCACAATCACGTCCGTGTTCGGCAGACCGGCATGGAGCTGCGCCCGTATCCACTCCACCGCCGGTGGATCGCCGTGCACAAGAACAATTTTGCGCGGCGAAATTTTCCTGGCGTATTCGATCAACGTTTCGCGCGTCGCGTGTGCGCTGAACTGGAACTGTTCGATGTGGCAGCGGACGCGTTGGGGCGGTTTGTCAGGATCAAGAGCGACCTCGCCGCCCGTCCCCGCCTCCCGTAAAACACCGGCAGGCGATTCAGGGTTCGCATAGCCGACAAAAAAGATCGAGTGCTGCGGGTTTTCGATCAGTCTGCGGGCGAAAACATTGGAGAGCGTATTTGGGATCATCATCCCGCTCGAGAGCACATACGCGCGACCCGGGCGGACGGGCGCGTCCCGCACTGTTTCGTCATTCAAAATAAACGGCGCTGCTTCCCTCATGAGTTGCAGGCGCGACAATTGCCGCCGCGTCCTGTTCGCGCGGCGATCGTAAATATCAGTGAACTTTGAGCTGAGGCCGCCGATGTAAATCGGAAAGTCGGCCAGGAGCCGTTGACGGCGGAACTTGTAAAGCATCGCCAGGATCTCCTGCGTTTTGCCTAACGCGAAGACAGGAATGAGCACACACGCCCCGCGCTCGAAAGCGCTCCCGAGCGCCGCAGCAAACCGTTGCTCTTCACCGGGCCGGCTCCAGCCTTTCGGCTTGGCGTGATCGCCTCGCGTGCATTCCATGATCAGCACATCGACTTTCTCTTCTGGGAAGACTGCTGCTTGCATGATGGTCTGATCGTCGAAATTGACGTCGCCGGTGTAAAAGACCGTTTTGCCCTCGGCGCGCAGTAGAATTCCGGTCGAGCCGAGCACGTGTCCCGCCTCAAAAAATTCGAACGTCAACGCGTCTCTTTCGCGCTGGGGCGCGCGTTCGCCGGCAATGGAAATTCGCTGGCGCAACGGACACCAGCGCCAGCGTTCCGACGCTCTGTCAGTTTCTCGATGGGTAAAGAGGGGATAGGACGCCTCTCCGATCTCCTCGCGTTGTCGTGTCATCACGTTCACAGAGTTGTGCAAAAGGACGCTGCCTACCTCAGCCGTAGCTTCCGTCATAAAAACACGTGCTCGTGGAAACCGTCGCATTACCACGGGCAACGTGCCGATGTGGTCTTGATGCGCGTGCGAAATCACGATTGCTTCGACGTCCCGGCCGGCGATCGCCTTGAAGTAAGGCAGAGCATCCTCGCCTGTGTTCTTCGGATGCATCCCGCAATCGAGCACAAGGCTGTGGCCGCCGATCTCAAGGTAGTAAGAGTTCGCACCAATCTCCGTGCGGCGTGTCAGGTTAAGGAATTTCAAGCGAGTATCGTTAGCCCCTCTTCGGCTTTCCTATCAGAGCTGTAATTCTCTGAACAGTCGGTTTCGCGGGCAGTCTAAACACGGATCGCAATGAAAGGAGAAACAAATGGGCGGCCAGACCGAAACAGCCATCTGGAGCAGGATATTTGCATCCACATCTTCACTGTCTCCTCCGCAATGGTCGGCGTTTGTCTGACCGTCATTGGATTGATCCGCGTTGTCATCACACTCGGCTCTGCGGATACGCTGGCGGATGATTTGCTTGCCGCAGACGCGCTACTATTTCTGATCTCTTGTCTGCTTTCTTATTGGGCGCTGCGCTCGCGGGGTCTCCGCAGAATGCATCGTCTTGAAAAATTCGCGGATGCAATATTTATCATCGCGATGATCGGGATGGTGGCGGTTTGTGCGTTGGTCACGTATTCGATTTCCATTCCCGCCCGGTAGATCGCGGGCTAAAGAACCGCCTTGAAAATGCGCATCCAGTTTCCCCGCAAAATTTTTTCGATCTGCTCGTCACTAAATCCGCGCTCGATCAACCTGCGGGTGAGATTACGCGCGTGCGAATGGTTCCTTAAATCGGGAATGAAGTGCGGAGCGGTAAACTTCGCGACGAGCTCTTTCTGCCTCGACTCAGGCCACTGGCAATAAATGAACTCAAAGAAATCGAAACCGATTCCGACTCCGTCTATACCAACCAGATTGGCGATGTGTTCAACGTGATCAACGTAACGATCCATCGTGCTTTCCTCCTCGCTCGGGCTGACCAGTATGGAATTCACGCCGATCACACCGCCCCGTTCGCCGATCATCTTGATTTGTTCATCGCTGATGTTGCGCTCGATGTCGTAATAACGCCGGACGTTTGTGTGCGACACGATCGGCGGCTTTGTTGTAATCGACAAAACTTCGTCGAACCCGGCTGGATTGATGTGCGCAAGATCAATGATCACGCCGAGCCTCTGGCATTCCCGAACCACGTCGCGTCCAAAGCTGGTCAGGCTCTCCGGCGACGAACCGCTTGCAGCGAACGCTCCACCGTGTCCCGCCGCATTGCTTCGCGCGTGTGTAAGTCCGATTGAGCGCACACCCAGCTCGTAAAAGACTCGCAATTGATTTAGATCGGTCCCCAGAGGCTCAACCCCTTCCATGGTGATAAGCAATGCGATTCTGCCTGTCTCATACGCCTCTTGAATTTCGTGATAACTCCGGCAAATCGCGAAGCGCCGGCTCTGCTCCGTCTCGGCATACAACCGCGCAATTTGATCGAGCGCCACACGAAGGCCCGTCTCTGGCAGGTAACGGTCCTCGATATAAATCGCCACGCCCAGAACGCGGATATTTCCAGCCTCTAGTTCTGGCAAGAAGTCGGTTTCCAGAACATTTTTGCGGTCGCGTTTCTCGTACAAATCCATCGGCAAATCGAAGTGCAGATCGACAACTCCGCCGGCGTGCAGCTGGTCGATTCGTTCTTCGATGGATTGTTTGCTATTCATGAGTTCTACAGAACCGTGGATTACGCGGATGTCACGGATAGAAAATAATCAGACAAAGCCACGACACTTCACGCAGATCGCCCTCGGTACACAATAGAAACCCGCAATGTAGTGAAGCGTTGTAGCCACGGCCCCGTGGGCCGTCACTCACTAACTTCCTGCTTTGGTCTGACCTGACTGGTTGTAGCCGCGGTCGGTGACCGCGGGGCCGGAGCCAGCGATTCCAGCTACAGCATCTAGTGACTGTTAGCCACCATTTGCGGCGCAGCCTTACTCGCTTCCATTTGGACGCTGATTTTCTGGATCTGGGTCGCCTGCTCGTCGAGACGCGCAGTGAGCTGCGCAATCGTTGCGTCGAAGTCCTTCTTTAGCTGCGTGATCGTCGCTTCTTGTTGCTGCGCTTTGCGATGCTCTTTTAGGAACTCATTGAGCAACATCGCGTTCACTTGGTCGTAGCGCACGCTGTAAGGTTTTCCTTCTTTGTCGCGGACGACCAAGTCAGAATTCACCTTTTCCACCTCTTCGGCCACCAGTCCAAATTGCGGGACGCCCTTCGGATCAATCTGCTGCTTGTAGCGGAAGGTCACTGGTTTAAGGGCAAGAATTGCTTCGCTGGCCTGATCCATTGGCTTGATATCATCTTTAAACCGTCGAGAGGAGGTAGTAGTGCCAAGCTTACCGGCTGAATTAACGAACACGGCAGTTCCCAGGGAAGACGTAGCGTTGAAAATATTGCCGATATAGCAGCTGGCGTTCACGTTCTCACCAGAGGCACCGATACAGATAACGTTATTGGCCGTGGTGACAGAGTCCCCCGCCCCAAAGCCCAGGGCGATATTACCGCCGCCTTCGGTGTTACTACTGAGCGCCTGCACACCAATGGCAACGTTGAAGGTGCCGCTGGTGTTCTGATAGAGCGCTAATCCCCCCACGGCCGTGTTGCGCTCGCCCGTGGTGTCGCCTTGGAGTGCGTAATAACCGATGGCCGTGTTGCGGTCGCCGATGATGTGGCTCGCGAGCGCGCTACTGCCAACGGCCGTGTTGTAGGTGCCTTCGGTATTGTGATAGAGCGCAGAGGCACCGAAAGCCGCGTTGCTGCTGCCGACGGTGTTGCTAAAAAGGGCGAACGCTCCAGTGGCTGTGTCGGACGAGCCGGTGTCGTTGTAGACGAGCGCGTCAGTTCCAACCGCCGTGTTGTTAGAGCCGGTGGTGTTGAGCAACAGCGCTGCCGTGCCAACAGCGGTATTGGAATCAGCCGTGTTGAGGATCAGCGTTCCAGCGCCAACACCGGTGTTGTAGTTGCCGGTGGTGTTGACATAGAGTGAGTACCAACCAACTCCTGTGTTTCCAGCACCGGTTGTGAGGAACTTCAGCGCATTGCATCCTTCCGCTGTCGTGAACCCAGGATAGCACCCGTCCGGTGCCGGACTGACTGCTTGCATTTGTGGCAAAAACCCAAGGAAGAGGAGCATGAGTACAATGAGAATGGATTGAATTCTGGTGGTCATATGCGTGAAGTCTCCCAAAAGTTCCCGCAGCTTGTCGAGAAGAAAATGGCGGTGCGCAGCTGTCGCCGGGATCGATGATCCCGGCCCCGGAGCGCCGTGTTTCAAGAGGCCGGCATCAACGATGCCGGCTACAACATCGAGCGTCGATATTCGCCTTACCGGTTGTTCACGACCACCTGCGCGGCCGGCTTGACGGTCTCAAGCTGCGCGCTCATTCTTTGGATTTTCGACTCCTGCTCTTCGAGACGGGCCTCCAGTTCTTTCCGCTGGTCGGCAATGGCCGCTTGAAACTGTTTCTGCTGCTGTGCGACAACTGATTTTAGGTCGGTGATAGCCGCCTGTTGTTCCTGTACTTTGCGATGCTCTTTCAGGAACTCATTGAGCAACATCGCGTTTACTGCTTCGTAGCGCACCGTTTGCGGTTTGCCTTCCCGATCCGGCGTCACCAGACTTGGATCGACGCTGGCCACTTCCTCAGCGATGAGGCCAAACGAAAGGCGCCGCGCCGCATCAATCTCCTTTTTGTAGCGAAAGGTTACCGGCCTGAGCGAGTGGATCGCCTGACTGGCATCCTCCATCGGCGTGATCTCATCCTTGTACCGCCGGGAAGAAGATAACGTACCGATTCTGTTGTCTGCAGTGACGTAAACTGCGCGGTCAGTCGCTACGGTCTCATACACGTTGCGGATGCGGGTGATGTTGTTCTCTCCAGGAAACCCGTTGACGCCAGCACCGATGCAGACATTGCCGCTGCCGGTGATGTTAAAGCCGGCGGAATCGCCGATAGCTGTATTGCTGTCGCCATCGACATTGTTGCGGAGCGATTGAGAACCGATTGCCGTATTGAATTCGCCGGTATCGTTACTGAACATCGCAGTAGTACCCACCGCCGTATTGTCGCCGGCCGTTGTGTTGCTTAGAAGCGCATTATAACCAACAGCCGTATTGCTGAAGCCTTCGGTGTTGCCAAAAAGAGCGGCAACACCGCTGGCCGTGTTGCTGTTGCCCATGGTGTTGTAAAAAAGTGCGAACGCACCATCGGCTGTATTTTTGACGCCCATCGTGTTGCTCAACAGTGCGCCGGCGCCAGTGGCTGTATTTTGGTGTGCGCTGTTGGCCAGGAGCGTTCCAGCGCCAATACCAGTGTTGAACTGACCTTCTGTGTTGCTTCTGAGCGACAAGAATCCAACTGCCGTATTGAACCCGCCGGTGGTGAGACTCAAAAGGGCAGCCCGCCCCTCGGCCGTGTTGCCGCCGGGATAGCCGCCGTCCGGCGGCGGATTTACCGCCTGTCCGGTGAATATTGAAAGGCACAGAAGCGCCAATGTAATGAAACCTGCTGAAGTTGTTTGCGTTTTCATAACGCAATTCTGCAGCAGTCTTGGCCGCCGTGGCGAGACAAATCGAAGTGCCGCGCCACCACACAGACGCAAACCGAATTCAGCCTACTGCTTACTCGCTATCACTGCCAACGTTGGCTCAGCAACGTCAATCCTCGCCTTCACCTTCTGGATCTGGGTCGCCTGCTCGTCGAGACGCGCAGTGAGCTGCGCGATCGTTGCGCCGAAGTCCTTCTTTAGCTGCGTGATCGTCGCTTCTTGTTGCTGCACTTTCTTGTGCTCTTTGAGAAACTCGTTGAGCAACATCGCGTTCACTGCATCGTAGCGCACCGTATACGGCTTTCCATCGCGATCCCGCGCTACCAGATCTGGGTTCACCTTTTCCACTTCCTCAGCTACGAGGCCAAACTGGGGGATGCGCTTCGAGTCGATCTCTTTTTTGTAACGAAATGTGACTGGTTTTAACGCGAGAATTGCCTCACTCGTTTCGCTCATAGGCTTAATTTCATCTTTGAATCGCGCGGAGGAGGTGGCGGTGCCGAGCTTGCCGTCACTATTCACAAAAACTGCAATTCCGCCAGAGGCGGTCTGCCCGTTGATGCCAGCGATATAGGTGGCTGACTGGAATCCAGGCGTGCCGATGCGGATGGTGTCGGACTCGCCAGCAATACCCTGATCGTAGATATCGATATTACGAACACCCGTAGTAAGATTTTGGCCGGCCCGAATGCCAATTGCGATGTTGGCGGTGCCCGTGTTGTTGAGAAGCGCTTCAAAACCAACGGCCGTGTTGGCGTTACCGGTTTGGTTGCTGGCAAGCGCCCCTCCACCAATTGCTGTATTCTCGTTGCCCATCGTGTTGTTAGAGAGTGCGTCATCACCAATCGCCGTGTTGTCGCCGGCGAGATTGTCGTGAAGCGCTCGAAAACCGACCGCTGTATTCAGGCCGCCTGACTGATTGCTAAAGAGCGCTTGACCACCGATCGCCATGTTCTGGAAACCGCTGGTGTTGCTAAAAAGAGCAAAGGCGCCGACAGCAGTATTGTCAAAGCCGCTGTCATTATAGACCAGCGCGTCAGTTCCAACGGCGGTGTTCTCTGCGCCGGTGGTGTTGAATAACAACGCAGCAGCGCCGACTGCGGTATTGGAATCAGCGGTGTTGAGGACCAGCGTTCCAGCGCCAACACCTGTGTTGTAGTTCCCGTCACCAACTAAATTGAGCGAATACCAACCAACTCCTGTGTTTCCGGCGCCAGCGCCAAGGAACGCAAGAGCATTGCATCCTTCCGCAGTCGTGAAATTGGGATAGCACCCGTCCGGTGCCGGGACAACTCCTTGTGCTCTCTGTAAAAGTGCAAGGCAGCCAAGCGTCAGGAATATTGTTGTGAATGTGACGTTTCGATTTTTCATAAGTTTCTCTTTTTGTTAACGGCGATAAGGCTACGAACTTCTCGCCAGCTTTGGCGAGAAGAACTTGCGGTGCGCTAATCACCCAGCGTTCAACGCTACGGCGCGGCTAGACACGAACGGAAGAGGTGGACCTTAATTCGCGTTAATCCGTGTGATTCGCGGGCGAATCTATTTGCTCAACTCAAGCATCCGCAGAATCGGTACTTCTGCGCGTTTGCGGACAGCTTCGGGCAAAGTGATCTCGGGTTCCGTATTCAGCAGCGCCTCGTAAGCCTTCTCAAGCGTGTTCATCTTCATGAACCGGCACTCGCCACAAAAGCAATTATCCGTCGGTCCGGGAATAAAAGTCTTGCCAGGAATTTCTTTGCGCAGCCGATGCAACAAGCCCGCTTCCGTTACCACAATGATCTCGCGCGCGGGAGATTCTTTGCAAAACGTGATCATTTTTTCAGTGGAACAAACTTCATCGGCAAGCATGCGCACGGCATAGGTGCATTCTGGATGGGCGACGACTGGCGCATCTGGGTATTGTTCGCGGATTTTCCCAATACTGCGTGCCGTAAACTCTACGTGCACATAACAGGTGCCCTGCCACAAATCCATTTTGCGCCCGGTACGTTCCATGACCCAGGCGCCGAGGTTTTGGTCTGGAACAAAGAGAATGTTTCGATCAGCCGGTGCGGCGCGCACGATCTTGTCTGCGTTGCCGCTGGTGCAGATCACGTCGGCCAGCGCCTTCACCCCGGCACTGCAGTTAATGTAGGCGATCACGTAGTAGTTCTTGTCGGCGTGGTTTCTCAAAAACTCGGCCAGCTTTTCCGGTGGGCACGATTCCGACAGCGAGCAGCCGGCATCGAGGTCGGGCAAAATCACACGCTTGGTTGGATTAATGATCTTCGCCGTCTCGGCCATGAAATGGACGCCGCAAAACAAAATCACGTCGGCGTCTGTTTTCGCCGCCTGATAACTCAGACCTAATGAGTCGCCGACGAAATCGGCAACATCCTGCAACTCCGGCACCTGATAGTTGTGCGCCAGGATAACCGCATTCCGCTCGCGCTTGAGTTCCAGGAGTTCTTCGGCGAGGTCGACTCCAGTTCGCCGTGCACTGCCGAAATTAATGCCAGCACTTACCATCGATTAATATCCGACTTTTCGAGGGGATTACAAACGGTCCGTGTACGACGGCGCTGTGTCGCCGTGTTTTCTCGCGATGGTGGAAGGCGTTTCGACGCAGCGAGGCCACTACAATGCCCCGCGCATAGCTTCCATTGGCGCTTCGCGATCGAACCAGATTGAAAAAGAAAGCGCTCCCTGGTGCAGCAACATCGACAAGCCGTTGGCGCCGCGTGCGCCCACTTGCTCGGTAGCGTAAAGCAAGGCCGTTTTCGACGGCTGATAGACACAATCAAACACCATATGGTGAGGTGCGATCAATCGCGCCGGGACAGGCATCGGATCGCTTCGGCTCATTCCGAGTGGCGTCGCGTTGACGATCAAATCGATGTCCGCAAGCTGCGTGCGCATCGCGGTTTCATGCATTGGCGAGACTTCAAGGCGTGCAGCGGGGCCAAGCACACGCGGTCCCGAAAAGAACGGCCGCAAATCTCCCATGAGCGCGTGTGCTTTTTCCACGGTGCGATTGACCAGAACAAGACGCTCACAATTCTCGACAGCGCATTGCCATGCTATGGTTCGCCCGGTTCCGCCGCCTGCGCCGAGAACCATCACCCGAAGATCGCGCAGATCGACGGAAAATTCGCTGCGGATTGCTCGCAGAAATCCTTCGCCGTCCGTGTTGAAGCCAATCAACCGGCGATCGTTCTCTGCTGTGTCGACCCTGATTGTATTGACGGCACCGCAGCGTATGGCGCTCTCGTCCAATTCGTCAACCTGCCCGGCCGCCGCAATCTTGTGCGGTACAGTTACATTAATTCCAACGAAATTAAGCCCGCGCAAAAACGATAACGCCGACCGCAGCTCATTGGCACGGATATGAAATCGCGCGTACTGCAACTTGATCTCGCAAGCGTGCAGAGCGGCATTTTGAATTTGTGGCGAAAGCGAATGCGCGACGGGATCACCGAACACGCCGAGGCGAACTGGCGGATTAACATCGCGCCCGATCTCACTCCATTTTTCTAGGTCGGCGACTGTGTATCGCTCGGTGGTTTGCATTCTCTGTGTCTCGGCGACATCGAGAATACTCCACTCGCGGCAGAGCGCGAATGCGCCGAATCTGGGAAGCGCACGCGTCTCGCGTGCTGGCGAAGCCGTGTCGGATTCGCAAACTTATTCTGAAGATCTTACGATCGAGCAGCACCATAGCTTAAAGAAAGTTCGTTTCGGCGCGACGCCGAAACCAGCACGCGAGACGCGTGCGCTCCCCAGACCACCTCTCTGCGAAAGTTGTCGATCTGCCCGTCTACCGATACCTTGCTTGTTCTAATGACTACGGAAACAGCCAGGCCTTCGGATTTTATCCGCGACATTGTCGCGGAGGATCTGCGGACAGGAAAATACAAGCGAATTGTGACCCGTTTTCCACCGGAGCCGAACGGCTATCTGCACATCGGCCACGCGAAGTCCATTTGTCTGAACTTCGGAATCGCGCGCGAGTTTGGCGGGATTTGCAACATTCGGATGGACGACACCAATCCGACAAAGGAGGAAACAGAATACGTCAGGTCAATCATGACCGACGTGCATTGGTTGATCGACGGGTGGGCGGAGAATCATCTCGGTGGCGCGCCGCTTTACGCGTCCGATTATTTCCAAAAGTTTTACGATTACGCAGTGGACCTCATCCGCGCGGGCAAGGCATACGTCGATGACATGACTCCGGAGGAAACTGACGCGTATCGTCGTCTTGGGAAGGCAAGCACGTTTCGCGACCGTTCAGTCGATGAAAATCTCGACCTGTTTTCGCGAATGAAAGCTGGCGAGTTTCCCGATGGCGCGCGCACGTTGCGCGCGAAGATCGACGTGAACGCCCCCAACATCTGGTTACGCGATCCAGTGCTCTATCGCATTCGGCACGCGACACATCACCGCACCGGCGACAAATGGTGCATTTATCCGATGTACGACTGGGCGCACACGCTTAGCGATTATATCGAAGGGATCACGCACTCGGTTTGCACGTTGGAATTCGAAGTGCACCGGCCGCTTTACAATTGGATTCTCGATGCACTCGAACTGCCCGAACCGCGTCCACATCAGTACGAGTTTGCGCGGCTGAATCTGAACTACTCGGTCATTAGCAAGCGCAAATTGATCCAACTCGTGAATGAAAAACTGGTGAACGGCTGGGACGATCCGCGCATGGTCACGATTTCCGGTTTGCGCCGGCGTGGCGAGACCGCGACCGCACTGCGCGCGTTCGCCTACAACATCGGCGTCACAAAATATCCGAGCATAACTGACATGGCCCTGCTGGAGCACACCATGCGCGATGAATTCAATCGCATCGCCACGCGCCGGCTTGCCGTGCTCCGGCCGATCAAGGTTGTCCTGACAAATTATCCCGAAGGAAGAATCGAGGAGCTCGATGCAGTCAACAATCCCGAGGATGCAAATGCCGGAACGCGCAAGATTCCATTCGGCCGTGAGCTTTATGTTGAGCGCGACGATTTCATGGAAACACCGCCGCCGAAATATTTTCGGTTGCGACCGGGCGGCGAGGTGCGCCTGAAATATGCTTACATCATCAAGTGCGATGAGGTAGTGAAAGATGACGCTGGCAACGTGATTGAGCTCCGCTGCACTGTCGATCTGGAGAGCAAATCAGGCGGTCCGACTGCGGGTCGCAAAGTGAAGGGCACTATTCACTGGGTGAGTGTCTCGCGAGCGATCGATGCAGAAGTTCGCTTGTACGATCGGCTCTTCACCGTTCCCGAGCCCGACGCCAGTGGCGATTTCAAATCATTCGTTAATCCCAATTCGCTCGAAATCGTAAACGCAAAATGCGAACCAGCGCTTGCGGATGCGCGTCCAGAAGAGTGCTATCAATTCGAGCGGCTCGGCTATTTTGGGCTCGATCCGGATTCTACGCGCGAGAAGCAAATCTGGAATCGCACGGTTACGTTGAGAGATACCTGGGCGAAAGAGGTTCACAAGGAAGTCAGGCAGCCTGCCTGACTCGACTCGCAGGCTGCCCAGCCTGCCGATTCATTCGCCAGGCAAACTGCCCGGCGGCCGGGACAGGCTAGCAGCGTATCATCCCGAGCGCGCGATCGATGCGGGACAGCACTTTTTCTTTTCCGAGAACGTCCAGCAAATGATACAGACTCGGTCCCACGTTGCTACCAGTAACGGCGAGACGAGTAGGATGAACGATCGCGCCGACTTTGAGGCCGAGCTTTGTCGCCGCGCTTTTCAATGTCGTTTCGATGTTCTCAGGATCAAATTTCTCGAGCGCGCTTAAGGCGTCGCGAACCGCTTTGAGTGGTGGCTTGTTCTGCGCGGTAAAGTGCTTGGCAACGCCCTGCGGATCGTAATCGAAATCGTCAGTGAAATAGAATCCGCAATAGCCGGGGAGCTCGTCGAATGTGTTGATCTTGCCTTTGCAGGTTTGCAACGCCGCGCGCACGTATTTCTCTGAAAATCTGTCAAGCTTCACGCCACTCGACTTCAACCTCGCGACGGCAAGATCGTAAAACTCGGAGTCACCAAGCTCACGCGCGTACTCGCCATTCAACCAGTGCAATTTGTCAGGATCGAATGTTGCCGAGCTGCGCCCAACGTTCTTCAGATCGAAAAGCCGAATGATTTCGTCGATGTCGAGTTTCTCGCGATTATCTTTGGGTGACCAGCCGAGGAGACATAGATAATTGCGCACGGCCCCTGGCAGATAACCGCGCCGGATGTAGTACTCGACGCCCGCGCCTTCGTCACGTTTGCTCATCTTTGATCCGTCACGGTTCAAAATGAGCGGAATGTGCGCGTAACGCGGTGGCGTTGCGCCAAGTGCGCGGATCAGTTCAATGTGCTTGGGCGTGTTGGAGAGATGATCTTCTCCCCGGATCACATGCGAAATTTTCATTTCCAGGTCGTCGATGACGTTCACGAAATGAAAGATCCATGAGCCGTCCGGGCGCCGAATGGTCATGTCAGGATGCGTTGCCGGATTACTGAGATCGAAGTCGATCCTGCCCGCAACCAAGTCATCCAGGATCACGTGCTCGCGCGGTGAACGAAATCGCATCGCGCCCTGGTCTTCGAAGATGTGACCTGCATCCTGAAGTTTTTTGAGGTAGCGCTCGTACAGTTCCGTGCGCTCACTCTGCAAATAAGGTCCGAAATCGCCGCCAACATGCGGACCTTCATCCCAATTCAGACCCAGCCATTCCAAGCCTTCGTAAATGGCGGCCATTGCTTCCTCGGTGTTCCGCTTGGTATCCGTGTCTTCGATGCGCAAAACGAATTTGCCGCCGTGATGGCGCGCAAACAGCCAGTTGAACAATGCGGTGCGCGCACCGCCGATGTGCAGATATCCAGTAGGCGAGGGGGCAAACCGAACGCGGATGTCAGAAGCCATTAGCCACAGATTACACAGATTTTCACAGATGTTGTAGCGGCGGCTGTGTCAGCCGCTACACCTCACTCAATGAAAATTTTGCCGGAGCGGCGGCGCACGTGTCGATCTTTCGGGAGATTCACTTTCGCAAAAGGAGCTTCGCGATCAGCGAGCGAACGAACGCGTTCGATCACGTCGAAGCCAAGGTCAGAGATGTTTTGCGCGCGCAGCCATTTCAAAATCGCCCGTCGCTGAAGGGCAACCGGTAGTGCGCGAAGTCTCGACACTGAAAAATGCGCATTGGTTGAATCCGGCACCTCGGTGTCGAGCCATTTCTCTTCTTCGGCGGCAATCATTGCCGTCCGCCAAATGTTCTGGCAGAGATTGCGGCCGAGGATTTTTTCCAGATACGGAATGATGCGGTTGCGGATCCTGTTGCGCGTCGCGGCGAGATTTTTGTTCGTGGCGTCTTCGCGAAATCTCAGATGATATTCCTGGACGTATCTATCGATGTCGCTGCGCCAGACTGAGAGCAGCGGGCGCACAATCGTCAGGTCGACGCCATCGATTTCTCGGGTGGAAACATCGCGCATTGCGGCCAGACCGGTGAGACCGGCGCCCCGGATCAAGTTTAACAGGAAAGTTTCAACTAAATCATCAGCGTGATGCCCCAGAAAAATCGTGTGGCAGCAGCGGCGCTTCGCGGTTTCGGCAAAAAATGAGTACCGCGCCTCACGCGCAGCAGTTTCGATCGAATTCTTTTTTTTCTTCGCGATCGCGCGCACATTTGCCGAGGCGAATTCAAAATCGACACCGTATCGCGCGGCGAGTTTCTCCACAAAGCGCGCATCAGCAGCACTCGATCGTCCGCGCAACTGATGATTCAAATGGCAAACGGTCAGTTTCTTGTAACCGAGATTTGTCAGCCAGTGCAGGAGCGCCACGGAATCGCGGCCGCCGGAGACTCCAATGAGATAGCGCGCATCCGAAGGGAAATCATTTCTCAGTCTGGAGCTGGTCTTTGATGGCTGCATCGTTAGGCAGCAAACGCTCAACGCTCAACTCTCAATCAGCAAGGCTGCAGTGCAACTGAGGGAAAGGGCGGCCTGCGCCGCGCCGCATTAATTTGAATCCAATTCACGACGCCATGGCATCCAACATTCAAAACCAATCATGAACGAACAACAAACCTTAGACAAAGCGGGAACTCCGCGGCGTCCTAAAATTATGAACAACGAAGCCAAATCGATCTATGGGCTCCTGGTCCGCTCGGAGGAGAAGGGGCGAAGCGCAATGGAAACGGCGGTTTATACCATCTGCATTTTGAGCGTGGCCGTCGCGATCCTGCAATTTATCGGCCAACCGACGCCAGATCCCTTCGCCGGGTTCGAGGCGCCAGCGCCACCGGTGCCGGTAGTGTCGCATCACGCTGTGCAAGCAGTCTTGGAT
>Ga0137403_10000729_pt1 | contig 42241 bp, 40 predicted proteins | sample CZOMad2_1_16fung_FD_122057 | JGI IMG/M metagenome (GOLD analysis project Ga0137403, IMG submission 122057) | Vadose zone soil fungal communities from Angelo Coast Range Reserve, California, USA - CZOMad2_1_16fungal (Hybrid Assembly) | ecosystem: Environmental > Terrestrial > Soil > Vadose zone...
TGTCACCAGCCAACTACGCTACTTTCAGCTCACCCGTCTCTTCGCCTCGCGTGTCTGCGCGAACGACACGCTGCAGAAGAAACCGCATCCCGCGCCCCTACGCCTCGCGTTGAAACAGATGCGCATCAAGCCCAGCGCCTGCATTTATGTCGGCGATTCTCCTCACGACTTGGAAATGGCGCGCCGAGCCGGCGTGCGCGGCGTCGCTGTCCTCGGACGATTTCCCACGGAGAAAGGTCTACGCGCGGCGCAGCCCGAATTTCTTCTCGAGTCCATTACGGAGCTTCCCGGCATCTTGGACGATTTGGGAAGAGAGTCTTAAGCCATGTGCTATTTTCCGAACCTCCCGGGAAGCCAGGTGGCGCCGCGCGGCTGATCGACAAATAGGATGCATAATCGACCAAGAGCTAGCTCTAATTTGTGAACTCCGACACGGACGTCGCGAGGTGATCGATGGCGAAAGATTTGAGGATTCTCGCCTGGTGTGGCGTTGTCATGATTGCGGCGCTACTCATCGTCGGAGCCGTGTCACACGGCATCCTCCGGCACATTGTGCAGACGTCGCCGCTTTGGATCGCTGTCGTGTTTGGCATGCGTCAATCCGCCTTGACCAAGTGGGCAGCGTTGCCAGGCTTCGTATTCTGGTTGCTCTTGATGGCGGCAATTTGGCTCTATCTATTAGGTTGGGCTCACATCATTTCTGGCACATTTTCGCCGACGGAAATCGCGATGACAATTGTGGTCGGGCTCGCGGCCATCGTAGGGATCGTTCGAGCAGTCGCGATTAAAAGTGGGGTGCGAGCAAGCACCGCGATAGTCACAACATTCGTGGTCGCAGCATTACTGTTAGCCGCTTTTCGGATAAGCCTGTTGCCGCAAATAGCTCATCGTTAGCTTCGCAAAATTGGCGCAAAAACGAGTCCTGACGAACAATTTATCTGGTCAAGCGAGACTGTGCCTCACTTTAGGCTGCTCCCGCGCCGCTGCCACCCGGCACGATTCGCGTCGCGGAAGCGCTTTAGTTAAACGGATTTTCGTCGGCGCTCGGGCCGTAAATCGATGGAACCGGGACGTCGAGCATCCGTAGGTATACGGACAGTTGGCCGCGGTGGTGGTACCAGTGATTGAGCATGATCGTTCGAAGCAATACCACGCGCGGCATGGCCATTACTTCTTTGCCCTTCGAGGTAATGCGCCAGGTTCCCAGCGCTGAGGACTCGCTGACCGTATCGACATATTCCTCGGCGGCTTTGACGCCGGCATCGAGAGTGGCGAGAATCTCTTTAGCGTCGGTCGGACCGGGTGGGTTGAAATTCGCTTCCGACGTGTCTAGGCCATCGCGCTGCGCGAGCCGACATAGACTTCCGGGAATCGACGCGATGTGAAGCGCGAGTTGGCCGAGCGACATCGATTTCGGATGAGGCTTCCACGATAGTTTGTCGGCCGGGACACGTTCCAAGACGCGCCTGGTGGTTGCCGCTTCTTGGTGGATTTCGCCCATCATCGGTTCGAGCATTTTCGTCATTTCTTGTCTCCTGTATTTAGGTAAGGCCTTACGCTTTTGAAGGGTTGCGCCGGGGCTGACGCCCCGGCCTCCCGAAGACGAATAGCTTCGACGCTAGGATTTCGACGAGCCGGCGATCTGGCCGTCGATGTATTTGTCGTGATGACGGACCCAAGCCATGGAGTGAGGCAACTCCTCTTCGTCGCGGCCTTTCGGCGTGAGGTCCAGCCAGTTGTAGGCTCCGATGAGAATATCAAGACCCCGACCGTAGCTTGAATAGGTGTGGAAGACACTGCCGGATTGATCTTTATAGAAAACGCTGGTTCCGGGGCGTTCCTCGCTGGGGAATTTCTGCAATTCATAGTTGTAATAGACTTCGGTTTTCCCGACGTCGTCCTTGGAGAGCGATACCTGGTAGTCGTAGTTGAAGTCGCTTGCGAACGAAGAGACCCAAGGAAAACCCCAACCCATGCGCTTCTGGAATGCCTGAATTTCCGCTAGTGGAGCTCGGGAAACGAGCACAAGCCGGACGTCCCGAGCCGCGAGGTGCACCACGCTAGCGTTGATGTGGTCGGAAATGAACGAGCAGCTGGGGCAGCCCTCTTTCCATCCGGGACCGAACATGAAGTGGTACACAATCAGCTGGCTCCTTCCGCCGAAGAGATCCGCCAGCGTCTCCTCACCTTTTGGCCCGTCGAAGCTGTAGGCCTTCTCTACCTTTTCCCAAGGAAGTTCGCGGCGTTGCTGGCTCAGTTCATCGCGTAGCCGGGTAAACTCCTTTTCCTTTTTCAACAGCTCCTTTCGTGCGGCAAGCCATTCTGCTGGCGGCACGACTTTGGGGTTTTCCTGCTTGGTAGTTGCCGTAGCCATGATCATTTCTCCTTTCGGTTTTGTGCTTCCGATGAAATCTTGCCGGTATTGGATTTTAGATAGAGCAGCCTAGCGGCTAGTGTCGTCAATCCGCCGGTGGACATCACCCCAGCGACCATCAGAGCCGTAGTTGCGATGCATGCTGGACACATGGGTCTACCTCCTTAACGCGAGCACTTATTTCGCGCGCTGCGCTTCGGCACGTTTGCGAACGTTCTCGTGAATGTGCGACCAGCCGCGGTTCACGCCGGTACGATGTTCATCGAGGATGAGTCCCAACGCGGTGTGATGGAACTTGATCAGCGTGCCTCCGTCTGTCTCGCTGAGCCGGTATTGCACGTTGTTGACGATGGGATACGACATCATTAGCGGGCCATAGAATTCCAACAGCGTCGGCCGCTTGATGGCTTGCACATGTCCCCATAAGTGGCCGTTGTCGCCATCCAAATCGCGATACCAGCGCCCGCCGGGCCATGGCTCAATCTTTAGCGGTATCGGTTGGCCGTCGGGAGTGTCGTTGAGAGGCCCGAGTTGTTCGAGCAGGGCAGCGAAGGTCGTTTCCAGCGACGCCTTCACATGGATCTCCTGGGTGATATTGAGCGTCAAATCCTCAAATTTTGTTGCGGTCGAAATCATGTTTTCTCCTTGAATTGAAGTCTGTGGCGGTATCGCTCGCGGGCTGGTTCGTGCCTTCGGCGCGCTCTTTGATGCGATGCAACTGGTGGCGCCAGAAACGTTCGAACGTGCTGGTCCACTCGTGGAGCGGGCGGATGGCCTCGGCGTTGGTGCGATAGAACATGCGACGGCCGTCGCGGCGGACATCCACGAGGCCGACGTCTTTGAGGACGCGTAAATGCTTGGAGACCGAAGGTTGCTCCATGCTCAGGCTGTCGACGATGTCTCCCACGGAGCGTTCCTGAAGGGCGAGGTAGTTCAGGATATCGCGGCGGCGGGGTTCGGCGACGGCGTTGAAGGCATCGGAGGTGGTGGAGGCGCGAGGCATGGGCTGAGAATACATACCCATATGGGAATATGTCAAGGGAAAATTTCGCGGCCGGGATTTGCGCACCGAGCGAGCTATTCCATGCGGAGTGCTTCGACGGGATCGACCGAAGCGGCGCGGCGGGCGGGGATGTAGCTTGCCAAGAGAGTGGAGATGGCGAGCACGGCGGCGACGCCGACCAGCGTGGGAAGATCCCACGAGCGGACATTGAAGAGCACGCCGCGCATCAGAGTCGCGGCTGCGACCGAGCAGACCAGCCCGATGGCGATGCCGATCGCAACCAGCCAACCCGCTTCCCTTAAGATGAGTTGATAGACCGAGCTGCGCTGCGCGCCGAGCGCCATGCGGAGACCGATTTCACGGGTGCGCTGGCTGACGGAATAGGCAACCACGCCGTAGAGCCCGACGACGCCAAGAAGTAGTGCAATGGCAGCGAAGCCTCCTACCAGCCACGCGGAAGAACGGTGGATGTAGGCGGATGGAGAGTCATTGATGATGTCGGTCATGGTGGCTCCGGCGAACGCCGCGATGCCGGGGTCGATCTGATGGATGGTGGCGGCCAAGGCGGGCACGAGCGCTTGTTCCGCTTCCGAGGTTCGAACCGCGACGTTGAAAAAATTGCCCGGAGCCTGGTTGAAGGGGATGTACAGCGCGGGCATATTTTTGGTGTCCAACTGGCCTTCTTTAATGTCTTGCACGATGCCGACGATTTCGATGGGAACCGGTGGGATTCCCATGTTGATGTACGAGAGTTGCTTGCCCATGGGATCTTCGTTGGGGAAAAACACTTTCTCGAAAGCCTGGTTGATGATGGCCACGTGTGGCTTGGGTTTGTCCTCGGCTTCGTTGAAGTAACGGCCCCGGAGAAGTTTAGCGCCGATGGCCGTGAAGTAGTCGGCACTGACGTCGCGCTCAGGGACTTCATTGTGCTCGCCATGCCATGGGCGTCCTAGAATGCGGAACCAGGTGGTGTCGCCCCAGCCGTTTATGGGGAGATCGTTGGAAATACCGACGGCTTTCACGCCAGGGAGACCGGAGAGTTTGCTGAGCACCAGGCGTTCTAGCACGATGACTTGCTCGTCTTTGCCATAGGTGGCGCGTGGCGCGGCCACTTGCAGGGTTGCGAGATGATCGGGTTGCATGCCGATGTCTACGCGAAGGAGGAGGTACAGACTTTTGCCGAGGAGGCCGGCGACGACCAGAAGAACAACGGCGGTCGCTAGTTCCAGCACGACGAGTTTCGAGCCGACGCGGCGCCAAGTGTTTCCGGCGGAGCCGCGACTGCCCTCGGCTAGATCTTGGCGCATTTCTGGCGAGGCCAAGCGGAGTGCGGGAGTGAGTGTGAACAACAAAGCCGCGAGCAGCGAAATCATCCCCGCGAAGGCCAACACGCGGACGTTGAATCCCAGATCGTGCAGAAAGGCCATGCGGTCGATCAGGTCCGCGGGAATCAGCTTGGTGAGAAGCTGCATCGCTGCATGGGCGAAGGCCAGGCCCAAGGATGTGCCAGCCGCGACGAGGACCAAACCCTCGGTAACGAACTGGCGGATCAAACGAGCGGGCGATGCGCCCAGCGCGCCACGGACTGCGATTTCTCGTTTGCGACTCTCGGAGCGCACCAGCAGCAGGCTGGCGACGTTTACGGTGGCGATCACCAGCAGAAGTCCGGCGCCAGAGAGCAACAGCAAGAATATGGGACGGATATCGCCGACAATCACTTCGGTGAGCGGGAAGACGTTAGCGTCCTGCCCGCTGTTGGAATCGGGATATTGCTGTTGCAGTTGCTGGGCGATGGATTCCATTTCGGCTGCGGCTGCATGCGCGGAGACGCTAGGCTTCAGACGGGCAACACCGTAGAAACCGTGGCAACTGCGCCGTAGGTCACATTCGCTGGAGGCGTGAATCGTGGTCCAGAACTCGGCGGGTTCGGCAGGGACGAAATGGAATTGGCGGGGAAGCACTCCGATGATGACGTGCGGATTTCCGTCCAGGGTGATGGATTGGCCCAGAACGTCCGCTTTTCCGCCATAGCGTTTTTGCCACGCAGCGTAACTGAGTAGGACAGTGCGCGGCGCGGAGAGCAAGTCTTCGCCAGCATAGAAATCGCGACCGAGAATGGGAGCGACACCCAGCACGCGAAAGAAACCATCGCTGACGCGGGCGCTGTTGCCCGGCTCTGCGCCGGAGGCGCCATTCAACATGACGCCGTGATGCTGGTAGGCCTCCAGCGAAGTGAAGGACTCATTGGATTTTTTCCAATCGAGGTAGTCGGGAAGAGAAAGATTGCTGTGTTCGAACAATGCGACTCTTTCGAAAACGCCGACGAGGCGCGATGGGTCCTGGTAGGGCAAGGGCTTGATGAGGGCGGCGTCGACAAAAGCGAAGATGGAGATGCTGGCGCACGTTCCTAGGGCGAGAACGCAAATGGCGGTGGAGGTAAAGACGAGGTTTTTTCTCAGCTGGCGAAGGGAAAAGCGAAAGTCCTGCAATGTGGTTTCGAACCAGAAGCCGATTACGTCGCGGCTTTGTTCTTTCAGGCTCGTGTCGTTTCCAAATTCGCGACTGACGGCGTGCCGCGCGGATTGCGGCGTCATACCCCTGGACTGGAACTCCTGTATCTTTTGCTCGCGGTGATAGGCCATTTCCTCTTGGAGTTCGCGGTCGAAGCTTTCGCGGTGCGCGAGGATTCGCAACTTGTTGAGAAAGCGATGAATGGACGTCACGGCAGCCTCCTTATGCGTCCTGCAGCACGCGGCCTATGGCCGCGATCATCTGTTCGAATTGCGAGAGTTCCTTGCTGAGTTGTTTCCGGCCGGACGCGGTCAAGGTGTAGTAGCGGGCGCGGCGGTTGGTTTCCGTCATTTTCCATTCGGCTTTGACCCAGCTTTGGAGCAATAGGCGCTGCAGGGCCGGGTAGAGGGAGCCCTCTTCGACGTTCAGGACGTCTAGGGAGAGGCTCTTGATAGAAAGGGCGATTCCGTAACCGTGTAACGGAGCGCGGGTGAGCGTTTTGAGGATCAGCATATCGAGCGTGCCAGGCATCAGATCGCGTTTGATCGTCATAGGGTTTGAGGTATAGGCCATCTATGGATAGAACGTCAATGGTCGCGAGAAAGTTCCCTTAAATACTACGCGCCGCGGAATGGCGCTATCGCTGACGGTCTCCATGATTGATGGGTGGGCGCGTAGGTGGAAAAATAGTCGGGAAGGGGCGGCGAATGAAGACGTTAGCGGATATGCAGTGCCGGAGTGAGATTTCAGAACGGCTCGGGCGAGTGCGGGCGGAGAGTCAACGCCGGTGGGGGAAGATGACCGCGCACCAGATGGTGTGCCACCTAGGCGACTCGTTTCGAGGCGTGATCGGCGAAAAGGCGCTGGCAGGCCGGGCAGGAGCCCTGGGCGGATTGATGAGGTGGGGAGCGCTGTATGTACCGCTGAAGTGGCCGCACGGCGTCAAGACGATGCCGGAAATGGATCAGGAGATTGGCGGGACACAACCTACGGAATTTGCTGCAGATGTGAGTGAACTTCGGCGCCTGCTGGAGCGGTTCACGCGGGAGCCTAGGGATTTTGTGTGGGGACCGCATCCGATTTTTGGGGTGATGGCGGAGAAGGAGTGGATGCGGTGGGGATATTTGCACATGGACCATCATTTCCGACAGTTCGGAGGGTGACGCGGTAAGCGGTAAGCAAGGAAGGAAGGGAAGTAACGATAGAACAAAGCGGATGGGGGACGATCGCGTAAATGTACGGGGCTGCCCGGCTGCTCGCACGGAGAGCCGGCAAGGATGCCGACGCTACCAGTGGGTGCGCTAATTCATGGTTTCTTGCTGGCGGAAAAGCGCAGACGGACGTAGTCGGCGGTCCACTGGCCTTGGGCGCAGAGTTGGGGGCGGAGGACTTCCTGGACTTCGGTGAGGTACGCGGGGCGTTCGCCGGGTGGCAGAGTTGCGGTGAAATTTTGGGCAAACGTTTCCAGCCACGCGGTTACGTCACCCGGCAGCGGAGTGGGACGGGGGATCAGCGCGATGTAGTTGAGGGTGAAGCCGCGTTTGGCAAGGCGCGCAGAATAATCTTCGACGGTGGGGAAGTACCACGGGTTCGCGGCCTTGCCATCCAGGCCCCGGCGATCCAAAGCCTCGACAAGCGCCCTTTTGATTTTTTCGACGCAGCCCACGCCGCCCATTTCGGCTACGAAGCGTCCGCCAGGGCGGAGGGCGCGCCACACGCCGTCGAGCACGGCATCTGGATTGCGCATCCAGTGAAGGGCTGCGTTGCTGAAAACGGCATCGAACTCCACGTCGAACGGTAACTGCTCTGCGTCGACAACTCTTGCTTGTACTCCTAATTTTCTGGTGGCTTGCGCTTGGGCTTCGCTGGCGTCCACGCCGATGACGTCACAACCCATTGCCGCGAGCTTGGCGGTGAGCACCCCGTCACCGCAACCTAGATCGAGAATGCGTTCGCCGGGGCTTGGGGCGAGCAGCTCGACGACAGGGGCGCCGAGGTCGGAGACGAATCGGGCGTTGCGGGCGTAACGGTCGGGATCCCAGGTTTGTTTGGTTTGCATTGGGGGAGGGTCCGCCAAGCTCAAGCCCGGCGCATACATAGGGTTGGGCCTCGTTAAATCTACCAACCTTTTTGCTTGCGGAGTTCGTTGATGTGGGCGGTGTGATGCTTGCCGTGCCACTCATACAAGAACAGCAGCCAGTCGATGTTTCGCTCGCCGTGCCCAGGGTGAATCAGCGGGCGCGCGAATTGGTCGTCACTTAGGGAGCGCCAGTTGAGATCCCATCGAGTGTGCAGCGCGTCGAGAAGTATTTGCGAGGACGCGATGGGAGATTTGGCGTCAGCGAGTTCGGCCCAGCGGGATTCGTCATAGGGCTTGATCGTGGGCTTGTCTTCGGTCAAGGCGCAGCGCAAACGGATGAAGGCATTCATATGGCTGTCGGGGACGTGGTGAATGACTTGCCGCACCGTCCAGCCACCTTCGCGGTATGGGGTGTCGAGTTGCGTGTCGTTCAGGCCGTTGACGGCAGCGCGTAATTTCTTCGGAGTTAACGCGATTTCTTCGATGGCTTGGCGCCGGAGGGCGGGCGTGATGTTCTTGGGCATTTCGAAATCACCGATGGGGTAGCGCGGGTCCATGACCGGTCCTTTTTGGGAGGTTCCCTTTCGAACGAAAGTAGCGTAGCCGGATGTGACTGGCGAGGTCAATGCGAGCTAAGTCGAACGAACTCTCCAATTTGGCAGCCTGGCGCTTCAGGGCTGCCGGTGCGAGGATGCTACAATGTTTCATCGTTGTATCGGCGAGACGTGTTGCGGAATCTAATGAGTCGGGAGCAATCGATGCACAACGTGGTGATCATCGGCAGTGGCTGCGCGGGGCTGACGGCCGCGATCTACGCGGCGCGCGCCAATTTGACGCCGTTGGTGATCGACGGGCACGAGCCCGGAGGCCAGCTTTCGCTTACTACCCACGTGGAGAATTTTCCGGGCTTTCCGGATGGGATTATGGGGCCGGAGTTGATCGAGAACATGCGCAAGCAGGCGGCCAAATTCGGCACCGAATTCAAGTCTGGGGTCATAACCGACGTGGATTTGAGCCAGCGGCCGTTCAAGATTGTGGCGGGCAAAGAGACGTACGAAGCGAAGGCGTTGATTGTCGCGGCGGGAGCTTCGGCGCGATTGATCGGATTGCCTAACGAACGCGAATTGATTGGGCACGGGGTTTCGACCTGCGCGACCTGCGACGGCTATTTTTTTCGCGGCAAGCCCATCGGCGTCGTTGGTGGCGGGGATTCGGCGATGGAAGAAGCGAACTTTCTGTCGCGGTACGCGAGCAAGGTGTACCTGATACACCGGCGAAATGAGTTTCGGGCTTCGAAAATCATGATCGATCGCGCCAAAGCCAACGAAAAGATCGAATTCGTTTTGCCGGCGGTAGTGGATGAGATCGTGGCACAGGATGGGTCGGTCGAGAGCGTGCGTTTGCGCAATCCCGAATCGAACGAGAAGCGGGAAATTCCGGTGCACGGATTGTTCATTGCGATTGGGCACGATCCCAACACCAAGGTGCTGAAGGGCAAGCTGGAAATGGACGCGAATGGTTATCTAATCGCAAAACACGGCAGCTTGACCAAGACTCCCGGCGTGTTCGTCGCGGGCGATGTGCAGGACCATCGATACCGCCAAGCGATTACGGCGGCGGGTTCGGGCTGCATGGCGGCCATGGACGCGGAAAAGTTCCTGGAAGGGCACACCGACTAGCAGGGAACTGGCAGCCGCCCTCGCGCGCGGCCATAATCGAAGCTTCCCATGCTCCGCTCGATTCTGCTCAAACTTTCGGAAAGCCCTGGATTTGCCCGCTGGGTTATCTCAAATAGTTCCACGCGAAGAATGTCGCGGCGTTTCGTCGCCGGTGAAACGCTGGATGAAGCCATTGCCGCCGCGCGCCGGTGTAACGAGCTTGGGATGGCTGCCAGCCTGGACTATCTTGGCGAAAATGTCGCCACTACCACGGACGCGCACCGGGCGCGCGATGCCTACCTGGAAGTTTTCGATCGCATAGCGATAGAAAAGCTGAACGCCAACGTTTCCTGCAAGCTAACTCAACTCGGGCTGGACCTGAGCGCGGAATTCTGCGAAGGCCTGGTGCTTTCCGTCGTCGAGCGGGCTGCGGGATATGACAATTTCCTGCGTGTGGACATGGAAGGGTCGATCTATACGCAGCGCACCGTTGAACTGGTCAAGCGAATTCGCGCTCGCAACCCCGCGATTGGGACCGTCATTCAATCGTATTTGTATCGCAGCGAAGGCGATATCCAGGATTTGCTGGCGTATGGGTGCCGCGTGCGGCTTTGCAAGGGAGCGTACAAGGAAACCACCGAGGTCGCATTTGAGAAAAAACAGGACGTGGATGGAAACTATATCCGGCTGATGCAGTTGCTGCTGCCGAGCGGTTTCTACCACGCCATCGCAACCCACGATCCGCATATGATTGCGGAAACGATTCGATGGGCGGCGGAGAAGCAGGTCTCCAAGAACGATTTCGAATTTCAGATGCTGTACGGTATACGCACCGATTTGCAGCGGCGGCTGGTCAAGGACGGCTATTGCGTGCGCATTTACATCCCTTATGGGCGCGATTGGTTTCCCTACTTCATGCGTCGATTGGCCGAACGGCCGGCGAACATCGGGTTCCTACTGCGCAATTTTCTCCGGCCTTAGCCCTGTCAATCTAAAGTTTGCGACAGACGGTGACACCGTCGCGCAGGGGAATCAGCACGGGATATAGGTCTTTTGAGGCATACACCAGACGGTTGAATTGCTGAATGCCCAGGGTGTTCTTGTCATCGGCCGCGGCTGGACGCGCCGCTCTACCCGACCATAGGGTGTTATCGGTGACCAGCAAGCCTCCGCGCTTCAGTTTCGGCAGGGCTGCGCGTAACGCGTCCGGATATTGATGCTTGTCGATGTCGTTGAAGATGAAATCAAACTTGCCGGGCGCCTTCTTCATCAGGGCAATCGCGTCGCCGGTCTGGACACGAATGCGCTTGCCAACACCCGCTCGCCGGAAGTAGTCCTGCGCGCGTTTCGCTTTTTCGGGATCGCCATCGGTGTAGAACACTTCCGCCTTCGGACCAGCGGCGCGCGCCAGCCAGATCGTTGAATAGCCGATGGCCGAGCCCATCTCAAAAATGCGGGTTGGGCCGGAAACTTGGACCAGAAGCGTCAGCAGCCGCGCCACCGCGGGACCAATGATGGGCACGCGGTTGCTCGCGGCATAGTCTTCGATTTCGGCGATCACCGGGTCGCGATCGGGAATTAGTCCATAAACGTACTGTTCGACATCGTCCTGAATGAATTCGCTGCGCAGATTTTCCGTACGGATCATAGGGTCTCTCCTGGTTTCAGGACGTGAATTTGCAAACCGGCAATATCTTTGGCTTCCGCCTGCAGGGCGTCGGGAGTTCCGGTCAGAACCGGGAAGGTCGCATAATGCATCGGAATCACGTGTTTGACACCGAGAAATCGAATGGCATAGGCGGCCTCGCGCGGCCCCATCGTAAAATGGTCGCCGATGGGCAGCAAGGCCAGATCGGGATGGTACAAGTCTCCTATCAGTTTCATGTCGCCGAAAAGCGCGGTATCCCCCGCGTGGTAAATCGTAAAGCCTCCGGGCATGCGAATCACCAGGCCCGTAGGCTCGCCTCCGTAAACGACTTTGTCGCCATCCTCGATGGAATTGGAATGGAATGCATGGGTCATCGTGACTTGAAACTCGTCCACTGTCTGGGTCCCGCCTTTTCCCATCGGCCGGGTTTCGTCTTCAAATCCTTTGCTGTTGAGCCACAGGCAGGTCTCGAAGATGGCCACGATTTGCGGCTTGTGCTGTTTCGCCAGCGGCAGCAAATCGCCAACGTGATCGCCATGCCCATGAGAGATAAAAATCACATCCAGCCGGGGAACCTTCTTCAACGCTTCCGGACAGCGCGGATTGCTCATCACAAATGGGTCGATCAAACCAACCTGGCCGCTGGGAGTGGTCAGCGAAAACGTGCTGTGCCCAAAATAGGTGATCTTGTTCCCCTTCATGTCCATAGTGGAATACCTCGAGAGAGATTGAGAAACAGGCTGGGGGATGACTGGAATTCTATGAGGCACTAACGAGCGGCAGCGGCGCCCCCGAACTGGAGCAACGAACGGATCGCCGCTTCATACGTCCCGCGGTCACTCGCACCCACCAGGTGACCGATCTGTTGGCCATCTTTGCCGTAAAAAAACGACGCGGGAATCTCGCCGCGCCATCCGGGCATGACCGCTTGCACGAAGGCATCCTCGCTGCCGGCGCTCTTGCGGTAATTCTTGAACGCCGGCTTATAGCGGCTGATAAACCTGCGCATTAGAATCAAGTCGCCGTCGCCGTCGAGATTAACGCCAACGACCTGCAATCCCTGGGGAGCATATTGCTTTACCAATTCGTTGAGCATTGGGAATTCGTCGCGGCAGGGTTCGCACCAGGTGGCCCAGAAGGTGATCAGCAGCGGTTTCCCGCGATACTGTTCGACCAACTTTTGATAGCCCTGCGCGTCGATCAATTTGGGATCGCTGGGCACCGGGGTTTGCGGCGCCGCCAGCGTGGAGGCAGCAACGAGAAACGCAAGTGCAACGAAAACAGTCCTAATTTTCATGAGCATCCCTTCACGTACCTATTCTAGCCGCAGGCATCCAAGTTGAGAAACTCATTCGCGCCGCGTACAATCAGTTCATCGCTTGTTGGCCCGAACGGGGCCGTGGTATAAGAAATTTCCGGCGGGTGCGCACTGCAATTGAAGGAGAGCCACCGGTCTTGGGTTCAATAAAGGAGACCTTGAATGGCATATGTGATTGCCGAGCCATGCATCGGCACAAAAGACACCGCCTGCGTTGACGTCTGCCCGGTCGATTGCATCCACCCGCGCAAGGACGAGCCGGAATACGAAGGCGTAAAGCAGCTTTTCATCAATCCCGCTGAGTGTATTGATTGCGGCGCGTGCGTGCCGGTTTGCCCGGTGACCGCGATTTTCGCGCTGGAAGATCTGCCCGAGAAGTGGCAGAGCTATACGCCCGTCAATGCGGATTTTTTCGCAAAGAAGTAGCTGCAGTTCATTGGATGGAACAACCTTGGCGAGTTTTTGTGCGGCATGCTCCGGCGTGCCGCTTTTCTTTTGCGCCCTCAGTCGACGCGCATTGCCCGCTTCCTTGATTGACTCCTCCTCCAACGTTTGTCCCTGTCAAGTCATCTACAATTGGGTGTGGGGAGACACCGTTTGAAGATCCATTGCGAGCTTTGCGTGGGGCTCACGTTGATTTACATTCTGATGCAAAGCGGCAACTTGCAAGCCCAAGTTGCATCAGCAACGCCGCCGAGCGCTCAGCCTCTCGCGCAAACGCTCGAAGGCACTTGGTCGGGGACTCTGCAAGCCGGCGATATCACACTGCACCTCGTTCTGCACGTCGCTAAGGGCGACCACGGATCGTTCGTGGCTACGCTCGACAGCCTTGACCAAGGCGTCTACGGCATCGAAGTTGGCTCCCTGCGACAATCGGAGTCCACGTTCCAATTCGAAATTCCCTCTGTCAATACTTCGTATGAAGGAGCAGTTTCAGCAAACCGCCACACCATCGAAGGAACCTGGTCGCAGGGAAGCGCGAGCCTTCCCCTGATTTTCCGTCGCCAACCACACATGTCAGCTTCCAGGAATTCGCCGGGCGCTGTAGCGACCGCCGAAGGCACCTGGCAAGGTGCCCTCGAATCCAACGGCATGCGCTACCGTCTGCAGTTGCGCATTTCGCACGACGCGCAAGGCCAACTCGTCGCTGCCATGGACAGCATAGATCAGGGCATCAACGGTTTTCGTGCGACGAAGGTGACACAGAGTGGATCCGCCGTGCACCTGGACTTGCCCGCCGTGCGCGGCATCTACGACGGCAATTTGAGCGCCGCAAAAAACTCGATCTCCGGAACCTGGCGGCAAGGTGGCGACCCCACTCCTCTCAATTTCAAGCGCTCCGATCAAATCCTTGAGTTGCGCCGTCCGCAAATCCCTGTGAAGCCCTATCCCTACCGGGAGGAAGATCTCACTTTTCCAAATTCCAAGGCGGACATTTCGCTTGCCGGGACGTTAACACTACCGCGCGGGCCCGGGCCTTTCGCCGCCGCAATTCTGCTCGCAGGTTCCGGCCCGCTGGACCGCGATGAAGCGGACTCCGGCCACCGCCCGTTCCTGATTCTCGCGGATCACCTCACTCGCAATGGCATCGCGGTGCTGCGATACGATAAACGCGGCATAGGCAAATCTACCGGCGACTACGAGGCCGCGACCACCGCCGATTTCGCCGCAGATGCCGAGGCTGCTCTTGCTTTCCTCAAGCGTCGTAAAGAGATCGACGTGCGAAAAATTGGAATGATCGGCCACAGCGAGGGCGGCATCATCGCGCCGATGATTGCGTCGCGTTCGACGGAGGTTTCGTGGATCGTCATCCTCGCCGGCCCCGCGACGAAAGGAGAGGAGACCCTGCTCATGCAATCCGACCTGATCACCCGAGCCGCGGGAATGACCTCTGACCAGGTCGCAAAGAGCCTGGATTTCGACAGGGAATCGTACAACCTGGTGCGTCACGAGAAGGACCGTACCGTTCTGGAGGGCAAACTCGAGGATCTCGTCAAGGTCAGCGGACTGGGCCCGGCTATGCCGCCCACATTTTTACAACGGCAAATTCGTTGGACCAGTTCGCCGTGGTTTCGGTACTTTCTCGACTACGATCCCGTTCCGGCGCTGCGGACTACGAAATGCCCTGTCCTGATCCTGAGTGGTGAGAAAGACCTGCAAGTTCCGCCAAAAGAAAATCTGCCGCTGGCCAAAAAGGCCCTCGAAGACGGTAGCAACAAGGATTTCCAGGTCGTCGATTTGCCCGGACTGAATCACGAATTCCAACACTGCTACATGGGTTTGCCGGCGGAATCCCGCGCCATTGAAGAAACAATCGCGCCCCAAGCGTTAACAGTGATTTCTGCCTGGATCGCAAAGCATTCCGCGACGTAGTTCCGGCCAGCTCGTCGGCTGCACCCGAAGGTGGCGCCGATGCATCGAAATCAAGTGCGCGATTCGCGCAACACCGCTTTCTCGCGACGTTCATAACCGCGTCCCTCAGGTTATGCTGTAATTCAGGAGACCGATCTAGTCCCGTGCCGCACAAGCTCCATTTGGTCCTCCTCCTCCACGCGCATCAGCCCGTCGGGAATTTCGACCATGTTTTCGAGCAATCCTACGCGCGCTGCTATTTGCCTTTCGTTGAGGTCCTCGAAAGACATCCCAATTCGCATGTGGGCCTCCATTATTCGGGCCCGCTGCTGACATGGATCCAAGAACATCATCCTGAATATTTTGCGCTGCTAAAGCGCCTGGTTGACAAGGGTCAAGTCGAGTTAGTCGGCGGTGGTTTTTACGAGCCGATCTTGATTTCGATCCCGTCCGTGGATCAACACGAGCAAATCGTGCAGCTCGCGGACTACGTCGAGCGCCACTTTGGCAAGCGCCCGTCCGGAGCTTGGCTTGCCGAACGCGTCTGGGAGCCGCAACTTGCCTCCGTTCTGGCAGAAGCCAATGTTGGCTATACCGTCCTCGATGACATTCACTTCCTTTCCGCGGGCTTCGAACAGGCAGAACTCTTCGGGGACTACATCGCCGAAGACAAAGGCCAAACGATTCGCATCATTCCCGGGCAAAAATCGTTGCGCTATCTCATTCCCTGGGACACCGTCGACAAAGTTATAGTCAATTTGCGAGAGACCTATGTTACCCACACCGATGGCATCGCCGCGATGGGCGACGATATGGAAAAATTTGGCGGATGGCCTGGAACTTTCGACCATTGCTATCAGGAAGACTGGCTCGACAATTTGTTCGCGGCGTTCGAACAAAATTCCGATTGGCTCGACGTTTGCAGTCCTGGCGAATATCTGGCCACGCACAAGCCCATGGGACGCGCGGATCTCCCCACCGCGTCGTACACCGAGATGATGGAGTGGGCACTCCCCACGCGCACACGGGAACGCTACAACACGCTATTGAAAGAGTTTAGTTCGCGCGATGAGGTTCTCTCGTTTCTGCGAGGCTGCCCCTGGCGCGGCTTCTTCCGGAAGTATTCGGAATCAAACTTAATGCACAAAAAAATGCTGCGCGTCGCCGGCCGCATTGTCAGAGCGCCGAAACGCCGCTCCGGATCGAAAGCCGCCGACGAACTCGCCACAGCTCGCGATTTGCTCCATCGCGCGCAATGCAACGACGCCTATTGGCACGGAATCTTCGGTGGCCTCTACGCGCCGCATCTTCGCACAGACATTTTTCGGAATCTGATTCGTGCCGAGGTCATCGCCGACCGCCACACGCCCGGTGGAATCGCGCCCCGCGTGGAGAACCTGGACTACGACGGCGACGGCGTGGATGAGCTATTGTTCACAGCCCCCGAGTATCAGGCCCTTGTGAAACCGTCGGATGGCGGCACGCTTGCAGCCCTGGATTTCCGGCCAACCGCCTCCACGCTGATCAATTCCATCTTGCGGCGGCCCGAGCCGTATCACTCTCGCCTGCGCGATCCCAATTATCGCCCCGCAACGTCAACGGCCGCGTACGAACAGACCAAGGTGAAAGAGACTGGTCTCGACCGCTTTCTTCTCTACGATCGCTGGCCGCGCCACACTTTTCGTCTCTTCCTCTTTGATCCATCACGCATTTCCGAAGACTATGAAGCTCTTAAACTCCAGGAGGACCCGGGATTTGCTGGTGGCATTTTTACCGTTAGTAATTCTTCGTCGCATGACGCCGAACTGATGCGCGATGGAGTCGTAGCATGGCCAGGGGATAATTCCACTTCGGGCCCCGAACTGAGCGTCACCAAGCATTTCTCCGTTGGTCCCGCCCCGCGCGGTTGCGAAGCAGCGTGTGAACTCAGACTAAAATTTAAGTCGCCTGCCGAGAGGCCTATCGCCATCGGTTTGGAGTCCGTCGTGAATTTTCTGGCTCCCGGCTCCACGGATCGTTTCTTTGAAACGCCAGAAGGCCCGCAAAATCTCCAGTTCAGTGGCACATTGCCAGGCCCCACGTTGCGCATGGAAGATGGGTGGCAGCGCGTGAAAATCGTTCTGCACGCTCCCGCAGCGCAGCATTTTTGGATTGCGCCGATCGAAACAGTCTCAGAGTCCGAGGAGGGTTTTGAGCGTGTTTACCAGGGGTCGCAAATCCTTGCAGTCTGGCATCCGGATTTGGCCAATGAGAGATCCTGGGTAGGTCGTCTGGTCTGGCGAGTCGAAGAAACTTTGAAGCCAACCTAAAGTGCGCGGAAACCGCTTCCGGCTCTTCGCTACTCGTTAACCTTTTTGCCCATTGCTATTCCCGAATTAACAAATTCTGCGCGAACGGCCATTCCTCGTCGATCCATTGCCCATCGCAACGGAATCCCGTGCGTTCCGCCATAGCCACTACTTCCGCGGGTCGATACTTGTGCGAGCTCTCGGTCCAAATCGTTTCGCCGTTACGAAACGTAACTTCAAGATTCGCCGCTGCGGGAATCGTCACACGTTGGTCGCGTGTAGACCGCAGATGCATCTCGATTCGACGGTCGGCGGTGTTCCATCGAGCCTCGTGCTTGAAATGGGCGAGATCGAAATTGGCGCCCAATTCCCGATTGATTCGCGCCAGCAAATTCATATTGAACGCGGCCGTCACTCCCGCGGGATCGTCATAAGCGAGCACCTGGACCTCCGCGCTCTTTGCGAGGTCCGTGCCAAGCAATAGCGCATCGCCGGGCCGCAGGATCTCGCGCACTTCGCGCAAGAATCCTTCGCCAGCAGCGCGGTCAAAGTTGCCAATCGTGCTGCCTAAAAAAAGAACCAGCAAATGCTCGCGTTCGTCGCGCCGCTTCGCAACCGCGCGCAACCCCTCGAGATACGGTTGTTCGTAACCAACAATGCTGACCAGGTCGATCTGCCCGAGTTCTTTCTCGCAGGCAGCCAATGCGGACGGCGAAATCTCGATCGGATAGTAGTACGTGCGCTGGCGGCGCGAGAGCGCCTCCAGGATCCAGCGCGTCTTTTTTCCGCTGCCGCTGCCGAGCTCCGCCACCTCAATCGGGAAAAGCAACCGATCCACGATTTCAGGTGCGTATTTCTCCAGCAATCGTGAGTCGGCGCGCGTCAGGCCGTACTCCGGGAGCACGCAGATCGTCTCGAACAGTGCTGAACCCACCTCGTCGTACAAATATTTCGAGGGAAGTTCCTTCTGTCCTTCTTTCGTCAGACATTCGCGAACGCATCGCGCGAACTCCGAGACGTGCCTCGTGGGAAGTGTGTAGGTCAGCATGTCGGCCCCTGACTTGACTTGTCGTTAGTCCTCGACGCAACGAAATGTCGCGTACACGTACGGGTAATTAGGCTGGAACCAGTTACGGAACGATCGCCTCAACATACACGCGGCGGTACGGGGAGAACCGCCTTTCATCACGTAATGCTTGCCGTCGAAGAAATTCGCGGAATAGCCCGGATAAAACGACATCGGTGTAAAGCCGGGAAATGGACCGAATTCCGTCCGCGTCCATTCCCATCCGTTGCCCACCAGGTCGTGAACGCCAAATGCGCTGGCTCCGCGCGGATAGGATCCCACCGGTTTCGGATCCCAATGCGCAAAATTAAAATTTCCGTATTTCTCGCTGGGTACTTCATTACCCCAAGGATAGTCGCGCTCGACGCGGTCATCGGAAGTGCCGTAAGCTGCGCGGTGAAACTGCTCTTCGGTCGGCAACTTGCGTCCCAGCCACTTGGCATACGCCGTGGCTTCCGCATGACTCACATACGCCGGCCAGTCCAGTGGCAATTGAATATCGCCGAACATGGTGCGATACATCCACAAACTTCCCTCGCGCCGCCAGAAAGTCGGATGCTTGATTCCTTCGGCTTTCTTCCAAGACCATGCATCGTCACTCCACAGCGAACGATTGTCATAGCCGCCGGATTGCATAAACTGCAAAAAATCTCGATTCATCACGTTGTAATTGTCGATCGCGAATCCCGGCACGAACGCTTCGAACGCGTCCATCTCGTTGTCCCATCCGAATTCACCGTTATTCGCTCGGCGCATTCCCAGGGTCGCCTGGCCGGCTGGCACGTCGATCAAATGCGACTTCGCTCGCGCGGTTTTCCACACTGCCTCTTTGGGGGCCGGAATTTTTCGGTCGGCGGGCAACTGGTGCAGCATGTACGACAGCGTCTCCGCGTGCATCAAGCGATGCTCGATCGCAACTTCGAGCATCTGCAACAGCAGCGGGTGTCCTTCGGAGGGATTCGCCAACGTTCGCTCGATCGCCCGGTCAAGATTCTCGCGCAGCCGCTGATTGTATTGATAGATTTCTTCGCGCGAAGGCCAATCCGATGGTTGATCCGTAGGCAAGCCTCCGCCCACCGGGTCAATCCCGAACGCAAACAGCTTGTCAAAGGACTCGTGGAAGGACTGCAATCCAAACGCCCGCTGCGCCAGCAAATTCCAATCGAACGACTCAACGTGTCCGACGTAAAAGATAATCCGATGGCGCTCGGCGATCGGGCGGTCGTAAAGAGCTTCGTCGCGAACAATAGCGAACAGTTCGTCTGTGCGTTTACGCGCCTCCGTCAGGCGCATGTGCAGGTCGTGACGGATGCGGACCGCGCTGCTAAGAACTCCCATGCGATAGTCTCCCCACGGTTCGATGCTGCTTCCGCCTGAAGGATGCACCAAAACTCGGTGCAGGGAGCCAGAGCCAAGTATGATGGTCTCCTCCGCACGGCAGAGGTGTCAATGGAAATGGATGCGAAAGCTGCCACACCGCCCGAAAGTACCATTCTCTTTCAGGACGCAACATACAGTGTTAACGGTAACGCCCGCCAAGTGATTATTGACTGCATTTCATTGGAAATTCACACGGGCGAAACGCTGGTTCTGCTGGGACGCAGCGGCAGCGGCAAGACCACGCTCCTGAAGCTGATCAACCGCCTCCTGCTCGCGCAAAAAGGCGAAGTCTTGGTGCAAGGACGCTCCACCGCGCAATGGGACCCCATTCGCCTTCGTCGCGGCATTGGATACGTCATTCAGGAAGGCGGCCTGTTCCCCCATTTTACCGTTGCGCAGAATATTGGTTTGGTTCCCACACTCGAGAAGTGGACGCCGGATCGTATAGCGCAACGTGTGGACGAACTCCTCTCCCTCGTAGGTCTCGATCCTCGTGAGTTTTCCGCCAGGCATCCTCACGAACTCTCTGGCGGCCAGCGCCAGCGCGTCGGCGTAGCCCGCGCCTTGGCTGCCGATCCGCCTATCCTGCTCATGGACGAACCGTTCGGCGCACTTGACCCGGTCACGCGCGCCGAACTCCAACGCGAGTTCAGCAAACTAGCTCGCCGCCTGGCCAAGACAATTGTCTTCGTCACCCACGACCTTCGCGAAGCCTTGGTCCTGGCCTCGCGGATTGTCCTCCTGCAAGCGGGCCACATCGTCGCCTCCGCGAAACCGCAAGAATTTCTGCAGATCGATCATCCTGAAGTGAAAGCGTTCGCGGCTTCTCTGGGTTCCTTCAGCCACACCGTGACGGACACTGTGCCTGGACTCCACACTATTCCGGGAGCATTGGCGTGAGCCCCTGGCAATTTTTCAGCGGCCACCGCGCCGAAATCCTGGAAGCCACCGTCGCGCACCTGACGCTGGTCTTAATCGCCATGGCCATAGCGATCAGCGTCGCCGTGCCCTTGGGAATGTTCATCGTCCAACGTCCTACGCTTCGCAACACCGCGCTCGGCTTCGCCAGCGTCTTTCAAACGATTCCCAGCCTGGCGTTGTTCGGCTTCCTGATCCCCATCCCCTTCATAGGCGGCATAGGCCGTCGCACCGCAATTGTAGCCTTGGTGTTGTACGCGCTCCTGCCGATTCTTAGAAACACCTACGTCGGCCTAGCTGGCATCGACCCCGCCGTCCTCCAAGCTGCGGAGGCCATGGGTATGACCGACTCCCAAATTCTCTGGCGCGTCCGCCTGCCGCTTGCCCTCCCAGTGATCCTGGCCGGCATCCGTACCGCCACGGTCATCACGATTGGAGTGGCTACCATCGCCGCCGCCATAGGCGCCGGCGGCTTGGGCACCTTCATCTTCCGTGGCGTAGCGATGGTCAGCGATGCCGTAATCCTAGCAGGTGCCATTCCCGCCGCTATCCTGGCTATCCTCGCCGACCTGCTGCTAGCTAGGCTAGAGCGCCGGCTAAAGGTCGCCTGACGCCATTCTATTCAGCGGTCTCCGCGCTGCCCCTTTCTTGCTTCTCTCCGCTTCGCGTTCTCAGCGGAGCGTGAGACATTCATACCGATGCGCCGCCCCCTCCTCAGTCTCCTCTCTCTGCTCACCCTCCTCCTTTTCTCGGGCTGTCGCCCTGCCCAGCCCCACATCACCATCGGTTCGAAGTTCTTCACCGAGCAGGTGATCCTCGCTGAACTGCTTGCCCAACACATTGAAGCCCGGACCGGTATCCACGTGGAACGCAAGACCAACCTGGGCGGCACCCTGCTCTGCCAAAAGGCCCTCGAATCCGGCCAACTGGACCTCTACGTCGAGTACACCGGCACGGCCTTGACTGCCGTCCTAAGCGAATCTCCCAGCGGCGATTCAAAGACGGTCTACGAGCGCGTTAGGAAAGGTTATTTGGACCGCTTTAACCTGGAAGTAACTGAGCCACTTGGCTTTGAGAACACCTTCGCTATGGTCATTCGGGGTTCCGACGCCCAGCAATTCCACTTAAACTCTATCTCCGACATCGTCCCGTTGGCCTCTCACTGGCGAGCCGGCGTCGGCTACGAATTCCTGGAACGTCCCGACGGCTTCCCCGGCTGGATCCAGCGGTACGGCCTCCACTTCGCCGCCCAACCCAGCGTAATGGATCTCGGTCTGATCTACCGTGCCCTGGTGGACAAAAAGGTAGACATCGTAGCCGGCAATTCCACCGACGGCCTCATTGACGCCCTCCACCTGGTAGCTTTGGCCGACGACCGCCACTATTTCCCTCCGTACGACGCCGTCCCTATCGTTCGCCGCGACAAGCTAACCAAATTCCCTCAACTCCGCCTGGCGCTAGCCGACTTGGCCAACAAAATCTCCGCTGAAGACATGCGCCACCTAAACGCCGAAGTGGACGCCAACCAGCGCGATGCCCCAGCCGTGGTCCGCGCCTTCCGCGCCATCAAAGGCCTCTAACTCCGGTCGCTCCGGCGAAATGCCGCCCGCTCGTGTAACCCGCGCAAGCGATGGACCTCCAACCCGCTGCGGAAGGCGTCCAAGTGCTTGCGTCCCCCACCGGAAAACCAGAGTCTCCACTTGTTATATAGGTAGAGACGCGAGGCCAATATCTTATGAGTGGTGATTCCGCACCCTTAGCATTGCCGCTCTGGCGCTTTGCGGCCGGCAACTGCGAGGCTACTACGCTGTATCGAGAACTGCGGAAACCGCTTCTTCGTTATCTGGTGTGCCTCGGACTCTCGAGCGACGAAGCCCAAGACGTCGTTCAGGATGCTTTCCTGGGACTGCATCGGCACATGGCCTCGGGCGGTGCGCAAGAAAATATTCGCAGCTGGCTATTTCGCGTTGCCCACAATCAGGCCAGGAATCGACAGAAGAGTTACGATCGGCGGTTCAGTGCCCCGCTGGAGGCCAGAACGGATTCCGCCCTGGACGAGGCCACGCCAGAGCGGGTGATGCTTGATAAAGAAAAGTTCGGGCGGTTAGAAAAGGCCATACGGCAATTGCCGGAATCCGAACGTGAGTGCCTACTTCTGCGCGCCGGCGGTTTACGTTATCGTGAAATCGGAGACGTTCTGGGAGTTCCCACCTCAACGGTCGCCGACACGGTGGCTCGCGCAATCAAGAAATTGTCGGAGGAATGCAATGTGTGATGTCTCGACAAAATTAATCGCTTGGCTCGATCGCGAACTGTCGGAAAACGAATCCGCCGATCTCGAGCGGCATGTCAAGGGTTGCGCGGAATGCCGCGTGAAACTTGACTCCTATAGAAATGTTGACCGCGCGTTCGACTCGTACTGCGACGCTTACTGTGATGCCCATTGCGAAGCGGCGATGACATCGACGGTGCGCCGCAAGCTGCAACCCTGGTTGCCTGCGTTCGCGGGCATGGCCGCAACCGTGGCACTATTCTTGATCGTTCAACATGGCCGGCGCACCGAGCGCGTTCCGCCTCCCGCTCCGGTTGTTTCCTCGGTTGCTGTTTTTGAAACATCGTCTGGGCCATTCCGATCGAACGATCCTGCGTTGAACAACACCGCAATGAGCAAACCGATCGCCCGGCGGCACCCCACTCCGCGCGCTCAGACTCACCCTATAAACTGGACACCCACTGACCCGACGATCGAAATTGCGATCCCTGTGGCAGCGATGTTTGCGCCCGGTGCCGTCCCTGAAGGCGTAAGTCTCACTGCGGAATTCACGGTCGCCCCGGATGGAACTGCCCAACGCCTCCATCTGCGTCCTTGAAGTCTTTGTAGCGGCCGGTTTCAGCTTGAAAGGGAAGCGGTCGCTTTATGAAATTGAGATGGAATAAGTAGAAAAGGAGAATCGACCATGAAACTTGCACTGATCGCAATCTTAGCCGCTGCACCCTGCGCCTTCGCCCAGGAAGGTCCAGATGTGGCGTATCAAAACCAGGTCCCTGTCCCAGGTCCGGTGACCGTTGGCATCGCGGGCGCGATGATGAAAGGCCTGGGCGATCCAGTGCAGGGCGCTCCCTATTCCGCCACCATCACTAACGAGTCGGTACAAACGCTGGCCGACGGAAACCGCATCGTGCAAAGCACGACCGGGACTATCGCGCGAGACTCTCAGGGTCGCACGCGCCACGACGCCACTTTGCCCACCATCGGCAATCTGTCCGCCGCCGAGGCTCCACATCTCGTCTTTATCCAGGATCCCGTCGCCAAGACGTCTTACACGCTGAATTTGACGGAAAAAACCGCGCAGAAAATCCCAACGCCTCCCTTCCCCAAAGGGGGCGTGTCTACGGAAGGGAGTCCCAACGCATTTTTCGTGCAAATGGGAACCGTTTCGACGATGGGCCCGGGTGGCTCTGGCGAGTCGGGAGGTACGATGTCAAGCGGTACAATGTCGAGCGGTCCGACAGCGAGCGCCGGTGTGCTTGCCGGTGCCCCGCCACCCATGATGGCCGTCCACAAAATGCAGATACTGGACGATGCGTCGCACGTAAGCACCGAAGAACTCGGCACGCAGACCATGGAGGGCATCCTCGTTACTGGAACGCGTACGACCCGAACCATTCCCGCCGGAGAAATGGGCAACGAAAAACCTATCGTCATCGTCACCGAGGTTTGGACTTCTCCCGACCTCAAAACCATCATCTCCAGCAAGCGTAGTGATCCAAGAATGGGCGAACAAACGTTCCGGCTAACGAATCTAGTGCGCGCGGAACCCGCTTCCTCGCTGTTCACAGTCCCGGCAGACTTCAAGGTCGTCGACGGCCCACAACACTTCATCTATCGATCGAACCGATAGAAATGCCCGCAGGGGCCGGAAAAAGTTACGGCGTGATTTCTGCGGTGCAGCGGAGAGGGGGCTTCCCATTGCACGTTAACGTTACAGTTCCGCCCCCGTCTGTCGCGATCACCTTTCCGATCTCGACAGTTCCGGCGTAGCCCGGTGCGGCGATTGTGCACGACGGTTTCTGCCCCTCCCCCGCCTGACCAGCGGCGCTCGTGCATCGCACGTTCGAAGGACCGTCGATTTCCGCCGTTGCCGGCCGTGCGTGTCCATTCACATCCGCCGTTGCCGTAATCGTTTGCGAAGCCCACGCGATTCCTGCTGTGCTCAGGATCGCGCTCGTTGCCACCAAAGCAATCACTGCCTTCATAGGAACCTTCCTGCCTGGTTTCGTGTGACACCAGTGCACCTGCGGTGACCGCCCGCTTACGAGTCGCAGCACGACGAACGCCAAAATGCCTATTGGCGCCTGGAACCCCTAAGATACCAGCGTTTTCCATGGACCCTTGCGAAACCCTCGAATTTTGCGCTGCACCGCGAACAGATCACCGACATCAAATTTGACGCCGGCGTACCCGGTTATCTACAGGCAAAGCGGGTCTACCTCGCCTGGCGCGACGACCAACAAGGCAACTGCGGCGTCTTTAATCTCGGCCGCGGCCATTCCGATTCCGTCCGCGACGGCGCGCGCCGAACCAAGGAACTCACCGACCGTCTTCAAGTCTGGTGGAAGACTCCGTCTCCAACGCGCACGCTGCCCGCCCCGCTCGACACCCTGTCCTCGCCGGCCGTTCCCACCGTCACTTCCGCGGTTCCGGGTGCCATGTGGACATCCCGTAAGCTCTTCACTGAACTCGTAGCCACGGCCTGGATCGGTGCTCTGGCCGCTACGCTGCGGCTTGCCGTTCCACCTCATGGCCTTTCTGTTTGCGACCTCAACCCCCGCGAGCTCGCACCGCTACGTTGCTCCACAAATCTATCATTCTCCGGGCGCAGGATAGTTTATCGTCTTGGCCGCGACACTCGTCCGATTCCTATCCCTGACTCCGACGCTCCGGTACAAAGACAAACCCATCCTCGTCGCGCAATCGCCGGCGGCTCAACAGAGGTCGGTGTCTCGTCAGTCCACTCCAGCCCCGCGCGATCCTGTTCCTGTCGGCTAGGAGCATTCGCGGCAAAACAATCCGTTTTTCCGTGGCGATTCCAGCGGTCACTGACCCGCTCTTGCCTCGAGCAAAATCGGATTGCGCAGTTCGTCTTTGCCTTTTACACTTCGAAGCTCAATCGGACTCCTCGATGCCCTTCGCGCGCACCTCTTTTGCCCAAATCGAATACGAAGAGCACGGTTCCGTCGATGATCTCCCGGTAGTCCTGCTACACGGATTTCCGGACAGCCTCCGCACCTGGGATCGCGTGATCGACAACATGAAAGCCCAACGTTTGCGCTTTCTGGTCCCGCACCTCCGTGGATTTGGAAACACTCGCGTCGATAATCCGGACGCTCTCAGCGGGCAAACCGCCGCTCTCGCTCAAGATGTACTCGATTTCGCAGACGCCCTCGCGGTGGATCGCTTTGTGCTCGTAGCCCACGATTGGGGGGCTAGAACCGCCTATTCCGTCGCAGTCTTGGCGCCGCGCCGCCTCCTGGGTCTTGCAGCGCTATCGACGCCATACTTGATGTTTCAGGGAAAGCGAGAATCGCCCGCGCAGGCGCGGGCCTACTGGTATCAGTGGTACTTCAATACCGAACGCGGCCGCCAAGCATTCGAAGCCGACCCCATCACTTTCTGCAAATATCTTTGGTCCACATGGTCACCGGAATGGAAATTCACCCCAGCCGAACTGGACACCGCCCGGTCTGCTTGGAGCAGTCCACAATTTGTCCCGTTCGTCATCTCCTACTACCGTCACCGCTACGGAAACAGCGCCGGCGCGACTGCGTACGTCCAGCAACAATCACAACTGGACCAGCAACCTCTTCCGCAGATCCAGGTTCCGCTCCTGTTCGGGTGCGGCTTGGCCGATGCCGTCAATCTCCCGGCCTCCTCGCGGGGCCAGGAAAAATGGTTTCCCAAAGGCTATCAGCGCGTCGAATTCCCCCACGTTGGTCACTTTCCCCAGCGCGAAGTTCCCGATGACGTCGCCCAACTGATCCGCCGCGTGCTTCCCCCAAACTAGCCACAGCCAAGTTTCACGCTTGAAATCTCTCAGTGAAGTCGAACCGACGCGGTCCGCATTTGACTTCAGAACTGGCTCTGATACAAAATACGACCATTCCAGTCGGATATAGACGGCTCAACGCTTTTAATCAGCCGTTTACTGGGTCGTTGTTGACAGTGGTTTGCAACAAGCAGAAACAAGCGCGGTCTGCGTTTCTGGTGTGGACCGGGCTCAGCTTGGCACTTCGTCGCCTTCGCGCCACGCTCGCGCGGCGTGCCTCCACTTCACGGCCCGCACCGCGAGCCGAAACTGCCTTCCGTGCCGACCGCGCCGAAACTCAAGGAAGCGCAAACGCTACCACGTAGTCTCCCTGCTTGGTGCCCAGTTTTCCGTGCCCCCCGGCAGCGACGACCAGGTATTGTTTGCCGCCGGTGCTGTGGGTCATCGGAGTTGCTTGAGCGCTAGCGGGGAGTTCGAATTTCCAGATTTCTCTCCCCGTTTCTGAATCAAATGCGCGGATGAAGTTGTCCATCGCTGCGGCGGCGAACACCACGCCGCCAGCGGTTACGATCGGTCCACCGAAGTTGATCGTGCCGCTTTGCTGATCCTTGGAATAGCTGCCCAAAGGCACGTCCCACATTTTCTTTCCAGAAAAAAGATCTACGGCCTCCACTGTCCCCCAGGGTGGAGGAGTGCAGGGAAGTTGCGCACTCGGAGACAAGAATGGCTCGCGATACATCCCGTACGGCGCGCCCGTTTGCCGTGCGAACTCGCCTTCCATGCGGTTTTCCTTCCGTTCGTCATACGCCTTTGCGAGCTTTTCGCGTTCGATCAGTTTGACCCACATGGCGAGGTGATTCGTGTTCATGATCAGCAGATGCCGCTGCGGATCGAAAGCCGAGCTGCTCCAGTTCACGCCGCCCGCGTTGCCGGGGTAAACGATTGTCCCCTGCAAGCTCGGCGGAGTAAAAATGCCTTCCGAGCGCGAAGCCTTGATGCGGTCTTCGCACCACTTCCGGTCTTCCTCATTGGTCCCGAAAGCATCGCGGGGCTTCAGTCCTTCGGGTATCGTCGAAATTCCGGAAGGCTGCGTCGGCCACGCTTCGTCGCCGGGAATATCGCTCTTCGGTACAGGCCGTTCTTCCACTGGAATGAGCGGTATGCCATTTAGGCGATTTAGCACGAACACCCGCCCCATCTTGGTGGTAATTGCAATCGCCGGAGTCTTATCCTTCCACAGGAAAAGCGTCGGTTGCGACGCCACGTCGTAGTCCCACAAATCGTGATGCACTACCTGAAAGCCCCACACAAATTCGCCGGTAGACGCCTTGAGCGCCACCACCGAGTTTGCCCACTTATTCTCGCCCTTGCGGATGCCGCCAAAATAGTCAGGGCTCGCGCTGCCAGTTGGCACGAAAACCAGATTCCGTTCGGCGTCCACGGAGATCGTGGACCACGCATTCCCAGCACCAGTTCGCGGTTTGGTATCCTTCGCCCATGGTATGGGATCCCAGCTCCAACGCATTTTCCCCGTGCGCACATCGAACGCCCGCACAATCCCACGCTCGATATCGACGGCTCGATTGTCGCCGATGGACGATCCCACGACCACGAGATCGCCGGCGATCGAAGTTGCTGACGTAACCTGGTAATCGCCAACATCGCGGAGCTCCACGTCACGCGTGAGGTCAATCTGTCCTTGCGCGCCAAAATCCACACACACCGCACCGTTTCGCCCGTCCAACGCGATCAACCGCGCATCCAGCGTGCCGATAAAAATCCGCAGCGCGCAAGCCGCCCCGGGCTTCGCCGCCGTATCCCGCCAAGCCGAAACTCCCCGCGACGTAACCTCCGAATACCCATGGGTCAGATCGAGCTTAGGATCGAACTCCCAAATTTTCCTCCCGGAGGCGGGATCAAGCGCAACGACATGATCGTACGGCGTGCTCACGAAAAGCTTTCCGTCCACAAGAATCGGCGTATTTTCGAACGCCGCCTTGTGGTTCAGGTCGGTCTGTACGTCGAGCGCCCCGGTGCGATACGTCCAGGCCACTTTGAGTTGTGCAACATTGTCGCGGTTGATCTGCGCGGCCGTCGAATAACGGGCGCCTCCCGGATCATTTCCGTAATTGGGCCAACCCGCCTCTGGGACCGACTGCGCGTGCGCCACGCAATCCAGCCCGAGCAGCACGATGCCCAGCAGGACCCACCACACCCAGCAACTCAGTTTTGAAATATTCATGTAGAAGGAAATACCGCGCGAACGCGAAGCATGCAACAAACTTGTGACCAACGGGCCGATTTCCGGGACGAGCGGGCTATTTTCAAGAACTTCTCCGGACCTCAACCGTTCTTCCGCCTTTCCTTCGCCGAGTTTTTCCCTTCAGGTAGAACAGGTTGTGGAGGATAATTCGGCTGAGGCGCCCCATGAAAACGAAACTCGCTCTCTTCGTCACAGCGTTTCTGGCCTCTACTGTCGCCAACTTCGCGCAATCCCAGGGAGGTTCGACGGGTGGGACCACCTCCCCGGCAAATCCGACGATGGGGCCTGCGGCCTCCAGCGATGTTGGAAAATACACAAAGTGGAACGGTCTGGAACAGCAGGGGCGTTCCGGAGATTACCTCGTCGGAAATGTTAGCGTCGCAGGCGGCACGTTACCGTGGGACCCCATTCCGCTCACTGTCACCTGCAACGGCAAGCCTCGCTTCACTTCCACGACAGATCCCAAGGGCAACTTCGTGATCGCACCCGTCAAAACCGACGACTCCGCGATCGGCAACCGGGACAACAAGACCAAACTTGCTGCACAGTTCGTGGGCTGCGCGGTTCAAGCCGCGCTGCCAGGTTTTGATTCCAGCACCATCACCATCGCGAATCGAAACATGCTGGACGATCCCAATATCGGCACCATCACCCTCAGGAGGGAAGACACATCGGCAGGCGCAGCGGTGAGCACCACGACTATCGCGGCTCCGAAGGACGCCACGAAGGCCTTCGAAAAAGCGCGTACCGAATTGCTCGACGGAAAACCGGACCGCGCCCAAAAAGACTTGGAAAAAGCGGTGCAAGTTTACCCACAATTCGCCGAAGCCTGGTATCAACTCGGAAGGATTCAGGAAGTCTCGAAGAAGGCGGACGCCGGAAATTCTTACTCCAAAGCAATCGCGGCAGACCCGAAATTTATCCTGCCGTACGAGCACCTGGCTCCCATGGCCGCGCAAGAAGGGAAGTGGCAGGAACTTGTCGACTACACGTCACATGAGTTGGAGCTCAACCCACGTGGTAACCCGCAAACCTGGTATTACAACGCCCTCGGCAACGTTAAAATCGGCAAGATGGATGTAGCCGAGGTGAGCGCCGAGAAGGCACTGGCGATGGATCCGCTCCACAGCGCGCCAAACACCGAACAGCTCCTGGCCGTGATCCTGGTCGGCAAAAGAGACTACGCCGGAGCCCTGCAGCATCTGCGTAACTCCCTCACGTACCTACCGGCTGGACCGAACGCTGACGTGATCAGGCAACAGATCGCGCAACTCGAGCCCATGGTCCCAGCGGCGAAATAGTGCGGAATATTAGAGGGAAGTCCGCGCTCAAATTTTGGAAAGCAAGATGGTCGCGTATTCGCTATCTATTTGCCCCAACAGTCGTCAATCGCGATTTTCCGCGAGTGCCTGAGTCTCAAGTCAGATCCTAGCCCGAAATACTGTCTGCGGCCGAATATCCAGCAGGATTCAGACAGAGAGTCGAAAATTACATCTCGATTTGCTACAGTGCCGAATCGACATCACGGAGCCAACGATGCCAATCCCGCAAGACCTGTTGGACATTCTGGTTTGCCCGGCCTGCAGAGCGCCGGTGAAACCCACTCCGGACAACTCCGGGCTGAAGTGCCAGGCCTGCCGGCGGGTCTATCCCGTGCGCGACGACATTCCGGTTATGTTAGTAGAAGAAGCGACCATCGCTCCGGAATAACGCGCTCCGACCGGAACAATCACCCATGCCCACAAATCTTGCTGAATTCCTTCCCCGGTTGAAGCGCCTCGTGCCGCGCCTTAGAGGCAAACGCATCGGTGTTGTCGGCGATCTGATGCTTGATCGCTACCTGTGGGGCACAGCATCGCGCCTTTCTCCCGAGGCCGCCGTGCCTATCGTCGATTTCGTGGAACAGAGTGAATGTCTGGGCGGAGCTGGCAACGTCGCTGCGAATCTTGCCGCACTTGCCGCGCGCGTGGAAATGTTTGGGGTCATTGGTGGCACTAAGGATGCTGCCGACGAGCCAGGAACCGCGCTGCGCAATTGCCTGCGTGCGGCCAACATCGTGGATAAGGGCGTTATTGCCGACGCGGAACGCGTCACCACCGTCAAGACCCGTATTATTGCCCGCCAGCACCACATCGTTCGCGTGGATCGCGAGCGGCGCGAGCCGCTGCGGACCGAAACGGAGGAGCGGCTGTTGCGTTCGCTGTTCGGAGCGCTCAAGCGTGTCGATGCGTTGATCCTTTCGGATTACGACAAAGGACTCATCACCGATGCTTTCGCCGATCGCATCCTGAGTGCCTGCCACCGCCTGCACGTTCCAGTTTTCGTCAAGCCTAAAACCTCGCGCCTCTATGCTTATCGCGGCGCCAAAGCCATCGTTTGCAATGTCAAGGAAGCGGGAATGTTCGTCTCCCGAACTCTCACTGACGAAAAGTCCGTGGAAGAGACGGGCCGCGCGCTGCTGGCGCACTTCGGCTGCGGCGCCGTGCTGATCACGCGCAGTGGAAAAGGGATGAGCTTGTTTGAGGAATCATCGCCGCGCCACCTGAACATTCCGGCGACCAGCTTCGAGGTGACCTACGCGCGCGTCGGTCAGCCCGGCATCGACCGCAGTGCCGGCGGCCGCCAGGTTTTCGACGTCACCGGTGCTGGCGACACCGTTCTCAGCGTCTTGGCTCTAGCCGCTGCGGCTGGGGCGTCGCTGCCCGATGCGGCGATGCTTGCGAACACCGCCGCAGGTGTCGTCGTTGGCAAACTCGGCACGGCCAGTGTCCGCCCCGAAGAACTGCTCCACGCGCTGGACGAGATCCGCCGATAAGAAGAGGCGCTTCCGGCGACACGAACCTCCAGTTGGCGTGGAATTAACTAAAACTCGGCGCTCACAAATGCAAGCCGCGCAAATACCTACTGCAGGCAGCCCGGATTTTCTTCCGAGTAGTACGTCCCGCAGAGCGGTGCGTAGGCCTGCTGTTCGTTCGTGTAGGATTGCCGATTGTCCAGGCTATCGAGCACCTGAATTCCATTCTCGAGCAGACTAAAGCCGGCTAAACCCAAAGGCGCCCAAGGGCTCCATACGAAGCGGCCAAAATCCAAAGCGAGGCCGAATAGATCACCAAACATCCAGAAGTCGTCGCCTCCTCCGTACCCTCGACCGTACCCGGAACCGCCATCGCCAAAACCTCGGCGACCGTAACCCCCGTAGCCGAAGCGATTTTGGCCAAAGCCATTGTGGCCGAAACGATTGTATCCGCGATCCCGGCTTTGGAATCCGCCGCGCCCGAAGTCAGAAGATCTCCCGCCGAAGCGCCCTGAGCCAAGGCTGGAGATTGACGCATTCGTGGGATGGTATCCGCCGAAGCGCGAATTGCCGAAGTTCGACCTGCCACGGTTCGCAGTGCTATACGAGATCCCTGCCGAGTGTACATTTCCGCGCTCCGCCGCATTGATCTGGGAACGGGCGTAGGGCGGCCTGTTCGCGCCGAATGAGTTTACGCGGTTCATATCACGTGCGGCGATGACGCTAGTTCGCGAGGGCGTCGAGCGGTTGGTAGAAGCAGTTCTGGTGTTCAGCCGAACGACATCCGATGAGAGCAACCGCCTCGATGGACTTCCCTGGCTTGAACCCCTGCCTTCGCGAGCGGAGAAATATGAATTCCGCGATGCACTGGGAGGACGGTTCGGTCCCGATGACGATCTCGATCTTGATGAATTGGGCGAAAAATTACCCGACACGAACCCGCTCCTTCCAGGTGCACCGGCAAATGCCGCGCGACCATTCGAAGCGCGATTCGCTCCGCTAGAGGAGTTTCGACCGAAACCAGAATCGCGAGATCCGTGCCCGGAAGAGAAGAATCCCGGTCCGCGGCTTGACCCCCGTCCGACGCTTCGCTGGTTGCCCGAGAACCCGCTTCGACGACCGCCGCCAAAGCCTCCTCCGCCATTGCCATGCGATCTGCCGATGTGAAAGCCCCCGCCGGAATGTCCTCCGCCATGCGAACCGCCCCCGTGCGACCCGCCACCGTGTGAACGACCGCTCCCTCCCCCATGCCCTCCATGGCTGCTGTGCGAGCGCGCTGCGAAACTCGCGGAGCAAGCAACCCCGCCTGCCAGAGCCACCGCCAAAATCTTCAGGACCGCGGATTTCCGCATTTCGATCTCCATCCATCCGTCACGAAGACAATGGTCTTGTTGGTGCCAGCACGCGAACCGCCTCCAAGGGCGATGCCATAACTCATTGAAACGACACGTCAATTTATCTTGTGCTCAGCAATACTCTGCAAGGTCCTTCTGACACCGGAGCCCTTCGATGACAGGTCGATACGCGTCGGTCGGGGCGCGGATTCGCTCGCCCCATCAGAATAACTTCCCACCCTCAAAATCCAGGTGGCCGCTCTCCAGCCACGGCAAACGCCTGCTCCAGGGCGATTCCGGCGGTGCAGAGGGCGCCTTCTTCGAACAGACGGCCAATCAAAGTCACTCCGTGCGGAACGCGCCGCGGCGGATGAAACGTGGGCAGGGGATGATTCGGGTCGGGAGCCCAGTCGCTACGGGCTTGGGTCACCTCTACGAAACCCGCGCGGAGGGTCAGTGACGGCTGCCCGGTGAAATTGGTAATGGTTAGCATTTCGTCGCGCAGCGATGGCACGAGCAGGAGATCGACATCGGCGAACACGCGGGCCATTTCTTCAGCCACTTTACGGCGGAAGCGATCGGCTTGCACGAAATCGACCGCCGAGAGAAAGCGCGCTTGGCGAAAAAGATTTGGCCACGCGTCGGGCACCTGGGCTTTCAACTCGTTCATTTTGCGGTTCAGTGTGAATTCTTCGAAAGCAGCTGCCCCCTCGGCAAACAAAATGAGTTGTAGAGAATCGTACGGCCAGTCTGGGATGGAGACTTCGACGGGCGTCATTCCCAATTTTTTCACCGTTTCGAGGGCGACGCGATCGACCTCGGTGGCGGGTCTTTCGTTCATCCATCGGGGCAAGTAACCAACACGGAGGCCTTTCACTTTCCCCGAGGCGTTGAAATCGAGTTTGCTGGGGACGCTGGAGAGATCGCCGGGGTCGGGGCCCGTGATTTCGCGGAGCACCAGTGCCGCGTCTTCGACGTAGCGGGTCATGGGGCCTAGCTTGTCGAGCGACCAGCAGAGGGTCATGGCGCCAGTGCGAGGCACGCGGCCGAAGGTGGGGCGCAAGCCCGTGACACCGCAGCGCATCGCAGGGCTGACGATGCTGCCTCCGGTTTCGCTGCCGATCGAGAACGCCACCAGACCTGCGGCCGTGGCGGCTCCCGGGCCGGCGCTCGAGCCTGAGGCGCCTTCTTCAAGCAGCCACGGATTCATCGTTTGGCCGCCGAACCAGATGTCGTTTAGGGCCAGCGCACCCAGGCTTAGCTTGGCGAGGAGCACTGCTCCCGCGTCGTTGAGGCGTTTCACGATGGCGGCGTCGGAGGATGGAACGCGGTCGCGGTAGAACTCCGCGCCGTACGTTGTGGGAATGCCCGCGGTGTCTGCCAGATCTTTCACGCCCCAGGGAATACCGTGCAGCGGCCCACGATATTTTCCGGCGGCGATTTCTGTATCGGCTTTCTTGGCTTGGCCCAATGCGTGGTCCCGTGGGAGCGTGATTACGCAGCGGAGCTTTGGATCGAGGCGCTCGATGCGCTGGATGTAGATTTGCGTCAGGCGCTCGGAAGAGAGTTTGCGTTGTTCGATCCAGCGGGAGAGTTTGGTCACCGGCGCGTGCGCGATGTCTTCGTCGCTGGCGGGCAATGGGCCGGGATCGGCATTGCTGCGTACGAATTCATCCCGGGCGGGACCTGCTTTTTGGCCAGGTAGCACCGGATCGCAGCGTGAATAGGGAGCCAAAGGCGTTTCGAGCGCAACTTTGCGCGGGCCGGTGCGGCGTTCGTAGAGGGCCGCCATCGTCTTGCGCCAGCTTTGCGCCGCTTCGCTGCGTTCGTCGTCATGCAGCGCCACCTGCACTAACTTTTCCGCTTCCGCGAATGTCGCGCTCGAAACCTCCGGGCCGACTGCGGGCCCTGCGCCAAAAGCGGGCGGAGCTCCGGCCGGACCCTCGGTTGGCTGCTGCGCCTCGGTCTGGCCTTCGAACGCCGTGGCGGCACCGAGCAAACCGATCGATGCGGTGGTCAGAAATTCTCTGCGCGACTTGGACATGGTCCCTCCCGGGGGCGGCATTGTATCGTGAGTTCGGATTTGCGTTGTCGCGAGGTCGCAATTCTTGGTCACACGGTCGGTAACACAGACACTCTCGTCTGTGTCCCGGTCAAAGACGCCATGATTAGCCGTCATCTGCAATCCGCACAGGCAAGAGTGCCTGCGCTACTTGGCGGAGTCGCAATTCATACGCCACGCGCGATATCCTATTTAGCTGCTACGCCACGACGCGAAAGGCTCCATGACGATCATCTCTATCGAAGACGCAGGGAAATACGACGGGCAGGAAATTACCATTCGGGGCTGGCTCTACAATCTTCGCGAGTCCGGGAAGCTGCTGTTTCCGATTTTTCGCGATGGCACCGGGATTATTCAGGGCGTGGTGGCGCTGAAAGAGAGCCCTGACGCATTCGCGGCACTTAAGGGATTGACGCAGGAATCGAGCGTCATCGTCACCGGAAAGATTCGCGCCGAGCAGCGGGCGCCCGGCGGTTTCGAGATGGGCGTTACACAAATTAACGTGGTGCAGAGAGTTTCCGAAAGCCAGCCCTACCCCATTCAATTGAAAGAACATGGCGTCGATTTTCTGCTGGACCACCGGCATTTGTGGATGCGCACGCCGCGGCAGGCGTCGATTCTGCGCATTCGCGCCGAGGCTGAGCGGGCGGCGCGCAACTACATGGATAGCCAAGGCTACACTCTGACGGACGCACCGATGTTTACGCCCGCGGCTTGCGAAGGCACGTCCACTCTTTTTGAAGTGAACTACATTGACGATCAAAAGGCTTACCTGACACAAAGTGGTCAGTTGTACATCGAAGCGACGGCCATGGCGCTGGGCAAGGTCTACACCTTCGGTCCGACGTTTCGCGCCGAGAAATCCAAGACCCGGCGGCACTTGACCGAGTTCTGGATGCTGGAACCCGAAGCTGCTTACGCCGATCTCGATGACATGATGGCGCTTGGCGAAGGTTTGGTCAGCGCGATTGTGCAATCGGTCTTGAAAAACAAGCCGCGAGAACTGGAGACCTTGAAGCGTGACACCAAGAAACTGGAAAACGTAAAGCCACCGTTTCCCAGAATCAGCTACGAGGATGCCATCAAGGTGTTGCAGGAGCACGGCAATGCGTCGAAGTTCGGTGACGACATCGGCGGGGATGAGGAGACCATCGTTTCGAACGAGTTCGACCGGCCGGTGATGGTGCACCGCTACCCTGCCTCCATTAAGGCGTTCTACATGCAGCCGGACTCCGAGCGGCCTGATCTGGCCCTCGCCTTCGACATGCTGGCGCCGGAAGGCTACGGCGAAATCATTGGCGGCAGCCAGCGCATTCACGACTATAGTTTGCTTGTTAAAAGATTGAGAGAGCACAACTTACCGGAAGAATCGTTCCAGTGGTATCTGGACTTGCGGCGCTATGGCAGCGTCCCCCACTCTGGATTCGGAATGGGCTTGGAACGCACCGTTGCTTGGATTTGCGGTGCCGAGCACATCCGGGAGGTCATCCCCTTCCCGCGAATGCTTTATCGCGTGTATCCTTAATTAGTTTAGTTGACTTCGGTTGTTGCCGTTGCTTCCCGCTCGTTTCACTGGATTTCTCGCTCTTTTTAGAGTGACCGGTGAGTAGCGATTCGTGACTGGTGCGGCCTGCTCTCAGGTATGCCGGTCACCAATCACTTGTCGCCAGTCGCCGCGTCAGGATCTTCGCATGTCTCACAAAGTTCGCATCATTGGCGTACCGATGGATCTTGGCCAAAGCCGTCGGGGAGTCGATATGGGGCCTTCGGCCCTTAGGGGTGCCGGTCTTCAGGCTGCGATCAAGAAACTCGGCCTTACCGTGGAAGACATCGGCAACCTGGAAGTGAAACAGCCCGAAGAAATGCCGGTAGGCGAAAAACGTGCCAAGTATCTGCAGGAAATCGCGGAAACTTGCATGGATGTCGCGAATACCGTTGAAAAATCATTGACCGAGAATTTTCTGCCAGTAGTACTGGGCGGCGACCATTCCATCGCTGCGGGGGTTGCTGCGGGTGTCGCCTCCCACTTTCGCAAGGACAAAAAAGAGATCGGTTATCTTTGGCTCGACGCACACGGCGACATGAATACGCCGGATTCCTCCCCCTCAGGTAATGTGCACGGGATGCCGCTCGCGGCCATCATGGGTTATGGAGCGCCGGAACTCGTGGACTTAATGGGATTCAAGCCCAAGGCGGAACCCGGGAACATCGTGATCGTCGGCGCCCGCGATTTGGACGCGCAGGAACGCAAAATTGTGAAGAAGTCGGGAATCCACGTTTTCACCATGCGCGATATCGATGAACGCGGCATGCGCGATGTGATGTCTGAGGCGCTGAAATACGCGATGGACGACACGGCGGGTGTCGCCGTCAGCCTGGACATGGATTTCGTCGATCCAACGGATGCGCCTGGTGTCGGCACGCCGGTACGAGGCGGCGTTACGTATCGCGAGGCCCATCTGGCGATGGAAATGATTGCGGACAGCGAGGCGATGGTTTCGCTCGAGGTCGTCGAGATCAATCCCATTCTTGACGAACATAACCGCACGGCGCTGCTAGGCGTGGAATTAGTGCTTTCCGCCCTCGGCCAAAAAATTCTTTAGAATGGTCCGTCAATAATCATCGTCATCGGTCTGCGTCGCTCTGCGGGTCAACTCGTGCGCAACGCCAAAGTGCCCTTCAACATCTCCAGTTGCGGCGACATCCACCTCCACATGTGCCATTCCCACCAGGAACAGACGATTAGAAACGCACATTGGTCACGAAATGTTCCGAAAATACTTGCGAAGCCCGGCCCGGCGGCACCTCCGTTAACAAATTGACGGCAACCCTCCACAGAATTTGTGACCCTGCCCCAACCGAACGGTAAACTGTTGCGTGGCGACTCTGACCTTCCCACAAGAGTCAAAATCACGAGTCACAGAAGACAGGTAGCCGTAGACCTATGGCCACTCCTAACAAGCGTCTCCGCGTCGGCGTGCTCTTTGGTGGGCGGTCGGGCGAGCATGAAGTTTCGCTTGCGTCCGCCGCTTCCGTGATTCGCGGGCTCGATCCCGCGAAATATGAAGCCCTTCCGATTGGTATCACCAAAGAGGGTCACTGGCGCATCGGAGCGGGCGCACAAAAAATGCTGCCAGAGGTCCTGCGCGGTGGCCAGGCGGTGATGATGACGGCCGATCCCACCGATGCGTCGCTGGTGCCTCTGAACGGCGGCGGCGCTGGTCAGCACCTCGACGTAATTTTCCCCGTGATGCACGGGACCTTCGGCGAGGATGGCACGATCCAGGGGCTGCTCGATCTCGCGGGACTGCCTTTCGTAGGCGCAGGCGTGCTCGGCTCTGCAATCGGTATGGACAAGGATGTCGCGAAGCGCCTGCTCCAAGTGGCGAGAATTCCCGTCGTACCGTGGATCACCGTCCATCGCCACGATTGGGAACGCAATCCAAAGCAGATTCAAAAAGCGGTCGAGAGCAAATTCAAGTATCCCGTATTCGTCAAGCCCGCCACCCTGGGTTCCTCAGTGGGCATGACCAAGGTTCATTCGCGCGCAGAATTCGGGCCGGCGTTGAATCTGGCTTCGGAATTCGCAATGAAGATTTTGGTCGAGAAATCAATGGCGGCGCGCGAGATTGAAGTCTCGGTGTTGGGGAACAACGATCCCAAGGCCTCCGTCCCCGGCGAGATCGTGCCGCATCGCGAATTTTACGATTACACCGCGAAATATCTGGAAGACGGCACCCAGCTCTTGATTCCCGCGAAACTCAAGGCCGGGCAAATAAAGACCATTCAAACCCTGGCGGTCCAGGCCTTTCGCGCGCTGGAGTTGAGTGGAATGGCGCGCGTCGACTTCTTCCTGGAAAAACGCACTGCCGGGAAACTTTTCCTAAATGAAGTGAACACCATCCCGGGTTTTACATCCATCAGCATGTACCCCAAACTTTGGGAAGCGAGCGGCATTCCGTTTCGCGAACTGATCGACCGCTTGATTGCCTTGGCTCTGGAACAACACGCCGAAAAGGCGCGTACGAAATATCAGATCGAACTACCTGCCGGTGCGGCCGGAGCCCTGCAAGGCTAAACGCGCTCGAAATCATTTACTCTCGTACCTGAATTTTGTTACGGTGTGAGTGTCGCAGAACGGCGCGCTCGACGCACCGCTCCAGCGGCTGCTCTGACGCTCGCAGGGCAGGAGACCTTGATTTGTCACTTCTAGATCCGCCTCCAGTAACATCACACAAGTCCCGGCCTTTCGCGTTTACCGTTGCAGCCATCGTGTTGGTGGCCATCGTCTCATTGTGGTGGGTGTTTCGCTTCTATCCCGAAAAACGAGCCGTGGCCAATTTCTTCGATGCATTGGTCGCCGGCGACACCGCGACCGCCTATCAGCTATGGCAACCCAAGCCCAGCTATAAGATGGAAGACTTCATCGCGGACTGGGGCCCTAACGGCTACTTCGGGCCGGTGAAGAGTTATCGCATACTGCGCGAAAGCTCCCCGGTTGGTTCGAATGCCGTGGAAGTCGCCGTGATCGTCAGCCCGATTGCGCCCATGCCGGATCCCACTGATCCCGCTACCAAGGCGCAGAGCCAGAAGACCCGCGTCATAGGTATCTGGGTGGTGTCGAAAGACAAGTCGCTTACGTTCCCTCCCTAGAGCGGCGGAAGCTTTCTCTTTGGGTGGAACCCCTGTCGATACGATTGTTGACTCAGGCCAACGCTACGCAAATGGAACCGCGATCTACTCCCATTGCTCTTCCAATCGGTCCAGCGATTTGCGCGCTGCCGCGAGTTGCTCCTGGGTGTTGAGGGCCTCGGTGCCGGCTCTTTCTTTCAGCTCCACCGTCAACGGAAGGTTTTCTGAGGGCGGCGCGGTCTTGAGGAGCTTGACCGCAGCAGCCCAGTCGATCGTGCCGTCGTACGGCGGCAAATGTTCGTCCTTTTCCCCGTGATTGTCGTGAATGTGGACGCTGGCCACGAGATCCTTGAGCGGCGCGAAACTGTCGGCGATTCGGTTTTCCTCGGCACCATCGGCCAGATGCGCGTGGCCAATATCGAAATTAAAGCGCAGCTCCGACAAACGCGTCTCATCCACAAACGAACGCAGGTACGATGGCGCGCCCATTTCGCTGGTCGTATTTTCCAGGCAAATGGCGACACCCAGATGCCGCGCGTGCAGCATCAAATGCTCCAGTGAACTGAAGGCGGCGTCGCGCTTCCGCGGGTCGGACGTCTCGCGCGGACCACCCATGTGAAAGATCATTCGAGAAAAGGGAAGCTCCTCCGCAACGTCGATGGCCCGCTTGAGTTCATCCATAGCCTCAATCCGGCGCACCCGCTCAACTTCGCAAATCGAAAGCGGCTGCCCGCCTTCGCGTGTGGCGCTCAAATCGCGGCTAGTAGGTGCGTGCAGCGACGCAAGCTTCAGGCCGTGATCGTCGAGCGCTCGGCCGATCTCCTGAATCTCCGCTTTCGTGTTGTAGTCAAAGTGGCTCCGCGAGCAGAAAATCTCAAGCCCTTGAAAACCGGCCGCGGCAATCTGACCGAGCAGCTCGCGAGTAAGCTTGCGGGAAATAAAACTGTAGGTGGAGAGCAGTCGTTCCATAGATTCGCCTCGGATATTATCCACGAGTTTTGCGGACCGGCGACTCCTTCGTTTGTGTGTTGTGCCACAGATGAACGAGCAGTTGTAGTGGCGGGTCTTTAAACCCGCAGACAAGGACCCGGCCAGAGTGGCCGACCTAAAGATCGGCCACTACACGCCAATAGGCAACTCCTCGAGTGGAATTTGGAGAAACCTTGAAAGATGTTTCTGAGGGTCTTCCTAGGCGTCAATAGCCGACAGCGGCACCGTTGTCGCGAGGATCGGCGGCTCCCAGCCGCTCTCCAGACTTGGCATCGATGCCGATCGCGTTCACCAGTCCGATATGGCCGCGTCGCTTAGTGGCAAAGCCTCTAGCCCGCAGCGCGTTCTCCATGCTTTCCGGGAAATTCTGCTCCATCAGGATCTGGTCCGGCAGCCATTGATGATGGAACCGCGACGCATTGATGGCCTGCTGTGCGTCCATCCCCAGGCGCATCCAGTTGATGACGCTTAGCAGCGTGGCGGAAATGATCGTCGGGCCTCCCGGCGAACCGGTAACGAAACTCAGTTTGCCGTCGCGCAGCAGCACCGTCGGCGACATCGAACTCAGCGGCCGGTGTCCCGGCGCAATCGCATTCGCGTCGGACTGAATCAGCCCGAACAGCGCATTCGGAACACCGGGCTGCGTCGTAAAGTCGTCCATCTCGTCGTTCAGCAAAAATCCCGCGGGACTCGTGACGTGCGAACCGTAGCTATCGTTCAGCGTATAGGTACTGGCTACCGCGTTTCCAACGGCATCCACGACGGAAAAATGCGTCGTGTGCGGGCCGTCATTAAAGCTCACCGTCGCGGGCGGAGCGCTGTTTGTCGAGGACACCGCGCAAGTGTGCGGATTGCCCGCTTTAACCACCTTACTGGAAGATGCGTGCTGCGCATCAATGGAAGCTTCAAGCTCTTTCGCGTAGCACGGATCGGTCAAGCCCGCGACCGGAACGTTCGAATAGTCGGGGTCGGCCAGATACGCCGCGCGGTCCGCGAAGACGCGTCGCATTGTCTCCGCGACCATGTGCACGCTTTCGACGTCATCCCAGCCCTTCAGCGGGACATTTTTCAAAATATTGAGTGCTTCGATGATCGCCACACCGCCGGAACTTGGTGGAGGCGACGTCAGAACCTCCCAGGTGTGAGCCGGTCCGTCTCGTCCGTCGACTTTGTATTCGGCGTGCAAAACTTCGCGAAGTTTTGCTTTGTACTGCGCGAGATCATCGAGTGTAATGATGCCGCCGTTGCGCGTGATGTCGTCGACCAGCACGCGCGCGGTCTCGCCGCGGTAGAATTCAGCTCCGCCATTCTTGGCGATGCGGCGCAGAGTAGCCGCCAGCTCCGGCTGGCGCAGCGTGTCCCCGGCGTGCAGCATCTTGCCGTCCTTCAAGAAAATACGTTTGCTGACAGCAAATTGTTGCAGACCAGATTTCTCTTCTTCCAATTCGTGTGCAAGTTTTTCACTGACAAGAAAGCCTTCGGTAGCGAGCCGGATCGCGGGCCCCACCACCTCGGCAAGCTTC